>Ga0209281_1000045_pt1 | contig 328124 bp, 261 predicted proteins | sample MedtruBG_FD_187514 | JGI IMG/M metagenome (GOLD analysis project Ga0209281, IMG submission 187514) | Root nodule microbial communities of legume samples collected from California, USA - Medicago truncatula BG (SPAdes) (version 2) | ecosystem: Host-associated > Plants > Roots > Nodule | place... | reverse complement strand
TAAAAACTTATGCGGAAGCGGGTTTAGGCTTTGGAAGAAACAAAGTTGAAACACCATTAGCAGGAAGCGATACTGACAACAGTTTAACTGCCAATATTACTGTGGGATTAAACTACTTTGTAACCAAGAACATTGCGGTAACTTTTGTTTTAGCAAATGTTTTGGCTTACAACAGTGTTTCTCCTGAGAATGGTCCGTCATCAGATACTTTTCAATTGAACATTAACTTATTTGAAAATATTTTCGACCAGCCACAATTCGGACTTCTGTATAGATTTTAATTTTTTTTTTTGCGATTTAATAATCGGAAAGCTGTTTCAATTTGGAACAGCTTTTTTATTTATATAAAGATTAAACCTTTGTAACTTTGAGCCTTTGAACCTTTGAACCTAGAAGAAAAATGCTCGACGAAACCCCAAAACGATTTGACCGCATTGTGGCCATTCTGATTCAATTGCAATCTAAGAAGATTGTCAAAGCACAAGAATTGGCGGATCGTTTTGAATGCAGTTTAAGAACGATTTATCGAGACATTCGAACTTTGGAAGCTTCGGGAGTTCCTATTTATAGCGAAGCGGGAGTTGGTTATGCATTAATGGACGGCTATCGACTTCCTCCAGTTATGTTTACTCGCGAAGAAGTCAGCAGTTTTATTGCGGCCGAAAAACTGATGCAAAAGTTTACCGATCCGACTTTGGGAACACATTACGCGTCGGCGATGTACAAACTAAAATCGGTTTTGAGGAGCAACGACAAAGATTATCTTTCGAACATCGAATCCAGAATTGTAATGCAAGATGCCGAACCGATGTTTAATGATAATTCGCCCAATACTTTAGCAGTTCTTTTCGAAGGAATTGCAGAGAAAAAACAAATTCTTTTAACTTATAAAACTTTCGACAAAGAAGAAACTACGCAACGAAATTTAGAACCTGTCGGCGTTTTTCATGATAATAACAATTGGTATTTTCTGGGCTATTGCCATCTTAGGAAAGATTACCGCCAATTTAGAACCGATCGAATTCAGGAAATAAAAAAAACAGATCTTGATTTTACAATCGAACACGATTCTCTGGAAACGTATTTAAGCAAATCAGAAACGATTCCGACCACAAAAGTTCGGATTTTGGTGCAGAAAAAAATAGCAAGATACTTGGCCACTGAAAGGAAATACCACGGTTTTATTTCTCAAAAAGAAATAGGCGACGAAATCGAAATGACGTTTATGTCACATAGTTTGCAAGACGGCTTTCCGAGATGGTTTTTAATGTTTGGAGATTACGCCCAAATTCTGGAACCTGAATCGCTAAAAACGAGGGTTTTAGAATTATTAGAAATCAACAGACAAAGGCTTTTATAAAAAAACTCCCAAAGAGATTCGTTTCATCTTTGAGAGTTTTTTTGGTTATTGATTCGCCTTCACTACATTATAAAAATTATAATCGGTGTTTGAAGCATCTGTGATTCCGAGATTTCGACCTATTGTTACAATCTGGCCGCGATGGTAAGTGCCATGATTGATAACTTGGATTAAATATTCAGAAATTGGCAATTCGCATTCAAACCAGGGATTTACGATTTGAACTTCTTTCATCAAATCTTCTTCTGATAATGAGTTTATAAGATGTTTCAATTTTGTAGACGAATTTAATAAGCCCGCAAATATTTCTTCTTTTGATAATTCGCTTTCTTCTTTCTTTTCTGACAATGAAGATTCGGAAATGACAGAAAACCAATATTCTTCAGTAGACCAAATATGATCGAGCGTTTTCAAAATTGTAGAAAAACTTGACGGTACTTCTGCATACAGCAATTCGTCTGATTTCGGCGAAAGCCAATTCACAAATTGCTGATTTACCCATAAATTATAATCTGCATAATTGGACATTATTCTTTTTAAACCCATAATCTTAAATTTTAATTTTTATTGAATGAAAGCCAACATTGCAATTATCTTTCCCAGAAAAATGGTGGTTCGATATTTAAAGCTCTTAAATAAACGTAACCTTGTCCGCGGTGATGAATCTCATTATCAACAAAGTACAAAATATTATGGATAATAGGAAATTCATACTGGCCAAATAAATTAAAAGTCTCGCTAAAATCTTCAATAGATAATTGCTGCCAATATGTATTGATTTCTTCTGTTGCTTGATCCCACTTCTCCAGATATTGCGCTTTGAAAATCAATTTTTCTTCTGCCTCTTTGTATGGCTGAGCATCTCTATTTACAATTCCTTTCATCGCTGGTCCGCCGATTGCTAAAAGTTCATCCACTAATTTTGCAAAAGGTCGCATTCCGCCAATAGAAAATTCGAAGAAATCTTTTTCTGGAAAAGCTTCAATTACACGACGTGTCAAAGCTCTATGCCCTTGCCAATGTTTTAATAATTCTTCTGAACTGATTACTTGTGCTTCTAATGTTTTCATGATTTTAAGGTTTTAAATTTCTATACTTCAAAAGTAAAATGGGCTGGTGACAACAGTTTGTCAGCAGCAAAAAAATAATTTTTAAATAGTGCTAAAATTTACATTTTAACAAAATTTGAACTGAAATCAATTTTTATTCAAATAGCGGTAAAAAATCATAAAATACTGACAGCTAGAAAATTAAAGTAAATATTTTCGTAACTTTAAGTAAGTCAATGCATAAATATGGATTATGAGAGCTGCTCTGTTTCTACTTTTATTATTATGTTCGACGATATCTTCATCACAAGGAATCGTAGTCGACACTACAACTTTGGCTATCCCAGAACTGATAAGAACAGAGTTGATGCAAAATGGCTGTTCGAACGAAAGTAATTTTAAATTTTCTTCCCGTCAGGGTATAGGGAAATTCACCAGTACCAATCCTAACTTTCCCATTGCAAGCGGAATCATTATAAGAAACGGAATCGCCAAATACACCGAAGGACCTTACAACGGCAATAATGAAAGCAGTAAACTGAACAATTCGACGGATCGTGATCTTCAGCTTATTAGTGACAACAACGGACAAACTGTACCCGTAACCGATGTCAGTTTTCTTGAATTTGACTTTACCCCTTTATCCAGTAATTTTAGTTTTGATTTTCTTTTTGCCTCAAATGAATACGGAGAATTTCAATGCGGTTTCAGCGATGTTTTTGCTTTTATACTGACCGACCTCACTACTGGAACCTCTACAAATCTTGCCGTTCTTCCAGGAACTAACACTCCAGTTTCTGTCAAGAATATTAGAGATCGGCAATATAACTCGTCGTGTTTGTCTGCCAATGCTAATTTATTTGACCGTTACAATGTTGGCAATCCAGCACAGTCGCCCATCAATATGCGAGGAGAAACCAAAGTTTTGACAGCAGCTTCAACGGTTATTCCTAACAGAACGTATCGCATAAAATTGGCAATTGGTGATTACAACGACAGTAATTACGATTCAGCGGTATTTATAAAAGGAGGCAGTTTTATGACGACCATGAATTTAGGTCCTGACCGAACGATTTGCGAAGGCGAAAAAATTACACTTAAATCTGAAATTGTGGGCAACTTCAGTTATAGCTGGACATTGAACGGAACGGTAATTCAAAATGAAACCAGCAATTCTCTGACAGTTGATAAACCAGGAACTTATGGCGTTACAGCAACACTTTCGGGTTGTGTTATTAAAGATGAGGTGGTTATTGACCAACTTATTATAAAACCTCCCCAAAACTTGACTGCCTGTTATAACGCAAATGGCTCTTATCAATATGATTTAACCACTAATAACTTAGCTGCTTTAGGAATTGATCCAGCTAAATATGCGATTTTTTATTTTGATTCTTTAGCTTCAGCTAATGCAAACGGACCGATAATACCAGAAAATCAATTAAAATCTTATACCAGTTCAGGAAATCAGACCATTTATATAAAAGCAGTACCGGTTTATGATAAAACTTTCTTTTGCAACACTATTTCTTCGTTTAATTTATTGGTAACGCAGCCTATCAATGCTATAAAACCACCAGACTTAAATACCTGCGATACTGTTTCTAGAAATGTGTCTGTAGACTTAACTATTCAGGAAAGCATAATCTTAAACGGATTAAATTCTTCAGAATACAGAATCAGATATTTCCAAAGCGAAACAGATGCTAATCTTGCCAGAAACAACATTTCAAATCCAAAAGCATTCACTGCCACTTTCTCACAATCACCTAAAACTATTTGGGCACGAATTGAAAACATTTCCAGTACTGCATGTTACGCAACGGTTAATTTCAATATCATAATAAATGCACTGCCAGTGGTAGATCAGATTCCGAATGTTATTGCTTGTGAAAGCTATACGTTGCCCCCAATTCAAAATGGCGAATATAACACGGCGCCAAAGGGAACCGGCACGAAGCTGAATCCTGGGGATGTCATTACCAAAAGCGGACTTTATTACATTTATAAGGGTCCAAATGCGAATAACTGCACCAATGAAACTAGTTTTAATGTAACGCTGATTTACGAAATTGGTTTTAAAAAAGAAGCCTGCGGACAATATGTTGTTCCTCGAGTACCTGCTGGCGGCTTTTTTACACAGCCAGGCGGAAAAGGAGATCCGATTCCTGAAGGCACTGCATTTACAACCAGCCAAACTATTTATTATTATGCTGTAATTAATGGTTTGGTATGCCGTGACATAGCGGTTCCTTTTACCGTTTATCCTTTGCCTTTGGCAGACAAACCTGATAATGTTGTTACTTGCGATTCTTACACATTGCCTCCTTTGACAAACGGAAATTATTTTACTTTATCCGGAGGTTTAGGCAAAAAACTGACTGCCGGAACAGTCATAACCTCAAGCCAAACCGTTTTTGTCTTTGCTAATGATGGAAGATGTACCAATGAAAATTCTTTTAAAATCGATATTGTAAATTCCCCGATCTTTGTACCAGTTACACGATGCGGAAGTTTTACTTTGCCTCCTGTAGCTATTGGCGGTTACTACGAAAGTCCTGCGGGTCAGGGTAAAAATATTCCCGCTGGAACGGTTATTACCAATTCTCAAACCGTATATTATTATGCTGCCACTACTACTTCGCCCAATTGTACAGAAAATTTAAAATACGTAATTACTATAGATCCGCTTCCATTAGTTGACACACCCGCTAATCGATTGGAATGTAAAAGCTATGTCTTACCACCATTGACAAACGGAAACTATTTTACACAAAGCAACGGTAAAGGAAAAGCATTGAAAGCCGGTGACGTCATTACTTCAACACAGACTATTTACGTTTATTCGGTTGGACCTAAATGTACCAATGAACATAGTTTTACTGTGACAATCAGGCCTCTACCTCCGGTTGATAGTTTTACAGACGTAGTAACCTGTAATGCTTTTACGCTTCCAAAATTGAAAAATGGAAAATATTACACTGCTGCAGGAGGTTCAAATGGTTTAGGAACCCAACTTCCCGAAGGCACAATTATTAATACCACTCAGACGATTTATATTTTTAATGAATGGGCAGATTTTACGTCATGCAGTAATGAAACCTTTTTCAAAGTCAATTACAACGGAATAGATGTGGGCAATTTTACAAATATAAATGTATGTGACAGCTATACTTTACCTTCGCTCAAACTGGGAAACTATTATTCACAACCTGGAGGAAAAGGGCCAATTATTTCGCCTGGGACTGTTATTACCAATTCGCAGACAATATATGTTTACGCCATTTCTGGCACACGTCTTACTTGCACGAGTGAAAAGAGTTTTTCTGTTACTATTTCTAAAACTCCTGTCCTTGCTGAAACTTCAGATGTCGCTATTTGCGGAAGCTACACTTTACCTCCTTTAGCTGTCGGAAATTATTATAGCGAACCCAACGCAACCGGAATTCAATATGCAGCAGGGCAGAAAATAACTTCTAGCCAAAAAATGTATATCTACGCAGCTGCAGCTACAAATTCTAGTTGTTTTGCTCAGGATGATTTTAATATTACGATTTATCCACTTAAAAATTTATCTGTAGAAAACGGAATTATCTGCGTGGATTACCAGACTGGAACACTACAACATTCTGCTATCTTAAATTCTGGAATAACCTCGCCTGATTTTACTGTCGAATGGTATTTAAATGGAACTAAAATGAGTACAGGTCCCACCTACGCCGCAACTCAAGAAGGAATTTATACGGTTGTACCTGTCAAAAATGTGCCCGATATCGGGAATGACTGCGGTTATAATCCGACTACTGTAACAGTCGAAAAATCAAGTCAGGCTGTTGCAACGGTTTCTGTATCAGATGCCTTCGAAGACAATATCGATATTATTGTGAACCTGACAAATGGTTTTGGAACTTATGAATACCAGCTGGACGATGGCGATTTCCAATCTAGCAATATATTTCAGAATGTCGATTCTGGTGAACACGCTATAACAATAAGAGATACGAAAGCCAATTGTGACAACCTTATTTTATTTGCTAAAGTTCTTAAATATCCCAAATTTTTCACCCCAAACGGCGACGGTTACCATGATACCTGGAACATTCCAGACCTTGCAGACCAGCCAGATGCCGTTATCACGATTTTCGATCGATACGGCAAACTCTTAAAAATGATAAAACCTTCTGGTGCCGGCTGGGATGGTTTTTTTAATGGTAATGCACAACCTTCTTCAGATTATTGGTTTCGGGTGTCTTATAATTTAAATGGCGCAATGGAGGAATTTAGAGCACATTTTACTTTAAAACGCTAATACGTTGCGTAGACGCACTGCAGTGCGCCTCTACGGATAAATTCGTTAAAAAAGAGAAACTTAGAATTTTTAAAAATTAGACGCACTGCTGTGCGTCTTTACGGATAATTCGTCAAAAGAAAAAACTTAGAATCTTAGCATCTTTAAAAAAGCACCTTTAAAAAGTAGACGCACTGCTGTGCGTCTCTACGGATAATTCGTCAAAAGAAAAAACTTAGAACCTTAGCATCTCAGAATCTTAGCATCTTTAAAAAAATCCTTTGTACCTTTGCACCTTAATAACTTTGGAACTTAACAGAAATGATTGAAGATAAAAATCAGCAGAGAACTAGTATAGCTCAATTAGGCGAATTTGGTTTAATTGACCATTTAACCAAAAACTTTGATGTTACTCAAGAGTCTACTTTAAAAAGTATTGGCGATGATGCTGCCGTTCTTGATTTTAAAGACAAAAAAGTAGTTGTTTCAACCGATTTATTAATTGAAGGAGTTCATTTTGATTTGGCTTATATGCCTTTGAAGCATTTAGGCTACAAAGCGGTTGTAGTAAATGTTTCTGACATTTGTGCCATGAATGCAAAACCGACTCAAATTACGGTTTCGGTTGCCGTTTCAAATCGTTTTCCGCTTGAAGCTTTAGAAGAATTATTTGCAGGAATTACACATGCTGCAAAAGAATACAAAGTTGATGTTGTTGGCGGAGATACGACCTCATCTCAAAAAGGATTAATCATCAGTATTACTGCAATTGGTGAAGCAGATGAAAATGAATTGGTTTACAGAAATGGAGCCAAACAAACCGATTTATTAGTTGTAACCGGAGATATTGGCGCGGCTTACATGGGATTGCAAGTTTTGGAACGCGAGAAACAGGTTTTTCAAGTTAACCCAAACAATCAGCCCGATTTAGATCCTTACACTTATTTGGTGGAACGTCAATTGAAACCTGAAGCGAGAAAAGACGTTCGAACTTTGCTTCATGCTTTAGAAATTAAACCAACGGCAATGATTGATATTTCAGACGGATTATCTTCTGAGATTATTCATATCTGCAAGCAGTCTAAAGTGGGTTGTAATTTATATGAAGACAAACTTCCATTAGATCCTCAGTTTATTTCTACTTGCGAAGAATTTAATATCGACAGCACAACTGTTGCTATAAACGGCGGTGAAGATTACGAACTTTTATTTACGATTGATATTAATGATTTTGATAAAATAAAAGGAAATCCGAATTTCTCTATTATCGGACATATGACAGAAGAAAATGAAGGAATTCATCTGGTAACCCGTGCCAACACAAAAATTGCCTTAAAAGCCCGCGGATGGGATGCTTTGAGTGAATAATTTAAGTATTCAGTCTCAGTCCCAGTATTCAGGAACAATAAAAACACCTAATAGGTTAAAATCTATTAGGTGTTTTTTTATTATCATTGAGTTCCGTTTCAAAATCTAAAATCTGAACTCTAAAATCTAAAATTTCAAAAGAGCCCTTTGCTTTTTGCTTCTTTCACCAAATCCAAATCAGAATCATTTTTAACTTTTAGCAATTCCTTCAAATGTTTTTTTCTTTTTTCGATCGCATTTATCGAAATCGGAATATGCTGCAACATTTCAGGAATTGAAGTTCCTTTTGCTAAATGAACTAAAATCTGTTTATCGTATTGGTCAATTTCGATTGCATTGTGCGTAGATTGATTCAGCATTTTTACAACCGACTGGCTGTAATATTTTTCATTTTTTATTACTTTATCGAAAGCCAAAAGCAATTCGTCAAAAGTAAGATCATTTTTTATAATCAGTCCGTTCGGCTGAATTGTTCTGATGATCGTTTTAATTTTCAGCAATTCTGTGTACATCGTCAGAAGAATAATCTTGCAGGAAGGCATTTTTTTCGAAAGTAACTTTGCCAAATCTTCGCCAGAAAAAATCTCTTTTTCTTCATAGGGAGGCATACTGATATCCAAAAAAGCGATATCAAACTCTGGTGCGTTATCATCTTCTATAATATCATAACCTGACCTGCAATCATGTGCCTGAGAAATTAAAAACTCATATCGCTTTGGATTATAACGAGTTATCGCGTTTTTATATCCTTCAATAATAAACGGATGATCGTCTACTATTAAAATATTCTTCTTGACAAATTGTGGAGATAAGGCTGTTAAATCAAATGTCATTCTTATGCAGGTTAGAGTTTGGGTCTATTGGGACTTTTATAATGAGAATTGTTCCTTCTCCCTTGGCAGATTTTATTGTAACTGTACCCTTACATTCTTTTGCACGGTATTCAATATTATGCAGACCAATTCCGTTTTTAGTCTTATTTATATTAAATCCGACACCGTCATCTTCGATGGTTAAAATCAAAATATTTTTTTTGCTTTTAAAGTCTACTTTAATAATATCAGCTTCAGCGTACTTATTGCAATTCTGAAGTCCTTCTTGAACAATTCTATATAGATTTATCTTTTGAATATTAGTTATCAAATCCCATTTAATCTCAGGATCGAAAGACGTAATTAACTTCGAACTATACGTATTTTTCTGATCTTCAAATAGTTTATTCAGAATTGAAACAAAATTATTAATTAATTCTGATTTTTCTCTATTTAAGTCATGCGAAATTTCTCTAATATCTTGTTCCACATTTTTTAGTTCGGTAAGATATTTTTTTCTTTTAGAAATAGCTTCGTTTTCATCTAATTTATCCAGACTATCCAAGCTTATTCTAATCCCAAACATTCGGCCTAAAACACCGTCATGCAATTCTTGTGCAACTTTTTTCTTTTCTTTTATTCGCGTGAGCTCAATTTCATTTTGCTGCGAAATCATTAAATTGTAAATATCTTCATTTGCAATTTGCTGCTGCTGTTTAAAAAGGAGTTCCCGGTTTCTGGCTTGCTGCGTTTTGTACACATAAAAAAACAGTCCGAGCAATGTACAAATACTAAATACATAAACCAAAGTTTTGTTTTTTTCCTGAAGATTAGAGTTTTGATCTTTAATTTCGTTAGTTTCGTACTCAATACGAGAGAATTTTTCTCCCATTTTGCGTTCTGTTTTCTGAAGTTTCTCGTTGATGTCAATATATTCTTTAGCGTATATCGAAGCATTTTTAGGATCAACCAAAGCAATTTGCTTCAAAGATTCTAATAAACTGGTGGGAGAATTGCTGGAGCGCGATAGTTCTACTGCTTCTTTTGAAAATTTCAAAGCATTGACCGAATCTTGTTTAAATGCAAAATATTCAGATAAGTGTATTTTATTTAAAATTACTCCGGAGGTTAAGTTAAGACTGTCCCTAATTTTTAAAGCTTCAAAAAATTGTTCGGGAAGTTCATCAGATTCTTTCATTCTAAGTTTTGCGTAAGCCAAATTATCTAAAAGCATTGCATACAGCTTAACGTCGCCCTGATATAAATTATCTTGCATCAATCCTTTGTGAAAATAGTATTTGGCTTTCCTGTAATCTTTCATTCCTAAGTAGACAAAACCGATATTATTTAAAGAAGTCGCCTCTAGTTGTAATTCCGTAGGGATCGATTTGTCTTTTAATATCTCAAGTGCCTTATTATGAAACTCTAAAGCTTTACTGTACTCTTCCCTGTCATTATAAAGTATTCCCAGAATATTGTAGCAATCGTATAATTGATTGCTTACATTTTTTAATTTTTTTAAAATATTTAAAGCCTTAAAAATCGTAACCTCGCTTTCGAAAAGCGCACCTTCCTTATACTGAAGATTTGCTTTATTAGAATACGTTTTGGCAAGATTCAATTCATCATTTATCCGAGCATAAATCTTCTCAGCTGCATAATAATTCATATATGCGCTATCTGAAATAGACTTCAATAAATAATAATCTCCTAAATAAGTATAAGCTTTGGCTAAATTAACTGAATCCTTACTTTTTTCTGATCTGTCCAAAATTAAATATGAAGTGCTTTTGTAGGAATTCCAATCACTCATATTGTAATATCTATTGGCTATTTTAAAAAGATTTACTTTATTAAGAGAATCGTCTTTCTGGCCAATAATAATATTCAAAGCCTTTTTATTATAGGACTGTTTTTCGTTGTAGGAAAGGCTGATATCATTCGCTAACGCGAGATAAAGAGATAGACTATCTGATTGAATAGCATCACGATCATCAGTACTCTTTTTTTTGGAACACCCAAAAAGAAGAATAAAAATCAAAGTAAGTATTAAGCAATTATTTTTCAATAGTCCTTTTGAATTTAATCAAAAGTACAAAACTAAAAGACATAAAAAAAGCTGCCAAAATTGACAGCTTCTATTTTTATTGTAAACTTTTTAGTCTAGTTTAATACTTTTTCCGAATGATTGTCTATCAGAATTGAAAGATTTTGTTTCATTAAAATCAGCATTTCCGTGAAAATCTAATTTTCTTCCATCTTGACTAGTTTTTTGACCACCTGAACCTCCTCGATCGATAGATGAAATTTTAATAGAATCATTAGCTGTTATATATGTTGGAACTTCATTTGATGCAAAAGAAGTTGCTACTGCTACTAAAGAGAATAATCCGATTGTTAAAGCTGTTTTTTTCATGACTTGAGGTAATTTAATGTTTGTTTAATTTTTGGAGATGACCCGCATTTGTTTGCGAATCAGAGTGTAAAACTAATACCAGTGTCGAAAAAAATTTATACGAAAAATCGGGTTTGTGGTAGATCGTACCCAATTGATAGTCAACGGATAGCAAATCAATGTAATTACCTAGTTTTTAGACCTCTAGGTAATTTCCTGCTGCAAAATCGGCAATAATCTGCTCTACATTTGCTTTGTAAGTTTTAGAAAAAGGAATCTTTTTGGTGGAGTTTTTTATGTAACATATTGAGTTTCCGCTATGAATCCTTGAAATGTAATTTCGATTAATGACATAACTGTTATGAATACGGATAAAAGGAAAGGTCAAAACACTTTCAAAATGCTTTAACGTTTTAAACGCTGTAATCATTTCGCCAGTATTTAAATAAATATCGGTTGAGTTATTATCGGCTTGAAAATAACAAATATCTTCCGCATTTAAATACCGATAATCTCCATACGATTTGATACAGATCGTTAATGGTTTTTGAATGTTTTGAGGAATTGTTCCTGCATCCGTAACAACAGAAACGGGCTGTTCTCTAAACGGCGCTATTTGAGAATCTAAATTGGTTTTATTGAGTTTTAAAATTGTTTTTAAGAGATCGTTTGGGTCAACTGGTTTTAAAAGATAATCAAAAACGCCATATTGAATCGCATCAAAAGCTTTTTCTTTTAGTTTAGTTGTTACAATAATCTTCGGAATCTGCTGAAAAAAGCGATGAAGTTCGCTAATAAAAGCCAAAGACAAATGACTTGATAAATTTTGAGGTTCGATTTCGAGAAAAATTAAATCTGGTTTATGTTCCAAAACCAAGTTTAAACCGTCCTGAAAATTGGATGCCGATGCTATAAAAGATAATTCTGAAAAACCTGAAGCAGTTGTTTGGGTTCTCAAAATGCTCTCAGGGCCATCATCAATTATAATATAGGAATGCTTTTTCAATTTCTGGTCTTGTTGGTTTCTCACTACGCAATCATAATCAAAAAATACGTTTAATTTACTGTAATGAAGAAAAAAATTCTTCTTTGAAGTAGTATAAATTTAAAATTACGCATTTAAATATTTTAAAAAACTCATTGTTAACACATTAACTCCAAATGTTGATACATAAAGATGAAATGCAAAAAAAGCCGATAAAATACCTTATAGAAAATAAAAATCCCAAACTCTCCCGAAGCATCGGGAAGAATTTGGGATCTATTATAAACTTGTAAAGATTACATTTTCATTAACCAGTTTTTCATCGAAACTTCGTTTTCGATAATACCTCTTAACTCCGTAATTTTTACACGATCTTGTTTCATTGTATCTCTATGACGAATTGTTACCGTTTCGTCTTCAAGCGTTTGATGATCTACTGTAATACAGAAAGGCGTTCCTAAAGCATCTTGTCTTCTGTAACGACGTCCTACAGCATCTTTTTCATCATAAGCCACATTGAAATCCCATTTCAAATCTTCAATGATTTTTCTTGAAATTTCTGGCAAACCATCTTTTTTAACCAATGGCAATACCGCTGCTTTAGTTGGCGCTAAAACTGCTGGTAATTTTAAAACTGTTCTTGTAGAACCGTCTTCTAATGCTTCTTCTTTTAATGAAGTTGCGAAAACTGCCAAGAACATACGATCTAAACCAACAGAAGTTTCTACTACATAAGGCACGTAGTTTTCGTTTAGTTCAGGATCAAAATATTGTAATTTTCTTCCAGAATATTCTTCGTGCGCTTTCAAATCGAAATCTGTACGAGAATGAATTCCTTCTAATTCTTTAAATCCAAATGGGAAATTAAATTCGATATCAGCTGCTGCGTTTGCGTAGTGTGCTAATTTTTCGTGATCATGAAAACGGTAATTTTCTTTTCCTAAACCTAAAGATAAATGCCATTTCAAACGAGTTTCTTTCCAGTATTCGTATGATTTCATTTCTTCTCCAGGACGTACAAAAAATTGCATTTCCATTTGTTCGAACTCACGCATACGGAAAATAAATTGTCTTGCAACAATCTCGTTTCTAAATGCTTTACCTGTTTGGGCAATTCCAAAAGGAACTTTCATACGGCCCGATTTCTGAACGTTTAAGAAGTTAACAAAAATACCTTGAGCCGTTTCTGGACGTAAGTATAAATCCATTGCATTTTCTGCAGATGCACCTAATTTTGTTCCGAACATCAAGTTGAATTGTTTTACCTCTGTCCAGTTTTTAGAACCAGTTTCAGGATCAGCAATTTCTAACTCTTCGATCAAAGCTTTAACATCAGCTAAATCTCCTGCGCCTAAAGAACGACCTAAACGCTCTCTGATTTCTCTTTCTTTAGCCAAATATTCAACCACACGAGCATTTGTAGTTACAAATTCTTGTTCGTTGAATGCATCTCCAAAACGAGCTTTCGCTTTTTCGATTTCTTTTTGTGCTTTTTGGTGAATTTTTTCAGCAAAATCTTCAACCAAAACGTCAGCTCTATATCTCTTTTTAGAATCTTTATTATCAATTAATGGATCATTGAATGCATCAACGTGACCAGAAGCTTTCCAAGTTGTTGGATGCATCAAAATTGCCGCATCAAGGCCGACAATATTTTCATTCATCTGAACCATTGATTTCCACCAATATTCACGGATATTCTTTTTTAATTCGACACCATTTTGTGCATAATCATATACAGCACTTAATCCGTCGTAAACTTCGCTTGACGGAAAAATAAATCCGTACTCTTTTGCGTGCGAAACCACATTCTTAAATAAATCTTCTTGTTTTGCCATAGTGATGCAAAAATATAAAAAGGGAATGAATTTTCTATATCTATTTAATTTTTTAAAGATTAAGTGTTTTCATGTGAAAAAATTATAGAAACTTTTTGGTTGATGTATTGAATCTTTAAACAGTTTTCATTTTTTCTAGATAAATCTAAAACTCGAAGTTTCTTTTTCGGTTTTCAATAAATACCTAAATCATTTTTTATCTCGAATAAATACTACAAAACCGAACAATTTTAATCGACAAGGATATAGGGTTACCAAATATATATTTGCCATAGGATTGCAAAAGAATAAAACTATTCAATATTCTCTTTATAAGTAATTTACATTACAAATTCATTTAAAATTTTTAAAACTTTCTTTATGAAAAAAAGCCTTTTATATTATCCACCGAAAAATTCTAGTTCAAACAAAGAATTAAATATTTCTGCATGGAAATCATGTGTTGACCATTATGAAAAAAGAAACTATAACAAATCCTTTATTCATTTTTTAAATTATTTAGACGAAAATATATACAATAACTTTTCCAATCCTGAAAAGACAGTTTTTACCGTCCCTCATGGTTCTTCAATTGTGATATTAAAAATCAAGGATACTCATCTTTATATTGAGGCGCCATTTGTAAAATTACCTGAAGCTAAATTCATTCCTATTTTAAGAAAAAGTAGTGAAATTAATTTTGCATATATGACATTGCCTAATATCAAATTAAAAGATGATGTTATGACATTTATGTACGATATGCCTTTAGAACTTTGTAATCCTTGGAAGTTGTATGATATTTTAAGAAACATAACCTTCAATGCTGATAAGTATGATGATGAATTTATTGCAAAATTTGGAGCTAAGCGTATTACAGAACCGATGGTTCGCGATTATAAACCTAAAAAATTAAATAAATTTCTGAAAGCATGTAATTCAATTGCCAGCACTGCGATAGAAAACATACAATATTTTGAAAGCAAAAGAAATTTAAACAATGCTGTTGATTGTGTTTTCATAGGAATTGGTCAGATACGTCTTCATTGTAATCCAACTGGAATACTTTTAAACAAAATGAACGAAACTATTGATGTTTTGTATGATCGAAACAACAATATGGTTGACAAAATAAAAGCAGGAAGACAGTTTTTTAAATTCGTTGAGGAAATAGAAATTGATGATTTTGCTGAGTATTGTACATCTACTTTTAGCTTAATTCCTGGTAAAAGAAGTGTCAATAGAAATTATATTGAAAACTGGGTAGAAAGTCATTTAAATGATGCAGCGGGAGCTTATAGTGCTGAAAACTATATTAATTCAGCTTTTAGCAGCTATTATGCTTTGTACTATGCTTTATCTTATTTCAACCTTGATAAAAAGGATGAAAAAGTAATTTTTTACGGACTTCGTGAATCTTCAGAAAAAAAATGGGATGAAGCTGCAGAGATTTTACTAAACACTCTTGATTTCTTTTATCAGAATACTGGAGAAGATTTTGAATTTAATAATGATTGCGATGAAGGAGATGATGAAAACAATCAGGATAATGAGAAAAAATACATGAAAATGATTTCTAAATTCCTTTCAGAATTTGGAGAAAAAAACTAAAAATAATATTTAAAGTTATATAAAAACTTATAAAAAAATGAAACAAAAATCAATATTTAAAATAAGGACAGCAGGTGGTTCCGGAACCGCATTTTATTTATCAGACATTAATGCATTTGTCACTAATTTTCATGTAGTAGAAGGATACCAAAAAGTTTGTGTTGAAGCTATTGACAAGAACTCTTACGAAGGTTCTGTCGTAATGATTAGTCAATCAGAAGATATTGCCATCATCAAAGTTGAAGCCGATTTCTCAGATTTACCAAAACTAATAATTTCAGATGTAAGTCAATTAAGATCTAGAGACGAAGTTTTTGCCCTTGGATATCCTTACGGCTTACCTTATACAGAAACAAAAGGAATTATCTCAGCGCCAGATCAACTTTTTCAAGGAAAAAAATACATCCAAACAGATGCTCCAATAAATCCAGGTAACTCTGGAGGACCCTTAGTGAATGTTGCAGGAGAAGTTGTTGGTATCAATACTAGCAAATTTAGCGATGCAGACAACATTGGCTTTACTGTTCCTGCTGACCGTCTTTTATCATTTTTAGATATCTATAGAAAAGAAAATCTTCAAACTTTTTCGGTAGTTTGTAATAGTTGTTCTTCCTGTATTAACGAAGAAACAGAATACTGCTATAATTGCGGAAGCGAAATCGACAAAAACTTATTTAATGAAAATGAAATAAGTGAATTGGCTCGTAAGATTGAGAGTGGAATGATTTCTAAAGGAATTAATCCCATTCTCGCTAGAGATGGTTATGAGTATTGGCAATTTTACCACGGAAGTACTTTAATTAGAATCTATATTTTTGATGAAAGTTTTGTTTGTGCCAATTCTATGATCAATGAACTACCATCTGGAAATATAGAGTCTATAATGAGATACATCTTATCTGATCAAAATCTACCTTATAACCTTGGCACTTGGGATAAAAACATTTATATCACATATAGAACTCATTACACTGACCTCTTCAATGAAAAACATGGACAACAAGAACTTGATAAATTAATTCTTCTTGCTGAAAAAGCGGATTTTATGGATAACTATCTAAATGAAACCTATGGTTGCCCATTTGCTAGTACTGCAAAGATTTAATAATCAAATATAAATATTGTCATTTAGAATTTAGAATACCTAACATTTTTAATTTGTTGGGTATTTTTTCTTTTAAAATCATTACAATGTATAAAAACCTAATAAATCTGTTTTTCCCTAAAGTCTGTAGCGCATGTGCTACACTTTTGCTTCATAATGAAACTGTATTCTGCACTATTTGCCGACACGAAATGCCTCTAACCTACTATCATTTAGACGCAAAAAATGAAGCTGTAAAAAAATTCTATGGCAAGATCGATGTTCAGTTTGCCTCAGCATTTTTGTATTTTAATAAAAAAGGAATGGTTCAGGAGCTCATCCACAATTTAAAATACAAAGGGCATCAGGAAATTGGCACCGTACTGGGAAGTTGGTATGCAGAAGATTTAAAAGAAATTCAGTTTAAAATTCCTTTTGATGCCGTAATTCCAGTTCCGCTTCATAAACGAAAATTTAAGGAACGCGGCTACAATCAGGTTTCTACGTTTGGGAAAGCAATAGCATCAGGTCTAAACATTCCTTTTGAAGAAAACGTATTGGTCCGAAAATTATACACTAAAACGCAATCCAAAAAAAACCTTTTGGGAAGATCTGAAAACATCGAAAATATTTTTGATGTGGAATTTAATGAATCCCATCACAACAAACATTTTTTACTCGCTGACGACGTTCTTACAACGGGCGCAACGCTCGAAGCATGTTCCAAAGCTTTACTAAAAATACCAGGTATAAAAGTGAGTATTATTTGTATGGCGATGGCTCATTAAGTTTTGGAAACCTCAAGAATTAATTCACCAATATCTTTTTTACTACTTTTTTATTGCCGTCTGTAACAATCAAAAAATAAAGGCCAGATGGAACACTTGGCAATTGAATATCTTGAATGAAATATCCTGATCCTGGAAAAGTTCTGTCATAAACATATTTTCCTGAGATATCATGAACATAGACTTTAATTTCGCTTACTGAATCTCTATCAAATTGCACAGTAAAAGTTCCTTTGTTTGGATTTGGGTAGGCGACAAAATCAACATTATCAAAATCTGAATTTCCTAATGTATACGTTTTAGAGCAAATATTTACAGCAGCAGCATTTATTGTTCCCAATGCTCCCACAGTATCGTCAAGAACTCTAAAAGTCCAGTTCCCTTGAGGATTTTCTCCATTAAAAGCACTTAAGGCAATTGAAGGAATCACAATTTGACTTGTAGTTGTACGGCAATTTAAAGCAGCTCCGCTATCATCAAATTCTAAAGCAAGAGTCGAGTTTGTACTGCTGCAATCTTTATTAAACAACGTTACCACTGTTCCTTTCGGACTTATAATTTGCATCGTCAAATCGGAAAATCTCGCGTGCGTTACATTTACTGAAACATTGACATCTGAAATTACTCCTTCTGAAGCAGGTACAGAAACGGTTCTATTTATATTGACACCATCACCTGTTGAATATCCTCCGCCAAAATTATAAGCAGAACAAGATGTTGAAACCGTATATCCTAAAGCAAATGGTTTGCTATTTACTGCATAATAAATATTGCCGACTGGCTCTACTAAAAGCCTGCAATTTGTAGAAACCTCAACTTCTGACGGAACCAATACTGTTTCTGAACCATCATTTGGAGTATTGCTTGCCAAAACAACTGGAAATGTTAATCCGCCATCTAGAGACAGTTTTATATTTACGTTTGATGATCCTGGAAGTGTATTCGTATTATTTACACTCCAAGTAATGGTTTGTGCAGATCCTTTTGCCCATCCTAAATTATCATCAGATTGTGAAGTTACTGCAAATGGTCCTGCAGCGGCAGTTACTGTTACAACCATTGCGGCTGTGTTGGTTTGTGCAGTTCCTTCAGGCGCGTTATCTCGACCTGTCAGGGTAAAGTTCATTGTTTTTCCAATAGAAGAAACAGATTCCCAACTCGTTGTCAGCTGATTGTTTAGCACAGAACTCAAAGCCGGCATATAACGAACTGGCGAAGTTGTTGGCGGAAGAGATCTAAACATAGGTCCGTCGGGTTTTGTCGCATATGTAAAACTGTTAGCGGCAAAAGCGGTTGTAGCACTATCATATTGCTCCCAACAATATGTAATGGAATTTCCCTCAGGATCAGAACCTGATCCTGTTAAAATAAATGGCGTGCTGATTGGAATAGTATAGTTTGAACCCGCATTGATAACAGGAGGATTATTAGTAGTTATAGGTATTGAAACAGGACAAGTTTTTCCTGCCAAATTATTCTGTATCTGATTAATACTTGCATAAGAAAAATAATCATCCGAATAATCTTGAATATTATATGCTTTCGTTACTCCAGCATATCCCATAATTGTAGAACCGCTTCCTGGCTCATAGCAGGTTCCGTTTCCTTCGTTTTGGAAAGAAAAAGTATGCGAACCGCCAAGCTGATGCCCCATTTCATGTGCAACAAAATCAATATCAAAATTATCTCCTTGCGGTCGTGCATCTCCTGGAGATGTAAACGCACTGCCTTTTCCTATAGGCTGGCTCGTAGTTGGACTCACGCATACACAACCAATACAACCTGCATTTCCTCCTTCGCCAGAAGCTCCGAACAAATGACCGATATCATAATTGGCTTCACCTATAACATTGGTTAATGTAGTCTGCACTTCTTTCGCCCAAGGTCCTCCGTCTGCTGCGCCAACCGATGCAATAGAGTATGGATCTGTTGCGGCATCTGTATATACGACTGCTTCATTATTGGGGATTAAAATTAATCTCACCGAAAGATCTCGCTCAAAAATACCATTTACTCGAGTTAAAGTAGCATTCATTCCTGCTAAAGCTCCTGCTTTTGTTCCGCCAAAATAAGCGGTGTATTCTCCTGTACAAGATAATGCCAGTCGAAGTGTTTTAAGCTGTTTGGCGTTTGAAGCCGTTTTTGCCGTCGCCGCAGATTTATTTTCAGAAACGACATCGGTCGTTTTACAATCTAAAATCATTTTTGATTCTGCATTGTCTGCCGCTTTAAACAACACGTACTCCGATTTATTCTCTGGATTCTGTTCCATATATTCTGTTGCCTTTGCAGTTCTAAAAACCATAGTCTGCATTCCAATTGGAGCAACACTAAAATATATTTTAGCATTTTTATCGTCTATTCCGCGACCTTCATACGATCTGATTTCTGGATATTTTGCTTGTAATTCTGAATCAAAATTAGAGGATTCCCAAACTGAAAAACGTTCTAAATTTCCATCAGCATTTGGAATCGTAATTTCAGATGTTGCGCTTTTTGCTGTTTTACTTGATGCCGAAGCCAGTTTAGTGCTAAGCAAATCAGCGTTTAATTTGTAGTATCGTTTATTGGAACTCACGCCATTAGCCTTTCGCAAAAGCGTTGAAGAAGTAACTTTCTGCCATAAAGCATCTTGTGCATTAGCATTGGCGAAACAAAAAATAAAAAATATACAAAGTAGCTGTTTTTTCATCCTCTCAAAAATATAGTATCAAAATTACTTCAATTAATTTGAAATCGTATTATCTATACGACAATTATTGCTTTTTAGTCTACGAGTCGGCTTATTTTTACAAAAAGATAGATTATCCGTTAAAATTCGATTTGGCATAGTATCAAATTTAAAAGAGAATAGTATAAATTTGCAGCATCTTAAATAATTTGTTTTGAAGCTCTTTCATTCTATAAACGATTTTCAGTCAACCAAGAAAACAATCTTAACTCTTGGTACCTTTGACGGCGTGCATATTGGTCATAAAAAAATTCTGGAGCGAATTACGCAAAATACTGAAAATGGAAAACATGAAAGTTTGGTTCTTACCTTTTTTCCGCATCCGCGAATGGTTCTTCAGGAAAAATCTGAAATCAGATTACTGAATACTATTGGCGAAAAAATAAAGCTTTTGGAAGCCACAGGAATTGAAAACTTAGTTGTGCATCCTTTTAACGAAAGTTTTTCAAGACTGACAGCAGAAGAATTTGTTCATACAATTTTGGTAGAGAAATTTCAAATTCAAAAAATTATTATTGGTCATGACCATCGTTTTGGCCGTAATCGAACTGCCAATATTGATGATTTAATTGCTTTTGGAATTGAATACGGATTTGAAGTAGAGCAAATTTCTGCAGAAGAAATTCAAGATGTTTCGGTTAGTTCAACCAAAATCAGAAAAGCTTTAAATGAAGGAAACATGGCTTTGGCCAACGAATATTTAGGCTACAGCTATTTCTTGAATGGAACGGTTGTAAAAGGAAAACAGCTTGGACGAACCATTGGATTTCCTACTGCAAATATCCACATTGAAGAAGAGTACAAACTGATTCCGAAAATTGGAGTTTATGTTGTAAAGGCAACTGTAAACGAAGAAACTGTTTTTGGTATGATGAATATTGGTTTCAATCCGACTGTTAGTGGCGACAAACAAACCATTGAGGTTCATCTGTTTGATTTTGACAAAGATATTTACGATCAAAATATTGAAGTTTCTTTGTTGCATTACATTCGCGAAGAGCAAAAATTTAGTTCTGTAGAGGCATTAAAAGCACAGCTTGGTCAGGACAAAATTGATTCTTTAGCATTTATAAGCACTTCTTTAAAAAATCAGACTGCATAGTTTTCGCTGTTTTTAAATCATCGTAGTTATTTTTTTAGTAAATTTGATAGACCTCTGTTTTTCAAATAATTACTATTAACTTTTAAAAAATAACCACTATGAAATTACCTAAAGAAATTACCAACGGTTTTTTGATTTTCCTCGGAATTGGCATTTATTTTTTATTAATGAATGTACTAGGTTTAGCAGATTTGTTTTATTTGAGAACGCTCAACGTTTTCTTTATCTTCTACGGTGTTAATAGGACAATGCAAATGAATTTTCACGAAGGAGAAACCGATTTTCTATCAAATGCTATTTCTGCAATGACCACTTCAGTAGTTGGCGTATCCATGAGCGTATTTGGTTTATTGGTTTACAGTTACGCTCGAGGCGGAGATGCTTACGTAAGAACTTTATCTGAAACTTTCATGTTCGGAGGAAATCCATCAGTACCAACTTACTGTATTTGTTTATTATTTGAAGGAATAGCTTCCTCTGTAATCGTCACTTTAATGATGATGCTTTATTGGAATAATAAATATGCGGCGGATTGATTTAAGATTCTTAAATTAAATCGTTTTAAATTCGATTAAAGCAAAAATTTAGCTAAAAGAGTTCATCTAAATCATTAAAATTTTTTAATATTGCAATTAAAATTAATAAGAAATTTTTTATTTAAAATATGAATTTAAAACAAATTGAAAGAGTAAAAAAAATCTCTAGAAACGATTTTATTTCCCAATATGTAAAAAAACAAATTCCTGTTGTTATTGAAGAATTGACTGAAGACTGGCCAGCTTATAACAAATGGAAACTATCTTATATAAAAGAAATTGCAGGAGATTCGATCGTTCCTTTGTACGATGATAGACCTGTAAATCATGAAGACGGATTTAATGAAGCGCATACCACAATGAAAATGAGCGATTACATCGACTTATTAGAAGAAAAACCTACGAATTACCGTATTTTTCTTTACAATTTAATGAAAGAAGTTCCCTCATTAAAAAACGACTTCTTATGGCCAGATATTGGTTTAAAATTAGTCAAGCAAATGCCGATGCTGTTTTTTGGAGGAGAAAATTCAAAAGTCTTTATGCATTTTGATATAGACTATTCGAATATTCTTCATTTCCATTTTCACGGAGAGAAACAATGTATGATTTTCCCTCCGGATCAGTCCAAATTTATGTACAAAGTTCCTCATGCCTTAATTTCGAGAGAAGATATAGATTTTGACAATCCTGATTATGAAAAATTTCCAGCGCTCAAAAATGTTGAAGGTTATATTACTAACCTAAAACACGGCGAAATGCTTTATATGCCAGAAGGATATTGGCATTATATGAAATATCTAACGCCAGGGTTTTCTATGAGTTTGCGTTCTTTCCCAAAAAATATCGCCAATTTATCAAAAGCGGCTTATAATGTTTTCATTATGCGCCATTTTGATATTATGATGCGAAAAATTCAGGGTCAGAAATGGATTGACTATAAAAATCAAAAGGCGATTACCAATACGCATCAACATTTACAGCGTACTGCTTAATTAAAAGGAAGAAAAGCGATTGAGAATTTTAAGTCTTAATCGCTTTTTTCATTTAGTGAAATACTATTTTTCGCGTTACCGTTTTTCCGTTATCCAAAGTTATTTTAACCAATAAAACTTGAGGGCCGGACTGAAAATTTGATATGATCCATTCTCTGCTTTCAATTTGTTTTTTGTTATAAAGTAATTTACCTCCAGAATCATAAATTGCAGCTTCTTCAAGATTTTCCAGCTCAGAAGCAGATTCTATTCTGATGTTTTTATTTTTAACCGAAACAAAAACTTTCTGCTCTTGATTTTCAAAATCGTCTGTACCTAGCGGTTTACCCTCATTTGGATTTCTATAGCGCAATACAAAACGATCCATAAAAGTTCCTGGTGCAGAGTTAAACGTATATCCTCCAGCTTTTAGGTTGTGTACCGTATTGGTCACCTTATCTTGCAAATAAATATCCTGATTAATCAAATCTCCGTCAGTGTGATCTATAGCAATTGTAAAATCGCCTGTTTCAATAGTAGACTTATACCCTAACGGAATTGTATCTGTTACCGCAAAAGGAACGGCTCGTCCTTGAATAACTAATTTTTTATCTTCGTTTATACTATAGAAATCAAGATAAGGGTTTGCATTTAGTGTAGCTGCATCATAATTAAAATCAAAAGAATTTGTTGCTCCTGTTATATATCCAAGTAATATTTGTTTAAAAGCTCCTTGCGTATTGGTCAAATTCAGCCATACACGATGCTTTTCCATTACCGTTGTATTTGCAGATTTATAAAATTGGCTGTTATTGCTAGGCACTCGCATTGAATTGGTAAAAACACCGCTTTGTCCTGTTCTTGATATTGCCAAGAATGCTTGTCCCGCTGCAATATACCCTGCAAGAGGAGCTTGGTTTCCTGGCGATGGCGCACCAACTCCAGTCAAATTACCAACTGTAGTATCTCCTGATAAATTATAAATTGCGAAATCATCATAAGTATAACGATATGTTGTGGTTCCTGGGGCGGCTTTAGGAGGCGTATTATGCGTCCAAAAATATAGAGTTCCATAAAAATTAGCCGCATTATCAAAAATAAATTGGTCTGCATAAATTGCTGAAGGATATGGATTTCCAAAAAAACAATATTTTTCAGCAATAGCTGGAGGCCCTGGGATTGTACCATTATTTGGAACTCCAGTAAATTCTCCTATAAAGTCACTTGGCGTCGCAGTATCAAAAGATTGTGGCCCCCTAATGCTATAACCATGACCTTTTAGCATTTCTTCAGTTCCGCCATGAACTGTTGTCCAACCTCCAGAAGCAGTAAATTTAAAATATTTATCACTCAATGTATTTGGCGAAAAATCATGCATAGTAAGCGGTGGAGTTCTTGTTACTGGCGAAGACCAATAAGTAAGATCAAATCTTCGAACAGATGTTTTTCTTCTATAAGTGATAACCCCAACATTATCTACGTCGGCAATTTGAACCAAACTTGCCGTGTTTTCAAAAATTAAAACTCCATTGCCGAGTACACTTACTTCGTTGGTGACGGTTAATGAATTTGATTCTCTTACAATTAAAGAACCATTATTTTCAATCGTTAGTCTGCTCGCAAAAAAACTAGCATTAGTTCCTGAGATAATAGGGTCAATGCCTACATCTGGAATATCTATACAATCAGAAGCTATTGGTACTCCTGCCGGAGTCCAGTTTGCTGGGTTCGCCCAATTGGCATCAACACTTCCATTCCATTGCTTAGTCACAAAAGCATTTATTGGAATTGTTGTTGCTTCTGATTCGCAGCCAGTTGCCGTATTCTTTACTTGAACATTATAAAGTCCAGAAGACAAACCTGTGAATATCCCTGAAGTATTGCTAAAATCTACCCCATCTATACTGTAAGTATATCCTGTTCCAGACGCAGGTGAAGTAACGGTGATGACACCAGTATTATTTACACAAGTCGGCTGTTGCGTCACCGACGCTGTTGGCGCATCTGGAAGTGGATTTACAATTAAAGAAACGTTTTGAATTGCTGAACATCCGTTAGAATTTGTGATAGTCATTATACCATTATAAGTACCCGCAACAGTATTGGCTGGCACATTTACATTTATAATATCTCCAGATCCAGAACTAAAAGGAAATGGCGTTGTTCCTTGATCTGTCAAAGCAATCCAGTCAATCGCATAACTTATCGGAGATCCAGTTGTAGCATTATAAGTTAAAGTAGTAGCCTGCGCCGATGAACTTTGACAAACCGAAGCAAAAGCTCCTGCTGTGTTTATTGTTGGAAGGTTATTAATGGTTAACGAAATAGCTTGTGTAACCAGACATCCATTTGATGTGGAAATTGTCATTACACCAGTATAAGTTCCTGCGGCTGTTCCTGCTGGAATATTGATACTGTCGATATTTCCTCCTCCTGAATCAAAAGAAAAAGCTGTTGTTGCCTGATCATTTAATGTTGCCCAATCAATTGAATAGCTTATTGGCGAACTGGTTGTGGCAGAATAGAGCAAAGAAGCAGTTTGTGCAGATGCATTTTGACAAATTGGACTCAGATTCCCCGATGTAGTAATGCTTGGAGCCGAATTGATCGTGATTGTAAAAGTATTCTCTGTTGACACACAGCCATTCGCGTTTTTTACTGTTAAAGTTCCTGTATAAGTTCCCACAGCTGTTCCTGCCGGAATAGAAATACTGATTGGACTAGAGGGCAAAGATGCGTCTGTAACTGCTGCAAAACTATTTGTCGGACTGGCATTCCATGTAATGCTATAATTCGTTGGCGAATTGGTCACCGCAGTGTAAGGCAACGTTGTACTCTGCGCGCTCGCAATTGTACAAACTGCAGTAGTGGCGCCTAATGTAATGGTCGGCAATGGATTTACAGTTATCGTAAAATTATTAGCTGTTGAAACACACCCGTTGGCATTGCTTACCGTTAAAGTTCCAGTGTATGTGCCCGCTGCTGTATTGGCAGGTATTGGAATCGTAATCGGACTTGCGGGTAAAGTTGCATTTGTAACGGCTGCAAAAGTATTTGTTGGGCTGGCATTCCAAGTGATGCTATAATTTGTTGGCGAGTTTGTGGTAGCACTGTACGACAAGGTTGTACTCTGCGCGCTAGCACTTGTACAAACCGCAGTAGTGGCGCCTAATGTTATGGTCGGTAAAGGATTCACAATAATTGTAAAATTATTTGCTGTTGATACGCATCCATTGGAATTGCTGACCGTTAAAGTTCCTGTGTATGTTCCTGCTGCTGTGTTTGCAGGAATTGGGATCGTAATCGGACTTGGGGGTAAAGTTGCATTTGTAACGGCTGCAAAAGTATTTGTTGGGCTGGCATTCCAAGTAATACTATAATTTGTTGGCGAATTGGTGACCGCAGTGTAAGGCAACGTCGTGCTTTGCGCACTCGCGCTTGTACAAAATGCAGTAGTGGCGCCTAATGTTATGGTCGGTAATGGATTGACAGTAACCGTAAAATTATTTGCCGTTGATACGCATCCATTTGCATTGCTTACCGTTAATGTTCCTGTGTATGTGCCGGCTGCTGTATTGGCAGTTATTGGAATCGTAATCGGACTTGCGGGTAAAGTTGCATTTGTAACGGCTGCAAAAGTATTTGCTGGATTTGCATTCCAAGTGATGCTATAGTTTGTTGGCGAATTGGTAACTGCCGTGTAAGGCAACGTTGTACTCTGCGCACTAGTACTTGCACAAACTGCAGTAGTGGCGCCTAATGTTATGGTCGGCAATGGATTGATAGTAACCGTAAAATTATTTGCTACTGAAACGCATCCATTTGCATTGCTTACCGTTAAAGTTCCTGTGTATGTTCCCGCTGCTGTGTTTGCAGGAATTGGAATGGTAATCGGACCTGCTGGTAAAGTTTCATTTGTAACGGCTGCAAAAGTATTTGCTGGACTCGCATTCCAAGTGATGCTATAGTTTGTTGGCGAATTGGTCACTGCAGTGTAAGGTAACGTTGTATTCTGCGGATTCGAACTTGCGCATACCGCAGTGGTCGAACCTAATGTTATGGTCGGTAAAGGATTTACAACAACCGTAAAATTATTTGCTGTTGATATACATCCTGTTGCATTCCTTACCGTTAAAGTTCCGGTGTATGTTCCAGAAGCAGTTCCAGCAGGAATTGCAATGCTGATTGGACTAGTCGTTAAAGTAGCATTTGTAACTGCTAAAAAACTGTTTGTCGGACTGGCATTCCATGTAATGCTATAATTCGTCGGAGAATTTGATGTTGCACTATAATTCAGATTGGTTGCCTGAGCCGAAGTATTAAAACACACGGGTGTTGCTGTACCAAGTGTAATAGTCGGCAATGGATTTACAGTAATCGTAAAATTATTTGCCGTTGATACGCATCCATTTGCATTGCTTACCGTTAATGTTCCTGTGTATGTGCCCGCTGCTGTATTGGCAGGTATTGGAATCGTAATCGGACTTGCGGGTAAAGTTGCATTTGTAACGGCTGCAAAAGTATTTGCTGGACTCGCATTCCACGTGATGCTATAATTTGTTGGCGAATTTGTAACTGCCGTGTAAGGCAACGTTGTACTCTGCGGATTCGAACTTGTACATACCGCAGTGGTCGAACCTAATGTTATGGTCGGCAATGGATTGATAGTAACCGTAAAATTATTTGCCGTTGATACGCATCCATTTGCATTGCTTACCGTTAATGTACCCGTGTATGTGCCAGCTGCTGTGTTTGCAGGAATTGGGATCGTAATTGGACTTGATGGCAAAGTTGCATTTGTAACGGGCAAGAAACTATTTGTTGGACTCGCATTCCAAGTAATGCTATAATTTGTTGGCGAATTGGTCACCGCGGTGTAAGGCAACGTTGTACTCTGCGCACTAGTACTTGCACAAACTGCAGTAGTGGCGCCTAATGTTATGGTCGGCAATGGATTTACAATAACCGTAAAATTATTTGCTGTTGATACGCATCCGTTGCCATTGCTTACCGTTAATGTTCCTGTGTATGTGCCAGCTGCTGTGTTTGCAGGTATTGGAATCGTAATCGGACTTGCGGGTAAAGTTGCATTTGTAACAACGGCAAAAGTATTTGCTGGACTCGCATTCCACGTGATGGTATAGTTTGTTGGCGAATTGGTAACTGCCGTGTAAGGCAACGTTGTACTTTGCGGATTTGAACTTGTACATACCGCGATAGTAGAGCCTAATGTTATGGTCGGTAATGGATTCACAATAACTGTAAAATTATTTGTCGCTGAAACGCATCCATTTGCATTGCTGACCGTTAATGTTCCTGTGTATGTGCCCGCTGCTGTATTGGCAGGTATTGGAATAGTAATCGGACTTGATGGTAAAGTTGCATTTGTAACGGCTGCAAAAGTATTTGCTGGACTCGCATTCCAAGTGATGCTGTATGTAGTTGGTGAGTTTGTGACAGCGCTATAAGGCAACGTTGTACTCTGCGGATTCGAACTTGTACATACCGCAGTGGTCGAACCTAATGTTATGGTCGGTAAAGGATTCACAATAATTGTAAAATTATTTGCTGTTGATACGCATCCATTTGCATTGCTTACCGTTAATGTTCCTGTGTATGTGCCCGCTACTGTATTGGCAGGTATTGGAATCGTAATCGGACTTGCGGGTAAAGTTGCATTTGTAACGGCTGCAAAAGTATTTGCTGGACTTGCATTCCAAGTAATGCTATAATTTGTTGGCGAGTTTGTGGTAGCACTGTACGACAAGGTTGCACTTTGCGGATTCGAACTTGTACATACCGCGGTAGTAGAGCCTAATGTTATGGTTGGCAATGGATTTACAACAACTGTAAAGTTAGTCGGTGCTGAAACACATCCATTTGCATTCCTTAACGTTAAAGTTCCTGAATATGTACCAACAGCACTTCCAGCAGGTACTGTTATACTGATTGGGCTAGTGGTTAACGAAGCATTTGTAACCGGCACGAAATTATTCGTCGGACTGGCATTCCATGTAATACTGTAAGTTGTGGGTGAGTTTGTCGTAGCGGTATAATTCAGATTGGCCGTTTGAGCTGCCACATTAAAGCAAGCTGATGTTGTTGTACTACTTAGCGCAATAGTTGGAATACCACTTACCGTAACAGTAAAATTATTTGCAGCTGATACGCATCCGTTTGCATTTCTTACTGTTAATGTTCCTGTATATGTACCCGCAGCTGTATTTGCAGGTACTGCAATACTAATGGAACTTGCTGGCAAAGACGCATTTGAGACCGGTGTAAAAGTATTCGTTGGAGTGGCACTCCAAGTGATGCTATATGTATTCGGCGAATTTGTAGTTGCCGTATAGGGCAATGTCGCAGCCTGCGCACTCGTACTTGTACAAACTGCTGCGACGGTTCCTAATGTTATGGTTGGCAATGGATTTACCGTTACTGAAAAATTATATGCTGACGACACACATGTTCCATTGTTAACGGTTAAAGTTCCTGTGTATGTCCCAGCCGGAGTTCCAGCGGGAACGGCAATAGTTATCGGACTTGCTGTTAAAGTCGCATTATTAACCGGCAAGAAACTATTAGCTGGCGACGCACTCCAAGTAATACTATAATTTGTTGGCGAATTAGTAGTTGCTGTGTACGGTAATGTAATATTTTGTGCAATGGCACTCGCACATACAGCAGCAGCTGATCCTAAAGTTATGGTTGGTGGAGCACTAACCATCATAGTCACAGAATTACTTCCACTTATAGATGAAGTACAGTCTGCTGAAGCTAAAGAAGTAACTGTAATGGTACTATTTCCTGTACCAATTAACCCTGCCGCAGTAAAACTCCCAGATCCTGCAGTTGTTACTACCATAGTTGCTGTTTGTCCGACATTATTTGGTCGGCTTACATTATAAGTTACGGCATAAGTACCTGCTGGCAAACTTGCCGCTGTACCTGTTAACAGTACTTGTGTTGTCGTTCCTGTACAAATATTTGGAGCCGATATTGCAGTAAAACTATACGTTTTACAAGTATAAGTAACAGTAGCTTGGCCTCTTGCGCCACTTCCTCCGTTCATCGGGTTAATAGAACTCATTGCTCCTCCGCCTCCGCCTCCATTAGTTACTCCATTATTTCCAACTCGATCTGATAATATCACAGAATTATAAGCTGCACCTCCAGCTCCAGCTCCAGTGACTGTACCATTACCACCGGCATTTCCACCACCACCAGAAGAAAGAAGCGCGCTTAATGCTGCACTAGATCCTGCTGTCCCATTTGCACCAGCTGCAGTTGCTAAATTTCCAATAGCTCCAGTTCCTCCAGCTCCACCAGTTGGATTAGAAGTCGTAGTCGTATTACCATTTCCTCCCTGGCCACCGGGAGCATTAAAAGCAGTTGTAAATCCATTTATGTATGTTGCTCCTCCTGCAGCACCATTAACTGCACCTCCTGCGACAGTTCCTCCAACAACAACATCCAAACTTGATACTGTTGTGGTATTAATTGTACCTCTTGCGTAGGCTCCACCGCCACCGCCACCGCCGCTTCGCCCTATTAAAGGTGTTACCTGCGCACCACCTCCGGCACCTCCGGCACCCCAAGCTTCAACGGTAACAGCATCCATACCGGCAGGAAGAACTAAAGTACCGCTTGCGGTAAATGTATGTGTTCGTGTTTGTGCTTCTAGAAAAGAAGTATAAAAAATTAATAGAATTAAAATTAGAAGAAACTTTAATTGTTTATGAAGATAATTTGGGGTAAAAAAACTGAAAGAACTCAGCGTAGAAAGTAAATCTTTTTTCATCTTGTAGCATTTTAGTAATTGAAAAACAAATTCAAACTCAAAGACAATTAATTGAAAAATCAGGATGATTAATGCTTTGGAATTACATCAACAAGACATAAGTTTTTGATATAGAATCAAAGAAATACTCCAATTTTACAATCAACTTAAGGCAAATACAAAACAGTTTGTTAAACTGTGCTTTTTTGAAAAAAAAATTTAATTGAAGGCTTATATGGAAAAAGTTTTAATCGACATTAAAATACACTTCATCGACTAAATACAACTACAAGGTACGATTTTATTTACATATAATTTAACATTGTAGTATTAAACCCATAATTTTAACATGTTAATTACACAAAATTCAAAAAATAGGAAAAAACTGTTAAAACTACAGCCAATACCATTCAATTAATTGATTAACAGTTAAATAAATAATTTTTACGAATTACTTCAGCTTTCTTTAGAAAATCACTTTTTTTGAAGTCGATGTACCATTTTCAAAAATGACTTTTACTAACAAAACTTGGTGAGAAGAAAACAAGTTTTGAATGATTAAACTTTTAGTTTGAAGTTTCTCTTTTTTATATAATTGATTTCCTGAAACGTCAAATATTATAACCTCTTTTAAATTCTCTTTAAAAGATTCAATATTTATGTTGTGGTTTTGGACCGAGATTAAAACGTTTGCCGGATCCTCTTCAAAAGCTTTATTTCCTAGAGTTTTATTCGTGTAAACTATTGTAAATCGATCATTAAAAGTGCCAGCTTCAGAATCAAATTGATAGGAGCTTTCAGAAAGGTTATGAACGCTTTTTAATTTTTTATCTACCAGAAAAATAGATTTATTGATAAAAAAAGCATCTTGATGATCTATTTCCAATTTGAAATTGTCTCTAACTGTAGTTTTATAACCTAAAGCAATTGAATCACTTTCTAAAAATGGCAATTCACGACCTTGAATCACAAGCTTTTTATCTTCTATTATACTATAAAAATCAACTGGCATTGCTGAACTTAAATATTCTGCATCATAATTTGAGTCTAAATAGTTTGAAGCGCCAGTTGCATAACCTAATAATAGCTGCTTAAACTCATTTCCATTATTTTTAATGTTTAACCAAAACCGATTTTTTTCATTAACCGATTTTGATTGCGGAGCTGGTCGATAAAAAGATGTATTTTTATCTCGAACTCTCATACTGTTATTAAATTCTAAATAACCTGTTTGATTGCTTTTCACAAGAAAAGCTTGCCCTGACGCAATTGTACCATCTGGTGCATCATTACTAACTCCAGAATTTAAAGCCGGACTTGTGCCAACACCTCCCAACAAAGTGTAAACCGCATAATCATTAATAGTATAACGATAGGTGTTAGTTCCTGGAATTGTAATTCTTGGCGGCGTATTATGTGTCCAAAAATATAGTGCGCCTTTTGTATCTGCAGCATTTTTTCTTAAGAAATCATCTGCGCTTATTGCACACGGATATGGATTACCAACCAAATAAAATTTATCAGCAGCGACAAGGTCAACTTTTATTTTACCATTGTTTGGAATTCCTTTAAAAATGCCTTCAAAAATTACGGGCTCAGTTGCAGAAAAGCTTTGTGGCGCCCTAATACTATACCCATTGGCTGCAATCATTGTCATTGTGCCGTTCATATTTGTTTTCCAATACGAAATTGGATCATACCAAAAATATTTATCACCAAGTGTTTCTGGCGAAAAATCGAACATTTTCATATCTGCTACAGGCGAAGACCAATAAGTAAGGTCAAATCGAATTACTGGTTTTGTTTTTCTTTTTAAATGAATAACTCCTGTATTTATCATATCATCATCGTCTTGATAAAGACTAGCGGCATCTTCTAAAACGAGTATTCCATCGCCAGTATAGGCAAATTCAATACCGAGAGTGTTTTTTTCAAGTAAGGTAACCGTTTTGCCTTTTTCAATATTGCAACCGCAAATGTTAGCTGTAGTTAAATTTGGAAAACTCTCTTTAAAGTAAACGTCTTTTCCGGCAGAAGGAAAGCCGTTGGACCATGAACTCCCATCCCAAATTGTCGTATTGACACAAAGTTTTAAACGAGCAATTCTATGTTTTGAGATACCCGAAACAGAATTAAAATTCCCACCAATTATCAATCTATAATCTTCACTAAAATTCATTGCATACAGCGTATTATTTAACGGTGCCACAAAAGAATTGTCATAGGATCCCGAAGGTAATAACCGAATCAATCTTGAAGAAGAAATGTTATTATATGTCCCAGAAAAAGTTCCTCCCACCAAGATTCTATCATCTGGCTGCACTAAAAGAGCACGAACGTCGCCTTTACTGAAACCAATGCCCGAATTGAATGTACCATCCAAACTTCCGTCACTGTTTAATCGGATAATTCGCTTTTGCGAAATACCATTAAAAACCATAAAAGAACCACCAACAATAATTTTCTGATCAGATTGCAGTGCAATTGCGTAAACATACTTATCAAAGCCATTTCCGATATTGAAATTTCCATCAATACTTCCGTCTGAATTTAATCTTACCAAACCTGCAAAAGGCAATCCGTTAAAGAATTTAAAATGACCTCCAACTAAAATCTTTCCATCCGACTGTATTACTACACTCTCTATGGTTCCATCAGCGCCAGAACCAACATTGAAATTCGGATCTTTTGTCCCATCTGATAATATTCTAACAATCTTATTTACTGCTGATCCGTTGTATTTTGTGAATGACCCTGCCGCGATTATTTTCTGGTCAGGTTGAATCGCCAGTGTATAAACTTGTGCATTGAACCCATCGCCGATGTTAAAAGAATTATCAATTTCTCCATTTGAAAATATTCTAACAATTCGATTGTACAGAAGGTCATTGTATTTTGTGAAATTCCCTCCAAACACAATCTTTCCATCCGTTTGTAAAGCAGTAGTTTTTATCAAATTATTACTTCCAGAATTTGCAGTATTAAAAACAGGATCGTTCATTCCGTTTTCTAATAAACAAGCAATTTTGGGAGCGGCATTTCCATTAAACTTTTTAAAATTTCCACCAATAATTATTTTTTTATTTGGAAGAGGCAAAATAGTAAGAACAGAATTATCAAAACCAATTCCGGAAGCTAAATATGAAATATCATGTTCTCCCGCATTACTAATTTTTACTAATCTGCCTTGATTTTGACCATTAAAAACAGTGAAAGAACCTCCTGCAAACCAAGAATCTTCGTCATCAAATTCTAAAGCGAGTACTGAAGCAGATGCCGGGCCGGAGCCAATGTCAAAATTCGGTTTTACACTCCCGTCTGACTGTAGCGAAATTAGTCTTATTGCTTCTGTATTATTGTAAAATCCTATAAAGGATCCTCCAACCATAATATCTCCATTTTTATTAATCTTGATTGTTTGAACCCCATCTTTACTAAAACCAGAACCGCTTAAAAAACTTTCATCTTTGGTTCCATCTTCATTTAAACGAATAATTTTATTGGCAACATTATTATTGAAAAGAGTAAAATTACCGCCTACAACAATTTTCCCGTCAGCTTGAAGCGCAATCGCATTAACATCATCGTTGAAACCTACGCCAGTATTGAATGTAGAATCAGAAGTTCCATCCGAATTTAACCGAATTATATGATTTGCAGAAACACGATTAAATTCAGTAAAATTACCCGTGAGAAGTATTTTCTGGTCTGATGAAATCCTTACATGCGTAACGGTTACAGGAGACCCATAACCGCTAAGAAATGTAGAGTCGATAGTTCCGTTTGGTAATAAGCGTACTATTCTGTTTACTGTACTATTATTATATTTTGTAAAACTCCCTACAATAATTATTTTGCCATCAGACTGTAAAGCGATGTCATATATAATTCCCGTTGTTGCTCCAATTAGAGTATCAAAAGTGGCATCATATGAACCGTCGGCATTCAGGCGAATTACTCTTCCTGAACTGATTCCATTATAACTTGTAAAACTCCCTCCGACTATAATTTTTCCATCACTTTGCAGACAAGATGAATAAATTTTACCATTAAAACCTGTCCCGGTATTGAAACTTTCGTCTATAGATCCATCTGGATTTAAGCGACTTAGATAAGAAGCAGCGGTTCCGTTCAAGCTCAAATAATCACCGCCTACGATTAAATTGCCGTCTGGTTGTATCAGAAGAGTTCGAACTGTATTATCGAAACCGTCACCTATTTGCCCGTCATCTAAAGTATTAAATGAACTATCAACTTTGCCTTGTTGCGATAAAACTTTCTGAATCGGCATCAATATTATAACTAAGCAATAAAATATATTTTTAATCAAATCTATATAATTAAATTACAAATTGTAAGAATTAAATTAAAATTACAAGGCTTTAGTCAAAAACACAATACCAAGATTTAGGGATATTTCATAAAATAAAAAAGCCCATTCCGTTAAAAGAATGGGCTTTGGGGTAAGCATTTTTTTATTAGAGATTAGTAAAGATCACTTTCTTAGTTAATGTCGAACCATTTTCTAAAGTTATTTTAACTAATAAAACTTGATCAGAAGAATGTAAATTATTGATCTGTAATTCTTGAGCATTCACTTTATTTTTGCTGTATAATAGCTGAGCTCCAACATTGAAAATATTTACCTCTTTGATTGTTTCTTTAGAAGAAGTAATACTCACTATTTTGTTTTTTACCGAAACTAAAACACTACTTTCAAGATCTTCAAAATCGCCTGTTCCTAATGTTTTGCTTGTATAACGAAGAGCAAATCGATCTGCGAAAGTTCCAGCTAACGTTTTGAATGTATAATTTTCATTACGTAAATTAACAATTTTGCCTGTTGTTTTATCTTCTAAATAAACTTCTTGTTTATCAAAGAATCCGTCTGCGTGATCTATTCCGATAGTGAAATCACCTTCTACAGTAGTTTTATAACCTAACGGAACTGTATCAGTATTTTCAAAAGGTAAAGCTCTTGCCTGAATGGTCAGTTTCTTGGTTTCATTTATACTGTAGAAATCAATATATGTGTTACCAGCAACAGAAGCAGCATCATAATTGTAGTCCACATTATTTGTAGCTCCTTCAATATAACCTACTAAAATTTGCTTGAAAGCACCTTCGGCATTTCTAATATTCAACCACAAACGATTTTTCTCAAGACTTGTGGTTTTAGCTGTTTTAAAGAATTCGCCATTATTTGTTCCCCCTACACGCATTGCATTATTAAAATTTATTTGCGTTGATTTTGGTTTTGCCATAAACCCTTGACCTGCGGCAATTTTTCCTGCAAATGGTTTAGTGTTCATTCCTGTAATATCTGTACTTCCTGCAAGAGTAAAAACAGTAAAATCACTACTGCTATATCGATAAGTATTATCGCCAGCTGGTTTTTGTGGAGGCGTAACATGTGTCCAGAAATAAAGTGGTCCTAATACGTCTTTATTAGCATTCAATAACTTCTCTGCATCTATCGCTGATGGATATGGGTTTCCAAATAAAAAGTACTTATCGATAATTATTGGCATCGTTACAACTCCGTTATTTGGTATTCCAGTTATTGTTATGTCTCCATTATTTGGCACTCCAGTAAATGTTCCTGTAAAAACGCTTGGTGTAACGGTATCAAATTCTTGCGGCCCTCTAATGCTATAACCGTTTCCGGTTTCCATAGCCATTGTTCCGTTCATATTGGTTACCCAGGTAGAACTTGGATTAAAATAAAAATACTTATCTCCAAGAGTAGTTGGTGAAAAATCATGCATTGTAATGCCACCCGCTTTTGTAACTGGGCTTGACCAATAAGTCAAATCGAAACGACGTATTGAGGTTGCTCTTTTGTAAACAATGTTTCCTGTATTGACAGCGTTTGTAGTCTGAAGTAAACTCGAATTATTCTCAAAGATTAACTGCCCGTTTGTTGCCACTATGTTCGTGATATGCAGTGTCACGTTGCTTGGTATTGTCACTACTGCTCCTGAATTAACTGTCAAAGAACATCCGTATATATCAGGAGTTGCGGTTGTAAAAGGCTGAGTAGCTGGTACTGATGTTGCAACAGCAATAATAATGCTCTTGCTTCCGTCTGGAAGTCCATTAGACCATGCTGAACCGTTCCATGTTGTAGAAGAAGTTTGATTATTAATCGTAATCGCTGCTACATTGGATGTACAAGTTGAAGCATTATTAGTTACAGTAAAATTATAATTCCCTGCAGCAAGTCCAGTGATGGTTCTTGAGCTAGTTGTTCCTGTAATAGTCTGTGGTGCTTGTCCAGTTTGGTTAATTGTCCAATTTGCTGGTAAATTACTTATTATGACAGTTCCTCCGCTTTCGCAAGTGAAATCTTTATCTTTTAGTACTGTTGGAGCTGGAAGAGGGTTAACAGATAATGTTACATTTGTTGTAAATGACTGACTGCAGTTTGGAGTCGAACTTGTTGTTGTAATCTGTGTTATTTGCAAAGTCTGTAAATTATCCACAGAAGTCAATGCTCGCGTAGTAAAACTAGCTGCTCCTGTACCGCTTGCCACTACTGAAGTAGCTGAAGTTTGTGCTACATTATTTATTGTATATGAAATTGTTGATGTGCTGTTTGCTAACAATCCGGTTAAATTTATTGTCGCCGCAGATCCTGTACAAACTGGAGCTGATTGAGTAGCTCCTGTCAATGTTGGTGTAGGATTTACTGCTAATGTAACATTTGTTGTAAATGACGAGCTGCAGTTTGGTGTAGCACTTGTTGTTGTTACTCCTGTTATTCTCAAAGTCTTTCCATTATTTGCAGAAGTCAATGCTGGCGTAGTAAAACTAGCCGTTCCGCCTGCAGTTGCTATTAGTGAAGTAATTGGAGTTTGTGCTACTCCATCTATAGTATATGTAATTGTTGATGTACTTCCTGCCAATAATCCAGTCAAATTAATCGTTGCAGCAGATCCTGAACAAACTGACGTTGACTGAGATGCTCCTGTCAATGTTGGTGCAGGATTTACTACTAATGTAACGCTTCTTGTAGATGTCGAGCTACAGTTTGGAGTCGCACTTGTTACTGTTATTCCTGTTATTTGTAAAGTCTTTCCATTATTTGCGGAAGTCAATACTGGCGTTGTAAAACTAGCTGTTCCCCCAGCAGTCGCTACAACAGAAGTAATAGGAGCCTGTGGAGTTCCATCTATAGTATATGTAATTGTTGATGTACTGCTTGCTAATAATCCAGTCAAATTAATCGTTGCTGCAGATCCTGAACAAACTGAAGCTAACTGAGTCACTCCTGTTAATGTTGGTGAAGGATTTACAGTAACAGTTAATGTAAATGGCACTCCTGTACAGCTTCCAGTAACCGGTGTAACTGTATAAGTTGCTGTTTGTGCTGTAGCAGTTGTATTTGTTAATGTACCTGTTATAGTAGATGGAGTACCTGTACTCGCTGCTCCACCTGTTAATCCACCTGTTACAGATGGCGTTGTCCAAGTATATGTAGTGCCATTTGGAATTGTTCCGTCTGTTCCATTTACCAATGTCACATTAAAAGCCGTTCCAGAACAAGCTGAAACTGTCTTTGCATTAATAGTAGCTGAAATCATATCTACCATAATTGATGACGAAGTCACAATGATATTTCCTCCACAACTTATTTTTGCTCTATAATATGTTTTTACCGTTTGAGAAGTTGTAAATGTAGAATTCGAACCTGTTGTATCGAGAAAATCAATTGACAAATCGTCTATACTATGTTTATCATTTTCTCCTCCTGTACGTGCTGAAAATTTGAATTTCCATGATGTTTTATCTGCTGTAGCATAACCTGGTAAGAAAAGATCTGAAACTACAGTTACACCCGCAATAATAAGAGACAATTTTGCGTTGGCATCAACCCTTAAAACTACGTCTTTATAAGATGCATTTCTCAATGCAACAGCATTAATAGCGGACGTGAAATATCTAACATTATTGTATAAAACCCTTACACGTCCTCCGGTCGTAACACCTTCATTATCGTAAGTATCAAATTGAATGATAATACCATTTCCTTCCCCATTTTCTCCTCCTCCAGCACCTGCAGTCACATTATTGCCATAACTAAAGCTCATACCATCTGCTCCAGTACCTCCTGTCGTTGTACCCCAAATTCTATATTTAAAAGCAGCAGTAAAGGCATTAATGTTACTGTTTGTTGGTTTATTTATAAAGAATCCACTATTGTGACCACTAAGAGCAGTATCGGTTAGAATCAATTCAGTTCCATTAATAACACAATCACCTCCTGAAAGAGTTATGTCGCCAACCGTCGTATTTGTAGCTTGTGCAGTAGAAAAATTACTAGAGAAATAATTAGTCGATGTTGGTGTAGCATTTGCCCAGTTAGTACCATCAGCTGATTTTTCCCAAACATAAGTTGAACCATCAACAAATGTGCTTCCTAAAGATAGTACGAAAGGTGCATTAGGACAAACTGATGAGGCCGATGAAACAGTAGTACTTGAGGTAGGATTTCCAGAACAAGAATTTAAAAGTGTAACTGTATACTCTTCAATCTGTCCTACACTACCACTTGCAACACAAGGAGCGCCCGCATATCCATCCATTCTTCCTACGATTCTCATTTTAATATTTCCTGCAGTTGCAGTTGCGGGAATTTGTAAATAAATAGATGTTATCGCCCCATCTGCTCCTGTTGAGTTATTAATAGTTCCTATAATATAGTTTTCACCAGAATCTGTAAAAACTCCATTATTATTCCAGTCAAAATAAGCCATATAGTAGCCATTCGAGTATCCTGAGGTATTTCCTTTTACAGTCAAAGCATAATACTGTCCTTTAACAAGGGTAGTAGGAGTATCTCCCGTAAAATTCTCATAAGCAGGACTTGTTGTAAGATTAGAACTAGTCTTGTCTAAGGTATTTAACATTACTTCTGTAATCGGATTAACACTAGTAAATGAAGCACATGTAACATTCAATATTCCTGTTGCTGAAGTACCAAAAAAAGTACTATTTTTATTTGCTGCTGGAGAAGCAGTACCTCCCCAAGAAGATGGTGTAGCCGCTGTTCCTCCATAAGTCAAAGAAGCAGCAGTATGATTTTGTGTTCCTAAATTTGCGCTTGCATTAGTATTAATAACTAAAGCATTAGCTATAGTGGTAGCTACGGTAAAGTTTTTTGTACCAGTTCCTGCTAATGTTAAATTATAGAAATTCGAAACATTGAAAACTTGAGCTCCTGGCGCATTTAATGTCACTGTTGCAGTTCCAGGATTAAATGTTCCTGCATTCATAAAACTCCCCCTAATTGTCAAGTTATTATTTCCAGCTGATAAACCTCCTCCTGTTATTGATAAATTACCATTTATTGTTAATCCTGTTCCTAATGTACTAGTTCCCGAACTAATCGTTAAGTTATTAAATGAAGTGAACAATGTAGATGGTAATGTATTACTAGCACTCAGTATCACTGTCCCTGCTCCTGGAGTCCAAGAATTTCCTGATACCGTTGTAACAACTATACCCCCAGAAATATTCATGGTTCCTCCCGAGGTCATATCAATTATACCAGCTGCTCTTGTACCACCATTAGGGTTTCCCACATTTAAACTACCAGTATTAAAAACTGAACCGTTTGAAAAAGTTATTGTACCAGTTCTAGCTGTCTGGCCATTTCCTCCAAATGTGGAATTTCCAGAAACTGTTAATGTGTAAGCTCCATTAAAATCAATCTCTCCATAGTTATTACCACCATCTAATCCTGGACTTCCCACTTGTAATGTCGCACAAGCAGAATTAGTATTAACAGTTACAGTATAACCTCTTTCAATGATGACTATATCCCCAGCACCTGGAATAATTCCTGCTGGGACTTGACTTCCACCACTTTCATAAGACCAAGTTGCTCGAGCATTCCAATTACCTGATCTCCTGGAAAAAAATGTATCTGCATTAGCAGAAGAGACCACAAAAAACATCCCAATACAGAGCAAACCTAAACTTGGTGTGCTCAATCTTATGGGTAAAGATCTAAAAATGGGAAATAAAAACGAGTAAAGTAATTTTCTCATCATATACAGTAGGTATTTGTTTTAAATTTGTTTTTGGTCTGCTTAAAGCAAAAATGGCATTTCTTTCAAAAAGCAATGCTCTTTGGTAATTGACTGAACCCTAAAGTGTTAAATTCTGGACTTTAGGCCGAAATTTAAAAATGTTAAAATTCCGTACAAAAATATCTAAATTAGCCTAATACACAAGGTTATAATTTATTTCTTTTTATAAAATATTAACAAATTTCAGAATTAATTTATAACTATTTGAACATTACTTAATTTAAACGTTAAAACGCATGAAAAACCCGACGAACAGCACTTTTACTATCAAAGAAGCTTTACAAAAGTTAGAACATTTTTGTGCTTACCAAGAGCGTTGTCATGATGAAGTAGTTACTAAATTATACAGTCTAAAAATGACCCGAGATGAGATTGACAGTATTGTCGTACAACTGATTGAGGGGAATTTCCTTAACGAAACTCGTTTTGCTTGCAGCTTCGCAAGAGGCAAACACAGAATCAAACATTGGGGAAAAATCAGAATTACAAACGAACTGAAAGCAAGGAACATTTCGTCAACAAATATTACTCTGGCTTTAAAAGAAATTTCTCCCGAAGAATATTATGAAACTTTTGAAAATCTAGCAGAAAGATCTTGGAATAGTATTTCAGAAAGCAACATTCTTAAAAAACGTAAAAAATTCTGTGACTACATGCTGCGAAGAGGTTTCGAAAGTAATTTAGTATATGAAAAAGTAAAAGAATTAGAAGAAAACTAATTTGTTTTTCTCTCTTCATAAAATGCATTTTTTCTTATCTTTTTTTACTTTTTTGAATTTCCTTTAAACCTGATTTAATGCCTTGTAGGCCACATAACGTTTGGTTATAAATTATTCTATTTTTGAAGATTTTATGCCCACTCTGACGTTTTTCATTCCAAAATCGCAAAAAACAGTCTAAAAAAACCCGATTTATTGCGATTATTCCTATTCTTTTTTTAACACTTTTATAAGAATACTTGTCGAACATTAAAATTTCTAATGTAGTTCATCGATTATTTTAACAACTCATCGAATAAATAGGGGTTCTCAAAACCCTAACAAATTCTACCTCGTAGATGTATCTATCTTTGCGCCGGTTCAAAAAGTCCTATGCCAGCATAACAAATTGATAGAAAACATTTAACATGAAAAAAACTTTACTTTTACTTTTCTTTTTATTGCCTTTTTTAACGTTTGCCCAAAATGTAGATTTAATCAAATGGGATGCGGCCACACAAAATGACCCCAAAAAACCGACGGTTATTAATGCAAGTGTAGCTTCGTTGTATTTAAATTCATCTCAGACTCCTTCTGAAGTGAAGGTTGATTATATCAATGGTTGGGAAGCGGAACCATTTTTTCTATGCAGTGGCTGGCCAAATGGCCAACAAAATGAGGGTGAATATGATTCTGCAAAGTATGTTGAATTTAAAATTACACCTAATTCTGCGAAGAAATTAGACCTATCTACTTTCAAATTGACATTTAGAAGCCAAGGTGGAGGTGCGTCAGAAAAATTCACGGTCTTGTACTCGAAAGATGAAAAATTTCAGAAAGACGTAAAAGTTTTAGTACAAGAAAGAGCAAGTGTTGACAACTGGACTACAATAAATCCAACTTTTTCAGAAGAAATCAATCCTGTTTTGCCTGGACAAATTGTGTATGTTCGCTTATATGTTTACAGTTCATACAATAATTTCCATATTAAAACCGGAACCGCAAATACTTCGACAACGATTAATGGAACGGTTTCAGACTTTGATCCAAACAAAATTTTAGCCATCAACGATTATGTAAAAGCTATAAAAAATACAGCTCTAAACATTTCGCCATTAGACAATGATGTAAAAAAAGAAAATGTTACTTCAATTGTAATTTCTTCACTTCCTCCAGCTTCTCAAGGGACTGTAACGGTTAATCCAGATAAAACTATAACATTTAATCCTGCTAACAATTTTACAGGCATATCTTCTTTTAAGTACATTATAAAAGATGCTTCAAATCTTTCATCAGAAGCAAAAATACAAGTAACCGTTGCAGAAGATACACCTGAAAATCTCGTTATTTGGTACGGTCGAAATACAACAAACAGATACGAGTCAACAGTATTATCTCCTTATATTACTTCGGAGGATATTAAAAACTATGGCAACATATCTTTGGGCTATAATAATAATGAAGATGCGTTAAATCCGTTTTTTCAAACTGGAAACTGGCCAAGTAGTGCCAACGGTAACAATACGCAATATCTAGAATTTAAAATAAAAGCAGACGACAAACATCGCGTAAATTTAAGCACATTTAATCTCGTAGTACGAAGCCAAGGTGGCAATAATCAAAGATTAAAAATTGATTATTCGACAAATTCAGCATTCACCAATACTAAATCATTATTAGCAGAAACTAGATTTGGTACTGCTTGGACAACTATTAGCGCGCCTTTTAGTTCAGATTTAAATTATCTGTTGCCAGGACAAACCTTGTATATACGCCTATACGTTTATAATACTAATAATGCTTTTCACTTTAGAACCAAATTAAACATTAAAGGAAGCATAAAAGATTCAAATATATTTGCTGCGTACAGCGATTTTGCCACTACACCATCCAATCAAAATATTTCAATTCCTGTTTTAAACAATGACGTAGTTGGAAACACTCCTGTACAAAGCATTACTGTAACTCAGCCAACAGCTGGAGGAACAGTAGCTGTAAACGGTACAAACATTACATTTACACCTACAGCAGGTTTTGTTGGAATATCAAACTTTACTTATACCATTTCTAACGGAACTCTATATTCATCCGCCACTGTAAGTGTTGACGTTACCGCTCCTCCATGTACCCCAACTGGAGATCAAACTGCTTTTGGATCTAATTCATGGATTGGCTATGTGTATAAAATGGCAGATAATGCTGCAATGCCTCCTAATGTTTCATACCCAGCTTTACCAAATACAAATATTGCAACTTATATCGGAACGGTAACAGAAAGCAAAAACTTTGATAGAAATATTGGAGCAGGCGCTGTTGCTGGTGCAACTACAAATATTGCCTGCGTAGCTGCTCCTACAGATCGTTTCTTTGTGAGATATAAAATGCTGGCGAATATAACTGAAGCAGGTTCATATAGTTTTGACATTGGAAGTGATGATGGAGTAAGACTTTATATCGATGATGTAGCAACACCAGTTATTACAAGATGGAACGGGCGCGGTTATACTACAGATTATGTTTCACAAAATTTAAGCGTAGGTACACATAAATTTGTTCTTGAATATTATGAAGACGGAGGAGATTCAAGAGTTTCTTTCTTCTACGGTCTGCCAAAAGGAAATCCTACTGAATATGGAAATAAAGTATGGAATGTCTATGGCTATGTTAACAACGATATCACGTTAAGCAATGTACGATATGCAGGTTATTATGTTGACCCTAATTTAAATCCAAACTCAGCAAATTTTTGGGCAAGAGATAAATCACCATCTTCTGCAACAATCTGGCAAGGTTCTCAAGTGCCAGACAATAACTTTACGGTAGTTTACAAACGTAAAGGATTTGATTGTGGATCCTATCAATTGCAACACGTAAATCATGATGATGCTTATGAGCTTTACATTGATGATGTCTTGATTTCTTCTCAAAATGGTTGGAATAATGCATCGTTTTTAATTAACAACGGACAACTTTACACTTTAAACAGCGATTCTAGAGTAGAAATACGTTTAAGAGAAGATGGCGGTGATGCTAATCTTGCCATTAACTTTACAAAATCTAATGTTGTTTATGACGGAACCGGCACCATTCCGAATGGAGGCAGTGTAGTTATTAACAAAAACACGACCCTAAGTTCTGATCTTAAAGTTTGCTCTTGTACTGTAAATCCAAATATCACTTTAACGGTTCCAAAAGATATTACTTTAACAGTTGATGAAGATATTACTGTGGGCGCAGGAGGAAAATTACTTATTCAATCTGGAGGGTCATTTCTTCAAACGTCAACAAAAAAAGACCTATTTACAGGAAATGCCACGGCTTTTGAAATACAAAGAACAACCAAAATTAATCGTTTTGATTTAACGTATTGGTCATCACCTGTAGACAATCCAGATTTTAAAATGAATACCTTATCTCCAGAAACTTTGGCCGATAAATATTTTTACTGGTCTTCTGATTTCAAATGGGCTACGGATATGTACGGAAAAATGACAATGGAAGTCGGAAAAGGATACAGCATTAGAGGTCCACAGTCTTTTGACGGTCAAATTCGCGCTGACTTTACTGGAAAATTCTACGGAAAACCAAACAATGGAACAGTTACAATTTCAACTACAGCTGATAAATATCTTCTTATTGGAAATCCTTATCCATCTGCTATTGATGGAAGAAAATTTATTACAGACAATGGAAATGTAGGACCGCTATATTTCTGGACACATGTTTCGCCTCCAAAAAAAGAAAACGGCAGCAACACATATACTTACAGCAGTCCTGATTACGCAGTATTAACATTATTTGGATCTACAAAAGCTGCAACTGGAGGAGAGGCTCCTTCAGGATATATTGGTGCAGGGCAAGCTTTTATTATTAAACCACTAGTTACCACTCTTGTATTCACTAATGAGCAACGTGTGAAAGCACAGAACATGCAATTCTTCAAGACTACAGCAAAAGAAACTGAAATTGAAGTAAATCGTTTGTGGTTAAATTTAAGCAATGAGGAAGATGCATTTAAACAAATGCTTATAGGATATGCAGATGGCGCAACAAACAGCTTCGATTATAATTATGATGCTGCCACGCTTTCAGGCAATTCATATGTAGATTTTTACAGTATTAACGAAACTAAAAAATTATCTATTCAAGCAAGGGCTTTACCTTTTGACAACACAGAAATAATACCTCTTGGTTATAAGGCAACAGCAGCAACTCAGCTTACAATTTCTATTGATCACGCAGATGGATTTTTTAACAAGCAAGCTGTTTATTTAGAAGACAAAACTACAGGAACTATAACTGACTTACGTTCTTCAAATTACACTTTCAAAACTGCTGTCGGAACTTTTACTGATCGTTTTGTATTGCGTTATACCAACAAAACATTGGGCACAGATGATTTTGAAAATGTTGCAGATGGAGTTTTAGTTGCCGTAAAATCAAAAGTAATAAACCTAACTAGCGGTAACGAAAACATAAAAGAAGTACAAATCTTTACAATTGGAGGCCAAACAATTTTCAGCAAAAATAAAATTGAAGCCAAAGAATTACAGATCGCTAACTTATATTCTAGTAATCAAGTTTTATTAGTGAAGGTGATTCTAGAAAATAATCATACCGTCACAAAGAAAATCATATTTAATTAATAACAAAAACCCATCCTAAAAGATGGGTTTCTTGTTCTTATTCTTTTTTAAAGCTTAAAATCTTTCTTTTAGAAAATAAAATCCCTAACCAATTCTAAAACTTCATTAATCTCTTCTTTTGAATTATAACTATGAAGACAGAAACGAAGGCGTTCTTGACCTTCTGGAACATTTGGAGAAAGAATGGACTGAACGTCGAATCCTTTATTTTGAAGTTGCTCCGATAACTCTTTTACATTTTTATTTCCCGGGACAATAGCAGAATGTATGGCAGATTTACTATGAACAAACATAGGTTTCAATCCCAATAAATTTTTCTGCTGATTGAAAAACACGATATTCTGGCGCAGTTTTTCAATAGCATCCTTTTCGTTTTCCAACTGCTGATATGCTGTAAAAATTGTTGCAACAACGTGAGGCGATAAAGCTGTTGTATAAATAAAACTTCGAGCAAAATTGATTAGATATTCTCTGAGCGCACTACTTCCTAAAATTGCAGCACCTTGACATCCTAAACCTTTTCCAAAAGTTACAATTCGGGCAAAAAATCTATTGTGCAATTGCAGATATTGCGCCAGACCTTCACCTTTTTCTCCAAAAACGCCCAAAGCGTGGGCTTCATCCACAATCAAATAGCAATTGTATTTTTCAGAAAATTGTACCAATTCTTCCAAATTTGGGCAATCTCCATCCATAGAAAAAACCGTTTCGGTCACAATGTAAATCGTCGCATCCGAAAATTTAAGAATAAGACGCTCCAAATCTTCAAAGTCATTATGAATAAAATGATGCGATTTAGCTGGAGACATAGCGATGCCGTCTGTTATTGAAGCGTGACATAATTCATCATACAGAACAACATCATTTTCTTGCGGTACAGCGCTAAAAAAACCAAAATTGGCATCATAACCCGAATTAAAAATTAAAGCCGTTTCTGCGGCATGGAATTCTGCAATAAAGATTTCTGCAATTTGATAAAGCGAATGGTTTCCTGTAATCAATCTTGAACCTGTCGCTCCGTTTTGAAAAATCTCATTTTCTAATAAATAAGCATGAGTATGCTTGTAAATAGTTTCTGATTTCGAAAATCCAATATAATCATTAGAAGAAAAATCGACCAGATTATTAAATACAGGTAATTTTCTAAACAGACCATTCCGTTTAGAACTTTCAATTTTGAGATTAAGTTTTTCTGGCAGTTCCATAAAAACAAAGTTAGGCAATTCATCTTAGAATAAAATAAACAGCGGATTATCAGAATCCGCTGTTTTCTAAAATTTAAATCGAACTAATAAAAGGCGATTGTCTACTATAATTTGATTCGACCATTTCTTTCACTAGAAACTTCGAAATATCCAATGCTGTAATTTTATCTCCTAAACAATCTTCAAGATCAACAGATATTTCAGCACTTTCATCAGAAAAAACAATTAACGGAACTCGAACTTGCGTCCAATTTACTTTACTTTCGTTTAAAAGTTCATAAGTAAATTGTCGGTCTTTTTGGATTTCAGGAAAATTGGTTTTCATCCAATCAGTTGCCATTATTGTTTTCGCACTCTTTTTATCGAATGGAGTATCAATATTTAATCCCGCCAACAAAACATATCTCTGAATACCATAACTATTCATAGCATTCAAAACGTTCTTTGTTGCCTGACTTGCAACCATAGGTTCTCCAGGTCTCTGCCCAATAGTACTTAGAACCGCTTGACAATCTTTGAGCAATAAGTTTATGGATTCTTTATCAATAGCATCGCCTTTGATAATTTCTATTTTTGAATTTTGGATAGAAAAATCGTTTGGATTTCTTAGTAGAAGTTTTACACTAAATCCGTTTTCTAACAACTGGTTTACGAGATATTTTCCAGTTCTTCCGCCGCCACCAAGAACGGCAACTTTTGATATATTTTTCATATATATTCTTTATAAAATTTGACATAATTAAGTTGTGCTTCACCATTTAGATGAAGCAAAAACGTAAAATCTTACTGAGCTTTTACAATTGATCAAATATTTTATAAAGAGATTTTGATACTTCAAAAGTAATAAAAAAAGGAGAGAAATATTAGACTTCTCTCCTATATAATTTCATATACAGCTCTATATTAAAGTATTATCGCTAAGAGCCATTAAACAAATCATCCTTCACTTAACCTTCAAATTAATTCGTAATTGTATAAGTGACAGTATTAGTTCCAACATTATTAATCACGTAACTAGTAGTATTCGGATTATATCCACGATTAGCAATGTCGCGGTAAATGGCAGAAAGAGGAGACTCACAACAATCACCAAGCCACGGAGCTGTGTATGTTGGTCCGGCGACAACATTTTCAGCATCAGTTGCTTTTGAAGCTTTAGTAACATTCTCAGAACTTGTAGTTAGAGACATTGTCCCAAAACCTAATGCAATTAGCAGCATTCCTAAAAAAACTTTTTTCATAATATTTTTTTTAAATGTTAATACTTTTACAAACGTAGTACATGTTAAGTAAAATATTACAATTTTTTATATTGTCTTTTGGTTTAATTTGTTAATTTTCTGACATAAGGCACTTTACAATAAAAATCATTTTTAATTTAAAGCACAAAAAAAGCCAGACAATACTGCCTGGCTTTTCTGCTTATTTTGAAATTGCTTTAGTCAACTAATACAATTATCTTATTGTTTTTCATTTCGATTGTTCCTGACTTAATCTGTAAAGTATAAGTTTGGTCATTCACTCTCGTAAATTTATCAGCAGCCTCTTTAGAAAAATTGAAGCTTGGAGCTGCAACTTTAATTGTTCCTTCTTCTAAAATAGAAACAATTGGGGCGTGATGATTCAAAATCTGAAAGCTTCCATTAACTCCTGGCAAAGTAACCGAAGTAACTTCTCCTGAAAATAATTTCGCTTCTGGTGATACTATTTCTAAAATCATGTCTTTTTTAGTTAATAGTTGATGGTTGATGGTTGATGGTTGCTTTCTAACAACTGACAACTAACAACTAACAACCAAATTATTATGCTTCAGCTAACATTTTCTCTCCAGCCTCGATTGCATCTTGAATAGAACCTTTCAAGTTGAAAGCAGCTTCTGGAAGGTGATCTAACTCACCATCGATGATCATGTTAAATCCTTTGATAGTATCTTTAATATCAACTAATACACCTGGGATACCTGTAAATTGCTCTGCTACGTGGAATGGCTGAGACAAGAAACGTTGTACACGACGTGCTCTTGCTACTGCAAGTTTATCTTCTTCAGACAACTCTTCCATACCAAGGATCGCGATGATATCTTGTAATTGTTTGTATTTTTGAAGGATTTCTTTAACTCTTTGTGCACAGTTGTAGTGCTCATCTCCTAAGATATGTGGAGTCAAAATTCTTGAAGTAGAATCTAACGGGTCAACCGCAGGATAGATACCTAACTCAGCAATTTTACGAGACAATACAGTAGTTGCATCTAAGTGCGCGAAAGTTGTAGCCGGCGCCGGGTCAGTTAAGTCATCCGCAGGAACGTAAACCGCTTGTACAGATGTAATAGATCCTTTGTTTGTAGATGTAATACGCTCTTGCATCGCTCCCATCTCAGTTGCCAATGTTGGTTGGTAACCTACCGCAGATGGCATACGTCCTAAAAGTGCTGATACCTCAGAACCTGCTTGTGTAAAACGGAAGATGTTATCAACGAAGAATAATACATCTTTTCCTTGGTCTGATCCAGCTCCATCACGGAAATACTCAGCGATAGATAATCCTGAAAGTGCCACACGTGCACGAGCTCCAGGAGGCTCATTCATTTGTCCGAAAACGAAAGTAGCTTTAGACTCTCTCATTCCTGGTATATCTACTTTAGATAAATCCCATCCTCCATTTTCCATAGAGTGCATGAAATCATCACCGTATTTAATAATTCCTGACTCTAACATCTCACGAAGCAAGTCATTTCCTTCACGTGTTCTTTCACCTACTCCAGCGAATACAGAAAGTCCACCGTGACCTTTTGCGATATTGTTGATCAACTCCTGAATCAATACTGTTTTACCAACACCAGCACCACCGAACAATCCAATTTTACCTCCTTTTGCGTAAGGCTCGATCAAATCGATTACTTTGATACCTGTAAATAAAACTTCAGATGAAGTTGATAATTCTTCAAACTTTGGTGCAGGTCTGTGAATTGGCAGACCGTTTTCTCCAGTTTTTGGCAATTCGCCTAAACCGTCAATGGCATCTCCAACAACATTAAATAATCTTCCATATACATCTGGACCGATTGGCATTTGGATTGGATTTCCAGTTCCAACTACTTCATATCCTCTACTTAAACCGTCTGTTGAATCCATAGAAATGGTACGAACAGTGTTTTCACCAATATGAGATTGTACTTCTAGAACTAAAACAGTTCCGTCTTTTTTAGTGATTTCTAGTGAATCATAAATTTTTGGAAGTTCAACATCTTTACCGTTGAAAACTACGTCTACTACTGGTCCAATGATTTGAGCAACTTTTCCTATTACTTTTGACATTACTTATGTATTTATTAAATAGCTATTTAGGTTTATCGAAAATACCTCTTTTTTCAGAGCGCAAAGATAATTTTTTAAAATATAAAATCAATCTTTTTTTCATAAAAAATAGCATGATTTTGTTTGATTCCTAAAACTTGTCCAAAAAATAACAAAAACAGCATTTTTTTTATTAAAAGAAAAAACCGCTTCACTTATAAAATGAGCGGTTTTTTACTATTTATTTTCAAAACATTACGGAAGCGTTGATGGATATTGAATTGGGTAAACCCCTAAATCAACATGACGCAGTGTCGAGCCGTATTGTGCATTAATAGCATCAATAAAGATATTTGCAATTAAGCCGTAACCTCTTGCACTTGGATGTACTCCGTCTAGAGAAAATGCTCCGCCAGTTGCAAAAGAAGAACTCATTGTGAAGTTCCCAAATCTAATTCCTCCATTTGCCAATTGCGCCATAGTTGCTCTTGTATCTACAAATGCAAGACCTTTTTCTTTAGCAATAGCTTCGATTGTTACATTATACGCATCTGTCGCTTTTTTAATTTCAGCAATTTCTGTTGGAATTAAAACATGCTTATCTTGCAATGGATAAGAAATTCCAAATGCATTTAACGGAGCTGGAGGCGCGATTCCAATTCCAGAATTGGCTGCCGTCGGAGCAGTCCCAATATCAGGTCTTGTTGTTAACACAACTAAATCTGTAGCCTTAGCTTGTCTTGCTTGTCCGAAAACAGCACCGTAAAAAGCCGCGTTCTGCGCTCCTAATGTTGGCGTAAATGCCGCTGTTAGCTGCACTCTCAAATCTGTCAGGCTTTCATCTTTAATCAATAAAGGACTTGCGCCAGTTTCAGAAAGCAAGTTAATTCTGTCGCCAGCATTAAAAGCTGTCAATGCCTGTTTTAGCGGTCCATATAATTGTGTATTAAGCGCTTTTATTGTAGCCACACCTACAGCTTCGTTATTTTTCCCGATGACTTTAGCCGTAAGCGGATTATAAGGAACTGTTGTAAAGTGAGGCAAAGTAGTAATATATGGCAAATTTGCCACAACACCTTTTGCTCCTTTTGCTGTTAAAGCAGTAGCTAGATTAGTATACACATTAGCAAAAACTGAAGGATCTGTTATATCACTTGATCCATAAGTAGCAGGATTAGGATTTCCTGTCTGATCTTTTCCAGTTCCACCAGACGTTGCATATCCCAAGACATCATTACCACCAATAAACAAAGAAAAGAAAGTCGGATCTTGTGCAACAGCATCACCTAAAACCGTAGCTGTACCTGTACTTGAAAATCTTGCATAGTATGGATTTGCCGCACCAGTCGCCACACCTGCAACATTCCCATAGCCTGCTGCTAACAAGTGATAACTTTTAGCACCAGGAACCCCTAAATTATTGAATGTTCCCGTAAGATGAGCTGTAACTTCTGTAGTAGGTTTTCCCACGACATTTGTCGGAGTCTGAGTTTCTCCAACAAAATACAAACGTGTACCGGCAATTACATTTCCTCCTAATAAAAGACCTCCAATATTATCATTCATAAGTGGCTGTGTGAAAGCTCCTCCTCCAGCTGCAGCAAATTGCTGCGCTAAAATATTAGGATACGAATTCTCCTGTCCTTTTTTAAACAAAGCATTATCACTATAACCTGCAGCAAAAGAATCTCCAAGGGCTACATATTTTGTAAAAACCGCAGAACCCGGAACTACTGGAACTTCTTCTGGAACATTATTATCGTCATTATTACAAGCTGCCATAAAGGTTAAAGAAACCATCAACAGCATTTTTATATTTTTTTTCATAATTAGTACTTTTAAATTATTATCTCTTCATTTCCACTTATAACTTCAAGGAAGCTATATCAATTTCACATAAATAATTACATTATTACGGATTGATTGTCCAAGATGCAAACCACATTTGACCGATCATACCTGCTCCAATAACCTGAAGGTAATCTTTCCCGAAAAGATTTGTTGCACCAACTTTTATAACTGATTTCCATTTTGGAATCGCATAATTTACTTGAGCATCAAGAACAGTATTTTCCGGAATCATACCATCTCCAAAAGAAGACTCCCATAAATATTCAGAATTCCATCTTACGTTTACATTAAATCCTAAGTTTTTGATCACTTTTGCATTTCCTAAAGAAGCTTTGATTCTATGTTTTGGAGTATTGAAACCAGCAACGAAATCTGGATCATCTTGCTGATCGAAATTGAATTGGGCGTAGTTATAATTCACCCCTACTTCGAAATCTTTATATACTTTTTTAGATAATCCTGCACCAAATCCAAAAGAAGAAATCTGAGCAGTTGTATTCGTATAAACCTGATACACTCTTCTGTCTCCAAAAGCAAGGGCCTGATAAGATAGAGGCGTACCAACAGTACCATAATACGGAGAAATAACTCTTGCCGTATTCATAAAATCGTTATAAATATTATAATAAGCATTCAAATCCACTGACAAATCATTTTGAACCACCGTACGATATCCTGCCTCAAAAGCCTGAACCTGCTCTGGTTTTACCAATCCGATATCAGCTATTTGAAGATCTGTAGCACTACCCGAAGCTGCAAAAGCCTGAACTGAAGCTACTGTATAAGCATTACGATACGCATTTTGCCCAGACATATTAACAGTTGCCGGCTGACCTGCTATTGCCTGACCTGCCGCACTTACATTTACAGTTTCCTGAAAACGATCTAAGTTTTCTGGAGCCGAACCAATTAATGCAAATGGCCCTAAATCTAAACCAATGTATTGATCCTGAGTAGTTGGGTTACGGAAACCTGTTTGATAAGACAATCTAAAATTATGATTTTTTGATGCTCCTGCAGAATATACAAACGAAACTCTTGGCGAAACATTTCCATCAAAATTCTGGCTTTTATCATAACGAAGAGATCCTGTAAACTTTAATCTGTCATCTAAGAATTTTTTCTGTAATTGAGCATAAGCACCGTATTCTTTATATTCGATTGGACCATCATAATCTGTAAAGATTGTCCCTTCAGAATCCATAACGTATTTTCTCCAAGAACCTCCAACTTGAACTTCTGCCCATTTAATAATGTCTCGAAAATTATAATTCACATCTGAATGATACAGTTTTGAATGATCGATAAACTTCGCCCCTTGAGTCAAATCTGGATTTGCTACTACAGTTGCCAAAGCATTATTAAATTGTGCACTTCCCGGCTCAAACCTCGCAGAACCTGTAGGCTTTGGAATGAATGAAATCGCAGCAGGCAACACATTATAATCAGCAAAATTTCTTGCAATTGAAGCAGACTCATTTGCATTAGTCCCCATAACTGCCCCTGCATACTGATATGCTGTAGCGTAATTTGTAAACCACTCTTGATCTGATTTTGCAGCACGGTTAACATTCCATGCAGCAAATCTCATGTCGTAAGAATCCCCTGCATCTTCACTTGTAAAATAAACTCTTGCGAAAAAGTTTTTACCTTTAACTTCAAATTTACCTTGCTGCATTAAGAAATCTTTCAAGGCATATCTATTTGCTCCCTGATAAATAGTACTTCCCGTTCCAATCTTGTATTGTAATATAAATTCAGTATCATCAGCCCAGGGCTTAATGTGTGCACTGAAATCTGCTTTCATGCTATTAACCTTATTATCAGTCAAGTCTTGCTCACGATAACCCGTTCTGCTAACCTGTCCAACATTTGGAATGAAAGTCGTTACCTCGTCTCCATAAATATTCAATCCGTCATAATTCTGGTTTACTGAGTGGCTATCACCTCCACTTGTCATACTTCTTTTATCAGCAGCAATCCATTCTGAAGCCTCCATATAAGTAAAGTTAGCCTTCATTGCAAAATGTTTTGTAAATGCTTTTGCAGCTCTAATTCCGAAATCATTATAATCATTTGTACCGGCAACATCTTGACTTGTTTGTCCGTATTTATAATAAACACTTATACCTTCATTTGTAAAAGGACTTTTACTAGTCATAAACATGATTCCGTTAAAAGCGTTTGCACCATATAATGCAGAAGAAGCTCCTGGCAACAACTCCACACTTGCCACATCAATATCAGATACCCCAATAAGATTCCCTAAAACAAAGTTCAATGCCGGAGATGAATTGTCCATTCCGTCCACCAGTTGCATAAAACGAGTATTGGCTACCGTTGCAAAACCACGAGTATTTATAGATTTAAAAGAAATACTACTTGTATTAAAGTTTACCTCTTTCAAATTCTCTAAACCATCGTAAAAAGTTGCAGCTGTTGTATTTTTAATTTCCTGAATCCCCATACGTTCAATTGTAACTGGCGACTCAATTACACGTTCTGGAGTTCTTGATGCTGAAACCACGATTTCATCCAATTTGGTTTCTTCATCTTTTAAAATCACATTGATTTTTTGGTTTGCCGTTGTTACATTTATCGTTTTTGACTCAAATCCTACTGCAGAAACCTTAAGAGAAAAAGGCAACTTAGAATTGGTAGTCAATTTAAACGATCCATCGAAATCAGTAGAAGTACCACTGTTTTCTCCGACAACAACAACGTTAGCACCAGGAATAGATTGCTTGTTACTATCTGTAACCGAACCTGTAATTGTATTCTGCGCAAAGGATATTCCGCTGAATAGCAACATAATTAGCAAGTAGACTCTCATTTTGGGTTAGTTTTTTGTTAGTATATATAGCCAAAATAAGAAATATTTTAATATGTATAAAAAAACGTTAAATAAAATTAATTTTTGCCATGATTTTTTATAATATTTTAACTATTTGTTAATTCAATTTATTAAAATAAAAACAAAGAAAATGAGAAGAAAAATCAATTTACTATGCATACATATAACTTTCTGTCAAAAAATTGAAAATTTCATAAAAATGCATATCTGTAAAAAAATTATTGACAATAAAAAAAAGCGAGACCTAAATCTCGCTTTTTTAACATATTTATATTTCGAAAAATAAACTTATTCTACCGTAACTGATTTTGCTAAGTTACGTGGTTGATCCACATTACAGCCTCTCATTACAGCAATGTAATAAGAAAGCAATTGTAAAGGAATTGTTGTAACTAAAGGTGACAATGCATCTGAAGTTTCTGGAATTTCGATTACATAATCTGCCAGTTCACGAACTTGTGTATCTCCCTTTGTAACTACAGCAATGATTTTACCGCTTCTTGATTTAATTTCCTGAATATTACTTACGATTTTGTCATAATGCCCTTGTTTAGGAGCAATCACAATAACAGGCATCAATTCATCAATTAAAGCAATCGGACCATGTTTCATTTCAGCTGCCGGATAACCTTCAGCATGAATGTATGAAATCTCTTTTAATTTTAATGCTCCTTCTAAAGCCACAGGAAAATTGTATCCTCTACCTAAATAAAGACAGTTTGGCGCATCTTTAAAAGCAGCAGCAATTTCTTTAGCTCTAGCATCAGTTTCTAATGCTTCAGCCACTTTTTCAGGAATGATTTCTAATTCTTGAAGGTAAGTGTGGAAATCTGTATTTGACAACGTTCCTTTTGCTTTTCCTAAACGTAAAGCAATCATCGTTAAAACTGTAATTTGAGTAGTAAACGCTTTTGTCGAAGCCACTCCGATCTCTGGTCCTGCGTGTGTGTAAGCACCTGCATGGCTTTCTCTAGAAATAGAAGAACCCACTACGTTACAAACTCCAAATACAAACGCTCCGTTTTCTTTAGCCAATTTAATAGCCGCCATAGTATCCGCAGTTTCACCAGATTGTGAGATTGCAATAACTACGTCGTCTTTATTGATAATTGGATTTCTGTATCTAAACTCAGAAGCATATTCTACCTCTACAGGAATACGGGTAAATTCCTCAAAGATATACTCTGCTACTAAACCTGCGTGCCAAGAAGTTCCGCAAGCAACGATTAGGATTCTTTTTGCGTTTAAGAATTTCTCCAAATTATCTTCAACACCAGCCATCTGAACGATTCCTTCATTTGCATGAAGTCTTCCTCTGTAAGTATCTTTAATTACACTTGGCTGTTCGTAGATTTCTTTTAGCATGAAATGGTCATAACCTCCTTTTTCAATCTGCTCCAAATTCATTTGAAGTTCTTGAATATAAGGATCTACTAAAGAGTCATCTTGGATTTTTCTAATTTTAATTGGCTTATGCAATCTAATATTTGCCATTTCGCCATCTTCTAAATAAACTGCATTAGAAGTATATTCGATAAATGGAGAAGCATCAGAAGCAATAAAATATTCGCCTTCACCCACTCCAATTGCTAACGGACTTCCTAATCTTGCCGCTACAATTTCGTTTGGATTTTTTCTATCAAAAACAGCAATTGCATATGCACCAACTACTTGGTTTAGTGCAACCTGAACAGCTTTACCTAATTTAAGATTTTCTTTCTTTTGAACTTCTTCGATTAAATTAACTAAAACTTCAGTATCTGTATCTGATTTAAAAGTGTAACCTCTTTTGATAAGCTCCTCTTTCAAAGGCGCATAATTCTCTATAATTCCGTTATGGATGATTGCTAAATCTCCAGAATTAGAAAGATGAGGGTGCGAATTCACATCATTTGGAACCCCGTGTGTTGCCCAGCGCGTGTGTCCAATTCCAATATTTCCGTTTGTTGTAAAACCTTCATTAGCTTTAGCTTCAAGATCAGAAACTTTACCTTTTGTTTTACAAACTTTAATGCCCGACTCTTCGTCATACAACATAACGCCGGCACTATCATATCCTCTGTACTCAAGACGCTTTAATCCTTTTATTACAATAGGATAGGCATCTCGGTGACCGATATATCCAACAATTCCACACATATATATTTATTAATTTGGTTTCGTGTAGTAGACTTCGAGTTTCAATCTTTTATCTTCAGGAACAGAAGCTTTTCCTCCATAAATGATTGTACCCAAAGGATTCATAACTGATGTTCTCGGAACTGCAGAAATAACTTCATTTTTATTCTTCAAAGCATTGAAGGCGATTGTTGCTGCACTTTGAGAAACAACCAGTCCTAAATCAACATTTTTAGCAGTCGCATCTTTTATCAGATTACGAATATGGCCTGTAATTCTAATTTTATAAGTTTTGCCTCTTTTATCAGAACCAACAGTAATTAGACCTCCATAAGTTGAAGCAGCATCTGTCGAATAATCAACCAAAACAGAATTATTTGTCAAATCATACAAATAAACTCTGTTTGGCTCTTGCGTATCCTTCATTTTATCAGCATCGATGTGGAACACCAAATTAGCTTCATTAACCTTCCACCCCTTAACAATAGCGTTACTTCTCATTTCGTCTAATTGGTCGGGAACTCCATTTGCACCACTTTCTGGCTCACCTTTAGAGTTATAACTCAATACATCTGTAGGACTAAAAAGCTTTACAACAGCTAAAGATCCTGGCCCTCCTTTTAAATAAAGCTTTTCGTCTCCTTCTGTTTTATTCACATTAGTAGTTATAGCACTTAAGTAATCAGGATTTCGAACATCTTCGAGAAAATTTGCTGTACTTGTCGTGGCTGCAGCAGCTCCTTTCAAATTCAAAACAAGTGTTTTCTTCTCCGTGGTTTCCGGAGCATCTGTTGTCACTGCCGTTTTAGCTCTGTATGTAATTGTAATTTTCCCTTCGCTAAAATTCAGTAATGCCATATTACTCGGGCTAGACCCTGACTTTTCAACATTAAAATATATGCCTCTAAAATATTCCTGAAAAAGAGCTTCATTAGAAAGCTTTGAAGTTGGAGCATTTAAAATCTTATCCTGAAAAAACTTAGTATTAAGATGTAAAACCATCTGAGGAGCTGTTCTTATAGTAGTAATTTTTACACCTTTATCGTCAAGTGAATCTTTTCTGATTTCATTCGCATCAAAAAAGAATTGATCATCTTTAAAACTTCCATCCGTAGCTTTTTCATCATTTAAACGATTTCCCAATTTATTGTTGAAAAAATCAGTATTTTGATCTGTATAATAAAATTGTGGCAATTGAGTCCCTCCGCTATAATAGCTCGTTCTCATCTGCATACCAGATTCATAAACACTAAGCTTTAATTTATAATTACTCCCTTTGCCTCCATAGATAGAATCTAACTCATAAGTACTGTCGCCATTTGCATCAGTTACCTTATTTTTAACATAATACGGAATGGTAAGCACAGCACTTTCAATAACTGGAGACTCTCCGATTGTTGGAGAATAAATAACTAGTCCTAATTGAGTAACAAAATTGGCTGTCGTAGTTCCAAAAAGCGGGTTATCAAAAATACCAAGAGCATTTGGTGTCATACCACTTGACTGGACAGGAGTAACTTCTTGGTTATATGCTAAAACATCATATTTTTCAGATTCAAGACCAAAATGATCATCACCAACCAAACCTTCACCAATCGCATTAAAATCTTTGTCACAAGAATATAAAAATACAGCCATTACAGCTAAAAGAGTTTTCTTAATAAAAGAAGTTCTATACATGTCTAATAATAAAATTAAAATTTAAAGTCCAAATGTTCTGTAGAAATTGGTATAAGCATCGGCAAATCCATCTTTCCCGGCGAAAGGTAAAAAAGGTTTTCCTGAAGATTCTATAAATTTTGTTAAACTTGGAGAAACATTTTCTGAAGCAATGATCACACCATCAGAATGTAAAATGCTAGCTTTTAAAACATTCTCGTAATTTGGGACTTCTAAATCTGATACGGCATCATGAGGAACACCATCAAATTTAACTTTATTGATCATTTCTAAATCTAAGTTTTCATCAAACGACTGTCCGTAAACAGAAGTAATGATTTTAGTTTCAGAAAACAACGCTTCATGTTTGTAATAATGCTTCATATAAATTGGAAGCATTGCCGCAAGCCAACCGTGAACATGTATAATATCTGGAACCCAGTTTAATTTTTTTACAGTCTCAACAACACCTTTTGCAAAGAAAATCGCTCTTTCGTCATTATCTGGGTATAAAGCACCTTCTTCATCCGTAAAAGTTGCTTTACGTTTGAAATATTCATCATTATCAATAAAATAAACCTGGATTCTTTCTTTCGGAATCGATGCTACTTTAATAATCAATGGCATATCTAAGTCATTCACTACCAAATTCATCCCTGAAAGTCTTATCACTTCATGCAATTGATGCCTTCTCTCATTTATGTTTCCATATCTAGGCATGAAAATTCTTATCTGGCCACCTTGGTCATTAATCATTTTCGGAACGTCATAAGACATTAAAGAAACCTCATTTTCAGCCAAGTAAGGCACGACTTCAGATGATACATATAATATCCTCTTATCTTTCATAATAGTATTTTACTTAATTTTGGTAATAAAAACGTCGCAAAATTACAAAATTTTATGCAGTTTATAACTAATATATTATGTTTGCATAAATTTTAATAATACCTCAATGCATATTTTCTACAGTAAAGCAGCGTTGATAGCCTATCTTAAAACTATCAAAACCGCAAATTCAACCATCGGATTTGTACCCACAATGGGCGCTTTACACCAAGGACATTTGGCTTTAATGCAGCGTTCGCTAAAAGAAAACAACGATACGGTTGTAAGTATTTTTGTCAACCCAACTCAATTTAACAACGCTGAAGATTTAGCAAAATATCCTAGAACGCTAGAAGAAGATGTTAAGAAAATGCGTACATTAAGTGATAAAATCATTTTATACGCTCCTTCTGTTGAGGATATTTATGAAGGAAATACCGTTTCGCAGACTTTTGATTTTGACGGATTAGAAAACCAAATGGAAGGAAAATTCCGTCCTGGTCATTTTAATGGTGTTGGAACAATTGTGAAACGACTTTTTGAAATCGTAACTCCAACAAATGCTTATTTTGGAGAAAAAGATTTTCAGCAGCTTCAAATTGTTAAAAAACTAGTCGAAAAAACTGGATTGCCTGTTAATATTGTCGGCTGTCCTATTTTTAGAGAAGAAAATGAGCTTGCGATGAGTTCGCGAAATGAACGATTGACTTCTGAAGAAAGAAAAGACGCTTCCATTATTTACAAAACTTTGACTGAGGCAAAAGAGATTTTCCAAAATCATAGTCCGCAAGAAACAATCGAGTTTGTCGAAAATTCTTTTAAAGACAACAAAGAATTCGAACTAGAATATTTTGTCATCGCTGACGAATCGACACTTCTGTCTATCGATCAGAAAGAGAATGATAAAAAATATCGTGCATTTATAGCGGTATTTGTTAATTCTATAAGACTGATTGACACCATTTCATTAAATTAATCTAACTTTGCATCATGCAAATTCAAGTTATAAAATCAAAAATTCATCGAGTTAAAGTAACCGGAGCCGATTTAAATTATATTGGCAGTATTACTATTGATGAAACTCTACTAGAGGCTTCAAACATTATTGAAGGCGAAAAAGTATCTATTGTTAACATTAATAATGGCGAGCGTTTTGAAACTTACGCTATTAAAGGTGAAAAAAATTCAGGAGAAATTACTTTAAATGGTCCTGCAGCTAGAAAAGTGCAAAAAGATGACATCATCATTATCATTTCTTATGCTACATTGGAATTTGAAGAAGCAAAAACCTTCAAACCTTGGATTATTTTCCCGAATGAAAATGACAATTCTTTAACTTAAGATTTTCTTTTCTTACCGAATTCCCCTACTTTGTCAAAAGCCAATTTTGCACAAAAAAACTTTCTTTTGTCTTAATCGAAAATGATTTTGACGCTAAAATACTCTGCTTCAATTTTTAACCTGCTTAACAAAGAAGCAAATAAAATAGTATATTGCTACACTATTTTCAATACTTTTTAATTTACTGAAATGCCACAAATCATGAAAAAAGTTTACCTACTATTTTTATTAATTTCGTTTTCATCGTTTGCCCAAAAAACGTTCGACAACATTAAATCAGAAAAACTCGGAGAAGAACGCAGAATTACAATCGGACTTCCTGCTTCTTACGAAGCCAACAAAGACAAAAAATATCCAGTTCTTTATTTATTGGATGGTGATTATTTATTTGATCCGTTTTCAGGAGCTGTAAGTTATGCCACTTATTGGGATGATATTCCAGAAATGATTATCATCGGAATTCATCAAAATAAAAACGAAGAACGTTATGATGATTCAACAATTGATCAGAACGAAGGCCTTCCCTTTGAAAAAGGAGCTAAATTTTTCGAATTTATCGGGGCTGAATTAGTTCCTTATATTGAAAAAAAATACCGTACCTCGCCTTTCAGGCTTATTGCAGGTCACGATATAACAGCGAGTTTTGCAAATTTTTATTTGTATAAAGAATTCCCGCTTTTTAATGCTTACATCTGTTTAAGCCCTGAGCTTGCCCCAAAAATGGAAGTACGTATTGCAGAGAAATTTGCGAAAATAAAAAGTCCTATTTTCTATTATCTTTCTGCTGGGGAAGGTGATATTAAGAAAATAAAAGAGCCGATAGATAAATTAAACAGTAATATTAAAATCGCTAATAATCCGTTAGTGAATTATAAATATGAAGTAATTAAAGGCGCAACACATTATACAGAAGTATTGCATTCTATACCAAGTGCATTGTACCAGATTTTTGAAGTGTACAGACCTATAAATTCTGCAGAATACAACGACAAAATTGCGGTTCTTGAAACTGGTTATGCAGAATATTTAGAAAAAAAATACGCTACAATGTCTGAAGTTTTAGGAGTTCAAATTCCTGTTCGAATGAGCGATTTTAAAGTTATGGAAAACCTTATTTTAAAAAGAAACGCTTACGATGAATTGAGCAAAATGGCTGAAATTGGAAACGTACATTACCCTAAAGCCATGTTAGGAGAATATGAATTAGGTTTGATGTACGAAAAAATGGGAGATCCTAAACATGCTTCAAAAAAATACCAAAACGCTTCGCAAATGGAGCCAATTGGCGATTTGAACAAAGACTTGATGTATGAGAAAATTGACGAAATGAATACACTTGCTAAAAAAAGTAAATAATGTCAAAAGTTAAAACTTCCTTTTTCTGCCAAAACTGCGGGACCCAATATGCCAAATGGCAAGGGCAATGCAACGCGTGCAAAGAATGGAATACGATTGCCGAAGAAATCATTCAGAAACAGGATAAGGTTGCTTGGAAAAGCGAATCTACTCCAACAAGCAAAGCGCCAAAACCTTTAAAAATTAACGAAATTGATTCTACTCAGGAAGTTCGAATGGACACGACCGACAGCGAATTGAATCGTGTTTTAGGCGGAGGACTTGTTCCTGGATCTTTAACGCTTTTGGGCGGTGAACCCGGCATCGGAAAAAGTACACTTTTACTTCAAGTTTCTCTAAAATTACCTTATAAAACTTTATACGTTTCGGGCGAGGAAAGTCAGAAGCAAATAAAAATGCGTGCGGAAAGAATTACACCAAACAGCGACAACTGTTATATTCTTACCGAGACAAAAACGCAGAATATTTTCAAGCAAATTGAAACCATTCAGCCTGAAGTGGTCATTATTGACTCTATACAGACTTTACATACCGATTATATCGAATCGACAGCTGGAAGTATTTCTCAGATTCGCGAAACCACGGCCGAGCTGATCAAATTTGCTAAAGAAAGTAACATTCCAGTTATCTTGATTGGACATATTACTAAAGACGGAAACATTGCCGGACCAAAAATTCTGGAGCACATGGTTGATACCGTTTTGCAGTTTGAAGGCGACAGAAATCACATTTATCGAATTTTGCGTTCGCTTAAAAACCGTTTTGGTTCAACATCAGAACTTGGAATTTATGAAATGTTAGGCAGCGGTTTACGAGAAGTCAGCAATCCTTCAGAAATCCTTATTTCCCATAAAGATGAAGAACTTTCAGGAACCGCAATCGCTACAACTCTTGAAGGCATGCGTCCGCTGATGATTGAAATCCAATCTTTGGTGAGCACAGCTGTTTACGGAACACCTCAAAGAAGCACAACAGGTTACAATGCCAAAAGGCTAAATATGATTTTGGCTGTTTTAGAAAAAAGAGCTGGATTTCGCTTAGGCGCGAAAGACGTTTTCTTGAATGTTACGGGTGGAATTTCCGTAGACGATCCTGCAATTGACTTGGCGGTTGTTGCGGCGATCTTATCTTCAAACGAAGATATTCCTGTTGTAAAAGGATTCTGTTTTGCGGGTGAAGTTGGACTTTCTGGCGAAATTCGTCCTGTGAATCGTGTGGATCAGCGCATTCAAGAAGCTGAAAAACTAGGTTTCGATACGATATTTGTTTCTAAATACAATAAAATTGCTTTAAAAAATACCGGAATTAAGATTGAGCTTGTGGCAAAAATTGAAGATGTTGCAAGTATACTTTTTGGCTGATTTTTATTTAGCCACTAATTACACAAATTTGCACAAATTTTTTATTGAAATTCATTAGCCCGAAATGAAATTCGAGAAATTAGTGTAATTCGTGGCAAAAAAACTAAACTCTATGAATTTTCCAAAACAAAAAATATACAAAGCACTAAAAATACTAGGAGTAGTAATCGTATTGCTTTGCATCGGACTTTATTATTTTCGTAATTCCCTTTTAAAACAAGCCATTGCAAAAGTCACGCACAAAATGGCGGTGCAATACCAAAGTAACTTCTCTGTAAAGTCGGCTACATTTGATGGCTTATCGACCATAAAACTGACCGATGTAGTATTGGCACCAATAAATGCTGATACGCTTTGCAAAATTAAAAACATAGAAACTAGTATCAGTTTAAGCAGTTTATTAATTGGAGATGTTCAGGTTGGAACTTTAAAAATTGACAACGGCTATATTCAATTAGTAAAAAAAGGCAAAAAACGAAATTTTGATGCTTTTCTAAAAAGAGATCGTGAAGAAACCGAATCAAACGAAAAACGCAAATATGCCACTTTTGCTTATAGAATTATTTCTAAAGTTTTGAATTTGGTTCCCACCGATATGGATTTGAAAAACTTTCAATTCAAAATCGATGACAACGGAAAACAAACTTTTGTTGACGTAGACAAACTTGTTTTAAACAACAAACAACTCGAAACCAATCTTCATGTTCAAGCAAAAGATTTTGACCAGCGCTGGAACATCAAAGGTTTTGCTGATCCAAGAAATAAAAAAGCTGATATTCGATTTTTCAACTTAGATACAGGCGCCATTCGAGTTCCGTATTTGGATCAGCGTTATAACTTGAAAGCAAGTTTCGATTCTATTCGTTTAAACGTTCAAAACATTGACAAAAGCGGTAGCGAACTTCATATTGACGGTTATACTTCAATCGCCAATCTTAAAATCAATCACCCGAAAATTGCCAGCAAAGACGTGGTGATTAAAAATGCTCGTTTTGATTACCGCTTTTTACTCGGAGATAGTTTTATTTCAATCGATAGCACTTCGTCAATGCAGCTGAATAAGATTAAGGTTCGCCCTTACATTTCTTATGACACGGAGAAAGACACGATTTATACTTTGAAAATGGATATTCCAAAAATGAAAGCGCAGGATTTTATCGTGTCGCTTCCAGACGGATTATTTACTCATTTCCAAGGAATGCAAGCAACCGGAAATTTCGATTATAAATTGGATTTCAAATTCAATAAAAACAAACCTAATACGCTTGTTTTTGACAGCAAACTCAACAAAGAAGATTTGCGAATTACCAAATATGGAGAAGCCGATTTAAATAAATTAAACGGCGAATTTGTGTATCGTGCCATAATTCAAAATGTTTTACAGAGACCTATTTTGGTTGGAAATGCAAATCCGAATTATACGCCTTTAGATCAAATTTCTCCTTATTTGAGAAAATCGGTTTTAACGACCGAAGATCCTTCTTTTTTCTCACACCGCGGATTTATAAACGAAGCTTTCAAACAATCGATTCTTAAAAACATTAGAACAAAGAAATTCTCACGTGGCGCGAGCACCATCAGCATGCAGTTGATTAAGAACGTCTTTTTAACGCGTGAAAAAACGCTTTCGCGAAAGCTTGAAGAAATCTTATTGGTTTACATTTTAGAAAACAACCGAATTGTAAGTAAAGAAAGAATGCTGGAAGTGTATTTCAATATTATCGAATGGGGTCCAAACGTATACGGAATTGGCGAAGCGAGTCATTTCTACTTTCAAAAAAGTCCTTCGGCTTTAAATGTCGACGAATGTTTGTATTTGGCGACGATTATTCCGAAACCGCGAAAATTCATGTATCAGTTTAATGATCAAGGTAATTTGAAAGATTACGCTATTAAAAACCAAAAATTTCTGAAGAATTTGATGTTCAGAAGAGGACTTTTAGTTCCTGAAGACACCATTGGTTTATTGCCTGTCTACATTTCAGGAAATGCGCGTTCATTCATAAAAATTAAAGTTCCAGATTCTACAGCAATTAAAGTAGATTCTTTGGCTGTTGATGATGAATTTGATTTGTAAAATTATGCCACAAAGACACTAAGGCGCAAAGTCTTTTTAATCTCGCAAAGGCGCAGAGTCGCAAAGTTTAAATATAAAAATAACCATATAAGTAATATAAGATCAGTTAAGATAGAACTTAAATTTCTTACATTACTTATATGGTTTAAAAAACTTCGTGTCTTAGTGCCTTCGTGGCAAAACCTTAAGGCGCCGGATCAGGAATTATTGCCTGAACTGCATCAATTTCTGCTATGATTTGTTTAGAAAGAACCACATCAATTGTGTCGATGTTTTCTCTTAATTGTTCCATCGTTGTGGCACCAATAATAGCACTTGTCAAGAACGGCTGTTGCAACACAAGTCCCATTGCGAGTTGCGTTAGCGTCAAATCATGTTTTTTAGCGATTTCCTGATACAATTTCGTTGCTTCGGTACATTGGTCGCTATTGTATCGTTTGTATTGCGAAAAAAGGTTAATTCTTGCTTTCGGATGACTTTCTCCAGTTAAGAATTTCCCAGTCAAAACTCCGAAGGCTAAAGGAGAATATCCTAGCAAACCAACATTTTCATATTTTGAAACTTCTGCAGAATTAACTTCAAACAAACGATTCAATAAAGAATACGGATTTTGAACGGTTTTGATTCTTGGCAGATTGTTGTATTTGCTTTCTTCCAAAAGGCGCATCATTCCCCAAGCATTTTCATTTGAAACTCCGATATGTTTGATTTTTCCTTCTTTAATTAATCCGTCAAAAGTTTCCAAGATTTCTCTGAAGTTATCTTCCCAAACATCATCATGTCCCTGAAATGCGCGTGTCCCGAAATTATTCGTTTTTCTTTCTGGCCAGTGCATTTGATACAAATCGATATAATCCGTCTGCAATCTTTTCAAACTGTTTTCAACTGCATATTTAATACTTGCCGGAGAAAAATCCAGTTTCTCACGCATGTACCCAAAATTCGGATTCGGACCCGCGATTTTAGACGCTAAAATAACTTTATCTCTATTTCCTGATTTTTTAAACCAAGTTCCAATAATTTTTTCTGTGCTTCCGTAAGTCGCTTCACTCGCGGGAACCGAATACATTTCGGCAGTGTCAAAGAAATTTACTCCTCTTTCAAGAGCATAATCCATTTGTTCGTGTCCTTCTGCTTCTGTATTCTGCTGTCCGAAAGTCATCGTTCCAAGACAGATTTTACTAACTTTTATATCGGTGTTAGGTAATGTAGTGTATTTCATTTTTTAAAGATACTGAGTTGCTAAGATTCTAAGGTTCTAAGTTTTTTTCCTCTTTTTATAATAAGACTCAAAGATACAAACTGATTTTTCAAATCTAAAAACAACAAAGGTTAAAAAAAGTACAAGATTGTTTTCTAAGATTCTAAGTAGCTAAGTTTCTGAGGTGCTAAGTTTTTTATTGGGAGCAAAAAAGGGGTTCAAGTAAAACTTGAACCCCTTTTTTAAAAAACTTAGTAGCTTAGAATCTCAGAACCTTAGAAACTTAAATTAATTATCCCAATCTTCATCTCTTTAGACAAATCTTCACTTGAAATTATTCTATTGTATTTGATATCCTCCAAACCTTCTTCTAATTTATTGTGGTAATCAGTTAATGTCATAGGATCTCTTTTTGCATCATACGAGACCACTTCATTTAAATAATTATCAAATACAGACGAAACAATTCGTAGAACTCTTTCATCAGCCAAATCTAATTGATTTTTTATTTTCTCTTTTAATTCTGGAAGCCCCATAGTGTTTAATTTATAATAATCAAAGTTACGAAATTTTAAACTCCAATAATTCAAATCCCAAATTCCAAAATAAAAAAGCTCAAAAGTAAAACCTTTGAGCCTTTGTTTCTTTGTCACTTTGTAACTTAATTAATGCTATTCAACATCTCAGCAATCTCGTCTAATCTTGGAGTCAAGATAATTTCGATTCTTCGGTTTTTCGCTTTTCCTTCTGGAGTTGTGTTACTTGCCAAAGGAGAAAATTCGCTTCTTCCCGCTGCTGTTAGCTTTTGTTTGTCAATTTTCGGGTTTTCACTTAAAATAGCCACAATTGCCGTTGCTCTTTTTGTCGATAAATCCCAGTTGTTTGCGATTGGTCCTGAACCAGCATACGGATCATCATCTGTATGACCTTCAATTAAAACAGAAAGATCAGGATTATCACCTAAAACTTTTCCAAGTTCTACAACTGCTCTTTTTCCTTCTGTTCCAACGGCCCAGCTTCCTGAATTGAAAAGTAATTTGTTTTCCATAGAAACATATACTTTTCCGTTTTTGTGTTCAACCGTTAAACCTTTACCTTCAAAACCGGTTAAGGCTTTAGATAAAGTTTCTTTCAGTTTACGCATTGCTTCTTCTTTCGAAGCGATCATGTCTTCCAATTCTTTCAAACGATTTGCCGTTTTGTCCAAACGCACTTTTTCGTCTGAGAGAGCTTTTGCTTTTGCTTCCAATTGTGCTAACAAGTCACGGTTTTTTGCCATGTTTTTCTCTAACGCATCATTGCTGTTTTTCTCTAATGCATTATAAGAATCTTGCAAAACCTTGTATTTATTTTGAGCTGCAGCTAAATCTGCTTTTTGTTTTGCCAAATCATCATTAGCACTTGCTAAATCTTTAGTCAGTTTATCACGATCCAATTCTAATTGATTCTTTGCTTTCTTTAAATTCTCATTTTCGTCAGCAATAGAACGATTCTCTTTCTTCAAATCTGAATATTTTGTTTCTAAATCATTGTAAATTTTCTTAGAAACACACGACGTTGTGGACAAAGCTAATGCTAGTAATCCGATGGAGGCTTTTTTAATCATTTCTTAATTAGTTTTATTTTGGGGCGCTTAATAAATATGACTTTGTCTAAAAAACCAAAATTAGAAAATTCTAAATCTTGATTTCAAAACGAGATACTCTCAACAAGAACAGTACCAAAAATTACTCAATCTCAACTAAAACAGGGCAATGATCTGAATGCATAGCGTCTGGAAGTATCACAGCTCTTTTTAATCTGTCTTCTAATGCATTGCTAACCAAATTATAATCAATACGCCAGCCTTTATTGTTTCCTCTTGCTCCAGCGCGGTAGCTCCACCAAGAATAATGATGCGGGTCTTTATTGAAATGACGGAAACTATCGATAAAACCCGATTTCATAAAACCATCCAGCCATGCACGTTCTGCTGGAAGAAACCCTGAAACCGTTTTGTTACGAACTGGATCGTGAATATCAATCGCTTCGTGACAAATATTATAATCTCCGCAAATAATCAAATTCGGAATTGTAAGTTTGAGTTCATTGACATACTTCTGAAAATCATCCATGAACATAAACTTATGATCCAACCTGTCAATGTTTGTTCCAGACGGAAGATATAAACTCATTACCGAAACATCGTCAAAATCGGCACGAAGATTTCTGCCTTCAAAATCCATGTGATGAATTCCTGTTCCGAAAACAATATTATTTGGTTTTGTCTTAGAAAGAATCGCTACTCCGCTGTACCCTTTTTTGGTTGCAGGATAGTAATATTGAAACGGATAACCCGCAGCTGTAATATCGTCTACGGGAATTTGATCCTGCGTAGCTTTTATTTCCTGAAGGCATATTACATCAGGATTTGCTTGCTGCAGCCACTCGATAAACCCTTTGTTTATCGCCGCTCTAATTCCGTTTACATTATAAGAAATAATTTTCATCAGTGATTTTTTTGGATTTCAAATGTAATAAAAAAGTGCAAAGTTTGTCTTGCAAACAATGAAAAGTAGACTTTTTTGTTATCTTTGTTCGCTGTTCTAATAAATTAAAAGTAGTACATGGGTTTAGTTACCGCGAAAGAAGTTGCAAAGGCAATAAATGTTGAAAAGTACGGAGTTTTCGGTACCTTTTCGGGCTGGATTCTTATGAAAGTCCTTAAGATCTCGACCCTTAATAAAATTTACGATCGTAATAAACATTTGACAGACCTTGACTTTTTGAATGGAATTTTGGATGAAATGGAAATTAAATTCGAAATCCCAGAAGAAGATTTAAAGCGTCTCCCAAAAGATGGTGCGTATATTACCATTTCTAATCATCCGCTTGGCGGAATTGACGGAATTTTGCTTTTGAAATTAATGCTTGAAAGAGAGCCAAACTTCAAAATCATTGCCAATTTCTTACTACACAGAATTGTTCCGATGAAAAAATACATTATGCCGGTTAATCCTTTTGAAAATCATAAGGATGCAAAATCGAGCGTAATCGGAATTAAAGAAACTTTACGCCATTTAAGCGACGGAAAACCTTTGGGAATTTTCCCAGCAGGAGAAGTTTCAACTTATAAAGACGGAAAATTAGTGGTTGACAAACCTTGGGAAGAAGGCGCTTTGAAATTAATCAGAAAAGCAAAAGTTCCGGTTGTTCCAATCTATTTTCATGCTAAAAACAGTAAGTTATTCTACTGGCTTTCTAAAATTGATGACACTTTACGTACTGCCAAATTACCTTCTGAGCTTTTAACGCAGAAAGATCGTGTAATTAAAGTTCGTATTGGAAAACCAATTTCGGTTAGCGAGCAAAACGAACTTGAATCTTTCGAAGAATACTCAGAATTCTTAAGAAAGAAAACGTATATGCTTGCCAATCCGTTTGAAAAAGACACCAAATTGCTTGACACAGCAACTGCAAGTCTTAAAATCACAAAAGCACCAAAGAAAATCGTAACTGCTGCAAACGAATCAAAATTAATTGATGAAGTTCAGACGTTAAGAAACAGCGACAACAGACTTTTACAAAGTAAGAACTACGAAGTTTTCTTTGCGAGTGCCAAAGAAATTCCAAATATTTTACATGAAATTGGACGCTTACGCGAAATTACTTTCCGTGAAGTTGGCGAAGGAACAAACGAATCGATTGACTTAGACCAATACGACCAATATTATCACCATATGTTTTTATGGGATGATGAAACCAATAAAATTGCGGGAGCGTATCGCATGGGATTAGGTTCTGAAATTTATCCAAAATACGGAATCGAAGGTTTTTACCTCACCGATCTTTTCCGATTTGAACCAGAACTTCATGATATGATGAGCAAATCTATTGAAATGGGGCGTGCGTTTATCGTGAAAGAATACCAGCAAAAACCAATGCCTTTGTTCTTATTATGGAAAGGTATTATTCATACAACTTTACGCCATCCAGAACATAAATATTTAGTTGGTGGTGTAAGTATCAGTAATCAGTTTTCAGATTTCTCTAAATCGCTAATGATTGAGTTCATGAAATCGAACTATTACGATCCGTACATTGCGCAATACATTCATCCGAAAAAAGCGTATAAAGTAAAACTAAAAGACGCTGATAAAGATTTTATCTTCGACGAAGCAGAATCTGATTTGAATAAGTTTGATAAAATTATTGATGAATTGGAACCAGGAAACTTACGTCTGCCTGTTTTAATTAAAAAGTATATCAAACAAAATGCGAGAGTTGTTGCTTTCAACGTTGATCCACTTTTCAACAACGCTATTGACGGTTTAATGTACATTAGAATTGCAGATATTCCAGAAAGCACTATGAAACCTGTTATCGAAGAATTTCAGATTGAATTGGAAAAAAAATTATCCGAGAAAGAAGACTAACACTTCTTTTAAAAAACATACAGAAGCTTCATTTTCAAATGAGGCTTTTTACTTTCATATAATTGCCATAAAAAAACTCCCATACAATTAATAAAATGAGTGTTTTAGAGACATTATTTAAAACTAGTTAAGATCTTTTCCAATCTCTTCTAAATCTTCTAATAGGTTTTTAGGATCATCTCCATAACGATTTTTCCCTCGTGTACCTTCTGTGACCGTGAATACTAAAAGAATTATTCCGCCAACAGGAATCAATCCAAGAAGTAAAGCTGCTCCGCTTTTTTCAATATCGTGTAATCTTCTCACTGTTACAGCTAAACTTGGTATAAAAATTAATACTTGATAAAAGAAATAAATTATAAGTCCCCACACCGTACCATCTGCCGGTTCTGCACATATAGCTCCTATAACACCTCCTGCTACAAATAGCAAAATCAAAGCACAAAAATTAGAAAGTGTAAAATACCAATATTCACTTCTTCTCGCTCTTCCTCTAAAATTTGCGTAGTTTTCAAAAACTACTTTTTTGTACATTTCTATCATAATAAATCATCTAAGTTCCTTAATCTTAAGGATTTTATATTATCCGTTTGTTCTTCTTAACAGCGGCAAAATTATTCTTCGCATACACTTGCTACAACACAAAGAGGTTTTTATTCTATTAAAAAAGGACGTAATTACTTGAAATAAAACTTTCATTTGCTAATTAGGTAGGAGATCTGAATTAATTATTTAACTAATTAAAACCTTCATCAATCTGCCCTAAATCTTCTAATTGATTTTTCGGATCATCGCCATACTGGTTTGAGCCTTTTTGTCCATTCGCACAAGCAAGAATCAGAATATAAATTGGAATGATAAGGTAGTGGCCGCTTTTACCAATGTCATGCAATCTCCTCACTGTAAGTCCTAAACCTGGAAGAAAAGTAAAGATTACATAAATTGTAAAGAGCCCATATCCTATAACGATTCCTCCTAGCGGATCATCAAAAACACCACCAATTACCACTCCCAACAGCATTGAAAGAATTAAAATAATAAATCCAGTAATGATGAAACTCAAATATTCGATTCTGCTAGCTCTTCCTTTAAAATTTGCATAGTTCTCAAAAACTATTTTTGTGTATAGTTCAACCATAATAAACCTTTTTATATCCGACAAATTCCAGATTTTGTCTCCATTTTAAAAAAATACTCCCACTTCAATTGTAATGAAATGAGAGTATTAAAAAACAATTATTCTAAAACGGTTAAAATATTTATTGCTTAGGATCTGGTCCGTACTGGTTATGCCCTGCATTTCCTTCTTGTATACATAAATAAAAGCTATAAAAAGGAATTAAAATATTCCACCATTCTTTATCCTGATCTTGCATTCTTCTTACACCCACAGCGATTGATGGTACCAAGATACCTAACATAAATATTAAACCTAAAATTGAAAACACAACTCCTATCGCAGGTATAGTACTTAAAATTGCAAGAGCAATATAAATCAAAGCACTTAAGAGGTTAAACATCCAGAATTCTTTTCTTCTTGCTCTTCCTTTAAAATTTGCATAGTTTTCAAAAACTACCTTTTTGTACATTTCTATCATAATAGATTCATTTAAATTTCCTACTCTTAAGGATTTTCAGTTACTCCATTTTTCTTTTTAACGGAGGGCAAAATTATTCTTCGCATACACTTACCACAACACAAAGAGGTTTTTATTCTATCAAAAAAGGACGTTTTTAAGCAAAAAAAATCCCGTTCATTTCTGAACGGGATTTAAGCAATATATTCGTTTTCTTTTAAAACCAGCCTTTTTTACCAACTTGGTACGTTTGGTAAAACTCTTCATCTGATTTTGTTAAGTAGATAATTCCTTCAATAAATCCGATTATACTTCCAATTCCGCAAGTAACTACGCTAATTACGATCTGGATAATTCCTTCTTGAGTATAACCTAAGACAAACTTATGAATCCCTAAAGATCCAAAAAGGATTCCCATAAGTCCTGCTAATACTTTTTTATTTTCCTGTCTTGGTTGAGACGGGGTATTCCAGCTTTCTGGTTTTGTAGTTTCCATTTTTATATTATTTAGTTAATTATTAATTCCGATTTCATCAATTTCTTCAACAGTACTTTTTGGATCTGCACCATAGTAATTTTCTCCATGTTCACCTTCCGTTATTAGTAAAACTAGCATCCAAATAGGTCCAGCAAACGGAATTAAAGAAACTAAAATGGTCCAGCCACTTTTTCCTAAATCGTGCATTCTTCTAACTGTAACAGCCAAAGATGGGATTAGAGAAGCAAACGCATAAAGAAGAAATAATCCTACTGCGATTGAAAGACCTATCGTTGGGCCTAAAACTACTGATAGCATTAGCGCTAAGAAACCAATTGCAAAAAAGAGAAGTGTTGCTACAAGGCGAAAATACCAATATTCACTTCTTCTAGCTCTCCCATTAAAGTTCGCATAGTTTTGGAACATGGCCGTTTTGTACCATTCAATCATAATCTAAAGTATTGTTTGGGCCTACTCTTAGGATTTTCGGTTTTCTCCGAACCTTAAAAAAGAACCTATTTAGATTCATTCTTTTAAAATTCGGAAACAATATTATTAAAAAATAAGAAATAAAACTAATCTATCCAAATATATTTACAAGAAAAAACTCGTTATTAAAATCTAAAGGCTGTAGACTAGATTTTACCGTAAACTGCCTTGATTTTATCTACAATTACCTGAGCCAAACGCTCATGACTTTCAAAAGTCCAACCTGCAATATGAGGTGTTAGTAAGACATTTTTTGCATTCATAAGATATTGTAGTGCTTCAGGTGTACTGTTATCTTGGAAAAGGGTTTCAAAGGAAAGCTTCTCATATTCCAAAACATCCAAACCTGCTCCTAGAATTTTTTTTGATTTAAGCGCTTCAACCAAATCAGCCGTTACGATGTTTTTACCGCGTGAAGTATTGATGATCCAGAAAGGCTTTTTAAACGCATTTATAAAGGCGCTATCAACCATTTTATTGGTCTCTGGTGTCCAAGGAAGATGAAGACTTAAAACGTCTGCTTTTTCGCGTAATTCATCCAGCGAAACTTGTTTGGCATTTTCATCTCCAACATTATCCAAAATGTCGTAGCACAAAACTTCTGTCTCGAAACCTTTCAATTTTTTAGCGAAAGCTTTGCCCATGTTTCCGTAACCGATAATTCCAACTGTTTTCAAATCTAACTCGTGACCACGATTGCTTTCTCGATTCCAATGACCGGCTTTCACTTCGGCGTCAGCCTGATTTAAATTATTGAATAAAGATAAAATTACGCCAAGCGAATGTTCTGCAACAGCGTTGCGATTTCCTTCTGGAGCCGCAATAAGATGAATTCCTTTCGCGGAAGCATACTCACAATCAATACTTTCCAGACCTGCCCCAACTCTCGCAATAAATTGCAACTTTGTTGCAGCGTCTAAAAATGTCTTATCAATCTTAAATCGGCTTCGAATTACGATTCCGTTATAGTCTTGGATTTTCGCTTCTATTTCTTCTTTTGAAGATTTGAAATCGGCGTGATTTTCGAAACCAGCTTCTTCCAATTGATTCCAAAGAATTGGATTATTGCTGTCGATATGAAGAATTTTTATGCTCATTTTTCTATTGAATTTTATACCTGCAAAAATACGTGAAATATAATCTCGCAAAGTCACTCACAAATATTTAAGATCAAAAAAAAACTTCGTGTCTTGGTACCTTCGTAGCAAATCCCTTTTTATTGCTGGGATTTTTGTTTAACTTTGAAAGAATAAGAATTTCAATTCTATCTTCAATACTCGAGAAAATCTTCTGCAATGAAACTAACCAAGACTTTTACAGCCTTTTTTGAAAACGAAAAATCGGGAGGAATTATCTTGCTCTTTGTCACAATTTTATCTTTATTACTTGCCAATTCGCCTCTTCAAATTCCGTATGTTGCTTTTTGGGAAAAAGAAATTGCAGGACATTCTGTTACACATTGGATCAATGATGGATTAATGACTATATTCTTCCTTTTGATTGGTTTGGAGCTCGAAAGAGAAATTTATCACGGTGAATTATCTAATATAAAAAATGCATCGTTGCCTATAATGGCCGCTTTTGGAGGGATGCTTGTTCCTGCAGCCCTATTTTTGGTTTTAAATTACGGAACGACCACTCAAAACGGAGCCGGAATTCCGATGGCTACTGATATTGCCTTTGCAATTGGAATTCTATCGCTACTTGGTAATAGAGTTCCTGCCTCACTGAAAGTCTTTCTAACTGCTTTGGCCGTCATTGACGATTTAGGAGCGATTATCGTGATTGCTATTTTTTATACCACATCAATCTCTTTTCTAAATCTCGGAATTGCGCTTGGAATCTGGATTCTTTTATTTGTTTTAAATCGAATGAAAATCCACAATCTAATTCCGTATCTCATTGGCGGAGTGATCATGTGGTATTTTATGCTCAATTCTGGAGTTCATGCAACCATAACGGGTGTGATTTTAGCATTTGTAATTCCGTTTGGAGATGGAGGCGAAAAAACATCTTCCTACAGAATCCAGCATTTTTTACACAAACCAGTTGCTTTTTTCATTTTGCCTTTGTTCGCCATTGCCAATACGGCTTTAACAATTTCTGATAATTGGCACGAAGGCTTAAATCACGTCAACACCTACGGAATTATTTTAGGTCTTGTTGTTGGAAAACCTCTTGGTATTTTACTTTTCTCATCGGTTGGCGTTACTTCTGGTTTATGCATGCTTCCAAAAAATTTAAAATGGGCACATATTCTAGGCGCAGGAATGCTCGGCGGAATTGGTTTCACGATGTCGATTTTCATTACCGTTTTAGCATTCAAAAACCCTGAAATTATTGTTTTTTCTAAAATAGCGATTCTAATTGCTTCTTTTTTAGCTGGGCTTTTTGGGTTTGTTTTTCTAAAATATGTATTGAATAAAAAGCATAATAATTTATTAGATTTATAACCTGACGTTTTTGTCATCCTGAGGAACGAAGGATCGCACTAGAAGCTCTACAATAAAAATCGCCAATCTTTTTAAAATACCGAGTGCGATCCTTCGTTCCTCAGGATGACAAAACGCTGCTACTAAAACAAAAAATTCCAAATCCCAATGATAAAATTGGAATTTGGAATTTATCCCGACACTTCGGGATTGGAATTTCTTTAAGATTATCCCTTGATTTGTTTCAAAGAAGTCTTGATTCCTTTAATTAATGACGAACTAAAACCATTGTGCTCCATTTCATTTAAACCAACAATTGTACAGCCTTGTGGCGTTGTTACACGATCGATTAATTGTTCTGGGTGCACTCGTTCTTCTAAAAGCATTTTTGCAGCTCCTTTTACTGTTTGCGCAGCAATTGCTAAAGCCGTATTAGAATCAAATCCAATTTCGATTCCTGCTTGCATAGAAGCGCGAATATAACGCAATGCGTAGGCAGTTCCGCATGCACCTAAAACCGTCGCTGCATCCATCAATTTTTCGTCGATTACTGGAGCTGTTCCTAAATCTTGGAATAAATCGACAATTGGCGTAGCGTTTGCTGCATATTTTTCTGGGAAAGAAATACAGGTTGCCGATTCTCCAAACTGCGCCGCTATATTTGGCATAATACGAACCACTGGATATTCATAGTTTGTTTTGGTTTGCAACACATCCAAAGACAATCCGCTTACTGCAGATGCGATGGTTTTGTTTTTTATAACTGGCAGAATTTCAGCTAAAACAGTATCGACCTGATACGGTTTTATAGTCAGAATTACAACATCAGCTTCTTCGATGTTGTGTTTATTATCGTTAGAAACCGTAATTCCATATTCAGATAAATATTGAATACTTGCAATGTTTCTTCTTGTTACAGTAACTTGGTTGTTTTTCGAGAATTTGGCAATTCCTAAGGCAATAGAAACACCGAGGTTTCCTCCTCCAATAATGTGTACTTTCATTTTGGTTGGATTTAATTTATTTCTAATTGATAAATAGCTTTTTTCCGCGTACAAATTACGCAGATTTTAGAGATCTTAAATCACTGTAATAAACTAATTTGTGGCAAAAATCTAGAATCCTAGGATCAAGTTGGCTACTCCAAAGTAGAGCATGATTCCAAATACATCGTTGGTTGTAGTGATAAACGGACCAGTAGCAATTGCGGGGTCAATCTTATTCTTGTTCAGGAAAAGGGGAACTAAAGTTCCTAATGTTGCAGCAAAAAGAATGACTACAATCATAGAAATAGAAATTGCAAACCCTACCAGATACTGCTGATACATAATAGAGTGATACCCCAATAAAAGCAAGGAAATAATAGTTCCTGATATCATAGAAACGGTAATTTCTTTAGTAAAATAACCGCGGCTAAAATCTTTTAACGTTCCATTTGCCAAACCTTGCACAACGATTGCCGAAGCTTGAACTCCGATATTTCCTGCGGTTGCGGACAATAAAGGCACAAAAATGATTAAAGTTGAATACTTCTGAAAAGTGCCTTCGTTTCCTTTCAAAACAAAAGAAGCCACAATTTCGATCACCATTCCGATCAAAAGCCAAGGCAAACGTGCTTTTGTCAGTTCGTAAACACTGTCATTCGATTCAACGTCTTGTGTAATACCCGCTGCTAATTGGTAATCTTTATCTGCTTCTTCCTTGATTACGTCTACGATGTCGTCAATAGTAATTCTTCCTACCAGACGACCTAATTCGTCAACAACAGGAATCGCCTCCAAGTCATACTTCTGCATGATACGAGCTACCTCAACATCTTCTGTATCGACGTTTACAAAATTTAATTTTCTGATATAAACTTCTCCAATCTGAGTTTTTGTAGAAGAAGTCAGCAAATCTTTAAGCGACAACCTTCCTTTTAAGCGGTTTTCATCATCAACAACATAAATAGAATGTACTCTAGATACATTTTCCGCCTGAATTCTCATTTCTTTAACGCAGGTCAAAACATTCCAGTTTTCATTCACTTTTACAAGCTCTTTCCCCATCAAACCACCTGCCGTATTTTCATCGTAGCGTAAAAGATCAACAATGTCCTTGGCGTGTTCAACGTCTACTAATTCCGAAATTACTTCTGCTTTTATTTCTTGCGAAAGTTCGGCGATAATGTCGGCAGCATCATTGGTTTCAAGCTCATCAAGCTCTTCCGCGATTTCCTTTGGTGAAAGTCGGCTTAAGATGTTTTCACGCAGATCTTCTTCTAATTCAAGAAGAATTTCAGCGGTTTTATCACTATCTAAAACCTTAAATATATAAGTTGCCTCATCAAAATCTAATTCATCTAAGATTTCGGCAATATCGGCGTGGTGTACATCATTAAGTAAAACTTCAAGTTCTTTGTCGTTTTTCTTATTGATCAGCTCTTCTAACTGATGTATAAAGTCTTTATCAATTTTGAACTCCATCGGCTTCTATTTTTTGAGTTAGTTCAATAAATTCATCAACGCTTAGTTGCTCGGGACGTTTATCAAAGATAGTGTCTTCTCGCAATTTGTCTGATAAATTTAATGTTTTCAAACTGTTACGTAATGTTTTTCGTCTCTGCTGAAAAGCGGTTCTTACTACTGTAAAAAACAACTTTTCGCTGCAAGGAAGACTGTAATCTTCCTTTCGGGTCATTCTCATCACACCCGATTTGACCTTGGGCGGAGGAATAAAAACGTTTTCATTAACTGTAAACAGATACTCGGTATTATAGAAAGCCTGAGCTAAAACTGATAATATTCCGTAGGTTTTTGAGCCTTTCTTTTCGCAGATGCGCTCAGCAACTTCCTTCTGAAACATTCCGGAAAATTCTGGAATCTGATCTCTTAGTTCTAATGTTCTAAAAACAATCTGAGAAGAAATATTGTATGGAAAATTACCTATTATGGCAAACTGTTTATTTTGGTAAACTTCATTTATATTATACTTCAGGAAATCCTGAGAGATAATTTTATTTTTTAATTTCGGATAATTGGCATCCAAATACGCTACCGATTCGGTATCGATCTCAATAACGTGTGTGTTGATTGGTTTTTCAAGCAAATACTTAGTAAGCACACCCATTCCTGGCCCTATTTCTAAAACCTCATCATATCCTTTAAAAGTCAAAGTATCTGCAATGGCTTTTGCGATACTTTCGTCTTTAAGGAAATGCTGTCCTAAATGTTTTTTTGCTTTTACTTTTTCCATTTCAATTCTTGTTTGTCACGAGGCTGCAAAAGTATTCTTTTTTTGCTATAAAGGCTTCAAGACACAAATTTAATTTCTCTTTTTTGCCACAATCCCGATAGCTATCGGGACAAAGACGCAAAGTTTTATTTTTTATTTATTTCACGAAGCTGTTGAACATCTAACAAATCTTTTGCTCGATTCGCTTTGATTTTACTTGTAATTAAATCTTCCAATGACAAAACATTCCATTTTAAAAATGTTTTCCCATTTACCGTAACTTCCTCGCTATCATTGTATGCTTCATCAAAAGTTCTATTCACAGAAAACTTAGTTATCAATTCCAAATCGAGATCTACTGGAGAAAACTTTATTGATATGTTCTGCTTCTGTTGCTTTACATTTTCAGGAAAATCATCAATCTCATATCCCATCTCATTGAAAACTAAAACTAGTTTTTTAAAATTCTCATCTGTTGTTTCTATCCAAAAGTCAACATCAGCAGAATGTCTCTGATATCCATGAAAATTTACAGCTCCACCGCCAACCATAAGCATTCTAACATTATGTTTCGTCGCTAATGCGATAAACTCGTCAATATTTTGGTCCCATAACTTTGGCATCTACTCAGACTTTATAACAATTATAAAATTGCCTTTATTTTTATCTAGCTTATTCTTTACAGGAAATCTACTTATTCTTTCACTCAAACGCAAAAAGCTATAAAACCTTTCTACTTTTGACAATTTCAAAAAGTCTTCCTGCTGTTGTCTATTACTTTCTTCTTTTGTTTGAAATCGAATTTCCATGATAAAGTTTTTTATAAAACTGAATACTTATTTCTGAACACTGATCACTTTGTCTATCTAGTGCTCCGAAACAACCTCCAATTCTGTTCTGAAAGAAAGCATTTTATCTGCAAAGAGAGTTAAAGCTTCTCTGTGAAATTCTGGTTCGTCTTCAATATAAAACTTATCTAAAGTTTCTTTGCTGTCTGTTACATATTGTACAGAATACGTAATTCCGCCCATTTCTTCTTCAACCAAAACTTTTACAATTCGAGCCGAAGAAAATTTCTGTGTTGCCAGAATTTCTGGTATGTGTTTTTCCTGCATCCATTTTAACCATTGGTCGTGAACGCTTTCGTGTATGTTTGTGGTAACGTTGTAAATAATCATTTTTTAGACTTTCTTAGACTCCTTAGACTTTTTAGATTTTTAGACTTTTTAGATTTTATCTAAGAAGTCTAAAGATCTAACAATCTAAAAATCTCATTTATAAATTCTTATCCCCTCTCAATTCTCGGTATTTTTTTCTGGCATCGACAAAGTAAATACTGTCTTGATGGTTAAAAATTACCTTTTCATATAATGGCTTTGCCTTTTCTGTTTCTTTTAACTCGTCGTTGTAAATTTCAGCTGAGAAAAAAAGCGCTTCGTCTACATAAATTCCGTCGCTATGATTGTCAATGATTTGCTGATATTGGCTTAAAGCCGAAGCAAAATCTTTCTGACTTTCGTAAACTTTTCCTAAACGAAGCAAGGTTACCGCTTCAATTTCTTGTCCTTTATAAGTTTTTAGAATATTCTGAAACTGTGTTATCGCTTCTTGCTTTTTATTCTGATAAATTAAAAAATCTCCTTTAGCAAACTGTTTCAAAGCGACTTGAGTCGAATCTGCAGCGGTATTATCATTAATTAAAAGAAAATATTCTAGAGCGTCATTGGCAATTAATTGCGTGTTTGCCGCCTTTAATTCTTTAAACTGTTTATTCGCCCATTCAAAATCACCTTTGTAATAACTTGTTTTGGCCGCTTTCAAACTCGCTTCGTGCGCCATTACATCATTCTTTAAATCCAATTGAATTTGCGAGTAATAAATCAGCGCCTGATTGTATTTTTCTTCCAAAAGCAAAATATCAGCCAATTCCATTTTTGCGTCGGCTTTTTGATATTCGTTTAAATTCAATTCTAAAGCCTTTTTGATCACTGCTTTTCCCTCTTCTGTTTTTTTCAAATTAAAAGCCAGAAAATGCGCTTGAATGATTTGCAAAGATAAGGTAAATGGATTGATTTCATAAGTTGCCAGTAATTGCTGTAATTCCTGATCGATGGCTGGATAATCTTTCTCCTGCGCTTTATCAATTTTAATCTGCATTAAATATGCATTACTTTGAATCAGCAAATCACGGTCTTTTGTATTTTGAAGAATGAAATTCAGAATTTCTTCAGCCGTTTCATCATCATCTTCATTCATAGCAAACTGACTCAAATTGACGATACTCATCAATGATTCTGGTTCACGTTTGTAAATGGCTTTTTCCTGAATAAACGCTTTTCCGAATTCTTTCTGCTGTACATAAAACCAACTTAGATAATGATTCCAAAAAACATCTTGATCTTTCTGAGTTTTCAGGATTAAAGCTTTTCGCATGGCATCTTTAAAAGCGGTATTGTCCGTTTCTCCATTCATGAATCGAGACAATTGCGTCTGAATCAAATTGGTGTTTTGCGGATTGGTGAAAGATTCTGTCAATAACAAATCGATCATCAAATCGGTTTTTCCTAACTGACCGTACAGCATTCCGATTTGAAAATTAAAATTGAAATTTGGCTGAACCTGCATTGCAGTTTGATACGCTTTTAAAGCATATTCCAACAAAACTTTTTTCTCAAACGAACTTGCAATTCCATACACGTCATTCGGACTTGTTTTTATTTTTTCAATTGCTTGTTCGTAGTAATTTTTGGCTTTTGAATCGTTTTTTTGCAATTGAAAGTTGTATCCCAATTCAACTAAAAAAACACCTTGTTTGTAACGATTATAACGCTCTTGAATTGCTTTTTCCGCATTTGCAAATTGCTGCAATTGCTGATAGCAATCGACTGTTCTTAAAAAATATTGTGTATTGGATGGCGCTGCTCGCAAAAGCTCTTCATAACTGATTTTAGCTTTATCGAAATCACCTTTGTCATAGTAATATTGAGCCAATTGCTCGTTTTGACCAAACGCAAAACCAGAACATAATAAAACGATAAAAAGCAGTATGTTTCTCATATTTTTTTAGTATTCAGCCGTTTTTTAAGTTTTCAGTCTCAGTCTCAGTTCTCAGTCAAACTGAAAACTGAGACTGAGACTGTGACTTTTTCAATTACTGTAAACTGGGACTTTTATAATTTTTCCAAAAAATCAAAGCTAAGCCAATTAAAATAAATGGAATACTCAAAATCTGTCCCATATTAATCAGCATGTTATTCTCGAAAGCTTCTTGATTTTCCTTGAAAAATTCAATTATAAAACGAGCTGCGAATAATAAAGTTAAGAAAGTTCCAAAGATTAATCCCTGCGCACTTCTGATTTTTTCTGATTTGTACATATAAAACAAAATTCCAAAAATTAATACATAAGCAAAAGCTTCATATAATTGTGTTGGATGCCTCGGAATTAAATCATCTCGCTGAAAAACTACTCCCCAATTTCCGTTGGTCGGTTTTCCATAGATTTCAGAATTCATAAAATTCCCCATTCTGATAAAAGCACCCGTTACAGGAACTGCAACTGCCATTTTATCCAAAAGTCCTAAAAATTGAACTTTGTATTTTCGGCAATATAAAATCATTGCTGTGATCACTCCGATCGAACCTCCGTGACTTGCCAAACCTTGGTAACCCACAAATTGATAAACACCTTTTATTTTCTGAATTGGTAAAAGAATTTCTATCGGATGTTTGAAGAAATAATCGGGTTCGTAAAAGAAACAATGTCCAAGTCTGGCACCCAAAACGGTTCCGACGATGACATAAATCAGTAAAGAATCAAGATTGTCTAAGGAAAGATTTTCTTTTTTATAAATGTTTCTTACGATATAAAACCCGAGAAGAAGTCCGCAGGCAAAAAGAGCTCCGTAATATTTAAGAGGAAAACTATCTGTAATCCAGAATATAACGGGATCAACGTTCCAGTTTAAGATACCGTTTTTCATGTAGTCTGAGTTTTTAGTCTCAGTTTTCAGTTTTCAGTCTCAGTTAGCAGCCGAAACTGTAAACTGAGACTGTCACTGTAAACTAACTAGTTTATAATATCAAATCCGCAGTAAGGACGTAAAACCTCTGGGATTACGATTCCTTCTGGAGTTTGGTAATTTTCAATAATTCCGGCTAAAACACGAGGAAGCGCTAATGAACTTCCGTTAAGCGTGTGCGCCAATTGGTTTTTTCCGTCTTTGTCTTTGAAACGTAATTTCAAACGGTTTGCCTGGAAAGTTTCAAAGTTAGAAACAGAACTGATTTCTAACCAACGATCTTGCGCTGTTGAAAACACTTCAAAATCATAAGTTAAAGCAGATGTGAATCCCATATCGCCTCCGCAAAGACGCAAAACTCTATAAGGCAATTTCAATTCCTGAAGAATTTCTTTTACATGTTCTACCATTCCGTCAAGCGCTGCATAAGAATTATCAGGATGCTCCACACGAACAATTTCTACTTTATCAAATTGGTGCAAACGGTTTAATCCGCGAACGTGCGCTCCGTAAGAACCTGCCTCACGACGGAAACATGGCGTATACGCTGTATGCAAAACAGGAAGATCACTTTCGTTTAAAATAACATCGCGGAATAAGTTTGTAACCGGAACCTCAGCCGTTGGAATCAAATATAAATCATCAATTGTAGAATGATACATTTGCCCTTCTTTGTCTGGCAATTGTCCGGTTCCAAATCCTGAAGCTTCGTTTACCAAATGAGGAACCTGAACTTCATTGTATCCTGCAGCTGTATTTTTATCTAAAAAGTAATTGATCAAAGCACGCTGTAAACGAGCTCCTTTTCCTTTATAAACAGGAAATCCTGCTCCAGTGATTTTTACACCCAATTCAAAATCGATGATATCGTATTTCTTCACCAATTCCCAGTGAGGCTGTGCGCCTTCGTGTAAAACTGGAATATCTCCTTCTTGGAAAACATTTAAGTTGTCGTCTGGCGTTTTTCCTTCAGGAACAATGTCTGCCGGAAGGTTTGGCAAAGTGTATAATTTATTGGTTAACTCAACAGCCAAAGCTTCTGCTTTTTCGCTTAGTTCTTTACTTTTTTCTTTTAGTGAAACTGTTTTTTCTTTTAAGATTGCCGCTTTGGCTTTCTCACCAGCTTTCATCAATTCACCAATATCTTTGGACAATTTATTAGATTCTGATAAAGTATTGTCTAATTCCACTTGAGCAGCACGACGGTTTTCGTCTAATTGAACCACTTCTTCCACAACGCTTTTAGCATCGATATTTCGTTTTGCTAAAGCCTTGATTACTTTCTCTTGATTTTCTCTAATAAATGCAATTTGTAACATAGCTTGTTTTTTATAACTATTGTATTTTTTATAACGGAAGCAAATTTAAGGAAATGTTTGTTAACATTAGGTCAAAGTTTTGCAGTAAAACCGAAATCTCCTATAAACAGCAAAAGCACTCCGAAAGTGCTCTTGTTATTATTTGAATTTGTAAAGTTTTATTCCAAGAAACGATACCTGTCGTCTCGATGAAAAGCATAAACTTTACCGTTAAACTTGAGTTTTTCTATTTCTTTTTTAATTTTTAAGTCGCTTTTTTCTGCGATTCCGTTTTCTGAATCGTCTTCTATAGCCTCTTCATAAGAAAAGTTTTTGGTGATTATCAAATCGAAATAACCATTTGTTTTCTGATCCGAAAAACTCATTCCGGTTTCTAAAGTTTCTATTTGAAAAGTGCCAGTCCCGTTAGAATCGCCATTACTCAATCGAATTGGATATTCGTATAAAACCTTTTTAATTTCGTTATCTGCCAAAGTAACCAGCGTAAACTTTTGTTCCGAATACAAGACTATTCGGCTGCTGGCGCTGGCTTCGGTATAAAAAGCAATTGCGGGAGTGTTTTCGTTAAGATAAACCAAGTCTTTTAAAATATGCGACTTCGAAAACTGAATAGCTTCATTATCATAATAACCTAGATTTTCATCAAATTCTTCAGCAATTATACTGCCGCTTTCACGATCTACAAATAGATATTTACGCTGAAAGAAATTGCCTAATTCATCTTCATCTTCCGATCGAAGTGCTTTTTTCTTGTGCTCAACTATAGTCAAAACAAAAAAAGCGGTTTTATCATCGTAGTTGATAGAACTGGTTTCTTTAATTCTAATGTTAGAGTATTTGATTTGCAGATTAGATGCAACTTTAGAAAGCAATTCCAGATTTAACTCTTGCGAATCCTCAATTTCATCCAGATTTTTAAAAATGAGTTTTTTTAGTGATTTCTTCGGACCAAGCTGTGCTTTTGTTTCCGAAAGCAGTTCCTGATACTGAACTTCTGCTTCGTTTGGAGTCTTTTCGTTTTTCCCGCAGGAGAACAAAGACATCAAAACGGCGCTTAAAAGAATCGTTTTTTTCATAGGCTTAGATTGTTAGATTTTTGGGCATTCCAAATATATAATTTTCTTACAAGCCAAAGCAAAAAAATAAAACTTAATCTCTCTTAATTTCGTGTCCTACAAACTCTTCCAGTGTTTTAAACATTTCTTCAACCGAAAGGACTTCTGTATCGGGATGTGATTTTAAGAATGCTGCATTCAATTCAGCCAGATTTTCATTCAATTCAAAATAAGCATTGTTGTTTAGCAAATCTCTAAAAGCATTTGGAGTATCGAATTTCTCTTTTAAGAATTTCCCTAATTTGATATTACTCTGCAAACGTAGTTTACGGCATTGTTCTTTAAACAATTCCAAATGTTTTTCTGCTCCAATTAAAGCTAGGCCTTCTTCAATTAATTCGTTCAATTCTTTATTCCATCCGGAATCATAAACAAACTTTGAAAAATTTCCCTCGGCATATTTAGATGCATAAAAATCCAAATAATAACTCATTAAAGAATCTTCGTGAATCAAGTCGTCGTCAATTTTTTCTTCTCTCATTAAATTAATTACCGAAATATTCGAATTTACAACGTCTTGCGGATTTTCACTATTTGCCGCAGTTTCTGAAATGATGATTTTACCGAATTCCATTTGAGTTTTTGTTTAAAGGATTGTTTTGCAAAGTTGGGGGAAATAATAATACAAATTACATTTTTCTACATGTTTCCTTACCTACTGAGCTTTATGACCATCATTCCAAAATAGAAAAAATTGTATTTTAGCGCGATCTGAAACTCTTCCTCAAGCTAATTTTGAAAAACACGGAACAAGCTAATTTTGAAAAAACATTTTCTTATCTCAAAGAAGTTGGAAAAATGCTGCCTAATTCCAAAAGTTGTTTTGACCTTTTAAAGAAGCTGAACTTTCAAACTCCAGATTTAGAATCAGACATTTTAATCGAAACCTTGCACAAAATACAGTTTGCTTCTAACACAAATACTTATTTTTACTTCTATTTCCCGCTAGTTAGTCATATTTTATATTACAAACCTCAATACGAAAAAGAAATTTTAAAATATTTAATAGGTCCAAACTTTGCAAACGGCACTTCAGATAGTAAAGAAATGATTGCGATGATTTATAGAGCGATGAAGTACAAGTTTAATGAGAACAAATACTACTTAAGCAAAGAAGGTCAAGATTGGATTAGCAACGAATTACCTAAATTAGAAAAAGAAATACAACGCGAAATAGATATTTGCTGGAAAGAACTTGACGAATAAAATTTTAATTATGATACACTATACTTTAGAAAAAGAATTCCTAAAAAAGTTTGAAATCGAAGGTGATGGAACAAACATTAGAGAAATTTTAACCGACGATCAAATTAAAAATCTTCTCTCTGAATATCCAAAACTACCTATAGATTATATCATTTATTTACAAGAAATAGGCTCAGGAAGTTTTAGACAATCTCAATTTAATGTAATTACTCCATTCAATTTGGAGGATTTAGGTTTAGAAAATCATTTTGAATTGAAATCGAATATTTGGTTTTTCGGAGATAATTTTGCGGGCGATTTTGCGGGTTTTGACTTTGGTCAAAATGACGGAAAAGTGGTTGAATTTTGGCATGACAGCGGCGAACTTTATTATACAAATCAGTCATTTCAAAATTATATAAGAGAACAAATGCTGATGGATGAAAATGGCAATGAAATAGAATAAATCTTTTTTTCACACATTTATTCGATTGAGGCAATTTTTGATGAAAATTAGCGTTATCTTTATCTAATAAAAGATGCTAATAAAACTAAACACCTTTAACGCAACTATTTGGACAAAAATGCATCTGTTTATATAGAGAAAACTTTTATGCAAAAGTTTTTGAAACCAAAACCAAAACCATGAAACGCATTATCCTAATATTTAGCATTCTGCTTGCATTAACAAGTTGCGAGAAGGAAGATTTGCCCAACTCAGATGTGCAATATTCTTTAATTGCTAAGGGAGATTCTTTTTCAAATGAAGAAAGTCTTGCGGCAAGACATATCATTATTAAAGACCAAAAAACTTGGGAAAAATTAATTGCAGAAATGAATGTTTCTACTAATTTGTCCGAAGATTTTAAAGAAATCAATATTGATTTTAGCAAATATCAAGTCATTGCGGTTATAGACAAAACGCAAAACACGGAAGGACATTCTATAGATGTTGTTGAAATTACCGAAAATCGAAATACCATAATCGTAAAAGTCGAAAAACTTAAAAACGGAAATAGCACTTTAAAACTATCAAGACCTTACGACATTATCAAAACAGATAAAACAGACAAAAAGGTTATTTTTGAACAATAACAAATATTTTGAATTGCCTCCAGCTTTAGCTTGTGGGTTCTAAAGATTTACAAATAAAAGGGCTTTAGCCAAACACACAAGTTTGGGCTAAAGCCCTTTTTAAATTTTCCTTGTGACCCCTAGCTAAAATGTTTGCCTATTGATTTTTAACTTTTTCCGATTTCCTTTTTAACGATATTTGTTTAATAAATTTTTTATAATCACATGGAATCAGGAAGGGGACCGATTTATCAGGATAATAATTTTGTTTTTACCGAATTTAATGGTTTAAAATTACTCGAACTAGTAGTTTGTGAAATTCCAGAAACAAAAGAACCTTTAATTGTTTATCTAAAAGTCGAGAATCATAATTTTCATCAATATTTTCTTGATATTGGAATGGGATTCTGGCAAAACTATAATGAAATTGAAAAGGACGAAGATGACTCTTATAACTATATTGACAAAACACATGAATTTGATCTTTTTGGAAAGACAATTTCTAAAATCTGGTGCGAACCTCAAAAAAATAATAGTCAAATAATTATTGCTTTTGAAGAAGGGCAAAGACTAATATTAAGAACAATAAACCCTGATATTTTTGATTCAGATTGCGAACTTTTAGTCGAAGAGTAATCTTAAAAACCATGAAAAACAAAACCATTCTTTAAAATACAAGAATAAAGCGTAATTTTATTCATTCAGAATCGGTTTAGCAGTAAAACAGAAAAATATGGAGGGAAGAAAAAAATTAGAATATTACGTTTTAGACGTATTCTCAAACGAAAGCTATAAAGGAAATCCGCTTTCTGTGGTTTTTACAGACGGAAATCTTAAACTAGAAACTTATCAGGATATCTCTAAAGAGTTTGGTTATTCTGAAACTTCTTTTATCTATTATTCAACAAGAGAAAAAGCACTTGTCGTTCGTTCGTTTACCCCAACCGGAATCGAAATTGACGGCGCAGGTCATAATTTATTAGGCGCAGTCTGTGGCGCTCTGTTAAAAGGACTTCCTATTTTTGATGAGCAAAATGAGAGCGAACCTTTCGTAATTATGAACCATTCTGCAATTCCAGTAACAGTAAGTTTTGATCCTGATACTTTTTTTCCGGTTGTGCAGATGCATCAAAAATCAGCAGTTATCAAAGAAGAAATCCCAACGTATAGAATTGCGGTCGCTCTTGGCTTAAAAATTGAAGATTTGGATGTCAATTCTTTTGTGCCGACCATCGTTAAAACAGAAGTCGCGCATACAATGGTTCCTATAAAAAACAGCCAAATATTAAACAGCTTTACACCTGACAATCAGCTCTTAGTCCAAATCTCAAAAGAATATAATTTTGAAGGTTTTTATTGCTTTACCCCAGCAGCTGAAGGTCAGGAACATATAGTTGAAACGAGATTCTTTAATCCTATAATCGGAATAAACGAAGATCCGGCCACAGGAACAGCTGCTGGGCCTTTAATTGGTTTTTTAACGCAAAAGAAATTTACTAAATCTGACAAAGAGTATAAAATTCTTCAAGGTGTCAAATTAAAACAGGCATCCATAATTGAAGTTATGAATCGTGAAGAAGACATCTTGGTTGGAGGTTCTTCGATTATTACAATGAAAGGGGAATTATACATATAAAAAAACCGCATTTGGCAGAATGCGGTTTAGATATTTAAAACTAGAGAAACTTCTTAGTTCGTTTTCATTGGAGGCAAATCAAAAGCCTTTGAATCGTGTTCGAAGTTATTTCTGTGTGCTCCATCGCAAAATGGCTTGTTAGATGAATGTCCGCAACGGCAAAGACCCAATGCAGATCTTCCCTGTAAACCGTAAAGTGCTCCTTCTGGATCCATAATTTCAAAATCTCCTTCGATTTTGATTGAACCGTTTTTATTGATGATTAGTTTAGTCTTGCTCATAAATTTGTTTTTTCGGCTGCAAAGATTGCGAAATATATTCTCATTTATAAATGCAAAGCGTAGTTTAAACTGGTTCTATTTTATTTGAGTTTTGCCACGAAGGCACTAAGGCACAAAGTTTTTTTCTACATTACAATTAAAATAATCGCAAAGGCGCAGAGTCGCAAAGTTTGTTTATTTTATTATTAATTGCCTCCGGCCAAAGCTGGACACAATTCAATAAAACTTTGCGATCTTGCGTCTTTGCAAGAACAAAATCCGAAAAAATCTTTGCGAATCTCTGCGAAAAATCCTCCGCGCGTCTCTGCGTAATAACGAAATCTCAATTCTATTGCTTATTTTTGCACTCTAAAATTCATATTAATGACACAGAATCCAAAGAGATATACGATCACGGCGGCATTACCTTACACCAACGGACCTATTCATATTGGTCACTTGGCGGGAGTTTATGTGCCTGCAGATATATATTCAAGATATTTAAGATTGCAAGGAAAAGATGTAGCATTTATCTGCGGAAGCGATGAACATGGAGTTGCAATCTCGATGAAAGCCAAAAAAGAAGGAATTACACCACAAGAAGTTATTGATAAATATGATGGAATTATCCGCAAATCATTTGAAGATTTCGGAATTTCATTCAACAATTATTCTAGAACTTCGGCGAAAATTCATCACGATACGGCTTCGGAATTCTTTAGAACATTATATGATAAAGGAGATTTTATTGAAGAAGTTACAGAACAATTGTACGATGCAAAAGCAAATCAGTTTTTGGCAGACCGTTTTGTTGTGGGAACTTGTCCGAAATGTGGTAATGACGGCGCTTACGGAGATCAGTGCGAAAATTGCGGATCTACGTTAAACGCGACCGATTTGATCAACCCAAAATCGACTATTACGGGAGAAACTCCAATTCTTAAAGAAACAAAACACTGGTTTTTACCTTTAGATAGATATTCTGATTTTTTAACTGAGTGGATTTTAGTCGGACATAAAAACGATTGGAAAACGAATGTTTACGGACAGGTAAAATCTTGGATCGACGCAGGATTAGAGCCTCGCGCTGTAACACGTGACTTAGATTGGGGAATTGACGTTCCGGTTGAAGGTGCTGAAGGCAAAAAACTATACGTTTGGTTTGATGCGCCAATTGGCTACATTTCTTCTACAAAAGAATGGGCGGCACGCGAAGGAAAAGATTGGGAACCATATTGGAAAGATGAAGAAACGAAATTGGTTCACTTTATCGGAAAAGACAATATTGTTTTCCACTGTATCATTTTCCCAGCGATGTTAAAAGCCGAAGGAAGCTATATTTTACCAGACAACGTTCCAGCAAATGAGTTCTTGAACTTAGAAGGAAACAAACTTTCGACTTCTAAAAACTGGGCGGTTTGGTTACACGAATATTTAGAAGAGTTTCCAGACAAACAGGATGTTTTGCGTTATGCGTTAACATCAAATGCGCCTGAAACAAAAGATAACGATTTTACTTGGAAAGATTTCCAAGCTAGAAATAACAACGAATTGGTTGCCGTTTTCGGAAACTTCGTGAATCGTGTTGTGGTTTTAACCAACAAATATTACGAAGGCGTTATCCCAACTCCAAACGAATTTACAGAAATTGATGAAGCGACTTTAAACGAATTAAAAGCGTATCCAGCTGTAATTGCAAGTTCGGTGGAGCGTTACAGATTCCGTGAAGCTTTGGGCGAATTGATGAATGTGGCTCGGTTAGGAAATAAATATTTAGCAGACGAAGAGCCTTGGAAAGTAATGAAAGACAATCCAGAGCGTGTAAAAACTCAAATGTATGTGGCGTTGCAAATCGCTGCTGCTTTAAGCGTTTTAGCTGAGCCATTTTTACCATTTACAGCTGCTAAATTGTCAAAAATCTTAAATTTAGGTGATTTAAAAGAACACTTTAAAGGATTCAGTAAATTCTTAAAAGAAAATCATCCTAGAGCAACAGATGTGGTTTTGGATAAAACATTAGGTTGGAATGATATTTCTGAAAACTCAGATTTAATTCCGGCTGGACATAAAATTGGTGAAGCAGAATTGCTTTTCGCTAAAATCGAAGACGAAGAAATACAAAAACAAATAGATAAATTGGAAGCAACAAAAACAGCTAATCTTGCTGAGAACAAACAAGCTGAACCGCAAAAAGATTTAATTCAGTTTGAGGATTTCGCGAAAATGGATATTCGTATCGGAACTATTTTAGAAGCTGAAAAAATGCCAAAAGCAAACAAACTTTTAGTGCTTAAAGTTGATACTGGAATCGATGTTCGTACTATTGTTTCAGGAATTGCTGAGAGTTTTTCTCCAGAGGAAATCATCGGAAAACGAGTTTCTGTTTTGGCGAATTTAGCTCCAAGAGCTTTACGCGGTGTTGAAAGCCAAGGTATGATCTTGATGACAACCAATGCAGAAGGAAAATTAGTTTTCGTAAATCCAGATGCCGATGCACCTAATGGTGCGACAGTAAACTAAGGTTCTTTTTCAAATCGGAATATTAAAAACATGAGAAATTTCTCATGTTTTTTTGCTTTTATATAAGTTTGAATTTGTAAGTTTGTCTTGACAAAAAACCTTACATATAATATTGAAACTTTAATAAAAGTTAAAATAAGCGAACTCTCGCCATGATGACCCTATGGAAACTCGGGAAAATCTATCTGTAAGGATATTTTGTCACATCTAAAGCGAGAGTTTCGTGCGTTTAATATTTTCGTATATGACAAAAGAAAATCAAAAACCGACACAACACGATGTAATGCCATCAATGGCAAAATTCCTTTCAGATCTTTGGTTTGAAGGAGATTTTAGAGAACAACCCGATTATCTGTCTGAAATTTTCAAGCGAATTCTTGAAACAGATTTGGGAGATGACAAAGACCTTCGATCAAAAATGATGGAATGCATCAAAACCAGTGAAATGCTAGCCGAAACACTAAAACCGTTTTCAGATAAACAAATTCAGAAAGCTTGCAGTAAATTTGCTGTGGTTTAAAACCATAAAGCGCGAACCAATTAAGATTTTTAATTGATTCGCGCTTTTTGCTTTCAAAGTAGTTGCTTTGTGCGTTATCTTTGAAAAATAATACCAGAATAAAATACACTTCATGAAACTCACCAAACCAAGATTAGCCCTAATCTGCGGTATACTCTGCATATCTATTTTCCCAATATTGGTAAAATTACGTCTGACTCCAGGATTAATTTCGGCTTTTTACCGAATGTTTTTTGCTGTTGTTCTGTTGCTGCCTTATGTCCTTTTAAGTGGCAACTTTAAACTTCCGACGCTAAAATTTACAATTTTGGCGGCACTTTGCGGCGTTTTGTTTGCCTCAGATGTTGCCGTTTGGAATATCGCCATTCAGGAATCAAGCGCGACTCAGGCTTCACTTTTGACGAATTTATCTCCAGTTTGGGTTGGAGTCGGTTCTTTCTTCTTTTTGAAAACAAAACCTGCAACCAATTTTTGGATCGGTACGTTGGTCGCTTTATTCGGAATGATCACTTTGGTCGGTTTTGAGTTTTTCCTCGATTTAAACTTCGATCAGGCATTTCTATTCGCGGTTTTATCGGGAATCTTATATTCGATTTATCTTTTGGTCAGCAAAAATGTGCTTTCTACAGTTGATGTTCTTTCGTTTATGACGATCAGTTTAATGGCTTCGAGCATTTACTTGGGAATTTTATGTTATTCGCTAGACGAACCTTTCACTGGATTTTCAAATACGGGCTGGTTTGTTTTGGTTTTGCAAGCCGTAATTTGTCAATTGTGCGCGTGGCTTTCGATCAGTTATGCGACACAGCACATGCGCGCGACTAGAGTTTCATTGAGTTTATTGAGTCAAGCCGTAATTACCTCTATTTTAGCTTGGTTATTTTTGGAAGAAAAAATAACTTTACAAATGGTTATCGGCGGAATCATTCTCCTTTTCGGAATCCGAATTACTTTTTACAATAAAACGATTTCTTTGAAACGATTGTTTTCTAAAGTCTAAGATTAAAAAGTCTCTCGCAGATTTGGCAGATTGAGCCGATTTATTTTTTAAAATCCTAAAATCATTTTAATCTGTGGCTAAAAAATTTGTGCAATTTGTGTAATTTGTGGCTAAAAAAGTTTCACGCAGATTTGAGCAGATTTGAGCAGATTTTTTAAAAATCATCAAAATCATTTTAATCCATGACCAAAAAATTTGTGTAATTTGTGTAATTTATGGTTATAAAAGTTTCACGCAGATTCTACAGATTTGAGCAGATTTTTTAAAAATCATCAAAATCATTTTAATCTGTGGCTAAATAAAATTTCCCACAGATTGAGCAGATATTTTTAAAAATCCTCAAAATCATTTTAATGCGTGGCTAAAAAATTGGCGTAAATTTGAGCAATTTGTGGCAAAACCTGAAACAAGGAAAACTTAAAACTTGAAACAAAAAAACTTATGTTACATAAAACTAAAATACCAAACCTAAAAGTTATCGCCTTTGATGCCGATGATACTCTGTTTGTAAACGAACCCTATTTCCAAGAAACCGAACATAAATTTTGTGCTTTGATGGAAGATTATCTTTCGCATCAAGGCATTTCGCAAGAATTATTCAAGATTGAAATCGCCAATCTGCCTTTGTATGGCTACGGAATCAAAGGTTATATCCTTTCGATGATTGAAGCGGCAATGAACATTTCTAACAATACAATTCCAGTTGAAGTAATCGAGAAAATCATTCAATACGGAAAAGAATTATTGGAGAAACCAATCGAACTTCTGGACGGAATCGAAGAAACGCTTCAGGCTTTAAAAGGAAAATACAAATTGGTTGTTGCCACAAAAGGCGATTTAAAAGACCAGCACAGTAAATTGCATCGTTCTGGTTTGGGCCATTATTTTCACCATATCGAAGTAATGTCAGACAAACAAGAAATTGATTATCAAAAATTGCTCGGTCGTTTAGACATTCAAGCGCACGAGTTTTTGATGATCGGGAATTCATTGAAATCAGATGTTCTTCCTGTTTTAGGAATTGGAGGTTATGCCGTTCATATTCCGTTTCATACGACTTGGGAACACGAAAAAATTAATCATACCATAGAACACGAGCATTTTAGTTCATTTGAAACTATTGCAGAAGTTGTTCCGAATTTATTATAATGAAAACACTTTTAGACTTAGAAAACTGGAATAGAAAAGAGCATTTTGCCCATTTCAAACAAATGGAAGAACCTTTTTTTGGTGCCACAGTAGAAATTGACTGTACCAAAGCCTATCAAACGGCAAAAAGCTTGAATGCTTCTTTTTTTATTTTCTATTTGCATAAAACTTTGGCGGCGGTAAACGCCATCGAAAATTTCAGATATCGCATTTCAGGAAACCAAATTTACATTAACGACCGCATTGATGCATCGGCAACAATTGGTCGTGAAGATGACACTTTTGGATTTTCTTTAATCGAATATCACCCAGATTTTAAAACATTTGAACAAATCGCATTAGCAGAAATCGAACGCATTCAAAACACAAGCGGACTTTTCACCAGATCTTTTGATGATGATAATCTGATTCATTTTTCGGCAATTCCGTGGTTGAATTTTAGTTCGATTACGCATGCACGAAGTTTCACCCATCCAGACAGTTGTCCGAAAATTTCTTTTGGAAAAATGATGGTTTCTGAAACTGGAAAAAGAACCATGTCGATGGCGGTTTATGTACATCACGGCTTAATGGACGGAATGCATGTAGGCCAATTTGTAGATCTTTTTCAAGAGCTTATGAATCAATAAAATAAGCGGAATAATTTTTGCTTACTAAAAAAACATGAGACGCATTTTTCTTTTTTTATTTTTAATCTCCTGTACTGTTACTTTAAGCCAAACAGTACTGACTTCTTATGCAATAGATTTAAAAAACAAAATAGGTCAATCGGAAATTTTGACTGGCGAAAATACTGCTACTCATGATGTTTTTGTTTTTGCAGCCAGCGCAGACAGCCTTTCGATATTAAAATACAATAGCGCTTTATTTTTAAGAGATAAATTGGTTACAAACCGTCAATTTGTAGAGAACAAATCTTTGATAGGCTACAGTTTTAGCGAAGACGGAAATCCTACCTTATACTGGTTTTCGGGAGAAGAAAAATCAATCATTTTGATTAAATATTATCTGGAAGACAAAACTAGCCGAGCACTTAAATTTGCAATTCCGCTTGACGAAAAATCTCTATTAACGTACTACCAGAAAGACAACAATTTCTATTTGTTGATGAAAGAAAAAACAAAAGACGCGTTGACGGCTTTTATCTTTAAAAACGGAATCGCGCAAGAGAAGTTTCTCGATTTTAGCTCTTTTAAATTTATAGACCGTAAAACCCAGCCCAGGACCTTCAGTCAGATTTTGAATGAAAATCCGATTGAGAAAATGGATTCTGGCGAATACAATCTGCTTTATAAAGTAAGTGCCAAAAGTAAGCTTTACACCCTTCCTAACCGCTTGATTTTAACTTTAGACCAAAGTTTTAGAAAAACCCAATTATTTGATATTGATTTAGATAGCCTTCAAATAAAAGAGAAGACGTTTACAAAACCGGTTGGAGAGAAAAACCCAAAAACATCTAATTCTTTTTACCACGAAAATAAATTGTATCAAATCAATGTCAATGCTGACGAACTTTTGTTTGATATTAAAAATTATGAATCTGGCGAATCGGTAAAAACATTTGCGGTTTCAAAAAACGATACGATCCGTTTTAGTAATTCGCCTTTATTGATGCAGGTTGAAGATCGCGAACCGCGAAAATTGAAGAATACAGCAAAATTTTTAAAAGCATTATCTTCTCTTGATGCGGGGCTTTCGGTTTATAAAAATCAAAAAAATCTCTTTATCACTTTGGGAGGAACGGGCAGCGATTTGAAAACGATTTCTATGAACGGTTTTAATTTTAATGATCCTTTTGGCGATTTCCCTTCGAACAGTTATTACAACGTTGAGAGCAATTATTCTGTTTTTTTTGAAAGTGTCTGGACTAAAAAGCTCGAATTAACCCACCAAACTCACGAACCTTTTGCAACTGATAAAATCTTTTATTTTTTAGATACTCATAAAGAAGCCATTCTTCCTAACACACTTAAACTTAGCAATTACAGCATTTTAAGTTATTACGACATTGCTGCAAAACAAATTGTTCTTCGAAAATTTATCGACGGATTTGATTAAAAACTATTCGTTGATAAACACATTTTAGATTTATTTTACCATTTTTTCCATTTCGTCCTATTTTAATACTTTTTTGACTTTTTAAGAAAGTTTTTACTTACAATTTGTTGTTGTTTTGAATAAAATTTAAAATCAAGAAACAATGAAAAAAGTGGTAATGACTCTTGCATTTGCTTTGGCGTTAACTGGAGTACATGCGCAAACAGAAAAAAATAACAGTTTTAATAAATGGTCTATAGATTTAGGTGCAGGTTTTAATAAACCTCAACGTCCATTCAGTAATGGATATGTTACTGACGTTATTAGTCCGTGGACTGGAGATTTAGGCGTTCGTTACATGTTGAATAACAAATTTGGTTTGAAAGTAGATTTTGGATACAACAGTTTCACTGCAAAAGACAACTCTTTTGATTTTGATTCAAAATACTATAGATTAGATTTACAAGCAGTTGCCAACTTAGGTCGCATCATGAATTTTGAAACTTGGACAAATCGCATTGGTTTATTAGGGCATGCTGGTTTTGGACTTGCTCAATTAACAAGCGATAACTTTAAAGAAGATGATAGAATGGGTAACTTTATTGCTGGTTTAACTGGACAAATTCGATTATCAGACAGAGTTGCTTTGACCGGTGACTTCTCAACTATTTTAAATGCATCGCAAGATCACACTTTTAACGGAACTCCAATTGCAGGTGCTAGAGGTTTTTCTGGATTGGTTTTTAATGGAACTGTTGGTTTGAATGTTTACTTAGGAAAGAATGCAAAACATGCAGACTGGACCGTAATTTCTAATGAAAATAGCGATACTTCATTCTTAGAAAAGAAAATTTCAGATCTTGAAGCTCAAATCAAGAAAATAACTGCGACGAAAGAAGTTATTGTTGAAAAGCAAGCAAATCATGCACAGCCTTCTGAAAATGATTTGATTAAAAAAATGATCAATGATAAATATTACAGCGTGTATTTTGATTTCAACAAAACGATTCCAATCGAAAACTCAACAGCTGCGATTGATGTAGTTTTAACTTATTTAAGAAAAAATCCTTCTGCTTCTCTTGATCTTATTGGTTATGCTGACCAAGTTGGAAAAGCGGAGTACAATGAAAAACTTTCTCATGCCAGAGCAACAAACGTAAAAACAATTTTCGAAAAAGCCGGAATTGATTCTTCTCGTTTAAATGTTGTTTCAAATGGTGCAGATACATCAATTCAAAAAGATTCTAATGAAGCTAGAAGATTAGCTAGAAGAGTTACTTTTATTGTAAAATAATTTTCTTTTTAATACTTGATTAAAAGTCCTTAAGAATATTATTAAGGGCTTTTTTTTATGCTTGAAAATAAGTCTACTTTTCCAGCTTTATTTTAAGAAAAATGGGAGTGAATAATTTTTCTTAATTTTACAAAAAAGACACTTATTATGTTAGCAAAAAATATTGAATCGGCTTTAAACAAGCAAATCCGCATAGAAGCAGAATCTTCGCAAACTTATCTTTCTATGGCTTGTTGGGCTGAAGTACACGGATTAGAGGGAATTGCTCAATTTATGTACACACAGTCAGATGAAGAGCGCGCACACATGCTTAAGTTGGTTAAGTATGTAAACGAACGCGGAGGACACGCTCAGATTACAGATCTAAAAGCGCCTAGACTATCATATTCTACTTTTAAAGAAATGTTTGAGGAGCTTTATAATCACGAACTTTTTGTTTCACAATCTATCAACGAATTGGTGCACATTACTTTTGAAGAAAAAGATTATGCTACACACAATTTCTTACAATGGTACGTTTCTGAACAAATTGAAGAAGAAGCTACAGCGAAATCTATCTTGGACAAAATTAACTTGATTGGTGAAGATAAAGGTGGACTTTACTTGTTTGACCGTGATATTCAGCAGTTAACAGTGACTAGCTCAATCGCAATTAATCCTAAATAAAAAAGTTAAATTTTATTTAGAACGGGTAAAAATAACTTTTTTCGTTTATATTTGTCTCTGTTTTTATAATACAGAGGAAAAGTGGGCAAGAAAGAAAAAGACAAGGACAAGAAAAAGGATAAAAAAGACAAAAAAAATAAAGTTATCCTTGACAAAATAAAGAAGATGGAAAATTGTAAATCTTCTTGCTGTGAGAAATATAAGAAAAGTGAAAAGAAACGCTGCTCACGCTGTCCTATGTTTGACTTATTCAAAAAAACTGCTTAACGCGATATAGAAAAACCCATCAGATTTCTCTGGTGGGTTTTTTAGTTCTAAATTGCAGTCAATTTTCGATTTTAATTCTATTATGAAAAACGATATTACAGTATCCAAATCTAGTCTTGACTTTTTAGTTCAACTTAAAGAAAACAATAACAAACCGTGGTTCGAAGCCAATAAAGCACAATACTTAACCGAATTAAATCATATTGAAAATTTTGCAGACGCTTTACTTAAAGAACTTTCGAAAACGGATGTTTTAGAAAATGCTTCAGGCAAAAAAAGTGTTTACAGAATCTATCGTGATATTCGTTTTTCTAAAGACAAAACGCCTTTTAAACATTATTGGGGTGGAAGCTACACGCGTGCTACAGCTGCAAGACGAGGCGGCTATTATTTTCATTTAGAAAAAGGAAACAGTTTCTTCGCAGGAGGTTTCTGGGGACCGAATGCTGCAGATTTGAAACGAATAAGAACTGAATTTGCTCATGACCCAGAAACTTTTCAGAAAATATTGAATTCAAAATCTTTCAAAAGCAATTTTGGAACTTTACAAGGCGAACAGCTTAAAACAAAACCAAAAGGTTTCGATGCAGATCATCCTTCAATCGATTTGCTACGCTTCAAACAATTTTTAGTTATAAAGCGTTTTACCGACGAAGAAGTGTTGAGTCCCCAATTTTTAGAATTGGCTTTAGATGCTTTTAAAAACATGAGACCGTTTTTTGATTATATGAGCGAAGTGCTTACGACTGATGCGAATGGTGTTTCTATTTTATAAAACCTTTTCGATAAAACAATTCATTCCGTAGGAATGTCTCGTCGGTAGTAGAAATCGATTTGATCATGATTTTACATTCCATAGGAACGTTTGATTAATAAAACACATATTATCCCGCAAATCAGGTGTCCCTACAGGACACTTCGTAAACAAACATCATTTTTCTACCAACGAGATATTCCTAACGGAATATTAAATAGCATTAAACCCGACAGTTCCGAGGTTTCGGGACTGTCGGGTTCTGTTGAATTTAGCTTTGTCAAAGTTTTAACTTTGACAAAGCTTCTAAATTACTTACTCAACAGTAAAATCTCATTCACAACCACTTCAGTTATATAACGTTTTTCACCGTTTTTATCATCGTAGCTTCTGTGTGTCAATTTTCCTTCAACGGCAATTTCTTTTCCTTTTACGACAAATTTTTCGATAATTTCTGCTGTTTTTCCCCAAGCGGTTATTCTGTGCCATTCGGTTTGTTCAACTCTTTCTCCTTTGTCATTTTTGTAATAATCTTTTGTGGCGATTGAAACGTGCGCTAATTTTTTGCCGTTTTCTAATGTCTTAACTTCTGGATCGTTTCCTACATTCCCAATTAACTGCACTCTGTTTTTCATGGCGTATATATTAAGTTTTTATAATTAGTTGAACTGTTTTCAAATTCAACATGGCAAAGATGCGAACTCCCAGCATTGATAGTCGGTTGTTAACTATTTACTATCGACTGTAACTATTTGTAAGCGTTTGTAAATGGAAATTGTTTTTCGTATATTTGAGATAAATCTTACTATATGCAGGCAAAAATCAAAAAAGTTGAGTTAAGAAATCTTGAAATTGAGGACTATAGACAATTAAAAAAATCAATGATTGAATCGTATCCAGAAATGGCCGATTCGTATTGGGGATCTGATGACATAGAAAGACTTCTTTCTATTTTTCCAGAAGGGCAGCTGGTGATTTTGGTTGATGGAAAAGTAGTTGGTTCTGCCCTATCTCTTATTATTGACGAAAAAATGGTAGAAAAAAGACATAATTATCAGCAGATTAGTGGTAACTACACTTTCTCTACCCATAATCCCAATGCGGAAATTTTATACGGAATTGATGTTTTCATTCATCCAAATTATAGAGGCCTTCGTTTAGGGCGCCGATTATATGACGCAAGAAAGGAACTTTGCGAACAATTGAATTTAAAAGCGATTGTTTTTGCAGGAAGAATTCCGAATTACAGAGAACACGCTAAAAAGCTTTCTCCTAAAGCTTACATCGAAAAAGTTCGTACCAAAGAATTGTACGATCCTGTTCTTTCTTTCCAGTTGAGCAACGATTTTCACGTTTTGAAAATCCTTAAAAACTATTTGGAAGGTGACGAAGAATCAAAAGAGTTTGCCGTTTTGCTAGAATGGAATAATATTTATTACGAAGAGAGTCCGAGGCTGATTAACCTTAAGAAAAACATTATTCGTTTGGGATTAATTCAATGGCAGATGCGACCATTGAATAATGTCGAAGCGCTTTTTGAACAAGCCGAGTTTTTTATCGATGCGGTTTCGGGTTACGGATCTGATTTTGCTTTATTTCCAGAATTATTCACCGCTCCTTTAATGGCCGATTACAACCATTTATCTGAAGCAGAAGCTATTCGCGAATTGGCGCGTCATACTGATCCGATTAGAAAAAAGTTTCAAGAATTTGCCATTTCATACAACATCAATATTATTACAGGAAGTATGCCGTATATGGATGGCGGAAACCTGTACAACGTTGGTTTCTTATGCAAAAGAGATGGAACTTCAGAAATGTATACCAAAATTCATATCACGCCAAACGAAGTAATTCATTGGGGAATGAAAGGAGGATCTGAGTTTAAAACCTTTGACACGGATTGCGGTAAAATCGGAATTTTAATCTGTTATGATGTCGAGTTTCCAGAACTTTCGAGACTTTTAGCCGATGAAGGAATGAACATTTTGTTTGTGCCATTTTTAACCGATACTCAAAACGGATATACTCGTGTAAAACACTGTTCACAAGCGCGCGCTATCGAAAACGAGTGTTATGTAGCCATAGCAGGTTGCGTTGGAAATCTGCCAAAAGTAAATAACATGGATATTCAATATGCGCAGTCTTCTGTTTTTACGCCTTCTGATTTTGCCTTTCCGAGTAACGGAATCAAGGCAGAAGCCACTCCAAACACAGAAATGACGCTGATTGTCGACGTTGATGTTGATTTATTGAAAGAGCTTCATGAACATGGAAGTGTAAAAACATTAAAAGACCGAAGATCTGACCTTTATGAAATTAAAAAATTGAATTCATGAAAACGTGCCTCGAATGTTCTGCCAAAATTTTCGGCCGTGAAGACAAGAAATTCTGTTCCGATAGTTGCCGAAATGCATACAATAATAAAATAAATAAAGATAGTACGAATTTCATGCGAAATATAAACAACAAGTTACGCAAAAATTACCGTATTTTGGCAGAGTTAAATGTAGACGGAAAATCGAAAGCTTCTCGAGACAAATTATTAACAAAAGGATTTGATTTTGAGTTCTTTACAAACATTTTACAGACCAAAACAGGAAATACATATTATTTCTTGTATGATCAAGGCTATCGTTCCTTGGACAATGATTATTTTATGCTTGTTAAAAAAGAAATATAGTTAGTATTTATTCACCATGAGAAAAAACCAAACCTCAATTCTAGCCATAACCTGCGTTCTAGCTTTACTTGGCCTTATCTACGCCACGATGATGCCGCAACGAATTTCTAAAGATGACGAAGCGCTTGCGGAATTTTCGACCGAAAGAGCCTTAAACCAGGTCGAGATTATTGCGCAGAAACCGCACTACGTCGGGTCGACGAATCACGAACTTGTTGCCAATTATCTTATTTTAGAATTAAACAGAATTGGGTTAGAAACGAGCATTCAGGAAGGTTTTACTCTAAATGATAAAGGTCTTTTAGTAAAGTCAAAAAACATTTTGGCTCGAATAAAAGGAACGAACAATACAAAAGCACTTTTACTTCTTTCTCATTATGACAGTGCGCCGCACTCTTTTTCAAAAGGGGCAAGCGATGACGCTTCTGGCGTCGCAACGATTTTAGAAGGTGTACGTGCTTTTTTATACTCCAAACATCCTCAAAAAAACGATATTATCATCTTATTCTCTGACGCAGAAGAATTAGGATTAAACGGCGCGGCTTTATTCGTAAACAAACATCCTTGGGCAAAAGATGTTGGTCTGGTTTTAAACTTTGAAGCAAGAGGAACTTCTGGTCCAAGCTACATGCTGATGGAAACCAACAAAGGGAATGAAGCTTTGGTTAAAAAATTTACAAAGGCAAAACCTTCACATCCCGTTTCAAATTCGCTGATGTATAGCATTTACAAAATGCTTCCTAATGATACTGATTTAACTGTTTTTAGAGAACAGGCCAATATTCAAGGATTCAATTTTGCTTTTATTGATGGTCACTTCAACTATCATACGCAACAGGATGATGTTCAGCATTTAAACAAGACGACATTAGCGCATCAAGGTACTTACATCATGCCTTTGCTGAAATATTTCTCTAATATTGATTTAAACCAAACTGAGTCTACAGAAGATGACGTTTATTTCAGTGCGCCTTTTTCATTCATTAGTTATCCGTTTACTTGGGTAATGCCAATGACTTTAATCGCTTTCGGATTATTGGCAATCTTTATTTTTGTCGGAAAAGCAAAAAGAATCATCACTTTCACAGAAGTTTTTAAAGGTTTTGTTCCACTTTTAGGATCACTTATAATCGCAGGATTAGTCACTTTTTTAGGATGGAAACTTATTTTAGAAATTTATCCGCAGTATTCTGATCTTCTAAACGGATTTACTTATAACGGACACGCCTATATTGGTGCTTTTGTAACCTTGAGCATTGCCATTTGCTTTGCTTTCTATCATCATTTTTCTGAAGCTAAAATTACGATGAACCATTTTGTAGCGCCTTTGCTTCTTTGGATTATCATTAATGCGTTTTTAGCGAATAGCTTAACTGGTGCAGGTTTCCTAATTATTCCGGTTTATTTCGGAATTCTATTATTCGGAATCTTTGTTTTCACGCAACATTATAGTTTAGGAATGAATTTAATATTTTCTATTCCTGCCCTGGCGATTGTTGCGCCTTTCATTGTAATGTTTCCAATTGGTTTAGGTCTTAAAATTTTATACGGAAGTGCGATTTTGACCGTTTTATTGTTCGGATTGTTATTGCCAATATTTGGAGCTTTCGCTAAAAAAGGAGCTTGGATCATTGTATTCTTCCTTACTTCTATCGGATTTTTCATTTATGCTGGATATCATTCTGGTTACGAATACGGAAAAGCAAAATCTAATAGTTTATTATACGTTTACAATGCTGACAATAATTCGGCTGTCTGGACAACTTATGATACTAATTTGGACGAATGGACTAAATCTTATTTAGGCGAAAGCAATCAAAAAGCGGTTGGATTAAACACGCTTCCGCTGTCAAGCAAGTACAATACGACATTCACATATAGCGCTATTGCTCCGGTTGTTGAAATTCCGAAACCGACAATTCAGTTTCTTAGAGATAGTGTAATTGGAAATAATAGATATCTGAAAATCAAAATTACTCCAAACAGAAAAGTAAACCGTTACGACATTTATGCTAATCCTAAAATGACGTTTTATAACTTTAAAGCGAACGGAGTGGCAACTTCTGGCGAAAAAGGAAATCGTCTGCAAAGAGAAGACAGCAAAATTTTATGCTACTATGTGGTAGGCAATGAGCCGCTTGAAATGGAATTCTACATCAATAAAGCAACAATTTTTGATATGGATTTAATTGAAAGTTCATTCGATTTAATGAGCAATCCGCTATTAAACGTAAAACCAAGAGAAAATTGGATGATGCCAACGCCATTTGTTTTAAATGATGCGGTTTTAATACAGCAGAAAATCAAAAGGTATGTTCCGCCAGTACAACCAATTGCTCCGGTTGTACCAGTAGATAGTTTGGCGGTCTCAAAAGACAGTTTAAAACCAGCGGTTGTAAAACCAGAATAAAACACAAAGGCAGATTTAAAAGTCTGCCTTTTTTATTTACTGTAACCTAAAAACCTTTCTTACTCTGTACTTTTGTACTTCAAAATAAAAAAATGAAACAAATAAGCATTTTAGGCTGCGGCTGGCTCGGGCTTCCTTTAGCAAAAAAACTAATTGAAAAAGGAAATTCAATCAACGGATCAACAACTTCAGAGAACAAACTTTCCATTTTACAAGATGTTGGAATAAATCCGTTTTTAGTGACGCTTGAAAGCGAAAGTGTTTCTGAAAACATCTCCGATTTTTTAGCAGACAGCGAAATCTTAATTATTGACATTCCGCCAAAATTGAGAGCAGTTGATCCAAATGTTGAGAAGAAAGCTTTCTTAGAAAAAATCAAAAACTTAATTCCTTTTATAGAAAAATCAACAATTAAGAAAGTGCTTTTTGTCAGTTCAACATCGGTATTTGGCGATGATAATAGTAAAATTACGGAAGAAACGATTCCCAATCCAGATACTGAAAGTGGCAAACAATTGGTTTTGGCTGAAAAATTGCTGCAGGAAAATCAAAACTTCGAAACCACAATTCTGCGTTTCGGCGGATTGATTGGTGAAGACCGTCATCCTGCTAAGTTTTTAGCTGGGAAAGAAAACCTAGAAAACCCTGATGCGCCGATAAACTTAATTCATCAAAACGATTGTATTAGGATTATTGAGGAAATAATTGACCAATCGAAATGGAATGAAGTATTTAATGCCGTTGCCCCTTTTCACCCAACAAGAGAGGCGTATTATTCCCAAAAGGCGATTATAATGAATTTACCAGAACCGAAATTCAGCTCTGAAAAATCAAACATCAAAAAAGTAGTTTCAAGTGAAAAAATTGAGAACGTTTTAGGCTATAAATTCATATTGGAAAATTATTAATTCTTATTGTCAGGCTGAGCGGAGTCGAAGCGCATCAAGTTTTCATAAGCCTTCGACTCCGCTCAGGGTGACAAACAGTAAAAAAAGAGTTTACATTTAATGAACTTATATAACTTATATGGTTCAAAAAAAAACGCGAACTTTGATTTTTAAACCAAAAATTATGGAAACAGTTTACATCAACTCCCCTTTAGGAATCACCAAAATCATTGGAGATGAAAACGGTATTTCTGTAATTTCTGTTTCGGATGTGGGTACAAATGAAGTTTCAGAAACCATTCCTGAGGTTTTACAAGATGCCGTGTTGCAATTAAACGAATATTTTGAAGGCAAAAGAACCGATTTTGATTTGAAACTAAATCCGCAAGGAACCGAATTTCAGCAGAAAGTTTGGAAAGCTTTATTAGAAATTCCATACGGGAAAACGGTTAGTTATATGGATCAGACCAAAAAATTGGGTGATGTGAAAGCAATTCGTGCTGTAGCATCTGCAAATGGCAAAAATCCGCTTTGGATTGTAGTTCCTTGCCACCGCGTTATCGGAACAAACGGATCTTTAACTGGATACGCCGGCGGGTTGTCTCGTAAAAAATGGCTTTTAGAACATGAAAGTCCGTCTCTACAACAAAGCTTATTTTAAGTTAGACTTTTCTTAGATTGATGGATTATTTAGACAATTTAGATTTAAAATATTAAAGTCTTCTTTGAAAAGTAAGATTATTTTTCGTTTTTTTACATGAATTAAATTTAAAGTTGAGATTGCAGAATGATTCTGAAAGTCTAAGATTCCAACAATCTAAGAAGTCTAAAAATATGATTGAAAAAATAAACCTCAATAACATTTTATTTCTTGATATAGAAACCGTTCCAGAAGAAGAGAATTTCAATTCGCTTGACGCGGAAATGCAATCGCTTTGGGATTTAAAAACGCAATATCAGCGAAAAGATGAATTCTCTCCAGAAGAATTTTACGACCGCGCGGGAATTTGGGCAGAATTCGGGAAGATAATTTGTATTTCGGTTGGCTTTTTTACGATTAAAGGTGATGTTCGCAATTTTAGAGTGACTTCATTTTTTGGCGAAGAAAGGCAAATTCTAAAAGAGTTTTCGAACCTGATCATTAATCATTTTAATCAGCCACAGCATTTGTTGTGCGGACATAATTCAAAAGAATTTGACATTCCATTTATTGCCCGAAGAATGATCATCAATCAGATGCCCATTCCAGATAAACTGAATTTATTTGGTAAAAAACCTTGGGAAGTTCCTCATCTGGACACTTTAGAGCTATGGAAATTTGGCGATTATAAGCATTATACTTCTTTAAAATTACTCACCAAGATTCTTGGAATTCCTTCGCCAAAAGGCGATATCGACGGGAGTCAGGTTGCTCATGTCTATTATGTCGAAAAAGATATTGACCGAATCATTACGTATTGCGAAAAAGATACAATTGCCGTAGCTCAAATTTTCTTACGCTTACGCCGAGAAGATTTGTTGATTGAGGAAGAGATTATACATGTCTAGCTTTTAAGTTTCTAAGATGCTAAGGTTCTGAGATGCTAAGTTTTTTATTCGCAAAGTTTAAATGAGCTTATATAACTTATATGGTTTAAAAAAAAATGACTTACGAGGAAATTTCACATTATCGTTTGGTTTCGCAAAAGCTTTACAAAACAAGTTCGTGTTCACCGCAAGAAATTGTGAAGCATTTCGGTGCTATGCAGGCACAAGATTATGCAATGGCAAAATGGGCGATTGGTTCGCGTTGCGATGCTGGCGAAAAAGAGATTGAAGAAGCGATTAATTCGGGAAAAATAATCCGAACGCATATTTTGCGTCCAACTTGGCATTTTGTATCTCCAGATGATATTTATTGGATGCTCGATCTTTCTGCTCCGCAAGTGAAACGTTTTACGACTTCTGCCGCTAAAAAATATGGTTATGATGATAAAAAGCTGAATCAGAAGAATGCTTCTATAGAAAAAATGTTAACCGGAAACAATCATCTGACTCGAGATGAAATTATGCAGGAACTTGGCATTAAGAAAACTTCGAAAGAAGACTTTCTAAGCGCTGCAATTATGATGAATGCAGAATTGGATGGTTTGGTCTGTAATGGAAAAATGAAAGGCAAACAAATTACGTATGCTTTGCTCGAGGAAAGAGTTTCTAAACCAGATTCTAAATTAACCAAAGAAGAAGCATTAGCAAAACTCGCTTTACGTTATTTTGAAAGTCACGGTCCAGCAACGGTACTCGATTTTTCGTGGTGGTCAGGTTTTGCACCAACAATTTGCCAAAAAGCAATTAACGCAATAGAGTTGCAATTAAACAGTATAACCATTGACAATCAGCAATATTGGTTAGAAAAAGAACTTCTTGATGAGAAGAACTTTCGCGAAAGCATACACTTTCTTCCCGCTTTTGATGAGATTTTAATTTCGTATAAAACGCGTGAAGCTTCTTTTAACACAGAACATCAATCGAAAGTTTTTACCAACAATGGCATTTTCAAACCCATAATTTTAGAAAACGGAAAAGTAATCGGAATTTGGAAAAGAACGATCAAAAAAGATCATGCTAAAATCGAAACGGAGTTTTTTAAGGAAATTGAAACAAATAAAAAGCAACTTCTTTTTGAAGGAATTAAATCTTTTGAAACCTACTTAGAAACCAAAATTGTTATTGAATAACACTTGAACTCTTTTTATGTGTCGCTCCGCTGGAGCTTTTGCTCAATGCCTAAATGAATTCTATAGATATTTCGCTCTTCCAGAGCTATCCTGGTTTGAATTTAAAAATAGCTCTGGAAGAGCGAAATATTTATAGAAAATAAACCGACTAGTGTAAAAGCCCCAGCGGGGTGAAATATAAAATATGCCCATTTGAAAAAATCATTCAAACGAATAATCATCAAATCTCCAACGCATAAACAAAATCTTTATGCTTATTATTGCTAAATAATTACATTTACAAAAAATTACAATTATGGTATTAAGCAGATTTTGGTTAGCGATTTTTATTTCTTCGATTGTTTTTATTGTAGTCAGTTTGTTTACTGCCAACACCTATACCATTGATTCTATTTTAAATGGAAAGAAAGATGATCCTATTTTAGTTTCTGAAAAATACATTCATGAACTTCCTGCTTTCTTAAAAGACAGCATTAAAAAAGCGCCAGATCAGACCATGATTATCAATCGTGATACGCTAAATGCCGACACGACTTACGTTTACAAAAACAAAACCGTAAAAATTTATAGCGGACTTCAAAAATCTGATGGTTTGCTGCCAACTTGTAAAAGCACTTTGGTTGATTTGATTCTGCCTCTTATCGCTTATTTGGCATTTTTCTGCGGATTAATGGAACTTTTAATCGTTTCTGGAGCTTCGGGAAAATTAGCAAAAGCTTTAAGTCCGGTTTTTGTGAAAGTGTTTCCGAGTATTCCGCAAAACCACCCTTCAATTTCCTATATGACTTTAAATTTTGCTGCCAATTTCTTGGGATTAGATTCTGCTGCAACACCTTTCGGATTGAAAGCTATGGAAAGTTTGCAGGAAATAAATCCCGAAAAAGACAAAGCGAGTGATGCTCAAATCATGTTTATGTGTCTGCACGCTTCTGGTTTAACTTTAATTGCAACTTCGATTATTGGTTATCGTGCCGCTGCAAACGCAAGTAATCCTGCTGATGTTATGCTGCCTTGTATCATAACTTCGTTTATCGGAACTATTGCAGCTTTCTTGATTGTCGGAATTAAACAAAAAATCAATTTCAAGAGTGCTTCGCTTCTTATTGGTTTGATGGTTTTGATAGCGGCTATCGTCGGTTTGCTGATGTATGTGAACCATTTAGATTTGATCGGAAAAAACTATTTTACTTCTAACCTTTCTGGGCTAATCTTAATTGCAATTATTGCCTTTACCCTAATTTTCTCGTTCCGACATGAGAAGAAATTCAAAGAAGCCGAAACTACAGTTTTTGATACTTTCGTAGTAGGCGCCAATAACGGAGTTAAGACCGGAGTTACGATTTTTCCTTATGTTTTGGGAATGTTGGTTGCGATTTCATTATTCAGAAATAGCGGTTTATTCGAAATCATCAGCGATGCAATCGGATTTATCTTTTCGAATTTAGGCGTAAGCAAAGAAATTACGAATGCACTTCCTGTTGCTATGCTGCGTCCGTTTAGTTCTGCAGGTTCAAGAGGTTTCCTAATTGATTCGATGAATACTTTTGGAGCCGATTCTCTTACTGCGAGATTAAGCAGTATTTTCCAATGCAGTGCAGAGAGTACGTTCTACGTAATCGCAGTTTATTTCGGATCTGTAAATATCAAAAACACGCGTTATGCTTTGGGGACTATGCTTTTGGTTGATTTGATTTGTGTTATTACGGCGATTTTTGTTGCTACTTGGTTTTTTTAATATGAAAAATTTCGAACGCATTGACTGGACTGAAGTCCAGCCCTACAATATGGTTTGAGCCGTTGGCTCATTTTTTGTTCTGTGAATAGTCTTATTGTAGAGCTGGATTTTGTTTGCTTTTGTATTATCCCAAATAAAAATGTTCCAAAGGAACAACCCATATTGTAGGGCTGGACTTCAGTCCAGTTAAAATCATCGGGCAATATATTTATTTATAAGATAATTCGTATTTTTATAAAATATTAATCGATAAATAATATGCCCAATACATTTTACCAAACCTACATACAAGTCGTTTTTGCAGTTAAATACAGAGAAGCATTAATTACAAAAGAATGTAAAGCTGAAATATTCGGTATTATAGGAAACCTAATAAATAAAACGGGTTGCAAAACTTTAATTGTAAATGGCGTCGAAGACCACGTTCATTGCCTTTTGACTCTCAAACCAACAATTTCTATTTCGGATTTGATGAAGGCAATAAAAGGAAAATCATCAAGATATATCAATGAAAATAAATTAACAAAACATAAATTTGAATGGCAGGAAGGCTACGGAGTCTTTTCATACAGCAAATCTCAAATTGATGCCGTTTATAAATATATCGTCAATCAAGAGCAACATCACAAAAAACAAAATTTTCATGATGAATACCTGAATTTTCTAAATAAATTTAACATTGATTACGATGAAAAATTTATATTTGAAAATCTAATATAAATAGTATGAAAATAGCCCCCCTTTTCTTCTTTTTGCTCTTAATCGGATGTCAACAGACAAAACCTACAGATGCCGCACCACCAATAGCAGAAATCATTGAACCGCAAGAAACATTAGAAGTATCCACAAATGAAAAGATCATAAAAACCGATACAGTTGCCATTTACACCGATGGAACAGAATCATCTACAGATTTTATTCTGGCGCATTTGGTAGATCAGCAAGCAGACAAAGACAGTATCGTTACTGTAAAATACCGATTAGATTTTTATCAGAATAAAACTAAAACTGCATCTTCAAAAATTGCGATAAAAGGTTTTCAAAAAGATTCTGATTGGACAGCTTCTTACGGATTAACATCAGAAACTTCCAAAAATTCTCCATTTATACAAATTACCGTTGGATTTCCTGCATGCGGTTATACCCATGATAACTATCTTTATTATTTAAAAAATAGCGGATTACAATTGGTTCACCAATGGAGCTCCATGTCCGATAGCGGCTGGGGAAGCTGGGTTGAAATAGTAAACCCTACAACTAATTCTGAGCCAAAATCCTTTTATTGCAAAACTGTTGCATTTGTACCTGCAGACGAAGATGAAAACATGGATATGGGAATCCTTCAGCACTCAGACTCAATAGCTTTCGAATTAAAAGACAGTAAATGGAAGAAAATGTTGCTGTCTGCCAAAGATAAACCGTATTTTGAGAAAAAGATGACCTTCGATCAATTTAACGCTTCAGAATAAAAAACATCCGCAGAAGAGCTCTAATTCAAATTCTTTCTTAGGTAAATAATTTCTAAATTTGTCAAAAAACAAAATAATGATCGATTTTATATACCAAGATCCGTATCCGATCTTAAAAGATGATACGCAGTACCGCAAAATCACTTCTGATTTTGTAAAAGTGGAACAGTTTGGAGAACGTGAAGTTTTAACGGTTGATCCAAAAGGTTTAGAATTATTGGCTGAAGAAGCTTTGACAGATGTTTCGTTTATGTTGAGAACGACACATTTGCAAAAACTAAGAAAAATTTTGGATGATCCAGAAGCAACAGACAACGATCGTTTTGTAGCTTACAATTTACTTCAAAATGCTTCTGTAGCTGCTGAAGGTCAGTTGCCGAGCTGCCAAGATACTGGAACTGCGATCGTAATGGCTAAAAAAGGCGAAAGCATTTTTACTGGCGTTGATGATGCAGAATGGTTAAGCCGAGGGATTTTCAATACCTACCAAAAAAGAAATTTACGTTATTCGCAGATTGTTCCGATTTCGATGTTTGAAGAGAAAAATTCAGGATCAAATCTTCCGGCACAAATTGATATTTATGCTAAAAAAGGAACCTCTTACGACTTTTTGTTCATGGCAAAAGGTGGAGGATCTGCAAACAAAACATATTTATACCAACAGACAAAATCGTTGCTGAATGAAAAATCGATGGATGAATTCATTCGCACAAAAATTAAAGATTTAGGAACTTCTGCTTGTCCTCCGTACCACTTAGCTTTGGTAATTGGCGGAACTTCTGCGGAAGCAAACTTAAGCGCTGTTAAAAAAGCCTCTGCTGGATATTACGATCACCTTCCAACTTCTGGAAACATGGCGGGTCAAGCTTTCCGTGATTTAGAATGGGAAGAAAGGGTTCAGAAAATCTGCCAGGAAAGTGCCATTGGAGCACAGTTTGGAGGGAAATATTTCACGCACGACGTTCGTGTAATCCGTTTGCCTCGTCACGCAGCTTCTTGTCCAGTTGGATTGGGCGTTTCTTGTTCTGCTGATAGGAACATCAAAGGAAAAATTACCAAAGACGGAATTTTCGTTGAGCAATTAGAAGTAAATCCGAAACAATTTTTACCAGAAACGGCTCCGCATTTAGAAGCTCCCGTAGAAATTGATTTAGATCAGCCAATGGCAGATATTTTAGCAAAATTATCTCAATATCCAGTTAAAACTCGTTTAAAATTAAACGGAACTGTGATTGTTGCCCGAGATATTGCTCACGCAAAAATCAAAGAATTGTTAGACGCTGGAAAACCAATGCCAGAGTATTTCAAAAACCATCCAGTTTATTACGCTGGTCCTGCAAAAACTCCAGATGGAATGGCTTCAGGAAGTTTCGGACCAACAACGGCAGGACGTATGGACGTTTATGTGGATGAATTCCAGAAAAATGGAGGAAGTATGATCATGCTTGCAAAAGGAAACCGTACCAAACAAGTTACAGATGCCTGCAACAAATACGGCGGATTCTACTTAGGCTCTATCGGAGGTCCTGCTGCAATTCTGGCTCAAGACAACATTCTAAAAGTAGAAGTTGTTGATTTTGAAGAATTAGGAATGGAAGCGGTTCGTAAAATCACTGTTAAAGATTTCCCTGCTTTCATTATTACGGATGATAAAGGAAATGATTTCTTTGCTGATTTATAATATTCTTTAACCGCAAAGAACGCAAGGATTTACGCAAAGTCCGCAAAGAAATTTATTTATAAAAAATTAAACCGTCCAATGGACGGTTTAATTTTTTATTACTTTAGCGTGCCTTGCGTAAATCCTTGCGAACTTTGCGGTTAAAAAACCTAAGCGCTCATATCTTGCTTTTCGAAAGCTATAAAATGTGATATTTCGCCTTTTAAGTTATAAACTGGCGAAGCTTCGATTTTACATTTATACGTTTGACCGTTTTTTCTATAATTTTCTAGGGTTTTGGCAAAAGGAAGCTGATTTTTTACCGCTTCTCTAATTTCTTTTAAATCTTTTTGTGAAGTCGCGGGACCTTGAAACATCTTTGGCGTTTTTCCTAAGATTTCTTCTTCTTTGTAACCCGTCATTTTTTTTATTCCGCTTGACGCGAAAACTATTTTCAAATCTAAATCGGTTATTACAACCACCTCGTTTTTGATTCTTTCCTGAATATTGAGCGTTTTCTCATCCCATGTAAATTCATCTGATATTTTGCTTACCCTTTGCAAATCAGCGCTTAGTGCTTTTAGCTCGTTCAGATATTCGTAATGAAAATCCCAAGACAGAATTGGCACTGAATGTCGCTGCAACGAATCATCTGGATTTTTAGTTTTCATACAAAATCAATTCAGAGATAAAATCTTTTTACTCAAAGGTAGCGGAAAAATCCTGTTATTCATAGACAAATACTTATTTTGAACTTTTCAAAATTGTTATCAAAAAGTAAATTTTAACTGTACTACTACCGCTTTTTTGACTTCATTGTTTAAATTACTTAACGAAATTCCAAGCAGTCGTACGGAATCTTTCATTTTTTCCTGATATAATAATTCCTCAACGTTTTCCATAATTAGACTTTTATCAGAAATAAAATAAGGCAGAGTTTTACTTCGTGTCTGTTGCGAAAAATCGCTGTATTTGATCTTTAACGTAATTGTTTTTCCAGAAATATTATGTCTTTTGAGGCGTTTTTCTAGTGAAACTGCAATTCGTTCCAATTGCTGCATCATGAAAATCTCAGAAGACAAATTCACATCAAAAGTATGTTCTGCCGCCACAGATTTGGTAATTCGTGACGATTTTACTTCGCTATTATGAATACCTCGAACAACATGATAGTAGAATGTTCCCGATTTTCCGAAGTGTTTTTCTAAAAACTCTAGAGATTTACTTTTCAAATCAGTTCCCGTGAAAATTCCGAGCTGATACATTTTCTCAGTTGTAACTTTTCCAACCCCATAAAACTTACGAATCGGCAAATCTTCCAAAAAAGCTTCCACTTCGTCAGGGTTTACGGTTTTTTGTCCGTTTGGTTTGTTATAATCGCTCGCAATTTTGGCCACAAATTTATTGACAGAAATTCCAGCAGAGGCGGTTAACCCGACTTCATCAAAAATTCTTTGTCTAATTTCCTGCGCCAACAGACTTGCACTCGGATTTCCTTTTTTGTTTTTGGTCACATCCAAATATGCTTCGTCAAGCGAAAGAGGTTCAACTAAATCCGTATAATCATGAAAGATTTTATGAATTTTTGATGAAATCTCCTTATAACGATCAAATCTTGGCCTCACAAAAATAATTTCAGGACAGTATTTTTTGGCTAAAACTCCGCTGATTGCACTTCGAACACCAAACTTTCTGGCTTCGTAACTTGCCGCCGAAACCACGCCGCGATTTTCGGAACCTCCAACTGCAACGGGTTTCCCTCTCAATTCTGGATTGTCCATCTGCTCTACCGATGCGTAAAAAGCATCCATATCAATATGAATAATCTTTCGGTATGTTGGTGTTTCAGACATTTTGCAAATTTACTGAGGAAAAACAATAAAAAAGTACTGTAAACAGTTATAAATCATATCAATTTTTAAAGAATATGAATTCGATGAGTTCAAACCGATAATTCTTTTTATTTTTGTTCTTCTACTCGAAAAATTAAATAATGCGAACATTTGTTATAGGTGACATACATGGCGGTTTACTTGCACTTGAACAAGTACTCGAGAGAGCCAGCGTTACTACAGAAGATACTCTAATTTTTTTGGGCGATTATGTTGACGGCTGGAGTCAGTCTGTTGAAGTAATCGACTATTTGATTGATTTGAAAAGGAAACAAAACTGCATCTGCATAAGAGGAAATCATGATCAGCTGGCCTTGGACTGGCTAGAAGGACGAGATGATGATTTTGATGAAGAAATGTGGTACAAACATGGCGGAAAAGCAACTGTTGAAGGTTACGCCAAAATTTCTGAAGAGAAGAAAAAAGCTCATATCGAATTTCTAGAAAATCTTCAGGATTTTTATCTTGACGACCAGAACCGTTTGTTTGTTCATGCTGGTTTTACCAATTTAAATGGTGTGAAATGGGAATATTTCTCGAAGCTATTCTATTGGGATAGAACTCTTTGGGAAACCGCTCTTTCATTAGACCCAAAACTAAAAGAAGACGACTTACACTATCCGAAAAGATTTACCGTTTATAAAGAGGTTTATATAGGTCATACACCAGTTACCCGAATCGGCGAAACGGTTCCTGTCAATAAAGCTTGCGTTTGGAATGTAGATACTGGCGCAGCATTTAGAGGTCCGCTAACTATTTTAGACGTCGACACTAAGGAATACTGGCAAAGTGAGCCACTGAACGAACTCTATTTTAACGAAAAGGGTAGGAATTAATCTCTTTAAAAATTACATTTGCTGCCCAAATAATTAATATTAAATTTTATGAAAAAGGTTTTTACACTCCTGTTTTTAGTATCATTCGGATTTATTAATGCCCAAAGCGCTTTTACAGGTAAAGGCGACACAAGAGTAAATGTTGGTGCTAATTTACAAGATGGTGGATCTGGAATTCAAGGTTCTATCGATTTTGGTTTAGGAGAAAATTTCTCTGTTGGATTTGTTGCTAATTATTTATTAGGCGTTGACAATTTCAATGGTTTTTACCACGGAAGTTCAGCTGCTTACAACAATGCCGAACCAGATTTTTCAGACCGTTTTGATGCAAAAGCAAGAATGAATGCTAACTTATCTAGTGTAATTGGCGTTGAACAATTAGACGTTTACCCTGGATTAAGCTTAGGTTTACATAATTTTGGCGGACACGTTGGCGGTCGTTATTTCTTCACTGACGGATTCGGTGTTTTCACAGAAATCGGATTCCCAATTGCAAAATACGGCACAAACGATCATCCTTTTTATCATTTAAATAATCAAGCGACTTTCAGTTTAGGTGCTTCGTTTAGTTTATAATCAGGAACAAAGGCTCAAAGTTACAAAGGGACAAAGTTTAAAAAAATAAAACCGCCTATATTTGGGCGGTTTTTATTTATAATCACAAGTTACTAAGCAACTATTTTTTAATAACAGATTTAAAACTTTGTCCCTTTGTAACTTTGCTCCTTTGTAACTAAATCAAATAATCATCTCAGGAATTTCACCTTCAATAATTAAATCCGCTTCCGTTGAAGCGATGATGTGCTCAACTGAGACACCTGGCGCTCGTTCTAAGAGCTTAAAACCTTTTTCCGTTACTTCGAGCACTGCAAGCTCAGTTACTACCTTTTTAACACATCCCACGCCTGTTAATGGCAAAGTGCATCTTTTTAAAATTTTTGACTCTCCTGCTTTGTTCACGTGCATCATTGCTACGATGATATTTTCGGCGGAAGCCACCAAATCCATTGCACCACCCATTCCTTTTACCATTTTTCCTGGAATTTTCCAATTGGCGATATCTCCATTTTCCGAAACTTCCATTGCTCCTAGAATTGTCAAATCTACTTTTTGGCTTCTAATCATTCCGAAACTAAAGGCCGAATCAAAGAAACTTGCTCCTGGAAGTGTCGTAATGGTTTGCTTTCCTGCATTAATTACATCAGCATCTTCTTCTCCTTCAAACGGAAAAGGCCCCATTCCGAGAACTCCATTTTCACTTTGGAATTCCACAGCTATATCTTCTCGAACATAATTCGCCACCAAGGTCGGAATCCCGATCCCAAGATTTACGAAATAACGGTCTTTAACCTCTTTTGCAATTCGTTTTGCTATATCTTCTTTTGTTAACATATCTTTCTAATGTGTCAATTATTTTCAATGTGCCAATTAGTTAATTTGATAATTAGATAATTTTAAACATCCTTGAAAGAATTATCTAATTGGCAAATTTTCTAATTTTTAGCTCTCACAGTACGTTGCTCAATTCGCTTCTCAAATTTTTCTCCTTGAAAGATGCGCTGCACCATAATTCCTGGAATATGAATCTGATTTGGATCTAAAGTCCCAACCGGAACCAACTCTTCCACTTCGGCAATGGTAATTTTTCCAGCACCAGCCATACAAGCGTTGAAGTTTCTCGCTGTTCCTTTGAAGATCAGATTTCCAGCTTCATCGCCTTTCCAAGCTTTTACGATAGCAAAATCAGCTTTAAAGGCTTCTTCCATAATGTGCATTTTTCCGTTGAATTCTCGTGCTTCTTTTCCTTCTGCAACTTCGGTTCCGTAACCTGCTGGTGTAAAGAAAGCAGGAATTCCCGCCTGAGCAGCGCGACAGCGTTCTGCTAAAGTTCCTTGAGGCGTTAATTCAACTTCTAGTTCTCCAGAAAGCATCTGACGTTCGAATTCGGCATTTTCGCCAACATAAGACGAAATCATTTTTTTGATTTGTTTTTTCTGCAACAGCAATCCCAAACCAAAATCATCTACTCCTGCATTGTTAGAAATACAAGTCAAATCTGAAATTGGAGTGTTTACCAAAGCTGCAATTGTATTTTCAGGAATACCGCATAATCCGAAACCACCAAACATGATCGTCATACCGTTTTCAATTCCTTCAATAGCTTCCTGAACGCTATTTACTTTTTTTGTTATCATAACAAACTATCTTTATTGCTGAATATTTTTGATAAAAATAAGATTTTTAGATGAAATTATAACGATTTCGTAAAAATAAAACTAAAGAAAAATCCCTTTACTATCTTGTTTGAAAGAATAGTAAAGGGACTGATGTTTAATTAGATACCTTTATTGCAACATTGCTGCGGATCAAAACTATCCTATATTTTTGTCAATTTAAGAATTGTCATTAAATACATGACCTAATTTTTAGAAAACAGTCAGACATAATCTTTTTAATGAGATATGGAGTCTTAGTATTCCGCTTTTATTCGCAAAACATATTTTAGGCAAATGAAAGGAAATTGTCTTTATGAAGCCGAAAAACTGGTAATTTATTTTTTTCAATCAAATCACTAATTAGAATTTTCAGTTTGTCTTGGTCGCAATCAAGTCGATTAACAGTGATGCAAAACAACCAGCCTTTATTCTTGTTACAAGCCTTCCAAACCTTATCGCGTTTAGATTGTTCTGGTATTTTTCCAATAAGACTTTTCAAATCTTGTGCAGCAAGCCACAACTGTCTTCCATTTTTATCAAAACCGTCCTCAAAAGCGTATTCTTTTAAATGACTAATATCTTTCCACATTATTAAGCCCAATGGCTGGTAGGTCATGTTGTGAATTTGAAATCCTTTGTCATAAATAGTAATAATTGGTTTTCTTTTAAATAGAAGCAGAATATTATACAGAAGAAGCAACAAGAATATCGGTATACAAATTAGAGCAATAATTACTGCAACCGGATAATAATAGTCCCCTCCATTCCACGGTCCAGCGCACCAAATTAAAATTCTAAGTAAAAAGAGAAAAATAATTAAGATCCCAATATTTTTAAGTACGCCTTTTTTATTCAGAAAAAGATCCAGCTGAAAATCCTTTGTCAATTGAGTATTCACGATTCAAGTGTTTTCAGAGTCAACAATGCATAGGTTTCTGCTATTATTTCATCGACTATCGCTTCATTACCTCCGTGTCCCAATGGTATTAAAATATTTTTCTTATTATCATTAAAATAAACAGAAGCCCACCAGTCTACGGTAACTACACCATACATTTTCCTTTGGGTCTTTTTAAAATTAATGAACTGATCAAAAGCGTACTTAAGTTTACCTCTTCCTTTCTTCACAACAACTATTTGATTGGCTGGATCAATAATTACTTCACGAGTGGCATTAAAAGCTATTATTGCAACAGGAATTAATATAAGCAAGAACACTCCTGTAAGGGCTCCTTTGTCAGTGTTGCTTTCGTCTGCAAAATGTACAAATCCGATCATTACAATCGAAAAAATACACACGCTTATAAATGCTATCTTTTGCATTTTTGCAGCAGGATTTATCAGTAGATAAGTATTTCCTTTTTTAGTGTAATATTTAAGTTCCATTGATAATATTGTTTATGTTTTAGTTATAAATGTATCGTTTAGTTTGACAATGTATTTTTCAATACGATCACATAGATTATTGATTCGCCGTTTCCACTAATTGTTGTTGTCAACCCCATGATAATGCAGAAACGCCGCAAAAATACATTCAATAAGAAGGTCTATTGGTAGAACAAAATACTTTCGTCTTGTAGTAATTAATCTTTATAGAAAAGAATAAATTCACGCTAGCATAATCGTTCCGCAAATAAAAAGGGTCAAATCTTCGTGTGAAGATTTGACCCTTTGTTATATAAACTTAAAAGTGACTTTACAACTCAAACTCGTCGGTATTCTGTTCGGTCTGTGTTGTGTCTTTTACTACAGCTGGCCTAGCATAACAATCTACTTTTATTGAAAGGTTTGCTGGACGCTCAAATTCTGATTTAGAAATCTGAAGGCTTTTATCTGCATAACATTTTTTCATAAAATAACCCCAAACAGGTAGCGCTGCAGTTGCTCCTTGTCCGTAAGTTAAGCTTTTGAAACGTGCTGAACGGTCTTCACATCCAACCCAAACTCCAGTTACTAAGTTTGGAACCATCCCCATAAACCAACCGTCAGATTGATTTTGTGTTGTCCCTGTTTTACCCGCAATCGGGTTTGTGAACATATATGGATATCCTGTCCAGCGATTGTCTCCGCTTCCGCCACCTTGCGTACGTAAACGCACACCAGAACCACTTTCTGTTACTCCTTGAAGCAATTTGATTACGGCAAAAGCAATATCTTTATTTAAAACGTCATGAGACTCAGGAATTGGTTCGTAGATTACCTCACCGCTTTTGTTTTCAATTCTGGTTAAAAACTGTGGCTTTACATACACACCTTGATTCGCAAATGTACTGTAAGCCGCAACCATGTCTTCAACTGTAATATCTACAGCTCCTAACGCAATTGACGGCTGAACCGGAATTTCTGTTTTAACCCCTAATTTTTTAGTCAACTCTACAACGGCTTCTGGACTTGTTCTATCAATTAATTTAGCTGAAACGGTATTAATCGAAGCCGCCAAAGCCTGTTTTAAAGTAACCATTCCTCTATATCTGTAATCAGAGTTTCTTGGTTCCCAGTCTTCTGTTACGTGGTGACGTCCTTTATGAATCATGAAAGGTCCATCCAAAATAGAATCACATGGTGACATATTTAACTCTTCAATAGCTGTTGCATAAACGAAAGGTTTGAAAGTAGAACCTACTTGTCTTGCTCCCTGCCCTACGTGATCGTACTGGAAATATTTATAATTGATACCTCCAACCCAAGCTTTGATTGCTCCTGTTTGAGGCTCCATTGACATTAAACCTGATTGCAAAAAGTGTTTGTAGTAACGAATAGAATCAAGCGGCGTCATAGTGGTATCGCGTTCTCCTTTCCAAGTAAAAATGCGCATTTTGGTTTTTACTTTGAATGAAGCAATGATATCCTCTTCACTTTTATCCATATCTTTCATCTGAGCCCAACGAACAGAATTTTTCATTGCCTGCATCATGATTCTGTCTGTTTCAGCTTGTGTAATGTTTACAAAAGGAGCATTTTTATTGTTTTTTTGCTCAATAAAAAACTGCTGTTGAAGGTTTTGCATATGCGCTGCAACCGCTTCTTCAGCATAAGTCTGCATTCTAGAATCTATCGTAGTATAAATTTTAAGTCCGTCTTTGTAGATGTCGTAATCTGAACCGTCTGGCTTTTTGTTTTCAGCAACCCATTTTTTCATGTAATCACGAAGATATTCTCTAAAGTAAGTTGCCATACCTTCACGGTGGCTTTCTAACTTAAATTTCAACGTAATTGGTAAAGCTTGAAGTCTTTCTTTTTCAGCTTCCGAAATCATTTTTGCTTTTTCCATTTGCGACAAAACCACATTACGACGGTTTTTTACTCCTTCTGGATTTCTTACTGGATTGTATAAACCAGAGTTTTTGAACATTCCAACCAAGATAGCCGATTCGTCTACTGTCAAATCTTTTGGTTCTTTAGAAAAATAAGTCTGAGCTGCAGAACTTACTCCAACAGAATAATTTCCGAAATCATAAACGTTGCAGTACATCGCTAAGATTTCATTTTTTGTATATTGTCTTTCCAGACGAATGGCGATAATCCATTCTTTTATTTTTTGTACAATTCTAAAAGGCAAAAACTTAGATCCTTCACCGTGAAACAACTGTTTTGCAAGCTGTTGCGTCAAAGTACTCGCTCCTCCGTTTGTTCCTAAACTAAAAACCGCTCTTAAAGTTCCGCGGCCGTCAATTCCTGAGTGATCATAAAAACGGGCATCTTCAGTTGCAACGAGTGCTTCAACTAAATTTTTAGGCAAATCAGAATATTTAAGCTGAGATCTGTTGGTTTTGAAATACTTACCAATTACAACTCCGTCAGAAGAGATGATTTCTGTAGCAAGATTTGAATCTGGATTTTCTAAGTCTTCAAATGAAGGCATAGATCCAAAGATTCCCCAAGAAGCAAATAAAAAGAAAGCTAAAACTCCTAGTAAAGAGTAGGCAAAAATGCGCCAAAATTTCTTTTTGTAATAATTAATATCCTTAACGCTTTTGGATTGATTGTTTTTTTTAGCAGCCATAACTATTTTTCTAATCTTTTTGTTCTATTCTAAAACCAACGTCTGTAATTCCTTGCAAAGCCTCAACGCCAGGAATTTTTCCCGACTGTCTAACCGCTTGTTTGATATGAATTTTGTATTTCCCTGTAAACTTTACATCTTCTTTGTAATACAGTTTACTTTCTTTTATATCAGAAAATCCATTTCCTAATAAAGTTCCGTCTGGCTCGGCCATTTGGTATTCTAATGTGTCCACTTTTGTAAATCCGCTTGGCGTTTCGATAGAAACAATCAAAAACAAATTATTAAAAGGGTAATCATTGTTGTCCCTGATGTTCACAAAGAGATTGTACTTTTTTGTAGAATCTAAAACTGGCAAATCAAAGCTTATAATACTGTCTTTGTGCCAAGCACTTCCAACAGATTTATACTCATCAAATACTCTTTTTTTATCGCAGGAAAAAAGGAGTATTGCTGCCAAAAGAAGAATTCCGCTATTTTTTATTCTCATTTTTAGTATTCGTTATTGGTTTTCTAGGTTCAGCAGGTTTATTTTCATTTGAATTCTGCTTATTCGGATTGTTTTTATTCGAATTCTGCTTTTTCTTATGATTTTGCTTGTTCGGATTTTGATTATTTAGCTTATTAGCATTGCCATTGTTTGCATTACCATTATTCGGATTATTGTTTCCTGCTGGTTTAGCATGGTTTGCATTCTTTTCTTGCTGTGGTTTTACTGGAGCCACAACACCTGCCGTTTCTGTATTTTTACGTTTGCGATTTGGTTTTTTCTTTCTTTTCGGCTGGTCAAAACGAGTTAAACTTTCTTGACCCATTGCGTTATTGAAGTCTTTTTCTGGTTCTGCAATTACCTCAACAGCAAAATCTTCCAAAGAAGAAACTTTGTTTTTCAGTTTGTTTTCAGCAATAATTTCTTTTACCTGATCAATTTTTAAAACATGCCAATTTGCGAAGTTATTCGTGTAAGCAAACCACATTAGACCTTTAAAAATATCTTGTTTTTGGCAAACCGCATCACCTTTTTCTGTGATCAATTTAGTGTCGTAATCTGGAAAATCTTTCAATGCATCCATGTAAGTGTCTAATTCGTAGTTTAGACAGCATTTTAATTTTCCGCATTGACCCGCTAATTTCTGCGGATTCAATGATAATTGCTGATAACGCGCTGCAGAAGTATTTACACTTCTGAAATCTGTCAGCCAAGTCGAACAGCAAAGTTCACGTCCGCAAGAACCAACTCCACCCAAACGAGCCGCTTCCTGACGGAAACCAACTTGTTTCATTTCCACTCTTGTGCTGAATTCTTTAGCAAAATCTTTAATCAGCATCCTAAAATCGACACGATCATTTGCTGTGTAGTAAAAAGTCGCTTTTGATCCGTCTCCTTGGAATTCAATATCCGAAATTTTCATTTCCAATTTATGCTGAATTGCCAATTCACGTGCACGAACTTTCATTGGTTCTTCGCGATCACGCGCCACAGACCAAATATCAATATCTTTTTGCGATGCTTTTCTGTAAATTTTTGGAACGTCATTACTTTCGTAATTCACCCCTTTTTTCTTCATTTGAATCTTTACCAATTCGCCTGTAAGAGTCACAATTCCAATATCATGTCCTGGTGAAGCAACAGTTGCTACAATATCACCAATACTTAAAGTTAATTTTTCTGAATTTCTAAAAAATTCTTTACGTCCGTTCTTAAAACGAACCTCTACACAATCAAAAATCGCCTCCCCATTAGACGGGCTCATGTTTGAAAGCCAGTCAAAAACCGTCAATTTATTGCAGCTATCGGTGCCGCAAGTCCCATTATTTTTACAACCTTTTGGTGCGCCACCATCTGAGGTTGAACAACTTGTACATGCCATAATTATATATGTAGTGCTGCCAAAACGCAGCTTAAGTTCATAAACGTTTGATCGGTAAAGATAGTATTTTTTTTATTTTGCTTTTTATGGATAAAAATTAAAGGGCTGTTAAATAAATCAATCTGTTTTTTGCAAAATAAATCCTTCAAAAAACATAAGTTTATTCTCATGAAAAATTAAATATTTCCAATAGATATGTTTTCTGTGTGTTTTAAATTGTAATTGGTCGTTTTTACTTTTAATCCTAAAATATATTTACGATTTTTATGTTTTATCTTACAGCTTGGTTTGCGAAGCCACTAATTTCAAACCAAACAGTGATTAAGTTTAATCTTTTTATTTTAAATATATTTCAAATGCAAACACAAAACCAGATTGAAAATTTCCTTTTTCAGGGAAAATTTGACGAGGCCAGAGAATGCCTAAATAACGGTGAAAAATTTAACGAACAATATCTGAAAAACAACTTTTCGCAGATCACTGCCAAAATTATTGAAGTGAAAGAACTTGATTTCATCGAAAAATTGATCAAAGCAGGTTTTATTGAAACCGATGTTTACGAACTCGATAGTTTTGACCAATCCATTTTTAAACCGCTGACTTTATATTTAAAAGATGATGAAGAATCGATTGCTTTTTTCAAGGAATTGATGTCTAAAATGGATAATCTTAACGACGAAATTAGCGACAAAACCCTTCTTGGCTATTTCCTTGAAAAAGGCATTTCGCCAAAAATAGTTAAAGTTTTAGTTGAGGAATTTAATGCTAACACGCATTATAAGAACAATGCAGGAGAAAATTTTATTTATACTATTCTAAATACTTACGGACTTGATGCAGAAAAAGTAAAAGAGTACATCAGCATTTTAATCAGCAATGGCGTCGACATCAACGAGAAAAATATTGTCGGCACTACTCCGCTAATTTGTGCCGTAAAAAGAAATAGAAAAGATCTTTTGCCATTTTTATTAGAAAATGGTGCAGACCCTAACGAAACTGATAACCAAGAAAACAGCGCTTTTTATTACGCTGCAGCCGAACAGTTTTCCTTTCCGATGTACGAACTTTTAGCAGAATCATCATCAGCCAATTTCAGCATCATCAATAAAAACGGAAAAACCTTGCTTACAGAATTTATCCGAATGATGTCTGATTCTGAATACGATTTGAATTCATTACAAAGATTATTGTCAGATGGAGCAGATTTAAATCACTGTGCAGAATATTATGGAAATCCGAAATCGGGTGTAGATTATATTGTTGAGAAAAAATCAGGCATTTTAAAATCGGTTCTAGACAGCGGATCGATTGACGTTAACGAACAAGACAATCAAGGAAATACTATTTTGCATAAAGTCTGTGCTTTCAATGTCAATTACGATACAGAAATGGCGAAAGAAACATATCGAAAAGTAAAATTGCTTCTTGAGAATGGTGCTGATAAAGAAATCACCAACGATAAAGACGAAACAGCCTTGATGCTAGCTTCTGGTGACAACCTGAAAATTAAAACAGTCGAACTTTTAATGAAATAAAACAATCATTTACTAAAAATACCACACATGTCAATGTCATTTATAGTTGCCTGTGAAAACGGGAACCGAAAAATAGCCGAACTCCTTCTTCAAAACAAAGAAGTAGACGTGAAATATACCGACGAACTAGGAAGAACGGCTCTTCATTACGCCGCACACCGAGGTTATCTCGATATTGTAAAAATCCTAACCGAAGACGGAGCCGATATTAATTACGAAGATCATCAGGGAGAAACGCCTTTGTACTTTGCCTGTCTTCAAAAACAGAAACAAACCGCTTTGTATCTTTTAGAAAATGGAGCAGAAATTTCCAAAAACGATAAATACGGAAATAGTCTCTTGCATTTGGTCGTTCAAACGGCTCAAATAGAAATTGCAACAAAGTTGCTTCAAGCAGGTTTAGATGTTAATTTACTGAATAACAACGGAGAAACGCCTTTGATTTTAGCTTCAGCAAAACTAAACAGAGAAATTATTCAATTGCTTTTAGACAATGGAGCGGATATAAATGTGACCGATAAACAAGGAAACACACCGCTACTTTATGCTTGCTATACGAAATCTATCCCGATGGTGACTTTGCTTTTGGATAATGGCGCTGATGTAAATCACGTAAATCATTCGGGTGAAAATGCGCTTTTGATTGCTTGTTATGAAACCAACCGAATGCTTGCAAAACTCTTAGTTGAAAGAGGGGCAAATGTATTCACTTCAAACAATAATGGCTATTCTCCAATTTGGTACGCTTGCGCGAATAATCAAAAGGAGATTGTTTCGTTGTTTTTAGAAAATGGAGTTGATGTTAATTACAGCAAACCTGTTGGAGCCGATACGTCATCCATGAATGATTATTTAGATTGGATTGTAAGCGCGACTAATATTTCTAACGAATCTAGTTTTACTTTAAACAATACTTACACCTACGGCGGAGAAAGTCTTCTGCACGTTGCTACCAAAAAGGGTAATTTAAGTATGGTAAAACTATTGATTGAAGCAGGTGCTGACATCAATATTCAAGACGAATCTGGAAATACGCCTTTACATTACAGCGCTGCGAACGGAAAGAAAGATGTTGTAAAATATTTATTGGATAACAAAGCCGACGCTTCAATCGTAAACGTAAAAGAGCAAAAAGCGATTGATTATTCGAATGTGAAAGGTTTCAATGAAATAACAGAATTGATTCTGAAATATGCTCCATCGGGAACTGTTGTAAATCCAATCCCGACTACACAATCTGAAGCTCCAAAAGCAGACACTTCAAATTCGATGGAAGCCAAGAAAAAGGCATTATTAGATTTAAAAGAACTTCTGGATGCGGGAATCTTAACCTCAGAAGAATTTGACGTTGAGAAAAGTAAAATTTTAAAAGGATAAATAATAATCAAACATAAAAAATGAAAAGAATTTTAAATACCACAATCTTATTTTTAGCAGTAATCGCTACAAGTCTAACTATTACGTCGTGCAACAACCTTTCGCCAGAAAAAACTTTTGAAGTAGCCGCTTTAAACTCCAATTTATTATCTCGTTTTGGAAGTAAAGAAATAAATGAAAAACTGCAATCAGAAGCGATGGTTTATGATGAAAGTCAAAAAAAGATGGTTCCTTCTTCTTATTATGATGCGTTTAAATATAATATTACCAACTTGGAAACGCGTTTTCAAACCATTAAAGATATACCAGAAGATGACGACAACAAAGAACTTCTTCAGGCATCAAAAGACTTATTTTCTTATGCGATTGCCAAACAAAAAGAAGGTTATTTGCCAATTGCCAAACTGAAAGATGAAAAAGCTTCGCAAGAACAAATAGAAAAAGCCATTGCCGATTTTGACGCTTCAACTCGAAGCGAAATCGATGCAAAATTCACAAAACTAATGACTGTTGCGCAAGCCTATGTAGACAAGCATAATATAAACGCTAAAATCGGAATTTAAAATTTCCTAATTGAATAATAGAAAACCCCTATTTGTTTGACACAGATAGGGGTTTCTTTTTTTTCTAAATTCTATACGATAATTTTAAAACAGGAGTTAGTCCTATTTTGATAGTTTTTTGACCTCTTGTTCCTGAATAAAAGTTGATTTGAAAATATTTTTGCAAGATTTTATATTCAAAATATTTGATTCCGAAAAAGAATTAATTTCTAAATCAACATTTCATGCCAAAAATTACTACAGTTAAGTTTAACCTCATTCTCGGTTTTGTTATTTTCTTTTTTTTTAATTGCACAAACAATTACGCTCAAACCACGCCAACTGTAACGGGAGTTTCAATTTGCAAGGGAGGCACCGGGGTTTTGACTGCAACTAATGCTACTACACTTGTTAGTTCTTTTAAAGGTTATTGGAATGCTGAAACAGATCCTAAAGCATTGGTTCCTCACAGTGTATATCCGTATATCAAGAACTCATCTATCTGTGAATTCTCGCCATCCATTACTGGTAACTATAAAGCAACGACTTTTACAGTACCATCTTCGGGCAACTATGTGTTTAAAATGAAAAACACAGATAAATATGATGCTATGGCTTATATTTTTGAAGGGAATTTTACTCTTGGCAACTGTAATGCAGGGGGAAGATGGATCATTGGCGATGATGATTATGATGGTTATGCCGAAGAGCCACGGTTGATAACTTATTTGGAACAAGGGAAGGTTTACACTTTAATCTCAACACTTTGGACTACAGACTCGTTTAATTTGTCAGGAGAATATGAATGGGCAGTCACCCCAAAAATTCATTTAAACACCTTAAATTATTGGTATACCTCTAGCACGGGAGGAGTCCCGATAGGCTGGGGAGACACTTTCAATCCTGTCGGAGTTCCAAGATCAGGTTTATCAGATACAGACACAGCAGGAACAACAACTTATTATGTAAGCGACGGAAATGCAGATTCTCCTAGAACTCCTGTAGAATTCGTTATTAAAGAAAGTCAAATTACAACTCAAACTATTCCTACAACATCATGTCCTGGCACTATATACGAAAACTATATAATAAGCAAAGTAACCTCTGGACAAGTAACTGGTATAGGAACACCAGCAGGATTACCTCTAGGAATTACAGCGGTTTGGTCGCCACCAGACAATACCATAAGAATTAATGGCAGTTCTACTGAAACAGGCTATTTTCGGTTTGAAATTCCCTTACTATCAGACGATTGCTTAAGTTATGCTAAAGGAGAGATTATAGTAGAATCAAAACCTCAAAAAATCGTAACAACAATAAGAATCTGCTCTAGAGAGAAATATATATGGCCGGTAAATAATATCGAATACTCCACTCCTGGAATCTATACTGTGTTCAATGACGAATGCACAGCGGATCAGGAACTGGAGTTAAAAGTGCAAAAACCTGAACCTATTATAACTAATGAAACAATTTATTTTGGCGAAAGATATATTTGGCCAGTAAATGGACAAGAATATACTACACCTCAAAATGGGTTAACAATTATTAATGACGAGTGTACAGCAGATCAAGTTTTAAATCTGGCTGTTATTCCTAGACCTGTAACAGGAGTTTCAATTTGCAAAGGAGGCAGCGGAGTTTTGACTGCAGCTCATGTTACTAAATATGTTAGCTCGTTTAAAGGTTATTGGAATGCTGAAACAGATCCTAGAGCATTTATTCCAGCTACAAGTATGGAAAACTCTCCTATTTGCGAATTCGAATCATCGGACACATCCAATTACACCGCAACAACTTTTTCTGTGCCTACCTCAGGCAACTATATATTTAAGATGAAAGACACAGATAAATATGACGCTATGGCTTATATTTATGAAGGAGATCTTACTCCCGGGAACTGTAGCGGGGGAGGCAGATTGGTCGTGAAAGGTGATAATGATACTGATTTATTTACAGAGCCAAGGTTGACAGCTTATTTGGAAGCAGGGACGGTTTATACTTTAATCTCAACACTTCATACTCCCCGATCGTATACTGGAGAATACCAGTGGGACGTCACACCAAAAATTCAATGGAATGCTTTAAATTACTGGTACACCTCAAGCACTGGAGGAACTCCGATAGGCTGGGGAGGTAATTTTAATCCTGTTGGAGTACCAGGATCAGGTTTATCTGACACAAACACAGCAGGAACAACGACTTATTATGTAAGTGATGAAAATGCAGATGCTCCTCGAACTCCAGCAGATTTCGTAATTAAAGAGAATATTATTGCAACCCATACCAACCTTACAGCATGTACTGGCACTATATACGAAAATTATATAATTAGCGAGGTAACCTCTGGAAAAGTAACAGGAATAGGAATGCCAACAGGATTTCCGCTAGGCATCACAGCGGATTGGTCGCCATCGGACAATACGATAAGAATTAATGGGAGTCCTAATGAAATTGGGGATTTTTCTTTTAAAATTCCTTTACTAGCAGACGATTGTATGGTCTATGCTGAAGGAGAAATCGTAGTAGAATCTAAACCCGAAAAAATAGTAACACAAAAAACAATCTGCTTTGGAGAAAAGTATATTTGGCCTGTAAATAATATCGAGTATTCTACTTATGGAATCTATACTGTATTTAATGACGGATGCACAGCAGATCAGGAACTGCAATTGACTATAACGCCGAAACCGAAAGATATTATAATAAAAATAACTGTGTGCGAAGGAGAAAATTATACCCCATTGCCAAGTGAAATCAACGACGGATGCACCGCAGATGTCATATACAATTACATCGTAACCCCAAAACCTCAAAAAATACTAACCCAAATAACAATTTGTTCTGGAGAAAAGTATACATGGCCTGCAAACAATATCGAGTACTCGGTGTCAGGAATCTATACTGTGCATAATGACGTATGCACGGCAGATCAAGAACTGCAATTGACTGTAACGCCAAAGCCTGAAGCTATAATAACTAATGCAACTATTTATTCTGGCGAAAAATATATCTGGCCTGCAAATGGCAGCGAATATACAACATCTCAAAATGGACTTACAATTATTAATGACGGCTGTACAGCCGATCAGGTTTTAAATCTGACGGTCAACCCTAAAACTGAGAAAATTGCGACAGGAGTTTCAATATGCAAAGGAGGCAGCGGGGTTTTGACTGCAACTAATGCTATTACTTCTGCTAGCACCTTTAAAGGTTATTGGAATGTTAAAACAGATCCAAGAGCTTTAATTCCATTAACAAGTATGGCAAACTCCCCTTTTTGTGAATTCGAATTCTCAGATACATCCAATTATACTGCAACAACATTTACAGTACCTGTTTCAGGTACCTATATGTTTAAAATGAAAGACACGAGAGAATATGATGCTATGGCTTATATTTATGAAGGAGATTTTACCCCTGGCATCTGTGACGGGGGCGGCAGATGGATTATCGGTGATGATGATTATGATGATGTATTTGCGGAGCCAAGATTAACAGCTCATCTTGAGGCTGGAACTTTATATACACTAATCTGCACACTTTGGGATTTCCGTTTATTTAATGGAGAATACCAGTGGGACGTAACGCCACAAATTCAATTGAACAGTTTAAATTACTGGTATACCTCAAGCAGAGGAGGAGCTCCTATAGGCTGGGGTAACACCTTTAATCCTGTTGGGGTTCCAGGATCGGGTTTGCCAGATACAAATACGGCAGGGAAAACTACTTATTATGTAAGCGATGGAAATGCAGATTCTCCTAGAACTCCAGTAGATTTCGTGATAAAAGAAAGTCAAATTACCACTCAAACTAACCCTACAACAACATGTACTGGTAATGTATATGAAAACTATAAGATTAGCGAAGTAACATCTGGACAAGTAACAGGAATAGGCACACCAACAGGATTGCCTTCAGGGATTACAGCTGTTTGGTCGCCATCAGATAATACGATAAAAATTAATGGTAATCCAACTGAAACAGGAGTTTTTAGGTTTAAGATTCCTTTATTGTCAGATGACTGTGGGGTTGATGCTGAAGGAGAAATTGTAGTAGAATCAAAACCTGAAAAAAAAGTAACGCAAAAAACAATCTGCTCAGGAGAAAAGTACACATGGCCTGTAAACAATCTCGAATATTCGGCTTCTGGAATCTTTACTGTTCATAACGACGGATGCACAGCAGATCAGGAATTGCAACTGACTGTTACGCCAAAGCCAGCAGATATTAACATAATCACAACTGTGTGCGAAGGGGAATTCTATATTCCACCTTACAAGGAAATCAACGATGGATGCACCGCTGATGTCGTATACAATTACATTGTAATCCGAAAACCAGAAAAAATAGTAACACAGAAAACAATCTGTTCTGGAGAAAAGTACACATGGCCTGCAGACAATATCGAATATTCAGCTTCTGGAATCTTTACTGTTCATAACGACGGTTGCACGGCGGATCAGGAACTTCAATTGAATGTAACGCCAAAACCAGCAGATATTAACATAATCACAACTGTGTGCGCAGGAGAAAATTATATACCGCTGAACAAAATAATTAACGACGGATGCACCGCTGATGTCGTATACCATTACATTGTAACCCCAAAGCCTGAAAAAATTGTAACCCAAATAACAATCTGTTCTGGAGAAAAGTACACATGGCCTGCAGACAATATCGAATATTCTGCTTCTGGGATTTATACTTTGCATAACGACGGATGCACAGCAGATCAGGAATTGCAGCTGACTGTTACGCCAAAGCCAGCGGATATCGTCAGAAACATAACTGTCTGTGAAGGGGAAAGTTATACACCATTGCCAAAGGAAATCAATGACGGATGCACGGCTGATGTCGTATACAATTACATTGTAACCCCAAAACCTGAAAAAATAGTAACCCAAATAACCATCTGTTCTGGAGAGAAATACACCTGGCCTGCAGACAATATCGAATATTCAGCTTCTGGAATCTACACTGTTCATAACGACGGTTGCACGGCGGATCAGGAGCTGCAATTGACTGTTACGCCAAAGCCAGCAGATATCGTCAGAAACATAACTGTCTGTGAAGGGGAAAGTTATACACCATTGCCAAAGGAAATCAATGACAGATGCACGGCTGATGTTATATACAATTACATTGTAACTCCAAAGCCTACAAAAGTAGTAACGCAACAAACAATCTGCTCTGGAGAAAAGTACATATGGCCTGTAAATAATATCGAATATTCAGCTTCTGGAATTTATACTGTGAATAATGATGGATGCACATCAGATCAGGAACTGCAGCTGACTGTAACGCCAAAACCAGAAGATATCATTAGAACCGTAACCGTGTGCGCAGGAGAAAATTATACACCGCGACAAAAAGAAATCAATGACGGATGCACGGCTGATGTCGTATACCATTACATTGTAACTCCAAAGCCTACAAAAGTAGTAACGCAACAAACAATCTGCTCTGGAGAAAAGTACACATGGCCTGTAAACAATATCGAATATTCAGCTTCTGGAATCTACACTGTTCATAATGACGGATGCACTTCAGATCAAGAACTGCAGCTGACTGTTACGCCAAAGCCAGCAGATATCGTCAGAACCATAACTGTTTGTGAAGGAGAAATTTATACGCCGCTGAACAAAATAATTAACTACGGATGCACCGCTGATGTCGTATACCATTACATTGTAACCCTAAAACGTGAAAAAATTGTAACACAGAAAACAATCTGCTCAGGAGAAAAGTATATATGGCCTGCAGACAATATCGAATATTCGGTGTCAGGAATCTATACTGTGCATAATGATGGTTGCGCGGCAGATCAGGAACTGCAATTGACCGTTAACGAACCTCTGAATGTTTCCATAGTTCCGGACTCGATGTTACCTGAAATTTGCGTCAATGATCACAATGGCCAATTCTCCATTGAAATCTCAGGAGGACAAAAACCATATAGGGTTGCAGTTGACAATATTGATGGAAATTATATTCCTGTTTTAGACAATCAATATATCGCAGAAAACCTTACAGGAAAAAATCACAGCGTTTATGTGAAAGACTTATCAAATTGTATCACTGAACTTAAGGTTCAAATGCAAGATGCCATTTTATTAAATCCAATAGCGACAATAACTTACGGCTGCACCGATAATCTGCCATCAAACACTGTTAGTGTAACTATTGACAAGAGTACAAACCCGACAGAAGTTGATTACAGCCTTGATGGCGATCCATCTGGATATCAAAACAGTACTATTTTTACTAATGTCCCTATTGGAAAACACTTTATCAGGGCAAGACATAGCGGAACATGTGAAAAAGACACACCTGAATTTAGTATTGAAGAAATCCAGCCATTATCCTTAGAACTAACAAATAATCAATTAAATGAAATTGTTGCAACTGCTACGGGAGGAACAGGAAGTTATCAGTATTCTTTTGAAAATGACTCATTTGGCAACAACAATACCTTTATCATTCAAAAAACTGGAACTTATACTATTAAAGCAATAGATCGAAAAGGATGTTCTGTTACTAAGACAATTTACGTAGAATTCATTGATGTTTGCATTCCGAATTACTTTACTCCAAATGGAGATGGCATTAACGATCTATGGGGTCCCGAATGTGCCGATAATTACAAGAACTTAACTTATAGCATTTTTGATCGTCACGGCCGTATAATCGTCAAATATAATTTTGGACAAAAATGGGATGGAAAATACAATGGAGCAACATTACCATCTGGAGATTATTGGTATGTCATAAAACTAAATGACTCAAAGGATGATCGGGAATTCGTTGGACATTTCACACTTTACAGATAACCAATCAAACTGTTACGTTAAAAACTTTATATGAAAAAATTTATCTTTTCTTTCCTTTTCATAACAGGCATTTCTGGTTATGGCCAAGAATTAAACTTACCTGTTTTTACACAATATTTATCTGACAATCCCTTCGTAATATCCCCAACTTATGCGGGGGTTGGAGATAATCTTAGAATAAGAGCTAATGGACTTACTCAATGGGTTGGCATAAAAGATGCTCCCGACAATCAGTCCGTGTATGCTGACATGCGAATTTTAAACAGATCTGGGGTTGGGGTTTCTCTTTATAACGACAGTAATGGTTATACAAAACAAGCGGGGGCAAAACTTTCTTTTGCCCATCACCTGATTTTAGATTATTACTCTAAACAATATTTATCTTTTGGAATATCTTACAATATCAATACCTTCAAAATTGATATTAATAAATTTGTCTCTGCAAATGGAATTCCAGATGCTGATCCTGGAGTTACAAACAATCGATTTAATGCAAATAACAATTTCGATGTTGGAGCTTTATACCGAAATAAAGGTTTTTACCTAAGCATAAATGTTAATAATATTTTAGACAAGCAAGTAGACCAGTTTATCAAATCAGAACCTTCATTACTAAGAAATTATCAGATTTATTCGGGATTAATTATTAAAGGGAATAATCATATCGAATTTGAACCCTCTATTTATTATCAATTATTTGCCAGCGATAATCGTTCAAGTACAGATTTAAACTTTAAATTCAGAAAATACAATCAGTATGATGACTATTATTGGATAGGAATTTCATATCGTTTTTTAAATGATCAATTATTTTCACCTTTAATGGTCGGCCCCATGGCGGGGTTTAAAAAATCGAATTTTTATTTTGGTTATTCTTATCAAACATCTTTGAATCAAATCGGCGCGTATAATTCAGGAACACATAGTATTACAATTGGCTTAGATTTTTTACAATCTATCAGTGATTGTCCTTGTACGCAAAGTCCCGTTAGACATTAAATTTACAAAAAAACCTATTTTGTTTCGAGCAAAATAGGTTCATTTCTAAATTTCTTTAACCGTAATAATTTTAACCGGACAAGCCTTTGCCGCCAATTCACAGCTTTCTACAATAGCATGATTTGGCGATTTTAAAGTAAAAAAGCCTTTTGAATCCTGCGAATGAAGCAATACTGACTTTCCGTCTTTTTTTGACATTTGAAAATGAATGGGATCCATCTCAACGCAGTAATTGCAGCCAATGCATTTGTCTCTTTGTAAAGTGATGATAACCATTATGCCTCAACGATTTTATACAATTTGTCCGACATTCGGATTCTAAATGGAAGTTTGAAAGTACAATCGTCTCCTTTTGTGGCTTTTTCTGCCTTCACGTCATTTACAAACATTTCATCAATAATCATTTCTTGGGCTCCCGTGCTTGGTCCTGTTACTAGAATTTTATCTCCGGCCTTAATATCGTAAGCTTCTATTTTGAACTGTCCAATTGCTGCTTTTGGGAAATAATGCATTCCCTTCCCTACATAAACTTTCTTTTGAGTTGCTGCAGAGCCAGGAAGATCGCTCCATTCTCCTAACTCTTGCCCCAAATAATACCCAGACCAGAAACCACGATTGTAAACGGTATTTAAAGCTTCCATCCAAACCGTGGTTTTCTCTTTTGAGTAAGTGCCTTCGTAATACGCATCAATTGCTTCACGGTAGGTTTTGATAACGGTTGCCACATACTCAGGCGCTCGTCCGCGTCCTTCGATTTTGAGAACTTGAATTCCAGAATCAATTACCTGATCTAAGAATTCGATTGTACATAAATCTTTTGGCGACATCATGTATTCGTTATCCAATTCGATTTCGAAACCCGTTTCCTGATCAATAACCGTATATTTTTTTCGGCAGTTTTGTTTGCACGCACCGCGATTTGCAGATGAATTATGGGAATGCAAACTCAAATAACATTTTCCCGAAACCGCCATACACAAAGCACCGTGACCAAAAATTTCGATTTCGACCAAATTTCCGTTCGGACCTTTAATCTGTTCTTTTTCAATTTGCGCCGTGATTTTTTTTACTTGGCGTAAACTCAATTCACGGCTCAAAACCATTGTGTCAGCAAATAAACTGTAGAACTTAATGGTCTCAATATTGGTAATATTCAATTGCGTTGAAATATGAACTTCCATTCCTATTGCTCTTGCCATAGCAATTACAGCTTGATCTGATGCAATTACAGCAGTAATATTAGTTTCCTTAGCTTTGTTCAGTAATGTTTTCACAACTGACAAATCGTGATCGTAAATAATAGTGTTTAAAGTCAAATAGCTTCGAACATTTTTGGCTTCGCAACGATTAGCGATTTCTTTTAAATCCTCTAAAGTAAAATTCACAGTCGATCTTGCGCGCATGTTAAGTTGTTCAACACCAAAATATACAGAATCACAGCCATTATCTAAGGCAGCCTGAAGCGACTCAAAGTTCCCAGCGGGAGCCATGAGTTCGATTTTTTTAGTAGTTGTCATTTTTGATTTTATTATTTCAATCATCTGTTTTTCTAATCTAGTCATCAAACAATTGACAAAAATAATGTGGTATAGATTAGATTTTTATGATTTATATCATGGTCTATATTTTTTTAAAAAATTACTTTGAACTATCGCTTTTAATAATATCGACCTTGTCCTCAAATGATTTGCATTGTGTACCCACGGTTGAAACCGTGCGTTATGTCCACGATCTTGCGCAATCTTTATCAAACATAGCCCACGGTTTCAACCGTGGGGAACGTATTGTTACATAACGTTGAGGATTTACATTGTGTACCCACGGTTGAAACCGTGCGTTATGTCCACAATCTTGCGCAATCTTTATCAAACATTGCCCACGGTTTCAACCGTGGGGAACGTATTGTTACATAACGTTGAGGATTTACATTGTGTACCCACGGTTGAAACCGTGGGCTATGCTTTATAAAATTGTGGTATTGTTACATTTTACAGATTTGTCGAGTTTTCAAATCCATGTAATTTTACAAATTCATCAAACTCCTCCTGTCCGTTCTTTTTGAGATGATGTTGCTTTTGATTTTTTATATAATTGTAAACAGCACCTAATTGAGATTCGCTTACTGCAAAAGCCGCATAGCCCTTTTGCCACGCGAATTTTTCAGGAATTAGACTTTCCCCATTTATGCAATGAGAAGAACCTCCTTTCGCTTGACGAATTACATCTGAAATAGATTTCTGCGGATTTAGTAAAAACAAAACATGTATATGGTCAGGCATTCCATTTATGATTTTAACTGGACAACCTAACTCAACCAATTCATCGTCAATGTAATTGTAGATCCTTTTTTCTATTGAAGAATCAATTAGTTCCTTACGGTTTTTGGTTGCCCAAATGGCATGAATCCATAATTTGGTACAAGAATGCGACATTGTAAATTAGCGATTTAAAAAAACGCTAATTTACAATTTTATACAATTTATCTGACAATCTAATTCTAAAAGGAACTTCAAAAGTAACCTTATCACCAATCTTTGCAGTTTGAGTTTCTGCTCCATTAACGATGATTTTGTCTAAAACCAATTCTTGATCTCCTGTTGTCGGACCTGAAATTAAGATTCTGTCACCGCTGTTTAATTCGTGATTTTCAACAGTAAATTGTCCAACTTGTGCTTTTACGTAGTAATGTTCTGCTTTTCCAAGAAGTACTTTCTTTACTTTTATTTTCTGACGAATATCTGCTGGCTTTTGGGCTGTTGCCAAAGCCGTTTCCGGCAATTCGCCTGAGTGTTTGAATTTTAGATTTTCCGATTTTCCTTTTCTGAATACCTTATTTCCAACCTGTTTTCCTGTTCTTAAACGAACTTGATCAACTAGAGGCATGTGAATGATCTCTAAGCATTCTGTAGAACAGCAATTGTCCATTGCGGCTTTACATTCGTCACATTGAATGAACAACAAATGGCAACCGTCGTTTTCACAGTTCGTATGATTATCGCAAGGTTTTCCGCATTGGTGACATTGAGAAATGATATCATCTGTGATTCTTTCGCCCAGACGATTATCAAAGACAAAGTTTTTACCAATGAATTTGCTCTCTAAACCTTCTTCTATCAATTGTTTCGCATAGTTGATGATTCCACCTTCTAATTGATATACATTTTTGAAACCTTGATGTTTAAAATAAGCACTTGCTTTTTCGCAACGAATTCCTCCAGTACAATACATTACCAGATTTTTATCTTCTTTGTGGTCTTTAAGCTGTTCGTTGATAATTGGCAAACTTTCTCTAAAAGTCTCAACATCTGGAGTAATGGCACCTTTAAAATGACCAACTTCACTTTCGTAATGATTTCTAAAATCTACTACAATTGTGTTTGGATCATCAAGGATTTCGTTGAATTCTTTGGCTTTCAAGTGAACGCCAATATTGGTTACATCAAAAGTCTCATCGTTTAAACCGTCGGCAACGATTTTGTGACGCACTTTGATCGTCAATTTTAAAAAGGAGTGGTCATCATGTTCTACAGCAACATTCAATCGGATGCCTTTCATGAAATCGTAAGCCTCAAGTGTTTCTCTAAAAGCTTCAAAATTTTCAGCGGGAACACTCATTTGAGCATTTATTCCTTCGCTGGCAACATAAATTCGGCCTAATGCATCAAGGGCATTCCAGGCTACGAATAAATCATTACGAAATTTTTGTGGATCTTGAATTTTGGCATACGCATAGAAAGACAACGTAAGTCGTTGTTTACCTGCATCATCGATCATGATGGCTCTTTCTTCTGCGCTCAAAGTGTTGTACAGTTGCATGCTATAAACAGTTTTAAGTGAGAAATTATATTTTATTCGATTTTCTTTAAAATCTGCCGCAAATTTAGGGTTTATTTTGAGATTAAAAATGTTCTTAGCTTAATTATCTGATTTTTTTAACAGGGTTAGAAAAAACGCCGGTAGCTAATCACAATATTTTGATAAGGTAATAATATCATTGCGGGAGCATATTTCAAATTCATGAGATGGCTTTTATTTCGATAATTTTGGGGGACTTTTTACTTTCTGAATGTGATTTTTTTATCAGAATAGTCGTCCATTGGGTCTACTTCATTATGAATTTTAAACTCATAGATACCCGAAGGAAATCGTTTATCTGTCATAATTTTATTAATAATTTTCTGCTCTATCTTCATAACTCTTTCGTTATTGAGATATCTTTCGCCTTGTTTTCCCCTGAACAAAGAATATTTAAAAACAACAGGACCACATCTCTTCATAAATTTGTCCATAAAACGCAAAAAATCTTCCTCATTTTCTGCAGATGAACTGCATATTTTATTTAAATTATTTAGATCTTCAATTTTAAAATTGTGATAAATACTTATTTCAGAACTTACTTCCAAAGGTGAAAAGACAATATACGAATCCGAACATTTTATTTGAGGATCCAACTTACTAATTGCGTTTGAAATGTAATGCCTAGGAATAATTTTATGGTATTTGTCATTGACCCTTTTTTGATAGTACTCAAACAATACATCATAAAACATCCATTCGCAAAAAACATCATAAGGTATCTTTTGGTCAAGTGCCTGAAATGTAAAGGGCTTTTTTTCTGTTTGAGTTTTTAAATTGACCCAGCCCCTTACTCCTTTAAAATTTACTCTTGCATCTATATATTCGATTCTATACCCTAAGTAATTTTCTCCATAAATTGGTATTATAGAATCAACAACCATATCTACATCATATTTCTTGAATTCTGATGAAAGAAATTTTTGCGCTTCACTCTTCGCTTCGGCACTTTCTGCCCATTTAACAGATTCCTTTAAAAGATTTTGTTCCTCTTTCTTTTTTTTCTTACTATTTGCGATTGTATTTTTTATCACTTTAGCTTTTACTAGATCACCGTTCTTGTTTGAAGGTTTTGAGCATCCTGTTAATCCAATTATAATGAGGCAAAAAATAAATAGTCTTATTTTCATTTATTATGTTAATTTAAAAGTCATCAAATGAAAAAGCAATATCACTTTCGATATTCTTTTGGGATATATTTCGATAGCTTAGCTACTTTTCCTTTTCTTACTATGATTTCAGCTTCTGATTTTCCCCCAGCAAAGACTCCATTATCTAGGTTATCTCTTCTAAATTCATAGACACCTGAAGGACATCGTTTGTCCTTCATAATTTTATTAACGATTTTCTGCTTTATTTCCATAACTCTTTCAGAAGTTAGATATTTTTGTCGATCTTCTCCCCGTGACAAAGTCCATATAAAAACAACAGGTCCGTATTTATCCATAAATTTATCCATAAACCGTAAAAATTGTTGTTCATTTTTTGCAGATGAACTACAGATTCTATCTAATTCTTTGAGGTCTTTAATTGAATATTTCTGAAAATCGCTCACCATAATTTCATCTTTATCCAAAGACGAAAAGACAGTATAAGGATCTGAAGCATATATTTCAGGATCTAACTTGTTAATTGTAGCTGAAATGTAATTCTTAGGAATGATTTTATCATATTTTTCATTTATTCGTCTGTTATAATACTCAAACAATAGATCATAAAACATGAACTGAGGATAGTCATCATTTGTTTTCAAGTAGTAAGGAAGTAGCCTAAAAGGCTTTTTTTCTGTTTGAGTCCATATTCTAACCCAGCCGTCCACATCTTTAAAATTTACTCTAGCACTTATAAAATCAATCTCATGTTCTGGATAGTGATCGCGATAAGCTATGTAATCTGGCATTATAGAATCAACAGTAATATTTATTCCATATTTTCTAAAATCCTTTGAAAGAATTTTTTGCGCTTCATTCTTAACGTCAGCACTTTTTGCCCATTCAATAGATTCCTCTAAAAGAAGTTTTTTTTCATCCTGCTTTGCTTGTTTTTCTACTTCTTTAATTTTTACTTCTTTAATTTTTATTGGTTTAGTTTTTACTGCTTCAACAGGTTTGTCTGCAGTTTTTGAGCAGCCAACCAATCCGATTACTATCAGCCAGATAACATATAAGCCTTTTTTCATTTTTTTGATATTGATTACAACCTTTCAGAAACATTTAATGATTATTCCCAGTTCCAGTACGAACTGATTAATATAACTTTTCACTACAACACCAATTCTTCTTGTTTTATATTTCCATACTTATCAATTTCGGCTTGCCAAGCTGCTATTTTTTGTATGGTTATTTTGTCACCCAAACCGTTCGAAATCATACCGTTTCTCCTTTCCTCAATACTTCTCACATGCCCGATTTTCTGACTCTTACATTGTTTTACAAAAGATTTAAAATCGCTTGTCAATTCAATATATCTCTTACCTCTATCATGAAAATAAAAAAATACTTTCCCTTCGTTCTTTTCTGCAATACCAATAAGAACGTAATCGCCAAACACGTTTGTTCCAATGGGAATAAACCCGTCCTTCAGAAAAAGTGAAAGCCACGAACTTTTTTCGAGTGAGGAATAGTTTAAAAAAACTTCAGCATCTCCCAAACCAAAAAAGCCTTCTAAGTCGGAACTAATTTTATTAATCTTAAATGTGGTATCAGGAGTATCTCCTCCATTATACCTTTGTAGCATTTCTCTGTATTCAACAGGAAATTTGAATGCATATTTGTTTTCGAATTCTAAGATATGGCGTTCAATATCTGTGTTTTCAAATCTTGAAATCAACATTTTATTTAGGTTAAAGTTTAACAAAAAGTATCTCGAATCGCGCTTATAGTATTTTTTATGTTTTCAGAATGTATTTCCAAAACATACATCGACAATTTGCAATTGGCACTCAGGAATTTTCCACAAAAATATAGTTGAACCACACAATTACTTGTAGCCAAAAAACCCCCATAGATACAGAACTAGTACTACAGGGAAATTGAAAAAATTAAATTTTGATTATTGGTTTTGGGAAGAAAGAACCACCAAATCATCCACAGAAGCAGAACGGCTAATATACCCAAAGAGAATTTCGAGGTTTTATGCGCGAAGACTGTCGCGTACCTCTGCGGGGATCTAGTAAGTTTTAAGAAATAAGATGATTGTTATGAATCTTTTTCTGCCAGCAGTGCCTTTTTAACCTCATTCAATTCCGCAAGTTTTTCAGGGCTCACTTTTGGATATTCTAAATCCATTTCATCTAAAGCATGAATTATAGCAGAAGCAATTGCAATTCGGGCATAGGCTTTATCATCGGCAGGAATTACATACCAAGGCGATTTTTTGGTTGATGTATTTTTGATCAATTCTTCGTAAGCATGCATATAATCGTCCCAATAACCTCGTTCTTTGGCATCGGCTGCGCTAAATTTCCAGTTTTTGTCAGGGTTGTCAACTCTTTCTATAAATCTTCTTTTTTGTTCGTCTTTCGAAAGATTCAGAAAAAATTTAATGACAATGGTTCCGTTTCTATTGAGGTATTTCTCAAAATTTCGAATGTCTTCAAAACGATTTTCCCAAATGTCTTTGGTAATCAATTTTTCAGGAAGTTTTTGAGATTTCAGAATCTGTTCATGAACACGAACTACCAGCACTTCTTCATAATAAGAACGATTGAAAATTCCAATTCGGCCTCTTTCTGGAAGATGTCTTTGGCAGCGCCATAAATAATCATGATCTAATTCTTCTGAACTTGGCCCTTTAAAAGAAGAAACTTGACAGCCCTGCGGATTTATTCCAGACATAACATGTTTGATTGCACCGTCTTTTCCGGCCGCATCCATAGCTTGGAAGATAAGAAGAACAGACCATTTATCCTGAGCATACAAAGTTTCTTGCATGGCAGCGAGAGCTTTAACTCCCATTTTTAATGTTTTTCGGATTATTTCTTTGTCTTCATCGCTAGAATAACATGTGGGTTTTCCTTTTAAAGTAAAATCCTTATCGTCGCCTACACAATATTGTTCAGAAAATTTCTTCGCTCTAGACAACAATTCCTTCTTAGTTATTTTTTTTAAATCATTGTCACTTTCTTCTGTTTTTTTATGTTTTTTCTTATTATTTTTTGACATAAGTACAAAATTTTTTGAATTATTATTAGTTGTGTGTGGAATAAATTATTCTTACAAAAATGCAGTTTATCGAGATTCCACTACAATTCATCTGGCTTGGTTTTATGATCTGATAACCAGATAAATAAAATCTTAACTAAAATTAAGGAAATTTCATCAATATTTATTCATTTATCCAAAAAAACGCTAACTTAGCTCATGCACTCCATTGGTTTTTAATTAGTTGTATTTAATAAATTTTACCTAAAAGAATTTAACAATGAACAAAATCTACTTCTCCGCAATTTTGCTAAGTCTCTTGATGTTTTCTTGCAAAAAAGAAACACCTCCAAGCCCCAAACCATTAGAAATTTCAGTCACTTCTGTTTTACAGCAAGACGTGCAATTAGAATCGGAATATACGGGGCAGACTTTTGGTCAATCTGATATACAAATTAACCCGCGAGTTGATGGTATTATCGAAAGTATGAATTTTAAAGAAGGAAGTTTTGTCAAAAAAGGACAAGTGCTTTACACCATTGACCCTTTACCGTACAGAGCTAAACTTAATGAAGCCGAAGGAGGTGCTGCAGAATCGCAAGCACTGTTATCTAAAACCAAATCTGATTTGGATATGATAGCTCCATTGGCAAAAACAAATGCAGTGAGTCAGAGAGAACTAGTTTCGGCAAAAGCGGCGTATAATGCGTCATTGGCTCAGATTAAAGCCTCTCAAGCTGCGGTTCAAAATGCTAAAATTGAATTAGGTTACTGCCAAATCTTGGCACCGATTTCAGGATTAATTGGTATTTCAAAAGTTCGTGTCGGCGATTATGTGCGACCTGGGGCTGCGTCTGTTCTTAACACCATTTCAGATTTAGGAGATGTGAGAGTACGATTTACAATCAGCGAGCAAGAATTTCTGCGTCTTTACAGAGAATTCAACAAACCAAATTCATCTCTAAAAGGCTCGGGTGCGATTGTTACAATTAAATTATCTGATGGTTCACCCTATCCCGAGAAAGGAAAAGTAAGTTTTGCTGATAGACAAATCGATCCTTCTACAGGTGCCATTACCTTTGAGGCGGCATTTCCTAATCCAGATAAATTGCTTCGTCCTGGTCAATATGTAAAAGTTGCCTTGCTGACCGACATTCGTAAAGAAGCAATTGTGATTCCGCAGCGCGCCGTTATCGAAGTCCAAGGAATTTACCAAGTCTTTGTTGTAGGCAATGATAATAAAGTGCAAATGCAGATTGTAAAACCTGGTCCTGCAATTAAAAACGGTTATATTATCGAAGAAGGATTAAAACCTGGAGATAAGATAGCCATGGGAGGTACTTCTTTATTGAAAAACGGAAGTGTCATTACTCCTAAAATCGTTCAATGGCAATTGGGCGACCCTGAAACTGTAGCTGCAAAGTAATCTAAATCACATACTATTATGGGAGAATTTTTCGTCCGAAGACCGATTGTTGCCATTGTAATTAGTATTATTATTGTGATACTTGGATTATTGGCACTGCAAAAAACACCTATTTCGCAATATCCGGATATTAATCCGCCCGTTGTAAAAATCACGACTTCTTTCACAGGAGCAAACGCACTGAACGTAGAACAAGCAGTTGCTACTCCTATTGAGCAAAAAGTGAATGGTGTTGAAAATATGCTCTACATGAAATCAATCAATACTTCTGATGGCGCTTGTACCATTGAAGTTACTTTCGACGTAGGAACAAATCTGGATAATGCCAACATGCTTACCCAAAACAGACAAAACCAGTCAGCACCTTTTATGCCTTCGAGTGTAAAACAACAAGGTGTTGTAGTAAAAAAATCTTTGTCATTTCCAATGATGTTGTTTACGATCACGTCGACCAATCCAAAATATGATGCAAAATTCTTAAACAACTATGCGAGTATCAATGTTGTTGATCAGCTGGCGCGTATAAAAGGAGTTGGAGAGGTTACTCTTTTTGGAGGAAGTGATTACTCCATGCGTATTTGGTTAAAAGCAGATGTAATGAACAAACTCGGTGTAACGGTCGAAGATGTTAAAAATGCATTGAACGCACAAAATATGATTAGCCCTGGAGGAAAATTTGGAGCTGAACCCGCACCTCCAAATACAGAATTCACATACGGTGTCACTCTTCAAGACCGATTGGTAACTGAAAAAGAATTCGGAAATATAGTGGTTCGAAGTAAAGAAGACGGAGCTCAGGTTTTACTCCTAGACATTGCCCGTATCGAACTAGGAACTGAAAACTACAGTTCAAGTGCCAGAAGAAACAGCTCTCCTAGTGCCGTCGTGGCCTTGTACCAAATGCCAGGAAGTAATGCCCTTGATGTAGCCGAAAATGCAAAAACAATAATGAAGCAGCTTTCTGAGAAGTTTCCGCAAGATATCGTATATCAAGAATCTCTGGACACTACGCTTGCCATTACTGCGGGAGTTGACGATATTGTACACACTCTTTTTGAAGCTATCATTTTGGTTATTATCGTAGTATTCATATTTCTTCAGAACTGGCGCGCTACTTTGATTCCGCTAATTACCGTTCCTGTTTCGCTGATTGGTACTATTGCGGTTTTTCCAATGTTAGGATTTTCCATCAATACCCTTTCACTTTTAGGATTAGTATTGGCAATTGGTATCGTGGTCGATGATGCGATTGTGGTAGTTGAAGCCGTTATACATCACATCGAACATGGGAAAAATCCTAAAGAAGCAACGGTTCAGGCTATGAAAGAAGTTTCTGGACCTGTAATTGCAATTGCTTTAATTCTTTGTGCCGTTTTCATCCCAGTTGCAATGACGCCTGGAATCACTGGGCGTTTTTACCAGCAATTTGCCATAACCATTGCCGTCTCGGTCGCCTTTTCGGCGTTTAGCGCCTTATCCTTAAGTCCCGCTCTTTGTGCGATGTTGTTAAAACCAACAAAACCCATTGAAGAACAAACAGGATGGCTCGCCAAATTCTTTGCTTGGTTTAACCGAGTTTTTGAAAATGTAACAGGAAAATACATTAGCGGAGCCACATTCTTTGCAAAAAAAGCAATGCGAATTGTGATTTTACTAGTCGTGATATTGGCTGCAACGGCATTGTTAGGAAAGAAAATTCCGCTAGGATTTATTCCAGAAGAAGATCAGGGATATGTTTTGGTTAATATCGCCTTGCCTCCAGCATCATCATTACAGCGTACCGATGAAATTTCGAGAAAAGTAGATAGTTTCCTTAAAGAAGAAAAATCTATTTTATCCTACACCACGATAAACGGATTTAGTATGCTTACTAACTCCTATCAGCCAAATAATGCTTTTATTTTCATTTCATTAAAACCTTGGGAAGACAGAGCAGAAACCGCTAAGCAGTTTGTAGACCGTTTCAATAAAAAACTAGCAACACAAATTACAACTGCCACTTGTTTTTCATTTGGTCCGCCAGCGATTCAAGGTTTAGGTGCATCAGCCGGTTTTAGCTTAATGCTGCAAGATCGCGGAGGAAATAATCCGCAATATCTGGCAGAACAAACACAGAATTTTATTGCCGCAGCACAGCAGCGTCCTGAAATAAAACGAATTTACACCACTTTTAATGCTGGTACTCCGCAAATTAAATTGGATATCGATAATGATAAAGCCATGAAATTAGGAATACCCGTTTCTAAAGTCACCGAAGCCCTCGGAGCATTTCTGGGAGGAAGTTATGTAAATGATTTTAACCGTTTTGGTCGTCAGTACAAAGTTTATGTTCAAGGAGAAGCCGTAAATCGAGTACGACCGGAAGATTTAAACCTGATTTATGTGAAAAACAGTAAAGGCGATATGCTTCCTGTTTCAACATTGGTTACCGCCAGCAAAGTATCTGGTCCAGACTTTACGAATCGTTTAAACTTATTCCGTTCTGCTGAGATTGGAGGAAGTCCGAACGATGGTTACAGTAGCGCTCAGGCTCTGACGGCATTAGAAGAAGTGGCCAAACAAACTTTGCCTGCCGATATGAGTTTCGATTACATCAACTTGTCGTATCAGGAAAAGCATTCTCCAGGAGGAGGATCAGTATTTATAATGGCATTAGTATTTGTATTCTTAATTCTTGCTGCGCAATATGAAAGTTGGAAATTACCGTTTAGTGTACTTCTCGGAGCTCCTTTCGCCGTATTTGGAGCCTTTTTAGGACTTCTTTTAGCACGATTTGGAAGTGATGCTTACGTGAACAACGTTTTTGCACAAATCGGACTCGTTCTCCTTATCGGGTTGGTAGCTAAAAATGCTATTCTTATTGTCGAATTTGCCAAAGAAGAATATGAAAAAGGAAAACCGCTTTACGAATCGGCAATGTATGCGGCGAGACTTCGTTTCCGTCCGATCTTGATGACTGCTTTTGCTTTTATTCTGGGTGTAGTTCCGTTGCTGACCGCAACAGGCGCAGGATCTCAAGCGCGTATTGTAATGGGAATGGCGGTATTTAGCGGAATGTTGATCGCCACTGTTTTGGGTGTATTAATTGTGCCTGGTCTATTTGTTATGATTGAAAAAATCGGACATAAAAAAGAGGAAACAATCGCAACGACAGAAAATAATGTAGAACGAAACACTACAGACCATGAGTAAGAAATATAAAATAATCGTGATTATATTGGTTATTTCCCTATTTCCAGCTGGATGTATGGTAGGACCAAAATATAAAAAACCCGAACAGCTAAAATCAGAGTCTTATTTAAATGAAAGAAATTTAGACAGCCTCGCTACGGTGACCAACGTAAAATGGTTTGATTTGTTTAATGATGAAATTTTGAAGGATCTTATACAAAAAGGCCTAGAGAATAATTACGATCTGAAAATTGCAGTTTCCAGAATTGAGCAGCTTCGTGCAGAATTAGGTTATACAAAAGCAGATTTATTTCCTTCTTTCCAATACGGCGCGACCATAAACAGTAACGAGAAATATATCACTCCGTCAACAGCGGGAGCAAGTATGTCTTGGGAATTGGATTTCTGGGGGAAATTTCGTCATGAAAATAATGCTGTCAGAAACGAACTTCTTGCAACAGAAGAAGCGCGTAAAGTAGTATTATCTGAAATCGTTGCCAATATTGCGACAGCATATTTCCAGATGCGAAATTTTGATGATCAGCTCGAAATAACCAAGCACACACTTGAAACAAGAGAAAAATACTATCAGATCATAAACGAGCGATTCACAAAAGGATACATCTCCGAAGTGGACAAAGTACAGATCGAGCAGCAGGTTGCCATTGCCGAAGCCGCAATTCCTAACATTCAAAGACAGATAACGTTTTACGAAAATACAATTGCATTGCTTACTGGTCAGCTTCCCACCGAAATTCCGAGAGGAAAAACCAACACCGAATTGCAAATTGTAAGTCAGATTCCTTTATCTATTCCATCTGCGCTTTTGGAAAATAGACCAGATGTAAAAGCTGCCGAATTAAGATACGCCGCAGCAAATGAAAGAATTGGGGTTGCTCAGGCCATGCGTTTTCCGTCTATTAATTTAGCCGCAATCGCAGGATTTGCCAGTGCCGATTTGAGTAATCTCTTTTTAGGAAGTTCTTATATGCAAAACGCTTCAGGAGGAATTGCAGGCCCGATTTTTGCATTCGGAAAAAACAAAAGAAGAGTCGAAATCAACAGACAACTTGCTGAACAGTTTAAATTCAGTTATCAAAAAACATACATAACTGCGGTAAGCGAAGTAGAACAATCCATTCAAAACATCAAAACATACAAAGAAGAATGGAAAGCCCGAAACCGACAAGTTCAAGCTGCTTTAATCAATTACAAACTGTCTTACGAAAGATACGACAGCGGTTATGTTTCTTACCTTGAAGTTTTAGACGTAGAAACCAACTTGTTTAATGCCCAATTAAGTCTTGCTCAATTATCAGAAAGACAATTAAGCTCCATGATCGAATTGTATAGAGCATTAGGTGGGGGATGGAGCTTGTAAAGGTTCTAAGACACTAAGATGCTAAGGCACTAAGATTTCAATTCTATGAATTTGAATTTAAATACAAGCATAAAAAAAGCACTATTTTCATAGTGCTTTTTTTATTGATCCGTTTAAAAAACTTAGTACCTCAGTATCTTAGCATCTTAGAAACTCAAAAAAAATTAACAGAATTCGTTAAACGCATCTTGTAAATTCTCAGCGATTAATTCAGCTGGTCGTCCTTCGATGTGGTGACGCTCTAACATGTGAACCAATTCTCCGTTTTTAAACAAAGCCATAGATGGCGATGATGGAGGAAAAGGAAACATATGTTGTCTTGCAGCATCAACAGCTTCTTTGTCAACACCTGCAAAAACAGTAATTAAATGATCTGGTTTTTTAGCATTATCCAAACTCATTTTTGCTCCTGGACGTGCATTTCTTGCAGCGCACCCGCAAACAGAGTTTACAACAACTAAAGTGGTACCTTCAGCTTTGATCGCGTTATCTACAGCTTCAGCACTATGTAAATCTTGAAAACCAGCAACTGTTAATTCAGCCTCCATTGGTTTTACCATTTCTAGTGGATACATATTCTTTTGTTTTAAATTGTACTTTTGAACTGCAAAGTTACAAAGTTTACTCGCAACTAGTTACTTTCAAGTATAAAGTTTTGTTATAGTTTGATATTAAATTCTATATCAAAAAATATTTCGGTTTGCTAACTATTTCTTTGGCAATATTAAACTTCCTCTTTTGCTTTTTTATGAGGAAATTGATAATTGTATTGTTTCAAGTGGCTATTCCTTCTCACTCTATGCTTAGTCGTTAAAACCGTCGTTTTATTTTCCTCAGAAAGTTCGATCGTCGAAAGATAGCTCTTCAAATATTTTTTCAGAATATTAATAGTATGAACCTCAATCGAATAAATGGTCTTCTTACCATGATATTGTATGGAAACCAAATTTGCTTTTTTTAATTCTAGCAAATGTTTAGATATCGTAGATTGCGCCAACGGAATCAATTCAACGATTTCGCCGCAAGTCCTATTATTTCTTTTCCAAAGAAGGGTCATAATCTGGACTCTTGTTGGGTGACCCAGCGCTTTGCAGATTTCGCCCACTTCTTCTGTTTCAGCATCAAACAATAAAGGTTTGGCCATTTTCATATTCATTATCGTTAGTTAGCGATTATATTTTTATTGTTCTTTCAAAATCAGAAATTCAATTTTGATTCAACAAATTTAAATACAAGAGCTACTTCGATAATGTCTCAAAAAGTCATTTTTATAATAGAATAAGACAATTTTAATTAGTAAGCCAAAACCCAACGATCAATGTTTTTGCGGTGTCAACTATTTTTGGTGATAATAGAGAATTGTTTATCGAAAATAATATCAGTAAATTCATATTTACTTACTAAATTTCTTTTGATAAGGATAAGTTTCATAGACCGTATTATCTTCATTTATTGAAAATCCTTTTGCAGCATCTTCTCGAGCTAAAACAACAAGCGCACTAATTTGTTCTTTTGATTTTCCTTGCTTGAACCAACAAATTGCTTTGTAATACTTTGCATCGGAGAATTCTGGATAAATTTTCAACGCTTTGTCAAAAATGGCAATGGCTTCATCCCATTTTTTAAGTTCATACTTTGCAATTGCCTGATAAAAATATGCCGTTGGATGTTCTAATTGCTGTCTGTTTTTATAAATATCATTCACATAGTCATCCAAAAGATTTTCAGCTTTTTCATATTCGTTTAATTGAAGATAGCAGAGTGCTTTATAAAAATTAAAAGAATGATCCATAACATAACTATTGCCATATAGCTTTATTGCTTCATCAAAATCAATAATCGATTCTTTATAATTATGCGAAAAAATGCATTTCATAAAAGCGCGATAAGAAAGCCAGCGCTCTTTATCGTAGAATACTGCTTTATCCAAAAATGGCATTCCGACCTCGTATTTTTTGCATTTAAAATACGGCATCGCTTTTTGTTGCCATAAATAGGCAATTGTACTGTCTTTTTTCAAGCCTTCGTCAATACAATTTTGCCATTCAGACATTTGAAGATTATAATTATATTTATAAGCGCAACTATCGAGATATTGAATAACAATATCATCTTGTGCTTTGTTTTTAGACACCTGTCCAAAAGATAAAATAGCGAAGAATAAGCTGAATCCTAAAAGAATGTTTTTCAATGGTTACGTTTTTGAATTAGATTTATTTGAAAGAAAAATCACCCTAAATAAGGCGTTTATAAAAGGTAGTTTTGGACACTTTAAAATAACTTTCACATCCTCAACAAAATCCGTTTCTTCATCTAAGAATTTAAAAATCAGTTTAGGATTTCCTTTTCGGAATAAGGATGAAAAAATAGAACTTCCTAACTCATTATTTCGATATAAAATATCCAAAAGCAGTAAATCGTAAAACCAAAACCTAGATTTTTTATGAAATGATGTCATACGGAGCGATCCCGACGCTTCGGGAGAAGTATCTTTCTGAATAAACTCCACCAACTCAGAAGATTTTTTGTCTGAGTTTTTAAAAGTATAACCCGTACTCGCTTTCGTCCAGCCGCCAGCCGTACCAATATTCAATACGCGTTTAGTATTTTTTTCCCAAAAGGGATAACAAGTCATCGGAATACTCCCCTGCTCTCTTTCTAAAATTTCATACTGTTCTGCCCCTAATTTCTTGAGATAGATTTCAATCTCCCTTTCGTACTCGTCTTTTGGAAGCAATTTCTCAGAAAACAAAGTATATTCTACCAAAGCTTCCGTTTTTGAAGTCGGCAAAACATACATAAATCTTGTATTTCCTTTTTGCTCTACCGAAAAATCCATGAAAGTGACTTCTTCAGGATTGAAAACTTCATCTTCCGTCTTCACAAACCATCCAACAAAATGCTGCTGCAAAACAGGATATTTATTTTGCCTTTCGGCGAAAGCCTTAGTATAAATGCTATTGAAAAGATAGTTGCAAGTGTATCGATTTTCTTCTGTACCAACAAAAACATGCGTTTCGAGTTCGTTGATATCAGTTATTTTTTCTTTTAAAAAAGTAATATTAGACTGTTTTGAAATGGCTTCAAAAACAAAATTATAAAAATCTAAACCTCTAATTTTATTGTATGAATAAGGCTTTATCGCAAAACTACGATGAAACCTTTCATCAACAAATAAAGCCGAATCCCATTTTTTTGAAATAACTGAATCCCAAACGCTTTCTTTTTTTTCCCAAAAACACCAAGTTCTGTCGTTGGTTTTCTTCGAATCCTGATCCAGAAGTAAAATCGACTTATTGGAGAATTTTCCAGACAAAATCATTTTGTAAACCGTCATCAAAGAAGCGAGTCCGGTTCCTGTAAAAATGTAGTCGAAATGTGGGATTTGCGAAGAATTCATTCTCAAAAATAAGAAAATTTACTTTTCCAATTTTTCTAAAAGAACTTTAAAATCTTTTAGCGCCAAATAATTATTATACTGAAAGATGATTTCATTGTTTTCATTCAAAACACATAAAATCGGATAGGCCATTTGGTTATTCATCATTCCGAGCTCTAAAGCCAGTTCATGAACACCAACATTATTCCCCGAAGGCTGGAATTTAAAAGTATGATTAACAAACCTAATATCTCGTTTTTCCTCGGCATTGAAACTGATGAAATAGAAATCGGAATTTAATTTCTCTATAATTTCCTGATTTTTAAATGTCGTGGCTTTCATTCGCTGACAAAACTGACACCAATCGGTATGGATGAAAACAATGATTTTTCGTTTTTGAATTTGCTGTAAGCTGTCTATTTCTTCAAAAGTGCTGCTTTTTAATTGGCAGAATCCTGTTGAAGTTATTCCGAAGAAGAGAATAAATAGAAGTAGCTTTTTCATTGTTTTTTGTTTTTTGCCACGGATTAAAGGGATTTCTATTTTGTCAGGCTGAGCGGAGTCGAAGCCCCGTTCCAATTGGAGCGCCCTTCGACTCCGCTCAGGGTGACAAACGAAATTTTTCCGTTTAAAATTTAAACACATAGAAACATAATTTTTATAGCTCTTTTTAAGGTGCTAGAAAAAGCTAGCTTTCACACATAGAAACTATGTGAATTCATGCAAGTGAAGCGCCTCTTAAAGACAATGTTAAACTATGTTTCTATGTGTTATAAAATTAAATTTACCTAAAAGTATATCGCAATCCTAAAAATCCGCGAATAGTTTGGTTCTGACCATAAACATAAGTCGTATCAAAGGTCAAACCATATGGATTATCAGGCGTTACCAAAACTTTTCCAGCCGAATCGTATTGCACATTTTTATCGAAAGGATCATTGGTTCTCGAAATCAAAAACGGATTATTCTGCATTGGTGTAAAGTTCAGCAGATTTTTGATTCCGCCATACACTTCAAAATCTTTCCATCCCGAATACGTAAACTGTATGTTTTGAATACTGTACCATGGCGATTTCGGACTTCTTGGATCGGTTTCGCTTAACAGAGGCAATTTCATCGGACTATAAACATTTCCGGTATAATCCATCGATAAATCCCAAGGCTGTATTTTGTATGAAACACTCCAAGTTCCTGTGAAATTCTCCGTCAAATAAGGTTTTTCTGAAATTCCGTTCTCCACATTTTTATTGTCTAAAACCGTTGCTCCGACAATAAATTTTAACCCCGAAGGAAAATTAAGATCCACATTTGTACTGATACCTTGACTTATCGCATAACCATCAATATTGTCGTAAATAATTTCGTTTGGATTCGATTCATAATCTGAAACAATCTTATTACTGAATCTGGTATAAAAAGCAGTTGTTTCAATTCCCATAAAAGTTCCGTTGCCAAAATTAATTTTCTGAATGTAATTCAAATTTACATTTACAGATTGTTCGGGTTTTAAATCGTTTTGAATAATAACTTCTCTCGAACCCGTTAACGCTGCGTGATCTTCGGTAAACAAATTCACCACACGAAATCCCGTTCCAGCATTTAATCTAAAAATCGTGTTTTCGTTGGCTTTGAATCGATATGCCAATCTTGGTGTAAAAATAGATCCGTGAATAGAATTGTAATCGTAACGCATTCCTAGCAAAACTTGACTTTTAGGAGAAAATGTAATTTCGTCCTGAACAAAAATCCCAGGAAGCCAAGTGTTTTCAGGATCTTTTGTTGCCGGTGTGTTATCGTCATAATACGTATATCGGCTGGCAATTCCTGCGAGCAAATCATTTCTTCCGATTTTTTTATCCCAAGTCAATTGCAAAAAACCAATTTTCTGATTGGCGATATACGATGTTGTTCCATATCGGCTGTCTTGATAATGAACGTTTCCAGAAAACGAAAGCATGAGTTTTTCTTCAAAAGGCAATTGATAACTTCCTATTAATTCGGCTCTTTTGGTATAAATGCTTTCGCCGTAGATTTCGTCGCCTCCTCGGTATTTCTTCTCCCAGCGAATGTCTCCGCCCCAACGATCTTCATACATTCCGCGGGCAGCGATCGTAAAAAGGCGATTATAATTTCGCTTAAAACTCCATTTATTAAAAATCGAAATTCGTTCAGAAAGCGTAACATCGGTAAAATTGTCGTGGTCTTTATCAATAACCTGATCATAATTAAAGTAATTTACGCCAATCAATGAAGTTGCTTTTTTGCCAACATTAAACTTTGTTCCCAAATCGAGATTGCTTTCAAAATAAGAAGTCGTAAAATAATCGGCTGAAAATGTCAGCGCAGTCGTTGGATTTTTAGTAATAATATTGATCAAACCGCCAACGGCCTCACTCCCGTAAAGAGACGAAGCCGGACCTTTTACAATTTCAATTCGTTCGACCAAAGAATTCGGAATTCCAGATAAACCATAAACCGTCGAAAGACTGCTCACAATTGGCATTCCGTCGATCATTACCAAAGTATACGGACCTTCCAGCCCATTTATGTGAATATCTCCCGTGTTACAAACCCCACAATTGAGCTGCGGGCGAACGCCATTGATGTTTTGAAGCGCATCATAAATGCTTGGAGTTGGATTCTTCTTGAAGAAAACTGGTGAATACACCTCAACGGGAACTGCACTTTCTAATCGTCTTACAGGTTTTAAAGTTCCTGAAACTACGACTTCGTTCAGTTCGTTTTGATCTTCTTCCAATTCGAAATCAAGATTCAAATTTTCATTTTCTAAAACTGAAATTCTTTGAGTTATGGGTTTGAATCCAGTTGAGGTCACATGAATTTTATAAGTTCCGTTTGGGATATTTTCAAGTTTATAAAAACCTAAAGAATCTGTTTGAGTTTTAAAGCTTGTATTTAACAAACGAATAGTAATATCCTGACCAACAGGAATTGATGCTTCTATTTTTCCTGAGATATTTTGTGAATAAAGGGTTTTAGCTGAAATTATTAATATTATCGAAAATAAATATTTCATTCTTTTAAAATTAAATTTAGACAAATCTAAAAATTAAATTTGACAAATAATTATTCTGAGTTGAAATTTTTAAAACATTTCAATTTCAATCCGTTAAAAAACATTTAAACACATAGAAACATAGATTTTATTTCTTCAAAAAGAGCAAAAGAAAAAGCTAGCTTTCACACATAGCCAAGCGGATAGAATTGAATAGTGTCCAGCTTTAGCTGGATGAAGTTGGATAAGGATATAAAAAGGCTTTAGCCAAACCTACAATTTTGGCTAAAGCCTTTCTCTTTTTAAATCCATATTCCCCTAGCTGAAGCTAGGGGCAATTCAACAAAAACTTAAATTATCTTATATGACTTATATGGTTTAAAACATTATATAAAATCTTCCTCGATAAGTTCTTTGTTGATTACCGCTCCCGCGAAAGATCCCGAAGAAACCGCTAACGCCACAGAACGCATTTGAGTTGTCGCATCGCCACTTCCGAAAATACCTGAAATGGTTGTTTTCTGCATAAAATCGACTTTCAAATATCCTTGTTCGTTGATTTCGCAACCTAAATCTTGCGCTAACTTACAATGCTGTTCAAATGAAACTCTTGCATAAATGGCTTTCACGACAACTATTTCTCCATTTTTGAAAATGATATTCGAAACATAACCATTATTGTGTTCTAAGGAGTCAATTTCTTCTTCTAAAATCAAAACACCATGATTTTTAAGTGTTTGAGTTTGTTCCGAAGTCAATTCTGATTTTCCGTTAGTGCATAAACGAAGATCTTTTGTCCAATTCGAAATCAATTTTGCAAATTCAAATCCCATTTCTCCATTGGCAATGATTGCCGTTTTTTCATTTTTGACTTCATAACCATGACAATACGGACAATGCAAAACTGAAATTCCCCAACATTCAGCAAAGCCTTCAATTTCTGGGAGCAAATCTCTAACGCCTGTTGCGAATAGTATTTTTCTCGCTGTAAAGATTTCTCCAGACTCAGTTGTGATTTCAAAACCATTTTCAGTTTGAATTGCTTTTATGGCCAGTCCATTATAAAATTGAACGGTTTGATAAATGTCTACTTGCAGTTTGGCTTTCGCCGAAATAACTGCTGGCTTCTCCCCCGTCTTGTGTTATAAAATTATGAGAATGCGGTGTCTGTCTGTTGCAAGGCAAACCGCTGTCGATAACCAAAACCTGACGTAAAGAACGTCCTAAACTCATTGCGGCAGACAATCCGCTATAGCTGCCGCCAACGATAATTACTTCAAAATGTTTTTGTTCCATATTTCTATTTTAATCTGTTGGGTGAAATTACTTTTAACACATAGAAACATAGCTTTTAGGATTATATAAAAGGCGTTTCACTTCTAATAATTCACATAGCTATGTGTTTTTTGTAGCCTTAAAAGAAACAATAAATCTATCTTTCATGTGTTTAAATTAAATTTTACATTCACCCCAATGTACTATTAATGATTTTGTTTTCTATGTAATTTGTAATTAATTAAATGCCCGATAATCATTCCGATGCCTCCGAAATAAATCAAATCAAGATGAATTTCGAAAAAGAAATCCATCAAAATGCTAATCCAAATCAGCGCCATTGAAACAACCAAAATGGACGATACAATAAGAGCCGATTTTTTTATAATTTTGAGAATTGCAAATAAACCTATCGAAGCGAATAATAAATCTACAATCGGATTGTGATTCAACCCTAAAGGAAGTATGGTCAAAAGAGGAAAAATTAAACAATGAACCAGACAAATGGTCGCGCTTGAAATTCCTAAAATATCGTAAAAGGATGTGCTTATTTTCTTCATTATGTGTACTTTTGCTTAATGCAATTTTGTTGCAAATATATACAATTTTATCAATTGCAACATTGTTGCGTTTAATTTTTAATTCCGTAAAAAATGAAAACTACACGTAATACTACAGCAAAGACAGCTGTTTTAGAGGTGTTTGAGAAATCTAAAACAGCTCTTTCGCATACCGAAATTCATAAACAATTAAATGATTTGTGTGATCGCGTTACTATTTACAGAATTTTAGATCGATTAATTAATGAAGATGTTATTCATAAAATTTCGAATTTGGACGGAACGGTAAAGTATGCCAAATGCAATCATTCGAACCAGCGTGTACACATTCATAACCATGCACATTTCAGCTGTGAGAATTGTCAGGAAATTACTTGTCTAGAAACTGTAAAACCGAGTTACATTATGCCAAATAATTACAAAGTCAAAGAGATCAATTTTACTTTATCAGGTTTATGTCCAAAATGTTTAAATTCTAACATTTAACTTTTAGGCTCGTCTAAAAATATTGTTCCTCGAATATAATTTTTCTCTATATTTGTGAAAACAATACTTTTACAATGACTAAATCTTTAGAAGAAGTCCACGAATCGGTTTCTACAGAAAATAAAAAAAAAGGTTTTAGAAAAATTTTAGCCTTCTTAGGCCCAGCATATTTAGTAAGTGTCGGATATATGGACCCCGGAAACTGGGCGACTGATATTGCCGGCGGAAGCCAATTCGGTTATACTTTAGTTTGGGTTTTATTAATGAGCAACTTAATGGCTTTGCTTTTGCAGAGTTTAAGTGCCCGTCTCGGAATTGTAACGCAGCGCGACCTTGCGCAAGCTTCAAGAGAAACTTATTCCAAATACATTAACTACATTCTATATTTTCTTGCCGAAATTGCGATTGCTGCCTGCGACTTGGCAGAAGTTCTCGGAATGGCGATTGGAATTAATCTGCTTTTCGGAATTCCGTTACTTGAAGCAGTTCTCATTACCGTTTTAGACACCTTTTTATTGCTTTTCCTAATCAATAAAGGAATTCGTAAGATGGAAGCCTTCATTATAGCTTTAGTGGCGATTATTGGTTTCTCTTTCATTTTCGAAATGGTTTTTGCCAAACCAGAAGTCCATAAGATTTTTGCTGGACTTATTCCTTCGATACCAAATTCAGCCGCTTTATACATAGCCATCGGAATTATCGGAGCAACCGTAATGCCACACAACTTGTATTTGCATTCGTCTTTAGTGCAAACGAGAAAATTTGACCGAACGCCTGCAGGAATCAAACAAGCTTTGAAATACAATTTTATAGATTCTACCATTGCACTAAATCTGGCCTTTTTTGTAAATGCAGCGATCTTGATCCTTGCCGCCGCGACTTTCCATAAAAACGGAATGTACGAAGTTGCAGAAATTCAAGATGCGCACAAATTCTTAGAACCGCTTCTGGGAACAAAATGGGCACCTGCTTTGTTTGCCATTGCCTTAATTGCCGCGGGACAAAGTTCAACCGTAACTGGAACGCTTGCAGGGCAAATCGTAATGGAAGGGTATCTGCATTTTAGAATTCAGCCTTGGGTTCGTAGAATTATAACGCGTTTAATTGCCATTATTCCTGCCGTGATCGTGATTTCGATTTATGGTGAGGACGTCACAGGGAAGCTTTTAATTCTGAGTCAGGTCATTTTGAGTTTGCAATTAGGCTTTGCGATTATACCGCTGATTCATTTTGTGAGCGATAAATCGAAAATGAATGGTTTTCATATTTCTAGAACCACTCAGTTTATTTCCTGGATTATCGCTTCGATCATTGTGTCGCTGAATGCCAAATTGGTTTATGACGAAATTACTTCTTGGCTGGCAAGTTCCAATCATCCGATGATTCTTTGGTTTACGATTGTTCCGCTTGCTGTCGGATTCGCAGCTTTATTGCTATACATTATTTTCAAACCATTTATTGCCAAATTCAAAGACAAAACCATCAATCATTCACCGCATAATTTACAGCTTCATTTTTCACCTAAGAAAACTCAAGAAGTCAAAAACATTGCCGTTTCTGTTGATTTTTCGTATGCCGATGAAGCTGCATTGAATCACGCCTTCGAATTAGGCGGAATGAGTGCCAATTACACTCTTATTCACATTGTTGAGACAGTCGGTGCTTTAATGTACGGAACGCATATTCACGATCACGAAACCACAATCGATGAAAAATTGCTTTTAGAATACAAAGAAATGCTTTCAGAAAAAGGATTCAACATAGAAATAGAACTTGGTTTTGGAAAACCAAACAAGACAATTCCAGAAATCATCAACGGCGGCGATTTTGACATTCTCGTAATGGGAACCCACGGCCACACTGGTTTAAAAGATATTCTTTTTGGCACAACCGTAGATAAATTGAGACATAAAATTTCGATACCTTTGTTAATTGTTAAATAGAGTTGCTAAGATGCTAAGATTCTAAGGTTTTTGAGCCTTAAAAGAAAACTTAGAAACTTAGAAGCTTAGAAACTTAGAAGCTTAAAAAAAATGACCTTTTCAGAAGAAAACTACTTAAAATCGATCTATCACTTAACGGCGGCTTTGGAGACAGAAGTGAGCACGAATGCTATTGCGGAAATTATGGAAACGAAAGCTTCCTCTGTTACGGATATGCTTAAAAAGCTGGCGGAGAAAGATTTGGTGAATTATAAAAAATACCAAGGTGTTTCGTTAACTGAAAATGGAAAGTTGGCTGCGAAAATGATTGTGAGAAAACATCGTCTTTGGGAAGTGTTTTTGGTCGAAAAGCTAAATTTCAGTTGGGATGAGGTTCATGAAATCGCGGAACAATTAGAACATATTAAATCCGAACAATTGATTAACCGTTTGGATGATTTTCTAGGAAATCCAACTGAAGATCCGCATGGAGATCCAATTCCGGATGCAAACGGCCGAATTATTAAAATCGAAAAACATCTTTTGTCTGAATTAGAAGAAAATCAAACCGGCGTTTGTGTGGGTGTAAAAGATACTTCCTCTGAATTTTTGAAATATCTTGACAAACAAGGAATTGCATTAGGTTCTAAAATAGAATTTCTGTCTAAAGAATCTTTCGATTTATCAGTTAGAATTAAAGTCAATGAAAGAGAATTGTCTATTTCTAATAAAATTGCTTCTAATTTGTTTGTGAAGTTGGTTTAACGGCTATTCCGCAGAAATGCGCAAAGATTTTTCACAGAGATACTCAGACAAAAAAATCCCAACTTCAATGCTATAAGTTTTGGGATTTTTGTATTTAATCTTTTAAGCTATAGAGAATCTTTTGAAAGTCTCCTTTAAACTTGTCTTTGTCTTTCTTTGCAGACGATGCAATAACTTTATAAAATGCCTTTTTAGTTTCAACTATTCCGATTAAATAATAAAATTCCATATTAGTTTCTTTATCAAAATAATCCATATCTACTTCTATAAAATTAACTTCATTCATTTTTTTTGAAACTGGAGCTGAAATAGGCTTTTTCTCTACATCCTTAAAAAAATCCTTCACAAAATAGTCACAAAATTCTCTTGTCGAATTGAAGTTTAATCCAATTAATTTCAAATCCTCTTTTAAGTCATAAATAACAAGACTATAAACCCCTTGTGCTTCACTTTTATATTCAATAGATGAGTAACCATTTAATCCTGCCGTTTTACTCATATATTCAGGAAAGCTTACTTTAAAAGTATGACCGGCTTTAATCTCTATCATTTTTGTTTGTGCAAAAATACCAACCGAAGTTAAAGCAATTATAAAAAGAATAATAATTCTGGATATTCTACACTTCTTCATTTCACATTAAATTTTTAAAATTCAACGCAAAATTATTATCTATTCACTAAAGAAAATGTACCATAGAGGTTTTAAGAATATCAAAATAAGACAAAAAAAATCCCAAAACTTCAATGCAAGAAGTTTTGAGATTTCTTATTTGTATTTGATGTATTTCTTAAACGATTCCTTTTTCAATCATTTCTAACATTACAGGAGAAGCATTTTTAAATGTTGGCGGTTGCTCAATAATGCTTCCTGCGTTCTTTTTATTTACTTTGAAAGTCACATCATCATTCGTTGTAAATAAAAGTGCCGTTAAAAAAGGATTTTTGATGTGAGTGCCCAAAATGAGTAAAGCTTCATCTAAAGAATGAATGCTTTCTATTTCTTCTGTTTTGTATCGAAAAGTAAGCGAAATCGAGAATGTATTGTCTTCATTCAGAACCAATCGGAAATACACATTTTTAAGCTCTGTATCGCCCATCGTTTTGGCCAAAGTCAGTTTTGCGAAAGTACCAGATTGGATGCTTTCTTTAACTCGTTCACAAAAAAGGGCAAATATTGGTTCGTACATTTTTTTTTAAGATTCTAAGGTTCTGAGATACTGAGAGGCTAAGTTTATCCTCTTTGTGCTAATTTAACCGCAAAGGTCGCTAAGATTTACGCAATCCCGATAGCTATCGGGAGCAAAGTTATCAATTTTTCTCTGTGTGCTTTGCGTATCCCGATAGCTATCGGGATTGCGTGCTTTGCGGTTAAGAAAATTATTTTCCTGTAAATTCGGCTTTACGTTTTTCTAAGAATGCTGTTGTTCCTTCTTTAAAATCAGCAGTTCCAAAACATTCTCCGAATGATTTTATTTCGGTATCAAAACCATTTTTACCGTCCTTAAAATTAGCGTTGATTGCTTTTATTGCTTTTCCGATAGCGAAAGGAGCATTTTTAATGATTTTCTGTGCAATTACATTCGTAAAGGACAAAAGTTCAGCTTGAGGCACAACATGATTTACCAGACCGTATTGTTTTGCTTCTTCGGCAGAAATCATTGCTGCGGTCATGATCATTTCCATAGCACGGCCTTTTCCAACCAATTGAGGCAGACGCTGCGTTCCTCCATAACCAGGAATCAATCCTAAAGTAACTTCTGGAAGTCCCATTTTTGCATTGTCTGAAGCAATTCTAAAATGACAAGCCATTGCTAATTCTAATCCTCCGCCTAAAGCGAATCCGTTAACGGCCGCAATAACCGGTTTTTTAAGTCCTTCGATAAAATCGAAAAGAGATTCTTGGCCTTCAGCTGCTAATTGCGCGCCTTCCACTACAGTATAATTGGCAAATTCAGAAATATCAGCTCCGGCAACAAATGCTTTTTCGCCACTTCCAGTCAAAATAATAACACGGATGTCGTTATTTTCACCTAATAATTGAATTGCTTTACCCAGATCTCCAATTGTGGCTTTGTTCAAAGCATTTAATTTTGTTGGTCTGTTTATGGTAATTGTCGCGATATTTTCTTCAATAGAAATTAAAAGATTTTCGTAGTTCATGACGGTTTTTTTATGAGTTGGTGATAGGGAGAGAAACTGTAAACGTAGTTCCTTTTCCGTAAGTTGACTCAAAGGTAATTGTTCCTTTGTAATTTTCTATAATGTTTTTGATAATTCCGAGTCCAAGTCCCATACCGCTGGTTTTAGTAGTAAACTTTGGTTCGAAAATTCTACCAATATCTTGTTTCTGAATCCCGATTCCGTTGTCTTTAACTGCGATTTCAACAGCATCGTTCACTCTTTTCACAGTAACAACAATTGATTTTTGAAACTGACTTTCGGGAATAGCCTGAGTGGCATTTTTAACCAAATTGGTAATGACACGAATCAATTGCGTCCGATCCATTTTAGAAATGATTTCATCTTCTTCTTTTTCGAAAGAAATATAATCTTCATTAAAAATATCCAAAGCCAGTTCGACAACCTCAACTACATTTAAAGTCTCGTTTTGCTGTGCGGGCATCGAAGCAAAATTCGAAAATGCCGAAGCTACAGCCGTCATCGTATCAATCTGTTGAATTAAAGTTTCGGAATAATCATTCATTTTTTGCTTTACATCTGGAGCAGAAGGATCAAACTTTCGCTGAAAACTTTGAACCGTTAAACGCATTGGCGTAAGCGGATTTTTAATTTCGTGTGCGACTTGTTTCGCCATTTCGCGCCAAGCTTCTTCACGTTCGCTCTGCGCCAATTTGATGGCACTTTTCTCCAATTTGTCCACCATTCCGTTGTAGGCTTTTATCAGGAAGTTGACTTCTTTGCTGTTTGCTTCTAAAACAATTTTCTCGTTTTTCTGATCCAGATTGGTTTCTTCTAAACGATCAGAAATCGTTTTTAGTGATTTTGTAATGTAAGTTGAAAGGAAATACGCTAACGCGAAAGCCACGATCAGCATGAAAGAATATACTTGACTTAGACGAATCAGGAAAGTATTCAGCTCGTTGTCGTAATAGCCATCGTCTTCTAAATACGGAAGATTTAGGATCCCGAGCGGTTTGAATTTTTCGTCTTTAATTAAACTGTACGAAGAGCGGTTTTTAACACCGTCAATTGTTTTAATGTCTACAAATCGCTTTTCGATAGAAGAACGAACCAATTTTAAAATATATTCTGGAATTGGCGGAGCGATTTTATCAACGGCAAAAGATTCTTTTGAAGATTTCAGGAGTTTTCCGTCAAGACTATAAATATTGATTTCGATTTTGTGAATCTGCGCCAATTCGTGGATTTTATCTTTAAAAATCAAATCCAAATTTTGGGTTTTCAACGGATAAGTTGTCGTTGCCAGAACATAGTTGATGTGCTCTTTTACAGCGTTTTCTTTTCGTTCTAAACGCTCCTGATGATATTCTTTGGCTTCAGTTTTAAATTGAATAATAGAAATTGAAGCTAATAAAAAAGATGCAACCACAATCAATACAATCATCGACAGGAAAATCCTGGTGCGAAGCGAAAGCATTGACATTTTGAAGTTAAGCATAGTTTTTAGTATTCAGTGTTCAGATTGTTAGTGTTCAGTTATTTTGCAAACGTATAAAACTGTATTCTTAAATTTATAAATGTGCTATAAAATTGAGACAAAGATTGGAAACTGATCACTTAACACTGACCACTATTTCCTTTCTCGAATTCGTTTGTAAAATCGAAATCCCAGCATAATTAAAACCGAAAATAAAACAATTCCGATTACGCCGTAGATCCAGTTGATGGCACTTTTTAAAACTACTAAAAAAACAACAGCAAACAAAATAATCGTTGCGCCCTCGTTCCATAAGCGCATGAAATTGTTAGAATATTTCACCTCATCATTCTGCAATTGCTTAAAAATCTGATGGCATTTTCCGTGATACAAATACAAAAGGAAAACAAAACCCAATTTTACGTGCATCCAAGACATTTTTATCCAAACATGACCTGCGTCTGTGAAAAACAGCATCCAAAAAGCAAAAATACTCGCCAAAACCGCCGATGGCCAAGTAATAATATACCACAAACGGTAGGCCATAATTTTGTATTGCGCCTGTAAAATTTCTTTTTCTGGAGACGGTTTTTCGCTTGCCTCTATTTGATACACAAACAAGCGCACAATATAAAACAAACCTGCAAACCAAGTGATTACAAAAATAAGATGCAGTGATTTTAGATAGTTATAGTATTCCATTTAATGTTTTGTTTCAGGTTTCAGGTTTCAGGTTTCAGGTTAATCAACTTTGAGAAAAACTTGAAACCTGAAACTTGAAACAAATATTATTTAGCCCAGTCGTTAATCCAATTAGAAACTGTTTGGCACCATTCGTCGTCGTCATTCAAACACGGAATTGCCAAGAACTCTTCTCCTCCTTTTGCTTCAAAATCTTCTTTGGCGCGCATGGCGATTTCCTCCAAAGTTTCTAAACAGTCTGAAACGAAAGCTGGCGTTACAACCGCTAATTTCTTTATTCCTTTTGCTGGCATGTTATCAATTTCTACGTCTGTGTAAGGCTCTAACCATTTATCACCTGCTAAACGAGATTGGAAAGTCAAACTATATTTATCTTCTGGAAGTCCTAACAACTTAACAACTTGTTTTGTCGTTTCGTAACATTGGTGACGGTAGCAAAATTCGTGCGCCGGTGATGGTGTGTTGCAGCATGAACCATCAATTTTACAATGTGATTTAGTTACATCCGTTTTGCGAATATGACGTTCTGGAATTCCGTGATACGAAAACAATAAATGATCATAATCAAACCCAACTAAATGCTTTTGGATTGAATCTGCTAAATTTTTGATGTAATCTGGTTGATTGTAAAACGCAGGAACATCAGTAAATTTCATGTGAGGGAATTTCTTCTTACGGATTTCTTCTGCTTTAACTAAAATAGTCAAAGTCGAAGCCATTGCGTATTGCGGATATAACGGAAACAGCATTACATCGGTAACACCTTTATCGTGCAATTCCTGAAGTCCTTTTTCGATTGTCATGCTTCCGTAGCGCATTGCCAGAGAAACAGGAACGTTTACTAAAGGTTGTACTTTTTTCTGCATTCTTTCTGAAAGGACCACAAGAGGAGAACCTTCTTCCCACCAGATTTTCGCGTAAGCGTGAGCCGATTCTTCTGGTCTTTTTCTTAGAATAATTCCGCGAACTAATAATGCTCTCAATAAATACGGAACATCGATCACATATTTATCCATTAAAAATTCATCTAAATATGGTTTTACGTCTTTTGGAGTTGGACTTTCTGGAGAACCTAAGTTTACTAATAATACGCCTTTCATTATTGTTTCTTTTTGCATTAGGCTTTAAGCTCTAGGCTTTAAGCATTTTTATTTTGTTTTTAAAAATTTCGACAAAAGTAGAACTTGTAACTTTTTCGAAATATGATAATTATTACTTTTTAATTATTGTTGAATATTTAAAATTGATTTTGTCTCATCTGTGAAATTTTCTCTCGCAGATTGGGGAGATTCAGCAGATTTTTATTTTCTACTAATTCGTTCATTAATAACGAACGAATTAAACATTCGCATTAATCGACATCAAATATTTTTTAGGAGTTGTTCCGAATTTCTTTTTGAATGCCGCTATAAAATGACTTCCTGTGCTGTAACCAATTTTCAATCCCACTTCGTTTACATTATAAGAACCGCTGTCTAATAGCTTTCTAGCGAAATCCATTTTATAATCGAATAGAAAACCGTAAACCGTATCGCCGTAAATTTGTTTAAAGCCCATTTTCAGCTTTTTCAAATTCAAACCAATTTCATCTGCCAGTTCTTGTAATCCTGGCGGTTCGGACATATTGGCGATTACAATTTCTTTGGCTTTTCTGATTTTCAAAACATTGTCTTCGTCGATCAAAAACGGACATTGCTCTGCATTTGGATCTTCGGTTCTGTTGAAATACAAACTCAACAATTCGTATCCTTTTCCTTTATAATAAAGGTTTTTTATCGATGGATGAAGGTTATAATGAAACAACTGACTCAACACAATCGCCATCGACGGACTGATATTTCCTTCGTTATAATACTTTTTGTCCTTGTTATCAGGACTTAAAAAAGTAATATAATTAGCTTCGGCAGAAAATAAGGCGTGAAATTTCTTGATCGAAACAATTACTGAAATCACCCAAGAGTTTGGAGCCAATTCTAAATGAAGCGGTAATTCTTTCTGCGGATTGTACAAAAGCAACGATTTTTCTTCTTTCAACTCTAAAGCGTAAGTGCCTTGATTGAATAAGAATTTTGCATTCCCTTTTATCCCGAAGTGGAACTGTATCAGGCCAGTACCTACAATTTCGTGTTGTGCAAAAAATGGCTCGGTGCCGTCATTTTGAAAACGGATCAGCGTAAAGTCGTCTTCAATTTTTATAATTTCTTGAGAACCCATAGCGATATTTTTTTGAAACGAAAATCAAAACAAAGTCCAAATGTTATTTAGAACGACTCTAAACTAATAGCTTCAAACGAGTTGATTTTGCTACAAAAGTAGTCCTTTTTACTCAAAAACACCTATTTAGGTTCAAAAAAACATACAGCGACATAAAAAGTACTTTTAGCGTTATTTTTATCGATGGTATAGTAATAATTTTGTTGCACTTTATAATGAAGTGAATTTATGGAAAACAATAACGTACCGAAACACCTCTATTTTTACTCAGTTGGTCTGAGTTATAAAAAAGCTGATGCTGAGGTTAGAGGTCAATTTAGTTTGGACGCTGTTGCGAAAACTCGCCTGCTGGAACAAGCTAAAAGCGAAGGAATAGAAAGTTTACTTGTTACTTCAACCTGCAACAGAACCGAGATTTATGGTTTTGCAGAGCACCCGTTTCAATTAATAAAACTAATCTGCGACAACAGCAATGGTTCTGTTGACGCTTTTCAAAAAGTTGGTTTCGTTTACAAAAATCAGGAAGCAATTAATCACTTATTTCGCGTAGGAACTGGTTTAGACAGTCAGATCTTAGGCGATTTTGAAATTATATCTCAAATTAAAACCAGTTTCATTCATTCCAAATCTTTAGGTTTAGCGAATGCTTTTATGGAAAGACTGGTAAATGCGGTTATCCAAGCGAGCAAGAGAATTAAAAACGAAACGGAAATTAGCTCTGGCGCTACGTCGGTTTCTTTTGCATCGGTACAATACATTCTTAAAAATGTAGAAGACATCAGCAATAAAAACATTTTACTTTTCGGAACTGGAAAAATCGGAAGAAATACGTGCGAGAATTTAGTAAAACATACTAAAAATGAACACATTACTTTAATAAACCGTACTAAAGACAAAGCAGAGAAATTAGCAGGAAAATTAAATTTGATTGTTAAGGATTATTCTGAACTGCATTTAGAACTTCAAAAAGCCGATGTTGTGGTTGTCGCAACTGGCGCTCAAAACCCAACAGTTGACAAAGCGATTTTAAATCTTAAAAAACCTTTATTGATTTTAGACTTATCGATTCCGAAAAACGTTCATGAAAATGTTGAGGAATTAGAAGGAGTAACTTTAATCCATATGGATTATTTGTCTCAATTGACCGATGAAACTTTGGAAAACAGAAAATTACACATTCCGGCAGCAGAAGCCATCATCGAAGAAATCAAAGAAGAATTTGTGACTTGGATGAAAGGAAGAAAGTTTGCTCCAACAATTAATGCTTTAAAGGAAAAACTGAACGCGATTAAAGCTTCAGAGTTAGATTTTCAAAGTAAAAAAATTGCCGATTTTAATGAGGCACAAGCTGAAATCATCAGTAACCGAATCATTCAAAAAATCACTACACATTTCGCAAATCATTTAAAAGACGACGACACCATGGTAGATGAAAGCATCGAATGGATTGAAAAAGTCTTCAAAATAAAAGCATCTTAAATCTATATTTTACCATTAAGACATTAAGTAAATTAAGGCCAAGCTTTGTCAAGAGAATTAAGTTTTATTCTGACAAGGCTTAATAAAAATTAAACCATTAAGATATTAAGGAAATTAAGACCAATCTTTGTCAAGATAATTAAGCCTAGCTATAACACGAAGCTTAATAATCTTAATTCAACAAAAAGACTTAATTCTCTTAATGCCCTTAATGGTAAAAACAAAAACGTTCTATGACAAAAAAAGAGGTTACACAATTGGCTTATGAAATTACAGGTTACGCTATCAAAGTGCACAAAGCTCTGGGACCTGGACTTTTAGAAAGTATCTATGAGAAGTGCCTCAAATATGAATTAGAAATAAACGGATATGATGTAAAACAACAATTATCTGTTAAAATTGATTATTATGATCTTGAATTTGAATCTGATTTAAGAATAGATTTACTGGTTAATGATTGTGTCGTGGTTGAATTAAAAGCGATAGAAAATATATTGCCGATTCATGAAGCACAATTGTTAACTTATATGAAATTATTACAAAGACCTCAAGGACTATTGATAAATTTCAACACAACAAACATTACTAAATCAATGAAACCACTTGTGAATGATTATTTCGCAAGATTAATTGATTAAAAATAAAATATTGAACCATTAAGGCATTAAGATAATTAAGCTTTGTGTTATAGCTAGGCTTAATTTTCTTGACAAAGCTTGGACTTAATTTTCTTAATGCCTTAATGGTAAAAAACAAAAAACATGGCTGAAAAAACAATCAGAATAGGAACGCGTGACAGCGAATTAGCACTTTGGCAAGCGCACACAGTAGAGAAAAAACTTAATGATTTAGGTTATAAAACTTCAATTGTTGCCGTAAAATCTCAAGGTGACATTATTCTGGACAAACCACTTTACGAACTTGGTATTACGGGAATTTTCACCAAAACTTTAGACATTGCGATGATCAATGGCGATATTGATATTGCGGTGCATTCGATGAAAGATGTTCCAACGGCTTTGCCAAAAGGTATCGTTCAAGGTGCTGTTTTAGAAAGAGCCAATGTTTTAGATATTTTAGTTCATAAAGGAAATCCTGATTTTACCAATCCAAGTACTATTGCAACCGGAAGTCTGCGTCGTCAGGCACAATGGTTCAATAAATATCCTAATCATACTGTAGTTGACTTACGCGGAAACGTAAATACGCGCATGCAGAAGTTAAAAGATAACAACTGGGACGGCGCTGTTTTTGCTGCTGCTGGTTTGGAACGAATCAACTTAAAACCTGAGAATTTCATCAATTTAGATTGGATGATTCCGGCACCGGCTCAAGGAGCAATGCTAGTTGTGGCAATGGAAAATGACAATTATACTTTGGATGCGCTTTCTCAGTTAAATGATATTGAAACTGAAATCTGCACCTACATCGAACGTCAGTTTTTAAGAACGCTCGAAGGCGGATGTACTGCACCAATTGGAGCACTGGTCACTTATAATGAAGACGAGGATACTCTACATTTTCAAGGTGTTTTACTTTCAATCGACGGAAAACAAAAACTTGAAATTGACAAAACAGTTGATATTTCTGAGTGGAAGAAATTAGGTTTCAACTCAGCTCAAGAGATTTTGAATAATGGCGGAACAGAATTAATGCAGCAAATTAAAGAATCTTTGAAAAAATAATGGCAAATTCAGTTCAGATATTATCTACTAAAATATTATCACCTCTTCAAAAGCAAGAGTTAATGAAATATGGCGTTGATTTAATCGAAGCCGATTTCATTAAAACCGAAAACAAACCTTTCGAGTTAAAAGACCTCAATGAAAGTCTGATTTTTACGAGTCAGAATGCCGTTCATAGTGTTTTATCTCATCCCGATTCAGAGCAGTTAAAGAAAAAAAACGTGTATTGCGTTGGGCTGAAGACCAAAACGCTTTTAAGCGATAATGGCTTTAATGTCGTGGCTTACACGGGTTACGCTTCAGATTTAGCTGAAATTATCACTTTGATTTACGGAAATGAGAGTTATACTTTTTTCAGCGGAAATATGAGAAGAGATACTCTTCCTGAAGCTTTGAAAGAAAACGGAATTAAATTTAATGAAATTGAAGTTTACAAAACAACGCTTCAACCTCAGAAAATAAAAGCAAATCCAGAAGCGATCTTGTTCTTTAGTCCATCTGGCGTGAAGAGTTATCTGAAACACAATACTATAAACAAACAAATCTGCTTCTGTATTGGCGACACAACCGCAGAAGCTTTATCAAAAATTACAAAAAATATCATCATCGCAGATCAGCAGACAATTGAGAATGTGATTGAAGATGTAATTCACGAATATAAATAAGCAATACGCTTTAGGCTTTAAGCCGTAAGCATTAAAATTATAAATAAACACAGCTTAAAGCCTAAAGCTTAAAGCCTAAAGCAAGAAAAAATGTTAAAAAACGACCTATTTTTAAAAGCATTAAAAGGAGAAACAGTTCAGCGTCCGCCAGTATGGATGATGCGTCAAGCGGGAAGATATTTGCCAGAATTTAGAGAACTTCGTGATAAATATGATTTTTTTACGCGTTGCGAAACTCCAGAATTAGCTGCTGAAATTACAGTTCAGCCAATTCGCAGAATTGCCCCTGATGCTGCAATTTTATTCTCAGATATCTTGGTTGTTCCTCGCGCAATGGGAATTCACGTAGAATTGAAAGACAATTTAGGTCCGATTATTCCAGATCCAATTCGTACGATGGAACAAGTAAATCAAGTTTTTGTTCCAGATGTGAATGAAACTTTAGGTTACGTTTTCGACGCTGTAAAATTGACTAAAGAAATGTTGAATGATGAAGTTCCGTTAATTGGTTTCGCTGGTTCGCCTTGGACAATTTTCTGCTATGCTGTTGAAGGAAAAGGTTCTAAAAGTTTTGATACAGCAAAAGGATTCTGCTTTTCAAACCCAGTTGCAGCACATACTTTATTACAAAAAATCACCGACACGACTATTTTATACTTAAAAGAAAAAGTAAAATCGGGTGTTAATGCTGTTCAGATTTTTGATTCTTGGGGAGGAATGCTTTCTCCAGTTGATTATCAAGAATTTTCATGGAAATATATCAACCAGATTGTTGACGCTTTAGCGGATATTACTCCAGTAATTGTTTTCGGAAAAGGATGTTGGTTTGCACTTGGCGACATGGGTAAAAGCCGTGCTTCTGCATTAGGCGTTGACTGGACTTGTTCGGCAAGAAACGCTCGTTATTTGTCTGGTGGAAATATTACTTTACAAGGAAATTTCGATCCGTCAAGATTGCTTTCTCCAATTCCGACTATCAAAAAAATGGTTCACGAAATGATCGATGAGTTTGGAAAAGATAAATATATTGTAAATTTAGGTCACGGAATTTTACCAAATATCCCTGTAGATCACGCAAAAGCGTTTATTGACGCGGTGAAGGAATACGGGAATTAGTGTTCAGTTTCAGTCGCAGTTAGTTTTCCTGCAAGGTTTTCAAAACCTTGTAGGTATAATAAGTTAGATTAACATACCAAAAAAGGTCTGCAAGGATTTGAAAACCTTGCACGACATGAGAAAGGCAAAATGAAGTTAGAAGTTTTAGAAACGGATTGCTATTATCACATCTATAATCGCGGCATAAACGGAACCACTATTTTTGAAAATGATGCTAACAAACTTTATTTCTTAAAGCAATTAGCTAAATATACATCTGATAAAATTTCAATTTTCGCATATTGTTTAATGAATAATCATTTTCACTTGGTTGTTAGACTAAACACTGAAGAAAAAGAAGTTACTCAGGCATTTTCAAATTTGTTTAATTCTTATGCGAAAGCATTCAATAAACAAATTAATAGAACTGGAAGTTTATTTGAAAAACACTTTAAAAGAATAAAACTAAAAGACGAAACTTATTTAAAACAATTGATTGTTTATGTTCATTTGAATCCGAAACATCATTTTGATTTAGATTTTAGAAACTTCAAATTCTCATCTTATAATGCATTTTTTTCTGATAAGGAAACAAAAATAGAAAGAGAAGAAACTATAAATTTATTTGGAGATTTAGATAACTTTATTTTTTGTCATAATCAAAAAAATGACCTTTTAAACGAAACTTATACTTTTGAATAATATTATTTTCGCCCTGCAAGGTCTTCAAAACGTTGTAGGTCTAGTTTTAAAGATGATTTATATATACAAAAACATACATTAATACCTACAAGGTTTTGAAAACCTTGCAGGAAACGTAAAGACCATGCTCAACAAAGGCCTAAGAGACGAAGAAAAAATAAGAATCGATAATGTTCTCAAAACGTTACGAACACTCATTTTTGTACCTTATCCGTTGAATGCTACCCAAGAAACAAATCTTGAAAATCAGCTCAAGGAGTTTGGATTGAACATCAAGACTTTAGTTTCTTATTCCAACGACGAATTAATCACTTTGATGATGCGTCTTCATTTTGATTGGGAGCAATTGGAAGAATTTGGAGATATCTTACTAGAACTTTCAAAAGCTGAAAATTATCATTTTGAAGATAAAGCTTTGGCTATCTATCAATATATTCAAGCTGAAAGCAAAGTTTTTTCTTTCGGAATAAATTCGAAAATTGCTTCAGCGAAAGCCAAAAAACAATAACAATGAAAGATAAATTTTACGCCTACATACAACAATTACAAGACCAAATCTGCGCTGGATTAGAAGCGGTTGACGGAACAGCTAAATTCCGTGAAGACTTATGGAAGCGTCCAGAAGGAGGCGGCGGAAGAACACGCGTTATTGAAAACGGAAATGTTATCGAAAAGGGCGGTGTCAACATTTCAGCCGTTCACGGAAAACTTCCAGAAACTATGCAGAAAATGTTTGGTGTTGGCGAAGCTGATTTCTTTGCGTGCGGATTAAGTTTGGTGATTCACCCGAAAAACCCGATGGTTCCTACCGTGCACGCCAATTGGCGATATTTTGAAATGTACGATACTTCGTCTTCGCTCAGTACAGGCCCAAGAAAAGTAATCGAACAATGGTTTGGCGGCGGACAAGATTTAACACCGTATTATTTATTTGAAGAAGATGGAAAACACTTTCATCAAACGTGTAAAACAGCTTGCGATAAACACAATCCAGAGTTTTATCCAAAGTATAAAAAACAATGCGACTCGTATTTTTGGAATGCTCACCGAAATGAAGCTCGCGGACTTGGCGGTTTATTCTTTGATTATTGCAAAGCGAATGAATCGATGTCAATGGAAAACTGGTACGATTTTGTAACCGAAGTTGGAAATAGTTTCCTTGAAGCTTATGTTCCAATTGTGGAAAGAAGAAAAAATCTTTCGTACACGCCTGATCAAAGAACTTGGCAGGAAATTCGCCGTGGCCGTTATGTTGAATTTAATTTGGTTCATGATAAAGGAACATTATTCGGTTTAAAAACTAACGGAAGAATTGAAAGTATTTTGATGAGTTTACCTCCACACGTGCAATGGGTTTATGATCATCATCCAGAAACAGGAAGCGATGAAGAAAAATTAATTAACGTTTTGGCAAATCCGCGTGACTGGGTTTCTTAATATAAAAATTTATTAACACATAGAAACATAGATTTAAAGATATATCTTAGAGGTAATTTTAGAAAATCATAATTTTTTCACATAGTGCTATGTGATTTATTTTTAGTGAAATGTCTTTTTTAAAAAATCCAAAAACTATGTTTCTATGCGTTTAAAACTAATTTACGCCACATTCTTCACCAACATTTTTGTGTGTTTTGCCCAAAATGACACTTTGCAGAATCCGTATTTTAAATCTTATAAAGATAAAATCACGGCCAGCGTTTATTATTTAGACACTTCCAATAGTTTTCAGATTGCTTCAGATACTCAGGATCCGAAAATGTATCTTAACCTTATTCCCAATAGACGAGAACAGATTGGTTTCAATTTAAACTACAAAATAATTGATGTTACAATTGGCTTTGCTCCTAAATTTCTGGGCGGAAACAAAGGCGATTCCAATTCCAAACACTTTAATTTCAACACCCGTTTTTATTTCAAAAAATGGATGCAGTCGTTTACCTTCATCAATCAAAAAGGGTTTTATATCAGCGATAATAATATAACGGCTCAGTTGCCAAATATGCGCACGACGAAAATCGGAGGATCTACTTCGTACGTTTTCAATGATAAATTCTCTTTTAAAACATTGGTGAGCCAAAACGAATGGCAGACCAAAAGCTCAGGAAGTTTCATTCCCTCCTTCTCTTTTTATTACACCAATCTCGATTTAAACACTCCCGATTCATCGCCTGGAGATATGTATGTGTTTACTTTGGCTCCTGCGTATTTTTACAATTTTGTTATAAGTAATCGGGTTTTAATTGGCGCTGGACTTGCTTTAGGAGCTGGAATCAATGACATTGATGGCGAAACCTCAGCTTTATACCAAGCCGATTTCAATTTAAAACTAGCCTATAACAAAGACCGTTTCTTTGGCTTTGCCAGTCTCAATACCGTAAGTTTTGCACAAGATGAAAAAGTTGACCCCAGATTGAATGACAATATTGCCACTGTAAAACTTTCTGTCGGTTACCGATTTAATCCTCCAAAAAAAGTAAAAGAAGTCTACGACAAGGTCAATGAAAAAATAGGTTTGTAAGAAATCTTAACTCGAAATAAGCACAAAGCCAGATTAAAATGCTTAAATTACAGAGATTTATAAAAAACTAAATTTCATTGTTATGAAAAATATAAACAGCGAACAGTTAAGTCTCATGCATTCTGGAAAAGGTTTTATTGCAGCTTTAGACCAAAGCGGCGGCAGTACACCAAAGGCATTATCGCAATATGGCGTTGAAGAAAGTCAATATACAAATGATGAAGAAATGTACACTCTAGTACATGAAATGCGAACCCGAATTATCAAAAGTCCAGTTTTTGACAGCCAATATATTCTTGGAGCTATTTTGTTTGAAAACACCATGGATCGTAAAATAGATGGACAATGGACAGCAGATTATCTTTGGGAGAAAAAACACATCATTCCGTTTCTGAAAGTAGATAAAGGACTTGCTGATTTAGTAAATGGCGTTCAGTTGATGAAACCAATTTCTAATTTAGATGAATTATTAGATCGCGCTGTAGAACGCAAGATTTTCGGAACCAAAATGCGTTCTGTGATCAAAGAAGCAAATCCGAAAGGAATTCAAGAAGTCGTGAAACAGCAATTTGAAGTTGGTCAGCAAATATTTGCAAAAGGACTCGTGCCAATAATCGAACCTGAAATTGACATTTACAGTTTGGATAAAGAAAAATCAGAACAGATTTTGAAAGACGAAATTCAAAAACAGTTGAATGCTTTGGACAAAGAGGTAAAAGTGATGTTGAAACTTTCTATTCCGACTGTGAATAATTTTTACAGCGATTTAATGTTAGATCCTCATGTGGTAAGAGTTGTAGCGCTTTCGGGCGGATATTCGCGAGAAGATGCCAACCAAAAACTGGCAGAAAACCAGGGATTGATTGCGAGTTTTTCAAGAGCACTGTCTGAAGGATTAAGCGCTGGACAATCAGATGAGGAATTCAATTTTCAATTAGGGAATTCTATCAAAGCTATTTACGATGCTTCCATTCAATAAAATCCATAAAAAAATCCCTGAAGTATTTATTTCAGGGATTTGGTGTTTTCAATTATTTTGAAGTCATTTCATTGGCTAAATCTAAAGTCTGCAAAATGATGTTTTTATCAGATTTGAAAGAGTTTAGTTTAAAAACGAATTTCAATTTATTGTCAATTAGCTTTTTAGGCGATTCAATCGAAACATCAGAAAACTGAGAAGAAATTTTAGTTATTTTATCCAATTCTGAGTCTTTTGCATTTTTACCAAATGTTTTCACCGTTTGCGCAATATCCAATTTCCCAGAAATGTAATTTTTACTCAAATTTTTCTTAGTGTCTTTAGCAAAAGATCCTTGCCCTGCACCAAAATAATCTTTTGTGTTAGCCACAATAACGACGTCTTTATCTTTAAGAATAAATATATTATCGTATTCCTGAGTTCCAACAATAGTATAAAGATTTCCGTTTTGAACCAATACTTTCTTGCGAACACCTAATTGCAGTAGTTTATCTCCAAATGTCGGATGCGTAGAAGTAAAAATCACAGAAAACAGTGGAATCTCTTTTTTCACTTTTTCTTCTGTTATTTTTTCTTCATAATTTTCGTCATAACCATATTTTTTGGTCATTACCTCTATCTCTTTCACATCATATAAAAAAGCGCTTAAATCTCCATCAAAAAGCTTTGCTGTAGCTTCTTCATCGACTATTGTCGATATTAAATCTGTTATAAGAGTTATGTCTTCTTTGGCGAATTTCGGGTTTTGAAATAATTCGGTCATTAACGACGGAAAGTTTTCTAACGCCGCTTTTGTATTCGCATGATACGAAACATAACCCAAAGGTTTCTGAGCGGGGAAATAATTAAAAATATTCTTGTTGATTTTTCTATTGCTAATTTTGCTCACAACATCGGCAATCTCCGGAGAATATTCTACCACTTCTTCGATTCGGGCGTTATCATTATCAAAATAAAAGTCTAAATTGATTCCTTTTATAAAATTCCCGAAGTTCTTTTGCGCCGGAAAATACTTATCGTAACCGCCAAATAAAGAAAGCGGATAATTATACATAGAATACAAACTAGACATTAATCCACCATAATTTACCCATGACGAAATATCTGCTGAAACGTTTATCTTGGCAAAACTTGGCGGTGTAAATCCGTTTTCGAATAATGCTTTTATAATTGTTCGTTGTTTTTCGGCTAAGTTTTTATCAAACGCTGCTTGTTCAGCAGTATACTCTTCATACGGATTTCCATCATACAAATGATCATTCCCAGCAGGTTCTTCATATACTATTGGATCCGTATTTTGCGCTGCTGGTTCTGCAATTTTTAGTGTATCTGCCATTACAGGGACGTCCATAACAGTTTCTTGATAAGGTTCTGATATTGAAACAGAATCCATTGTTGCAGACGTTTCTGCAACATCATAAAATTTAGACGGAAGTCGTTTTGTTAATTCAATAACAACCAAATAATTATCGTTCCAAACAAATGACCTTTTTACTCCGCTTGGTGTAAAAACTTGGTATTTTCCGAAATCTTCAATTGGATTGTCCGTTCCATTTGCTCCTTGCTTTTCGATTAAATATTTTCTAACAGCTTCTTTACTTTTTACTGGAATCGTAACTTGGTAGAAAGGAACAGAATCTAAGAAATTCCCATGAATTGTAATTTTCTCATTCAATTGGATAATAGCAGCATATTTGCGAAGATCAAAATCTGGTTTTTTATCGATGTATTTGGTTAAAATCGGATGATTTAAAACCTCATCAATACTGACTTTTTTAGAAAGCTGGTTTCCGTTAAACTGTACAAAATAATCGTATTTTTCTGGAATGGTCTGGCCAAAAGAGAAATACGCGGCGAATAGAAAAATTAAGGTGTAAAAATGCTTCATAAAATCAAGGCGTTAATTGGATGGTATTATTCATTAATGTCGATTTTTTAAAAACGCTGTACATACTTTGCTTTAAAAAAACCGTTTTTTTATTCGCTGAAATTTTGCTGTTTGCATTGCCAACAGCCGCAATATCTTTATCGAAAGTGTAAATAGAAATAATGCTCGCTTCTTCCAGATCTTTCTTTTTCTTCGGATCGTTTACTACTTTTTCTGGAACGGGATAAGAAGCAATTCTTTCAAAAGTTTTGCCACTTCCGCTAAAGTGAATCTGATCGCGCTGATTGTTGATCGTATTAACAGCGGCATTCAATGCCTTCAAATTCGCGTAATTGAGTTTGATAATGAAAACGTAATTCTGAAAATCTGTTTTGATAGAAACGTTTGAGATTCCATCAATCTTCGATGCTTTTTCTTTAAAATCAGAGAGTTTAGCGGTAATTTCCTGTTCGTTCGGAATTTTCACACCATCGACTTCTTCCAGCCAAATAGCAGATTTGGTTTTAAACCAAGATTTAGAAAAATCAATCATCAAAGTATATTCACCACTTTGATCGTCGTGATGTTTGATTCTTTCTGTAATCTCAAAACAACTCGTTAAGAGCAGACAGCATAATAAAGCGAGAATTTTCTTCATTTAGCAAATTTAGATGGAAATATTTTAAAAACCATATGGAGCTAACACGGATTTAGAATCTTTCTAAAATAACAACTTCTAAAATGTATAAAAAATAGAGTTTATGAATGCCTACATCAAATTTAATTAAATGACAATGGTTCTTTGAATTATTCATGTAAGAATGCACTTCATAAATTTTTATTTATTATTATTGCTTAAATTTTTCAAAATATGGGAAATAGACCTAGAATGAGTAAAATAACAATAGAAGAAATAGTACATGATCCCGAAGTTTATGGACCTAATTCTTCTTCGGATAATGCAAAAAAATTTCATGAACATAATCATTCATTTACTGTTGAATTTTGGCTGGATAAACATTGTGGATATAGGCAAACAGAAAGATATGGGATTGAAATAAACAACTTACAAGATCTAGCTATAGAATCTTTAAAACATATTATATATTACCAATTAAGATATCCTAAATTAAATTTTATTCAGTATCCAGAATATCGAGGAAGACAACATAGAATTGCGTTGAAAAAAACAATTGATAGTGGTAATATATTAAATGTTATAATTGAATGTCACTTTGTAGATATAAATATTTATGAAATCACAATTGTTACAGCAATGGTAGAAAATAATTTTAGACATTTTGATGGACAATATGTATTAGAAGTTGATGGAGAAAGTTCTAAACTCTTAAGAAGACTATCAAATGCTTATACTATAGTAAGTGATTTTAAATAAGAAATGGTTATATATATAGAACTAAATATAGAAAAAAAATATTAATAAAGTTTTTTTTAAATTATAGGTTACTATAATTTTGCATGAAGAATATAGGACAGGATATACAAGAATCTGGACAGCCTAAAATTAGGCAGGGTACTTAAAAATCTGAACGGTCCTAAAATATAAAGCCTTACAGCCTTGTGAGGCTTTTTTATTTAAAATTGTTAAGTAAAAAAAGTATTTTCCTTGAACAAAATTAAGCATTTAAGTTTTTCCCTAAAGAGACAATGTAGCTTAGATAAATCCAAACTTTTAGATAATATTAACGGATTCTACAACATGCTAAACACCTTATTTTGTTCCTTTTTCTTTAACTTTGCACCACTTGTAAAAAAGTAACACAACTTCAAAAAAAAATAAAAATTACACTTTAGAAAGATTAAATCCATCAGATTAAATCTAAAATCTAAAATCTAAAATCTAAAATTATATGTTCCCACTACAAAGAGGCAGAAGATTAAGAGTAAATGAATCCATTCGTTCTTTAGTTCGCGAAACCAGTTTAAGTCCGTCGGATTTTATGTTTCCAATGTTTATTGCTGAAGGCGAAAATGTAAAAGTCGAAATTCCATCAATGCCAGGAATTTTTAGAAGATCAATAGATTTGACGGTTCAAGAAGTGAAAGAACTTTATGATTTAGGAATTCGTGCCGTTAACATTTACGTAAAAGTAAGCGAAAACTTAAAAGACAATACCGGAAAAGAAGCTTGGAATTCGGACGGATTAATGCAACAAGCCATTCGTGCCATAAAAGCAGCTTGTCCAGAAATGATCGTGATGCCTGATGCGGCTTTAGATCCGTATTCAATTTACGGTCATGACGGAATTATAAAAAATGGCGATGTAGAAAACGACAGCACTGTTGATGCTTTGGTAAAAATGGCAGTTTCTCACGCAGAAGCGGGTGCCGATTTTGTTGCGCCAAGCGATATGATGGACGGACGTGTGTTACGCCTTCGCGAAGGTTTGGATGCTGCCGGATTTCAGAATGTTGGAATTATGAGTTATTCTGCTAAATATGCTTCCGCTTTTTACGGTCCGTTTAGAGACGCTTTAGATTCTGCTCCAAAAGAAGCTGACGTTGAAGTCCCAAAAGATAAAAAAACCTATCAAATGGATTATGCCAACCGAATCGAAGCCATTAAAGAAGCGTTATCTGACGTTGAAGAAGGCGCGGATATGGTTATGGTAAAACCAGGAATTGCTTACTTGGATATTGTTCGCGAAATTAAAAATACGGTTCATGTTCCTGTAACGGTTTATCAGGTTTCTGGAGAATACGCCATGATTAAAGCGGCGTCTGAAAGAGGCTGGCTGGATCACGACAAGATTATGATGGAGCAATTAATGTGCATTAAACGTGCGGGAGCTAATCTTATTTCGACATATTTTGCTAAAGAAGCGGCAATTCTTTTAAATAAATAACATGAAAAAGGTATTATTTCTCTCTGCCATTTTAGCTTTTGCTTCTTGTAAAAAAGAAAATACTGAACCAACAAACGCAACAACCGAATCTGTTTCTGAAGGTGAATCGGCGAAAGCCAAAAGTCCAGAAGAACTAGGTAAACAGCTTTTTGAAGGAGCTGGAAATTGTTTCGCCTGCCATCAGCCAGACCAAAAAGTGGTGGGGCCAAGCATTAAAGAAATTGCCAAAATTTACAAAGACAAAAACGGCGATATGGTGAATTTTCTAAAAGGAAATGCAGAACCAATCGTTGACCCGAGTCAGTTTGAGGTTATGAAAACCAATTTCGCTATAACGAAATCAATGTCTGATGAAGAATTGAAAGCTATTGAAACGTACATTTACAGCCATTTGAAATAATCATTATATGTTCCGTAGGAACATTTCGTTGGTAGTAAAACAAATATTATAGCAAAGGGGCGGTTCCGAAATTCGAAACCGCCCCTTTTTTATTGTTAATTTGATTACCAGATTTTAACTCGTTTTTCTGGTTCAACGTACATTTTATCTCCTTTTTTAATATCGAAAGCTTTATAAAAAGCATCAACATTTTGAATTGGCACATACGCTCTGTACATTCCTGGCGAGTGCGGATCTGTTTTTACCTGACTCTTAATTGCCTCGTCTCTAGTTTTTGTTCTCCAAACCGTAGCCCAAGAAATAAAGAAACGTTGTTCTGGAGTAAATCCGTCGATTAAACCTGGATTTCCATTTTCTTTCAGATGCAATTGCAAACCATCATAAGCTGCATTGATTCCGCCTAAATCTCCAATATTTTCTCCTAAAGTAAATTTACCATCTACAAAAATTCCAGGAAGCGGTTCTAACGCACTGTATTGCGCAGCAAGTTCTCCACCAAGAGTTGTAAATTGTTTTAAATCATCAGCTGTCCACCAGTCAACTAAATTTCCATCAGCGTTGTATCTTGCTCCAGAATCATCAAAACCGTGAGAGATTTCGTGTCCGATAACAGCACCAATTCCACCATAATTTACCGCTTCATCGGCTTGGTAATTGTAGAAAGGCGGCTGTAAAATGGCAGCAGGAAATACAATTTCGTTGTAAGAAGGATTAAAATAAGCGTTCACCGTTTGTGGAGACATTCCCCACTCAGTTTTATCAACTGGTTTGCTTAATTTTTCTAAACTTTGAGCATAAGACCATTTTGATATGCTTTTCATATTATCAAAATAAGTTCCGCCTTCATTTACATTTTTAAGTGCTAAAGCCGAATAATCTTTCCATTTATCAGGATATCCAATTTTAATCGTCAGTTTATTTAATTTTTCGATTGCTTTAGATTTTGTTTCTGCAGACATCCAAGGCAACGCATTGATTCTGTTTTCATAAGCTCTCATCACATTGGCAATCATGTTCTTTGCTTTCTCTTTTGCTTCAGCAGGAAATAATTTCTCTACATACAATTTCCCTAAAGCTTCTCCCGTTGTTCCGTTTACAACTTGCAAAGCCACTTCTTCGCGCGGACGCTGTTTTAAAGCTCCAGTTAATGTTTTTCCGTAGAAATCGAAATTAGCATTTTCAATATCTGTGCTTAAAACAGATGCCGAACGATTTAGTACAGACCATTTTAAATATTCTTTCCAAGCTTCTACTTTTTTCTCTGCGAAAGTTTTTTCCAAAGCAATCATATAACGTGGCTGAGCAACATTTACCGTATCCAGCTTCGTCATTCCGATTCCTGTGAAATATTTATCCCATTGAATTGACGGTGTATTCTTTTTCAAATCAGCAATTGCTGTCGGATTGTATTGTTTTCTGCGGTCTCTTCTTTCGACACGATCCAGTCTCGGTGCAGACATTTCAATTTCTAAAGCTACGATCTGCTTCGCACTTTCTTTCGCTTTTGCTGGAGATTCACCAAGATATTGCATCATTCTGGCAACGTGAACTTCATATTTTTCACGTTTTTCTTTAGAATCTTTATCATCAGCATTGTAATAATCCTTATCCGACAATCCTAAAGTTCCCGGACTTAAGGTTACGGAGTTTTTATTACTGTTTTTAGCGTCGGCACTTACGTAAACTCCAAAAAAGCCAATACCGTTGCCCTGCGCTTGCATTTCGGTAAGGAAGTTTTGCAAGTCCGTTACATTTTTAATAGCCTCGATCTTTTTTAAAGTCGGCTGAAGCGGTTTCACTCCTTGCTTATTTCTGCTAACAGTATCTAAAATCGTATTATACAATGCAATCGCTTTTCCTTGATCGGTATTTGATTTGTACTTCGGATTTTTAGAAGCTTCTTTTAATATTGCCAATGAGTTGTCGTCTGTCTTCTGACGCAATTCATTAAAACTTCCCCAAGAAGTTCGATCGCTTGGAATTTCGGTCTTATCCAGCCAAGTTCCGTTTACATATTGAAAGAAATCCTGACTCGGGCTAATTTTTGTATTCATGTACGAGACATTAATACCCGGTTCTTTTGGAGCGTTTTGGGCGTGTACAGCAGTGATAGAAAACATTGCAGATATAACACCAAAAACTGGTTTAGCTAATTGTTTTTTCATAAAAATTTACGGTTTATTGGAAAATACAAACATATTGTTATTATTTCGAAAATTGTGTTAAAATTATAACTGTGAGATCTTAAGTAGAAAAAATTTCACAAAATAGAAATATTGTCTTTAACGCATTAGTCTAAAAATTGGCAGTAAAAGTTACAAAAGCCTGTTAAAAAAATATTCATCTAAAGTTTTAAAATCTCCTTTTCGTATTTTTGCGCCAAATTATTTTTATGAAATCGCTTTTATACAGATACCGCAAATTCTTTATTGTTTTAATAGTATTTTCGGTTGTTACGATATCTTTGTTTTATTCCGCTTTAAAACCAAAAAAGACGCTTCCAATTTACAATCCATCTGATGTAAATCCTGAATTGGTTGATAGTACCATTCAATATAAAAGCAAATATCATACTATTGCCGATTTTTCGTTTGTAAACCAAAACGGCGATACGATTACCCAAAAAAACTACGAAGGAAAAATCTATGTTGCTGATTTCTTCTTTACGACTTGCGGATCGATTTGCCCAAAAATGTCGACCAATTTAGTTGATGTACAAAAAGCAGTTTTAAACAATCCGAAAGTAATGTTGCTTTCTCACACCGTTTTTCCTGAAGTTGACAGTGTTTCTGTTTTAAAAGCTTATGCCGTAAAATATGGCGTTGTAGACAGCAAATGGAATTTGGTTACTGGAGATAAAAAAGAAATCTACACAATGGCCAGAAAATCTTATTTAGCTGTGAAATTGGGAAGACCAGATCAGCTTTATGATATGGTGCATACAGAGAATTTTGTTCTGGTAGATCAAAAACGCCGTGTGAGAGGTTTTTATGATGGAACAAATAAAGAAGATGTAAAACGTCTTTTGGAAGATATTGATTTCCTGTCTCAAGAGTAAAATCCTTATTTTTAGAAACTTTTAGCATTTGTGGAAACATTAAATGCCCGTATATATAGAATAATTGCCTACTTTTGCAATCTAAATTCAATCTAAATAAGCTTGCAAAATACAATACACACTCTGAAAAAAGGCGAAAAAGCCATTATCAAAGATTTTGATATCGAACTTATTCCACTTAAATTATTAGAAATGGGTTGTTTGCCTGGCAGTTTAGTTGAATTACTGCAGGTTGCTCCGTTTGGTGATCCGTTATATTTAGACATTAATGGCTCTCATGTTGCCATTCGTATTGAAACCGCTCGTGAAATTGAAGTTGAACTTATCCAAAACAATTTGTAATGAGTGTTCAGAATATCAATGTTGCCCTTATCGGAAATCCCAATACAGGAAAAACTTCAGTTTTCAATCAATTAACAGGTCTTAATCAGCAAGTTGGAAATTACCCAGGAATTACGGTTGAAAAGAAAATCGGATTTTGCAAATTACCAAACAACGTAAAAGCCAATATTCTTGATTTACCAGGAACGTACAGTTTGAACGCAAGTTCAATGGACGAAAGTGTGGTAATCGAACTTTTACTGAATAAAAACGATAAACTTTATCCAGATGTCGCGGTTGTGGTGACAGATGTTGAAAATCTGAAACGAAATTTACTGATTTACACTCAAATTAAAGACCTTGAAATTCCGACGATTCTAGTCATCAACATGTCTGATCGTATGGAGCGCAAAGGAATTTCTTTGGATATTCCATATTTAGAAAATAAACTAAAAACAAAAATTGCATTAGTCAGTTCGCGCAAAGGTTTAGGAATTGAAGAGTTAAAAGAATTGATTGTTTCTTATAAAAATATTACACACGAGCCTTGCTTAAACGCCTCAGTAATCGATCCTGAATATTTTGAAAAGTTGCGAAAAGCATTTCCAAATCAATTAATGTACAAATTGTGGCTGGTTATTACACAAGATGTCAATTTCTTGAATTTAGATCGAAATGAAATCAGAAGCACTTTTACCAAATCGCATTCCGAATTAAAGCGCTTGCAGCAAAAAGAAACCATCAAAAGATATCAATTTATCAATGATGTTTTAAAAGAAGGTTTAAAAGTCGATGCTTCGATGGCAAAAGATATCCGCGCTAAAATTGACCGTGTCCTAACGCATAAAGTTTTTGGATACGTCATCTTTTTTGCGATTTTGTTTTTGATTTTCCAATCGATTTTCAGCTGGTCCACCATTCCGATGGATTTCATTGACAGCACTTTCGCTTCTTTAAGTAGTTGGGTTGCTGCAGAACTGCCAAGTGGTATTTTAACCGATTTGCTTTCGCAAGGAATTATTCCGGGAATTGGCGGCGTTATTATTTTCATTCCGCAGATTGCCTTCTTGTTTTTATTCATTTCCATTTTGGAAGAAAGCGGTTATATGAGCCGTGTGGTATTTTTAATGGATAAAATAATGCGCAAGTTCGGGCTTTCCGGAAAAAGTGTCGTGCCTTTAATTTCTGGAACTGCTTGTGCGATTCCGGCAATTATGGCAACAAGAAATATCGAAAACTGGAAAGAACGCCTAATTACGATCTTAGTAACGCCATTCACGACTTGTTCAGCACGATTGCCCGTTTATGCTATTATTATTTCGCTTGTTGTTCCAAGCAAACGCGTCTTTGGATTTTTAAATGTTCAAGGATTAACTTTAATGGCATTGTATGTTTTAGGATTTTTCACAGCAATTCTGTCGGCTTATATTTTAAATAAAGTTTTAAAATTCGAATCAAAAACCTATTTCGTAGTTGAAATGCCAAGTTATAAAATGCCCCTTTTTAAAAATGTTGGTATTAATGTGGTAGAGAAAACTAAAGCGTTTATTGTTGGCGCAGGTAAAATTATCTTAGCCATCTCGGTTATTTTATGGTTTTTAGCTTCTTACGGACCTGGGAAAGAATTTAATGAAGCGGAAACGATTGTGAAAGAAAGATTTGCCAATACAACTTTAGACGAAACACAGTTTGAAAATGAAGTCAATTCTCAAAAACTAGAAAACTCCTATATCGGATTAATGGGAAGAGCGATCGAGCCAGCGATTCAGCCTTTAGGCTACGACTGGAAAATCGGGATTGCTTTAATCAGTTCGTTTGCTGCGCGTGAAGTTTTCGTTGGAACTTTAGCAACCATTTACAGCGTTGGAGATACCGATAACGAATCAACCATTAAAAGCAAAATGCAGGCAGAAGTTCGCCCAGATACCGGAAAGAAAGTATTCGACTTTGCAACAGGAATTTCATTATTACTGTTTTATGCCTTTGCAATGCAGTGCGCCAGTACATTGGCCATTACAAAAAAAGAAACCAATTCGTGGAAATGGCCTGCGATGCAGTTAATCTTCATGAGCGGATTGGCTTATTTTACTGCTTTAATCGCCTATCAGCTATTAAAATAAAAAGTTATGTTACAAGAAATTATAGCCTTTGCCATATTAGGATTTGCAGTTGTTTTCCTTATCAAAAAATTCTTTTTTAAATCCAAAAAGAAAAAAGACTGCGGCAACGGAACTGATTGCGGATGTTCTTAATTGTAAAGGAACAAAAACGCTGAGGTTCATAGTTACAAAAAAGCTTCAAGTAGATAATCTCTATTTGAAGCTTTTCTTTTTTTGAATATAAAATGTCCTATTTTGATATTTTAAAAACCGAAAGTAACCCGTTTGTATATTTTTCTTAAATTATCTTTGCTTTTAAATTCATCGCAATGACACAAGAAGATAAAATGGAAATTGTAAGAGACAATAGAGTTGCTCGCTTACTTTGGTTTTCTATAGGTTTTTTATGTGCAACAATTATCACTTATTTGGTAGTGAAAAAATAATCAGGAGTTTTTGTCTGGCGTTTTTATATTTATTGTATGAAATATTCAAAATGAAATACTTATAAAATCTATACTTGAAACTGAAGCGAAAAAAATGTCCTATTTTAATAGTTTAAAAACCTCTTGAAACATTTTTATAACGTTTGTTCTATTACTTTTGAATAATCAAAATATATTCAAAATACATTCAAAATGACAAAATTTGAAAAAAAAGAAATCATTAGAGATAATAACGTTACAAGGTTGTTATGGTTTTTATTTGGATTTTTATGCGCTTTTGTAATAATGTGTGTTTTAAAATCTAAATTGTAATTGTACGTTCTAATAATTTATAATCAACCTTGAATAGAAAACGGCTCCATAACGGAGCCGTTTTTATTTTATCTTGTTAAAGTTTAGACTTTCGAGATCAAAGAAGCAAGGTGAAAGATTTAAATTGACTGAAAACTGTGACTGAAAACTGAATACTTATTTCAATCCTTCCCACTCTGCATAAAATTGAGATAGAAAAGTTTCCATAAAACGATGTCTTTCAGCAGCGATTTCTTTTCCTTTTGTGGTATTCATTTTGTCTTTTAATAACAAAAGCTTTTCGTAAAAATGGTTTATCGTAGGAGCATTGTTACTTTTATATTCCTCTTTTGTCATATTGGTTACAGGAGCAATCTCTGGATTATACAAAGCTCGGTTTTTAAATCCGCCATAATTAAAAGCCCTTGCAACGCCAATGGCACCAATTGCATCCAAACGATCAGCATCTTGAACAACATCCAATTCGACCGAAGAGAACTTTCTTTCGAAATTTCCGCCTTTATAAGAGATATTTTCAATGATATTGACCACATGGACAATTATGCCCTCAGAAACATTTTCGGCCTCTAAAAATGCTCTTGCTGTTTTTGGTCCAATGGTTTCATCTCCGTTATGAAATTTACTATCGGCGATATCATGCAATAATGCTCCTAATTGTACGACTGTGAGATCGCAATCTGTTTCTTTAGCAATTAGAATTGCATTTTTGTAAACACGTTCTATATGAAACCAATCATGTCCTCCTTCGGCATCGTTCAGTTTTTCTTTAACAAAAGCAATAGTTTTAATAATCAGTTGTGAATCGCTCATATATAGGCTTTTACATTTTATAAAAAATGTTGATTGTCAAAGATTCAGAATCTTCAACAATCAACAAATATGTTAAATCAAACTAAAGCAACAATGTTGCTTTTAAAGAATTCAAATCCCAAATCACAAATTCCAATCTAGCAAATCCTTCAACTTCGCTCAGGAGGACAGTAAAGAAAAATCTAAAATCAGAAATCTAAAATCTACAATCTCGCCGGTTCAACCCATTTAAAGATGTGCGACTCTTGCGGAATTACAATTCTTTCAGATATTCTAGCCATACGAGCTGGCAATTTCATTAAATAATCACGGGCTTTTTCAGCTTCATCACTCAAATTAGAAATTTTATCGATCTCCCATTTGTTGATTAATTTCTGCATGATTTCAACATAATCGTTTGCTGTATAAACACCGATACGCTGAGCTGAATCAGAGAATTGTTCGAAAGCCGTGCTGATTTTTTGACCAGATTCTCTCAAGAAGTGAGCCGGCATAACGATTTTTTGTTTCATCATGTATTGAAACGCCAACATCATTTCGCTTGGATCTACTTGGAAAATTCTATTTACAAATTCGCTATAAGCATGGTGGTGACGCATTTCATCACCTGCAATCATTTTACACATTTTAGACAACTTGTTATCGCCAAATTTCTTAGCTATTTGGGCTACTCTATTGTGCGAAACATACGTTGCTAATTCCTGAAAACTAGTGTATACAAAGTTTTTGTATGGGTCAGTTCCAGTTCCAATATCAAAACCGTCGTTGATTAAGTGCTGAGTCGTCATTTCGATTTCACGCATATTCACACGACCAGACAAATACAAGTATTTATTTAAAAGATCACCGTGGCGGTTTTCTTCACCGGTCCATTGCTTAACCCATTTGGCCCAACCATTTCCTTGGTTTCCTTCAGTTTGATCAATTCCTTCCACATCCATTAACCATGACTCATATGTAGGCAAAGCTTCTTCAGTGATGGTGTCACCAACAAGCGTAACCCAGAAATCGTATGGAAGTTCTTTAGCAATCTCGCGCAATTCTTTTACCTCTTCAAAGAAATTTTCTCCTTGAGAATCTGGCAAGAAATCCGACGGCTGCCAAATTTTTTCCACTGGAATTAAATACTGTTCAACGAAGCTATCCACGTTTTTTTCCAAAAACTGCATTACTTCTAATCTAATGTTTTTTATAGACATTACTTATTATAGATTTGGGTTTTACATTTTAGCTCGGACTAAAACTTAAACCTGTTTATACTCATTTATTCCTTCTTTAACTGCTTTTTCAGTAATCTCCATCAGCTCTTCAAATTTGTAATCTTTGACAGCCAAAGCTTTATGAGCTGTAAATTTCAGATGATTTCCTAAACCAACAGGAAAAAAACCAAATTTTACCATTTTCCAAGAATTATTGATACTCACGGGTACAACATACGCAGATGGCGCATATTTGCATAAAATCTTTAAACCGCTTTGCGCAAACTCTTTTGGTACTCCCGTTTTACTTCTTGTTCCTTCCGGAAAAATAACGGCAGATCTTGTGTTTTTTTCGATATATTCAGACAAGCCTTTGATAACTGGTATCGCTTGTTTAGGGTCTTTTCGGTCAATAAGCACTGATCCTCCATGTTTCAAATTAAAAGAAACACTCGGAATTCCGCTTCCTAACTCCTTCTTACTTACAAATTTACAATGAAAACGTCTAAAGTACCAAATCATTGCTACGATATCGTACATACTTTGGTGATTCGCCACAAAAATAATGGGCACGCCTTTCGGAATTGTATCTCTGTTTTCAATCGTATAAGTTGTTCCAACAAGATTAGTACATCTTAAAAGGAAGAAGTTTAAATAATCAACACTTTTTTTATGAGCCTGGTAACCAAAAACATTTAAACAAATCCACTGAATTGGGTGAAAAACAACCAAACATAAACCAAATAATAAATAGTAAATTACCGATATTGGATAAGAAATAATTTTTTCCATGCTTCAAAAATTAATGCGCAAAAGTAATAAATATATTTTTAGACTTATTAAAATTGAAAACAATAACTGTTTTTCTGGTTTAATTGTACCTTTGTGCCAAAATTTGCAAATTTTTTCTGAATTAAATGAACTTCACATACCCTAAAAACGAGCGTTTAAAAAGCAAAACCACCATCGGATTATTATTTTCTGAGGGGAAATCGGTATCTAAATATCCGCTTCGTTTGGTTTACCGTCAAGCGGAAGTAAATTCAGAAGAACAAACCAAGATTGGCGTTTCAGTTTCAAAGAAATACTTCAAAAAAGCCGTTGACCGAAATTACTTCAAAAGAGTTTTGAGAGAAACATACCGTTTAAACAAACATTTACTTTTGGGTAATCTGGATCAACCGTATTCGATAATGCTTTTTTATCAAACCAAAGACCGTTTGTCTTACGAAGAAATCAATACCAAAATGATTCAGTTGTTTGAGAAATTTACAGCTCAAATCAACAAACCGCAAGATTCTGACCACAAAACAGAAGCGTAAATTTCAAAACGTAAGATATTTATTCAAGTTAGGCAAAAAAATCGTAGTTTTAGCTCTAAATTGAAATTTTTATGCGACATATTTTCTATTTATCTTTTTTACTTTTATTTCTTTCTAGTTGTAGTAAAGCAGAAACTTCTAATGAAGAAGTTGCGGTCGACCAAGTAAAATTTGTTGCTCCAAAATTATCTCAAGACAGCAAATCTTATGCGAGCAATGAGCAATTAAACACTCCCAAAATTTCTCAAAAAATAGTCAAAGAAGCTTCATTAAGATTTGAAACAGATGATTTAAATGAAACATATAATAAAATTCAAAAAGCAATTACTGCAAATACAGGTAACATCTTGAATGATACCGAAGGAAAAAACTACGATAATATCAGCAGGGTTTTAGTTATTAAAGTACCAGGCCAAAACTTTAACCGTTTTATTGATGCGGTCTCAAAAGGTGTTTCTTATTTTGATGAAAAACAAATATCTGCAGAAGATGTTACAGAACAATATATAGATCTAACTTCCAGATTAAAAACAAAGAAAAAACTCGAAGAACGTTATCTTCAAATTTTACAGAAAGCAACTAAAGTAAGCGAAATTTTAGAAATTGAGAAACAGATTTCGGCTATTCGCGAAGAAATTGAAGCCAAAGAAGGTCAATTGAAATATTTAGAAAGCCGTGTTTCTGAAAGCACAATCACTATTGAATTTTATAAAACAATACCTGAAAAAGAAGGTGTCAAAATATCTTACGGTTCTAAACTTTGGAGTGCGATTGAATCTGGATTTTATACTTTATCCGATTTATTGCTTTCACTATTAAGTGCTTGGCCGTTTGTTATTTTATTTGTTGTATTTGCCTATTTTATTAGAAGAAGATTAAAAAGAAGAAAAAAAGAATAATCATGTATCCGTATTTCAAGAAGAAATTTATTATACCAGTCGCTGCGGCGGGAATGTTGTTTGTTGGAACCAGTTTTAAAGAAGACTTTTTTGAAATTGCGAAACAGATCGAAATCTTTACGACTTTGTTTAAAGCTGTAAACACCAATTATGTTGACGAAACCAATCCGGGAGATTTGATGGATAAAGCGATCAAAAGCATGTTGGCAAGTCTGGATCCGTATACGGTTTACTTTAATGAGCAGGATGTTGTTAACTTTAAAATCAATAATACGGGGGAATATACCGGAATTGGCGCTTTAATTTCAAGAAAAAAAGACCGCTTGATCGTCCGCGAACCTTATAAAAATTATCCTGCCGATAAAGCCGGACTCAAAGCGGGAGACGAAATTATTCAGATTGGAGACGTTTTAATTGCCGATTTTAATGATGACGCTTCTCAATTATTAAAAGGAACAAAAAACACTAAAATCAACATTAAATATCTTCGTCAAGGGAAACCGAACACTACGGTTTTGGTTTTGGATGAAGTCGATATTAAATCGGTTCCATTTTACGGAAAAATTGATGATAAAACAGGTTATATCGTTTTGGCGCATTTTAGCAGAAAAGCTTCTGCTGAAGTTAAAGAAGCTTTAGAAAAATTGAAAGCCGATGGAGCAACTCAAATTGTTTTGGATTTAAGAGGAAACCCTGGCGGTTTATTGAATGAAGCGATTGATATCTGTAATTTATTTGTTCCGAAGAATGAAGTTATTGTAACGACTAAATCGAGAATTGAAAAGCACAACAACACTTATAAAACACTAAAAGAACCAATTGATACGCAAATTCCGCTTGCGATTTTAGTAAACGGAAGAAGTGCTTCGGCTTCTGAAATTGTTTCAGGTGCTTTGCAAGATTTAGACCGCGCGGTTGTTTTAGGAAGCAGAAGTTTCGGAAAAGGTCTGGTACAACGTTCTGTTGATTTGACTTATGGAACTCAATTAAAAGTAACCATTTCGAGATATTATACGCCTTCAGGAAGATGTATTCAAGCGTTGGATTATGCGCATAAAGATAAAAATGGCGTGGCGCAGAAAACAGATGCTAAAAATTTCAATGCCTTTAAAACCAGAAAAGGAAGAACGGTTTATGATGGCGGAGGAGTTTTACCAGACATCGAATTGGAAGAAACCAAAACAAGCGCAATTGCCACTGCTTTAATTAAAAATGATGGAGTTTTTGATTACGCTACAACTTATTATTATAAAAATCCGAATTTGGGCGATAAGATTCCGACGATTACAGATGCGGATTATGCGGCTTTCAAACAATATCTAAAAACTAATAAAATCACTTTTGATACCGAAACAGAAGTGGCTTTGAAAAATACTTTAGCTGCAGCTAAAAAAGAAAAAATAGACGAGACCATCACTGCCGAATATCAGCAATTGTTGAATGCTTTGGAAAAAAGCGAAACGACTTTACTGGATAAAAACCAAAAAGAAATCAAGAATATGATTTTGGAAGAATTGATTAAAAGATATCAATATCAAGAAGGTTTGTATCAGTATTATCTAAAAAACAATTCGGAAATTAAAAGAGCAGTTAGTGTATTAAATAACCAGACAGAATATAAAACGATTTTAAAAATGTAGTGAATGAAGGTAACTTTAGCCCTGACTCTGTTTTCATTTTACACCGTCAACGCACAGCAAAAATCTGTTGAAACTCTTTATTTTGAATTTGACAGGTATGATTTGACCGAAAAGCAAATTGGCGTTGTGTCTAACTTTGTAAAAAATATGGACACTGCTAAAGTAGAGTCTATACAGATTTATGGCTATTGTGATGATCGCGGAAACGATGAGTATAACTTCAGATTATCTAATAATCGGGCCAATACGATTCAGAATCTATTGATTAGAAAAGGATTCAGACAAAGTAAAATTATTATTCTGGAAGGAAAAGGGCGTGTTGTCGTGAAAGCAGATACGGTTGAAAATCTGTACGAAACACGTCTGCGAAATCGGCGGGTTGATTTGATTTTGGTAAAGAAAAATAGTTTTGGCAAAGGAATTCATACTTCCTTCAAAGACGATTTAAAAGTTGGCGATAAAATTTATCTCGAATCTATTTTATTTGATATCGGAAGCGCCAAACTAACGCCCACTTCTAAAAAAGAATTGGATAAAGTTGCCGTAAAACTTCAAAATCACAGCAACTTAAAATTTGAAATACGCGGACATGTCTGTTGCACTCCCGAAATCTACAGCGACGGAATCGACAGAGCAACAAAAGAAAGACGTCTTTCTTGGAATCGCGCGAAAACTGTTTTTCATTATTTAATGTCCAAAAAAGTATCCAAAAGCCGTATGACGTATGTGGGCTGTGGCAATAAATACCCCTTAGGCCGAGGCGATAATTACGATCGGCGGGTTGAGTTTGTGATTACAAAAATCTAATTTAAGATGCTAAGGTTCTAAGGTTTCTCGCTTGCGCGGATAAATCATGCTGTTCAACTAACTTTTAATTATTCTCTTACCATTTCAATGTGCGGAATATCATCTTCTAGATACATTTCGCTGGTCTGCACAAAACCGTGGCTTTCGTAGAATTTCTTCAAATACAATTGAGCTCCAATCGTTATTTTTTCTTTTCCAAAGTTTGACTTAATTGCCGCAATGGCTTCACGCATTAATTCATGTCCCCATTTTCTATCGCGATAATTTTGATCTACAGTGACTCTTCCGATTGAAGCGTTATCGAAACTAATTCCAGCATCAAATAAGCGTGAATAGGCAACGATTTTGCCTTCAAATTCGCCCATTAGATGCAATGCTTTCTTGTCTTTTCCGTCAAGGTCTAAATAAACGCAATTTTGCTCTACTACAAAGATCTCACTTCGCAATCTAAGCAAATCATATAACTCATTTGGAGTTAATGCCTCAAAAGGCTTTATTTTCCATTTTAATTCCATTCTTAATTTAGGTTTTGCCACGAAGGCACTAAGACACGAAGTTATATTATTTTTTTTGCTATGCTAAAGTTTCTTCTAGAAATTGAAAAAACACAAAGTTTATCTCACCGAAATAAACTTTGTGCCTCTGCAACTTTGTAACTTTGTCACTCAAAAAAAAACTATTTTTTCGTCATTACAATTTCCATGCTTTTATATTCTGATCCGTTTTTGGTATCGAACATTTCCATTTTTCTGGTTTTCGGGTCAACGATGGTGTAAACTTCTCGGTATGGCGTTTTCTCTCCGTTCACCGGATTTACCATTTCGCCTTTAAATTCCATGCTTTTTTTGCTTTCATCGTATTTTCCCATCGCAACCATCATTCCGGTTCCCATATTATCGATAAATGTTGTGGTGTATTCTTTGCTGGCATTATTGTAGGCTAAAGTGCTTTTCCCTTCGAAAGGCTGTCCCATCATGGTTCCTTTGTAAACCGATTCTTGATAACGTCCACCCAAAACCATTTTGATTTCTGCTGTGGTGGTCGATTTTTCTGGTTTGCCGTTTGGTTCTGCCCAGAATGTCATATCGCAGTTCCAAGTTCCAACTTCGTCGGCCATTAGTTTATGCGGATTTCCGGGTGTTGCATATTCTTGCCATGCTTTCATTTGAGCTGCAGAATCAACTGGTGCCTCAGCGACTGGTTCTTCGGTTTTAATGGAATCTGTTGCTTTTGTGGCTGTGTCTTTTTGCTTTACTTCTTTTTTGCAAGAAATAAAACACATGGTTACTATTGCTAAGGTTGTGGTTAATTTTTTCATAACTATTTGTTTTTATGTTTGTTATGAATAAAAGTACGATTTTTTTTGTTTGTTTTATTTTGTTTCAGGTTTAATGTTTCATGTTTCAAGTTGATATGCTTTGTGTGGTTAACCGCAAAGTTCGCAAAGGGTTTTCGCAAAGGGCATTAAGTAATTTTTTAAGAAGGCAAAGTTCTCGGAGCGATGCGCATTTTTAATTGTGGACTTTAATAACTTGAAATCTCTTCTTTGTATTAACCGCAGAGTTCGCAAAGGGTTTTCGCAAAGAGCGCTAAGTAATTTTTTAAGAAGGCAAAGTTCTCGGAGCGATGCGCATTTTTAATTGTGGACTTTAATAACTTGAAATCCCTTCTTCGGGGTATTTAACCGCAAAGTTCGCAAAGGATTTTCGCAAAGGACGCGAAGTATTTTTAAGAAGGCAAAGTTCTCGGAGCGATGCGCATATTTAATTGTGTACTTTAATAACTTGAAATCCCTTCTTCGGGTATTTAACCGCAAAGTTCGCAAAGGATTTTCACAAAGGACGCGAAGTATTTTTGAGAAGGCAAAGTTCTCGGAGCGATGCGCATATCAATTGTGGACTTTAATTCTTAAATCCTTTCTTCGTTGGTTCAACCGCAGAGTTCGCAAAGGGTTTTCGCAAAGGACACGAAGTAAATTTTTTAAGAAGGTAAGTTCTCGGAGCGATGCGCATATTTAATTGTGGATCATTAATAACTTGAAATCCTTCTTTGTTTATTTAACCGCAAAGTTCGCAAAGGACGCGAAGTTTTTGAGAAGGCAAAGTTCTCAGAGCGATGCGCATTTTTACTTGTGGACTTTAATAACTTGAAATCTCAGATCTGAACTTGAAACCTGAAACTTGAAACTCGAAACAAAAAACCTCATCGTTTGTCGATTCTTACTGTTTTTATTATGGCTTCGAGGTCTAGCATTAGGTCGCGTTCTTGGTGTGAGGGTGAATAGGAGAATCCTTCGATTACTAAAACACGATTAAAGGTTGGGTCTATTATGGCGTAGTTGATAAATGGTCCTGTCATGAAATCGTTTTTGAGTTCCCAAGTTCCTTTTGTCTCGAAAGCACTTTTATTATCCAATATTACTTTTGAGAAATACGGGGCGTAAGCTTCGCTGGTAATCATTTGGGTATTGGGTTCTCGCCCTTGAATGTATTTTCCAATGGAATCGCGCATTTTGACGATGGCATTTACAACGTCTTTTTTCTTCTTGAAATTGTGAAGCGGAATCTGGTATATCAATAAACTGGTATTACCGCTTATGATTTCTTTTTTGAGCCAAATGAATTTCTTTTTGTGCAGCATGTATTCATATCCGGTCGGAATCTGAATATTGATATGAAATTTATTTTTTATGATGGCTTTATTCAGCAGTGAAGCGCTATTGTCTTCTTGAATTTTTTGAATTTCGGCATCATGGATAATTTTTATGATTTGCGGAGAATTCAATTCGATGCTGCAGATAATATCGTCTACTGATTTTCCGTAAATGCGAAAAGTATTGTGTGGAAGTGTTTTGCTTCGAATGATTTCGAATTTTTCTGCAGCGGTTTTTTTAACCACTATGATGCTTCGGCTGTCGGTAACGAAGCCTTCAAGCAGTCTTGCAGGATATTGATTGATGGTAAAAAGTGGCTCTTCTTGGGTAAGTCCAAGAACAGGTGAGGCAAATTTATTTCTGATGCTGTCGCCTACTTCTCCATACCATAATTGGTCGTCAATAATGACCGAAATAGTATTGGTTTTTCCAGAAACTGTATCATTTTGCTTTTCGCTTTTGAAACAAGAAGTCAGGAAAAATGGGATTAATAGCAATAAAAAATGGGTTTTATTCATTTTTTTAATTTATGAAATAAAACCCAAATTTAATAAGATTTTTCTATTATCCGTTTATTTTAAGTTTCATTCCCGGTTTAATATCTTCATCTTTAATACCATTCCATTTTTTAATATCTGAAATTGTTACTCCAGGATATTTTTTAGAAATGCTGTATAAAGAATCTCCTTTCTTAACGTAATAATCTTCACCAACATTTTTAGAAGGAGCTTTTTTCTTGAATGAATCAACCGAGTTTGATGCAATTGCTGTTGAAGCCGGCTCTTCTATAACTATCGCTGCTTTAGAAATAATAAGTGTTTTTCCTAAACCAATGTTATTTGAAGTTAAATTGTTAAGTTCTTTTAACTCCGCAATAGTCGTACCGAATTTCTTTGCAATGCTACCTAAATTGTCTCCAGCTACTACAACATAGTCCATATCAATAGCTGTTGACTTTTCTTTTTGTTCAGCAGAAGCGATTGCTTCTTCTTTTTTGTCTACAACTGCATTTGCTTTAATAGCTGAAGTCTCCTCAGATTTAATCTTTAAGCTTCGGCCAATTGCAACGGCATTTGTTTTTAAGTTATTCCATTTTTTAAGGTCGCTCGTGCTAACATTGTATTTAGAAGCGATTGCGCCTAAATTGTCTCCTTTTCTAACTTTATAAAATTCGAAATCACTGTTGTCAATCTCTGCTGGTTTAACAATCGATTTTGCTGCTGGTTTTGCTTTTGGAGCATATTTTACAGCTAATCTAGAAGTTGTAGATTTCAACTCTGTATTGTATTTAACGTAAGCATAAATTTGCTCTTCGTTTGATAAAAAAGTAGCAACTTTATCTTTTGGCAGACGAATAAAATGCTGTTCTCCTTGATAAAAAGGAACAACTCCCATTTTATACGACGGATTTAAAAGCTGAATTTGTGATTGCGGCATGTCTAATAAATCGGCAATCTGTTTGAAAGACATTTGATTTTTTACACAAACGGTATCGGTTTCGAAGTTTTTAACTACTGCTCTTTCTGGATTAATACCATGTTCTTTATGGTATTCGAAAAGATACATTGTTGCTAAGAAAGCTGGAACGTAACCTTGAGTTTCTTTTGGAAGATAATTACGAATGTCCCAGTATTTTGTTTTTCCGCCAGAACGACGAATTGCTTTGGTAACATTTCCTGGGCCTGAGTTGTAAGAAGCTAAAACCAGTTCCCAGTCGCCAAAAATATTGAACATTTTGCTCATGTATTCTGAAGCTGCGGCTGTAGCTTTAAGAGGGTCGCTTCTTTCATCGATATAAGAATCGATTTTTAAAGCGTATTGTTTTCCGGTTCCGTACATAAACTGCCAAAGTCCCGTGGCGCCCATTTTAGAAACTGCTTTAGGATTTAAAGCAGATTCTACAACGGCTAAATATTTTATTTCCAAAGGAACGTTTTGTTTGGCAAAAGCATCCTCAAACATTGGGAAATAATATTCTGATAAACTCATTAATCGAGAGAACGATTTTTTTCGGTTCTTAAGAAATGACTTTATTATATTTTCTAAACCTTGATTGTATTCTATTTCAAAAGGTGATTTCTGATTCATCGCCGCCAAACGCTGTTTTAGCAATTCGGTTGGGAGTTCTTCATCCACAGTAACATCTTTGTTAATGGTTTGGATGTCTTTCGTCAGATCATCATAAATATCCAGACTTACTAATTCGTTCATCCAAAGACTGTCTACTTTTGAAGCTAAATTGTCTTTTTTGAATGTACTTTTAATAGAATCTAAATATGAAAGCTTAACCTCTGGCTTTAGCTCTAAATCTGTCTTTGCTGTTTCTTGTGCACAAACAGCTAACGAGAAGAAAGCCGAAACCACAATCGATAATTTCCTTACAATCATATAACATTTTTTTAAAATTCTGTAATTCAGATAATTACTTGAGTTGTATTTTTGCAAATCTAAGCTCTTTATTGAAGAAAAGTGTTTAAAAAAATGTTAATTGTGATATTTTAGTCTAAAATCGCTGCGATTCCAGGTAAAACTTTCCCTTCTAACATCTCTAGCATTGCCCCTCCACCAGTAGAAACATAGCTCATTTTGTCTTCAAATCCGAACTGTTTTACTGCTGCAACAGAATCTCCACCACCTACTAATGAAAACGCTCCATTTTCTGTAGCTTCTGCGATATAATCTCCTAATGCGATAGTTCCTTTAGAGAAAGTTTCCATTTCAAAAACTCCCAAAGGACCATTCCAAAGAATCGTTTTAGAACCTAAAATTACTTTTTTGAAGTTCTCTAAAGATTTTGGACCTGCATCTAAACCTTGCCATCCGTCAGGAATTGCAGTTACGTCTACAACCTGAGTATTTGCGCTGTTTGAGAAATCGTCTGCAGCAATAACATCAACAGGAATATGTACCTGAACATTTTTTTCTTTTGCTAATCTTAAAATTTCAAGAGCAAGATCTAATTTATCATCTTCGCAGATCGACTCACCGATTTTTCCGCCTTGAGCTTTAACGAAAGTAAAAGTCATTCCACCTCCAATAATCATGTGATCTACTTTATCTAAGATATTTTCGATAACGGTAATTTTAGAAGAAACTTTAGAACCTCCAAGAACAGCAGTTACAGGTTTTTCACTGTTTTTAAGAACTTTGTTTAAACTGTCAATTTCTTTTGCCAATAATGTTCCGAAAGTTTTATCGTTTGGAAAAAATTGAGCGATAATTGTAGTCGATGCGTGCGCTCTGTGAGCTGTACCAAATGCATCGTTTACATAAATATCTCCAAGAGAAGCCAATTCTTTAGCGAAAGCTACATCTCCTGCTTCTTCTTCAGCGTGGAAACGTAAGTTTTCTAATAAAAGAACTTCGCCTGGCTTTAAATCTTTTGCTGCGTTTTGAGCTGGTTCTCCAACACAGTTTTCAGCAAATTTTACTTGAACTCCTAAAATTTCAGAAGCTGTCTTTAAGATATGTTTTAGAGAGTATTTCTCTTCTGCTCCTTTTGGTCTTCCTAAGTGCGACATTAAAATCACACTTCCGCCTTGAGCTAAAATAGCATCAATTGTTGGCTTAGCTGCTTCAATACGTGTTGTATCTGTTACATTAAAATTCTCATCCAATGGCACGTTGAAGTCAACACGGATAATTGCTTTTTTATTTTTAAAATCGAAATCGTTTAAAGTTTTCATCTGCTAATTTTTTTAATTTTTTGAAAGAATAACAAATATAGAACTTTTACAGTACTCTAAATTTCAAAAAAGCAAAAATAATCCATTAATAAAAACGAAAACGTTGTAAATTATGAAAACAAACAAAATAATTCTTAAAGATGATAAAAATTAATTGTTTAATCGTGAACTGGACTTTGTGTACAAGGACAGTTACTGATTGATGATAAGAAGTCAAATCCAATAGTGATGGAATGTGTTCCTGAGTTATAAGATCCAAGACCATTAAACATTAACTGGTAAGAGTATGCAAAATAGAATTTAGATTTCATAAAACCAGCCATTGGTCCCATTGCCAAAGGTTTTGGGAATTGGTCGTTTAAGAAACGGTAAGAAACTCCGATCCAATAGTAATCTTCGTAACGATTGTAGCGTCTGTATTTGAAGTTAAAATCGGTTGTAGAACGTTGGTCATTTGCAAAGTATTGCAAGAAAACCGATGGTTCGTATTCGATACGTCTGTTTTCAGCATCTCTAAAAGTGAATCCAGAATATACTTGAAAGTTCGATAAAAGATCTGGTTCGTTTACTCGTTCAAGACTAATATTCTTTTTCAATACGTTATTGGCATTGAAACTGAAATAGAATCCTCTGTTACGATACAAGGCACTAATATCAAAGTTATTATTACCGCTGTAACGATTGTCTGTAGGCTGCTGTCCTCCTCCGTTAACTGGCGGGTTCCCATTATTACCGTCATTAAAGTTTCCGGTTTCAATACGGAAACTATTAAAGTTATAAGAGATACCGAAAGATAAATACTGTTCTGTACGATAATCTAAAATCAAGTGGTGCGCAAATGAAACTTTGGCTCCAGTTTGTCTTGTGTTACCATTGCTGTCATTATACAATGACAATCCGACTCCAGAACGATCTAAAAGACGAAAATCTGCATACAATGATTGGTTATCGGGCGCGTCTTTAATTCCGACCCACTGCGTTAAACCATTGGCTCTAATACGGAGATTATCTCCAATACCAGCATAAGCAGGAGAAAGAATAAAAGGGTTATCAGCTAAATACTGGGTAAACACCGGTAGGTTTAACTCTTGGCTGTAACTTGTTGTTACAGCCATGAGTACTAAGGATAAAATAAACTTTTTCATTGTAATAATATTTTTAGATAACATCATTGGGGCTATAATTTTGTTATCTGTATAAAGTGAAATGTCCTACAAATTCTCTTGGATCTTTCGGATCATTTAATTTAAGAACGTACCAGTAATCACCTGTTGGCAATTCATTTCCGTTGTATACACCATTCCATTTTCCACCTACGCGATATTTGGCCACTACTCTACCATATCTATCATAAATATCAAACGTAAGCTCTTTGTATGCTAATGCTCCACAATCTGGACCAATCGTATCATATTGTCCGTCTCCGTTTGGAGTGAAGTAGTTTGGCATACAGAAGTCATAGAATGTACCATGAACTGTTATTTCGAATGTACAACCGTTTTTATCTCTTACGATAACTACATAATCACCTGTTTTGTAGATTCTATAGCTATTAGATGAAGAGAATGGTTCTCCATTGAAACTGTACTCGTAAGGAGCAACTCCGCCAGAAGCTTTTACAACAATTGTGTTGATGTCTTTGCTTTGGTTTGTTACATCTACCATAGTAAGTTCCTGAACCGCTTCGATATCAACCGTATTAGATTCTTTTACACAACCTTCAAGTAAAGCTTTTACACTGTAAGTACCTGTTGGAAGGTTTTTAAATATTGGATTACCTGTTTGTGTTTCACCTACTACAGCACCATTTGACATTAATGTGTAAACAATCTTATCTCTTCTTGTTTGATCAATGCTTGGATCTACATCAACCTTAATATAATTAATAGGCTGATTATTTTCACAATCATAAGCTGCTTCTGCAATTGGATTCAATTTAACACCCTCTGGCAATGTAAATCTAGTCTCATTATCACATGAGTTAGCGTCTTTTACTACAACAGTATATTCAACACCACCTACTAGGCCTGTAAAACTAAATGTATTAGGATCTACATCTGGAGCTCTGAAGTCAATTGTTACGCCATTTCCAGTTATACTAGCTGTGTAAGGTCCCTTACCTCCCTCAACTTCAACAAATGCAACTCCATTTTTATCGTCGAAACAATATTCTGGAATTCTTTGGTCAACAAGTTCAGTCACAACTAACGGAATAGCATCTTCAATTGTTACTGGGTAATCTTCACTACAGATACCTTTTTGAACTCTTATTGTATAATCTCCCGGTTTTAAGTTTTCAAAGAATGGTTTATCAAAGAACTGTCTAAGATTTGGTGTAATTGCATAAGAGTAATTACCTTCTATAGCTCCTCCTGTTGCAACAATTGTAATTGTACCGTTGTTGTATCCTGCACATGTTACATTTGTGTGGGTAACCACTGCTGCTAAATCAAGAGGCGGTTCTGTGATATCTATAATTTCAGAAAGCTTATCACAATCTTCACTATTAACATTTACTCGGTATTTACCAACTGCTAGTTGTGTAAACGTTCCAGGCGTTAATTGTATCGGTGCTGGTGTTACAGGCGTATTTGTAACAGCATTAATTAAAGTGTAAACATAATTGCCTAAACCTCCTTTAGCTTCAACATAAATACTTCCGGTAGTACCACCTTTACAAGGAACATCTGTATGTTGGAATACATCAAACACCAATTCTGGAACTGGCAATAACGGAATCTCAACATATTCTGCTGGACAACCATTTGCATCTTTCACATAATATCTGTACGTAATTGGCGCAGTAGTTTTTGGAACATTAAAATCTTGCGGAGTCGTAAATGAAACCGTTGTGTAAGTAATTCCATCTGTACTATAATAGTATGGTGCAGTTCCTCCTTCAGCACTTAGCGTAATGACTGGCGTAGTATCACAAGTCTCTCTCGATTTTAGTGATAATGTTGCTTTAACTTTTACAGGCTGTGCGATTGTAACAGTATTTGAAGTACCGATACAAGTCCAATCATCAGAAACTGTTACATAGTATGTTCCAGCAGCTAATCCTTCAAACACTTTTCCTTGCTGAGCTGCTCTCGTCATTTCTGTACCATCTGTTAAAGTTCCATGTAATGTGTAGGTATAGTTTCCAGAACCTCCGCTAATAGTATTTACAGTTACAATTGCATCTGTATCACTATAACATGCTAATGATGTTTTGTTTGCGTTAATTGCTACTGTTATCGGTGTTGGAATAGATAACTGAACTTTAACTAAATCTTCACAACCATTAACATCCATTACATAAACTGTATAGGCTCCTGCTGGTAAATCTGTAAATTTATTCTCAGAAGAGTATGGTTTAGTAACCGGTCCTTCAAGTTTGTATTGGTAATCTCCAATCCACCCTCCTGTTGCAGTCGCTACTATTTCTCCATCTGTGTTACTAGCACAACTAATTGGTTTATGTTTTTCTGTAATTTTTAATGCTGCTGTTGGACCTTCAATAGTGAAGTTTGTCGTCACAGGGCAGTATGGAACTCCATCCAGTGTTGCTGTGATTGTATACTTACCAGACGCCAAGTTAGGAAGTGTTAAACTTGTAACAGTTGAATGTCCATTAAATGATGTACCAGATTCGTGTGTTAATACATACGTAAACGGACCTGATTCATCTGTTGGCGTCGGAATATCATCAACTAACGTTAATGTTACGCTTCCATTTTCATCTGTAAAACAAGTTACATTTTTAATATCTGAAGCTACAAAACGGAACGTATTTGGTTCGTTAACAACATATGGCTGTTCTACACCACAACCTGTTAGCGGATTAGTAACTTTTATTAAATAAGTACCTGGTTTTAAACCTGCGAATAATCCCGTTGGGCTATTTGTAACAGGATAAACTGTATTATTTGTACCTTCAATTGTGTATGTCAATGTTGGCAATGTTCCTCTTGTTGGAACTGCTGTTACCTTAACTGACTCATCATCTCTACAGTTGATTGGTGTTGTAGTAAGATCTAAACGAGCTATATCTACATATGGATCAATTGTAACTGAAGAGTATCCGCCTTGACAACCTTTACTATCAAACACATTAACTACATAAGTTCCTCCTAAGTAATCAGATTCTGTGTAAACATTTCTGTTATCGTCTTGAACTGTTACACCATTTCTAACGAATTGATATCTAATGTAATCATTAGAACCACCAGTCACTGAACCAGCAGGTACTGTTATCGTAGCGTCTACAGCTGTATTACCTACATTACATAAGTATTGTGTAACTACTGGTTTGCTAACTAATATAGCATCTGGCTCACCTACAGTTACATCGGCAGTTGCAGGACATCCTTTACCAGAAACTACCGTCACTACATATTTACCAGCTGGAAGATCGTAGAAGTATGGAGAATCTTGAGGGCCTCTCGTTTCTGGACCAGAAGTAAGACTGTACATATAAACTGGGTTGTTGTTTGATGCTGCAAGTTTTACTTCTATACGACCATCACGATACGTATTACATGTTACATCAAATCCTTTTGCATCAATTCCTGTTATTAGAGTTGGCGTTTCGATTTTTACATCTACAGGTTTCTCACAATTTGTAGCAACATCTCTCACAATAAATGTATAAGAACCTGGAGCTAAACCTGTAAATACATTGCTTAAGCTTGATGTGTTCCAATTATCTTTAGTGTATACATAACTTGCTGGCGATTTACCTCCACCTGCTGTTAATGTAACAACACCATCAGCAGCCATACAAGTTGGATCTGTTGTAACATCTGCTTTTAATGTCAACGGTTCAGGAATATTAAATGCTGTTGTAGTTGGTACAACACATTTGTTACCATCTCTTACCCATATTGTATAATCACCTGGGTCTTTTACAATAAAGAATGGTTTAGAATCGTATTGTTTTCCATCTAAACTGTATTCTAACGTAGCAACTCCTGTAGCGGTAACATTAATTTTGTAACCATTAACATTATAACAAGGACTATCTACAGTTACATTCGTAATAGCTGGCATTGGATCAATTGAAATGTTTACTGGCACAAATGCTTTACAGCCTTTTGCATCCATTACATAAACATGCCAAGTATCAAATGCTGGAGCAATTGCTGTCGTTGGTATTGTTATAATTTTTTCATCTTTAAATTGGGCATCGCTTGGCACACCAGCTGTTGGTAATACCGCAACATATTTGTATCCTTTTGTACCTCCAGTGATTTGAGTTTCATCTATTGTAATAACTGCACCAGCCGTATTACAATTTTGATTCTTAACTGTTGGGTTCAATCCACTCAAATCCAACACCGGCGGTTGAGTAATTTCGAATGTATTAGAAATCACTGAACAGAATGGGTAATTCGTCTCCGTAATCACTACTGTGTAAGCACTACTTGCTCCAATTCCAGTTGGAATCACAAATGGATTAGTAATAGAGCTATCAGCAGATCCTGAAGCGCCTAATACCGCTACGCCAGCATTGAAAACTTGGTACGTATATGGTCCTGTATAATCTATCACATCTATAGTGATTTCACCATTTGTTCCACCATTACAAGATACTGATGAAGAAGCCGTCGCAATTACTTTTGCAACTTCATATAACGGTACTTGATAAGCATCTGTTGTAATAGAACAGAATGTATTTCTGTCAGTTATTTTAAATTGATAGAAATGACCTGCTGTTGGAGCTGTATAGTCAAAACTTGTATCTCCAGCAGGAAGTTGAACAACAGTTCCTAGTATCTGACCATCTTGATATACTTGATATTCAAAACTAGCTGGAGTCGATCCACCAGTGACAGCAACACGAATAACTTCACCTGCATTGTTACAAGCTGCTTTAGTAACTAAAGTTGCTGTTGCAGCAGTTAATTTAGGGAATGCAGCAATTGGAACTTGAACATCATCAATACAGCCATTTGCATCTTTAGCGTAAAATGTAAGTGTTTGTGCTGTTTCATTACTTACAGTAAATGTATTATCTGTTCTCCAGCTAGTTCCATTTTCACTATATAAGTAATCTTCTTTTGCACCACTTCCTGCACCACCGGTCGCTGTAACTGTTACAACAGTAGAGTTTATAGTATTTGAACCTGAACATGTAGGTGCAGATGGCGTACCAATAGCTATTACTGGATTTGGCACATCAATAGTTATATCTTTAAAATCTGTACACTGTTTTCCAGAGATTACCGTAACTCTATAAGTCCCTGCGATTAAATCTGTAAATAAAGGTGTGTTTTGAGAAATCAAGGCACCTACTGTAGGAAGCGTACGTTGTATTGTATAAGTATAGTTAAAATCATTATTGCCTGGGGCTAATGTTACCAAAATAGAACCATTAGCAACATTACCTTGCGGATCTGAACAACTTGGTGAATACGGATCTGCTGTAAATGTTACCGCAGTTGGAACTACCATATTAACCGTATTTGTTGCAACGTGACAATCATGAGCATCGTATACTTCAAATACATATACTCCATTTGCTGAACTTGCGACTGTATAATCTGTATACGTTGCATTAGTAAAAGCAATTGGTGCAGAAGTCACACTGTTATAAGTAACTGTATATCTGTAAGGAGCATAACCACCTGCAGCTTTAATTCTAATTATTCCATCAGTAGGAAGAGCACCCGTACAATAGATTGGTTTCTCTTCACCAGCAGATGCATACAGCTGACCTTTAATTTCTGTAGTAGTAACCGTTGACTTACATCCAAATTTATCTTTAACTATAATAGTGTAGTGGCCAGGGTTTAAATTAGAGAATGTATCTGAAAGTTGCCATCTCTGACCATTATCAATACTATATTCAAATGGCCTTACATCAAATGTAGATGTTGAAGCCGCAGTAACAACAAGCGTCGTTGTGTTTCCTCCGTTTACATAACAATAGTCTGATGTTGCCGCAATTGTAGCTGTTGGATCAACTGGTGCAATTAATTCGAATGAATCATCAATTCTACAATTATTAGCATCTACAACATGAACATTGTAAATTCCTAATTGAGTTAAGTTTCCAAAAACTCCTGTCTTGTTAGATAAAATAGTTCCGTCTGGTTGTTCTACAGTATAAGTGTAGTCGCCCCATCCGTTACTAGCTGTCATTGTTACACCTCCAAAAGTTGTACATCCTTTAGGTGTTACATTTAATGGAGCTAGAGCTAATGCTGCTGGCGGTGCCGCAATTGTAAATATTATTGGCATTTCACAATTTGTGGCATCGTCATATACTGTAATGGTATGACTTCCTGCAGACAATCCTGTTAAATTGATAGTTGATGAAGTTAAACCAACAACTGCAGGATCAGTATCAAGCACATAGTGATATGTACCAACACCTGTTCCAAATCCAGATACAAAGAATGAAGCTTTTCCGTCTGGTGTCCCAGAACATGTAATTGGCGTTTTAGACTGCTCTATAATATCAATTTTGATTACATTATTAATTCTGTATGGTTTTTGAACCGTACAACCATTTGCATCTGTTACTTGGAATACATAGTCAACATCCGGTAAAAGACCCGTGAAAACATTATTACCTAAATTATCAACAGAAGCAGAAGCAGGAGAAATAATTTGATATGTTAATGCTCCGACACCGTTTTGAACTCCAGAAATAGTAACCGAAGTATTTAATGTTGTACAAGTAATTACTGGACCTGGAGTGAATGTGAAATTTGTTGGAGGGTTTAATTTTAAAATATCAACCGATCCTGGAACTTCACAACGATTAGCATCCTGAATAACATAAGGAATGTTAAGCTGGTCTGCACCATTGTCAACTACAGTATAAGTAGTCGTAGTTGTAAAAGCGCTTCCATTGAAGCTATAGTAATAGGGAGCCGTACCAGAACCCGGAGTTGCTGCTAATATTACAGTAGCAGATACTGCAGCGTTACCAGTAGTACATTTTAATCCTTGAATTGTTGGTCCGTTATCAGCTAAAGGAGTTGGTTGACCTAAACTATAAGTACCTTGAACCTCACAACCTAAAGCATCTTTTATAGTATAGGCATAATCACCTGCACTAAGATTTTCAAATAAAGCAACATTTTGAGATAACGCTGTTCCTGCTATCGGAGCTGTTTTAGTTAATGTATAAGTAAAACTTCCTTTTCCTCCCATTGCAGATAATAAAATACTACCGTTAGCATCGCCATTACATAATGGTTTTGTTGACGTAGGCGTTACATTAATTGGAACAATTGGATCTACGTTAACCGCAGTCGTTTCTATTGGACAGTTATTTGCATCTAGAATTCTAAACACATAACTATCTGCATCTGCAGCCAGAACTGGATAATCAAATGATGTATCTGTTGCACCTAAAGCTATAGGAGTTCCGAAAGCACCTGTGCCTTTTTTCACACTATATCTAAATGGTAATGTACCATTTGTAATAACAACGTGAATGTTTGCATTTTCAATTACGCTACCAGAAACAGAACATGCTAATTGCTGATCTACGTTTGCTTTTGCAGTTGGTGTAGGAGTAATAGTAATACTTTCAGTATCCTTACATTCATTAGCATCTTTAATAATAACTTTAACTGGACCTGAATTTAATCCATTAATTGGATGTGGTAAAGTAACTAGTTTAAATTCATCATCATTTACACTAATGTAATAAGGTGCAATACCTCCTGTCACTTGAGTAACATTTACTGTGAATGAACCTTCAGCAGCGCAGTTATCAGCAACATTTAAAGCAATTGCCGGTGTTGGATCTAAAAGAACAGCAACATTATCAGGAATAATACATCCGTTTGCATCTTTAACCCAAACTAAATAATTTCCAGAATTAACATAGAAAGTATTCGTATTATGCGTAGCTGGATCAAAACTATTACTTGCTGGTTGAGTATCGTTTGCAGCATCAAATCCAATAGGCCCATTATCCGGTACTATTTGATATAGATACGGAGCTGTTCCTTTTGAAGCTTGTGCAGTTACAATACCAGACAAGGCATTACAATTTGCATTTTTAATAGATGACGCTGTCATTTCTAAAGGCAATGCTGATTCTTTAATTTCAAAAACTGTAGAAGCAGATTTACATCCATCAATTGCTCCACCTTTTTCTGTGAAAACAATATAATATCTTCCAGGAGTTAAAGTTCCTGGCCCCGCAGCTGGGTAAGTTTTAGTAAATGAAGTACCAGAAATAGGTTCTGTTAACACGGCACTTACTGGTACATTGCTTTGATCTTTAAATATTTGATATTCTACAGATGTTGTAGTGGCATCATATCCAGTTACAGTAAAAGTAACTTTACCATCTCCCTGACCCGTACAAGTAACATTTTGAGGTGCTGGCGTACCCACTAATGTTGAAGCTTGAGAAATAGGTCCTGATGCAGATTTTAAGAAATAACAATTTGTTGTTAAATCATGTACTACAAATATGTAAGTCACACCTGGAGTTAAATTATCAAATGTTCTAACATTTCCACCTGCACTATCAGGAGTAACATAGTTATTTGTATATGGAGCATAATTATACTCTAATATTCCAAATTCATAATTTCCGCTACCTAGCGATGCTAAAGCCTTAACAATAGCAGAGCCTCCTGTCGTACATGTTGAAGGTTTTGTTGTAATATCAATATCCAAATCCTCTGGAGGAGATGCAATAATTTCTTTCTTCTCTGCAGGGCAACTATTCTCGTCAAAAACTTGAATGGTATAAACACCATAGTCAATTACTGGAAATAAATGCGATTCTTTAGTCGTAGTTTTATGTTCTTCATGATAACCAAAATTATTAGTTACAACATAAGTATATTGGCCAGTTCCGCCAGCCGCACTATGAACTGTAATAGATCCTAATGTAGATCCTGGAGGTGTTGCACTAGGATCACACTGAATTTGAACCACTGATGTATTAAAAGTAACTGGATCTGGAGCTACTACATTTGTGCTTCCATTACCAATACATCCTTTACCATCTCTTACTTGATAATTATAAACTAAACCAGTACCAGTTGCTCCAGCTAAATCTGTAAAATAACCTGTGGTATTACTGGTAACCCAATTATCAATTGTATAACTAAACGGAGGCACTCCTCCAGAAGTAACCGAGATTTTAATGGTTCCTTCATTAGAAGTTGCACATTTAGTACCTGTTGCCACAGCACTAACTACCGGTAAAATAGGATCTGTAATATCAACAGGAACGGTAGATGAAACAGAACATCCAGCAGAAGTAACATTAAAATAATATGTTCCTGCAGTTGATGTATTAAATACATTGCCCGGTAATGTTATAAATGGTCCTGTACTATTAGTACTGTATCCATAAGTGTAACTATTGTTTCCACCGTTTGCACTCAATGTAACTTGTGCTTGAGCGGTTGTAAATGGAGCAACAGGATTACATGTAATGTTTTTATCTGATTTTACTGTAAGTAATAATTTATCAGATATAATTAAATCAAACGCTGGAGATGTACATCCATTATCATCTCTTACTGTTAATTTATAAGTTCCAGGTGCTGTAATTGTTTTTACAGGATCTGTACTATAATTTCCGTCTATACCATATAATTTACCTGATCCTGCGAATACTGTTCCAGACATTGTAATATTAATTGGAGAACCAGAGAAACATGTAACACCAATTGGATCTACAGTTGGAACTGCATCTCTTTTTATTGTTACTGATGTTGTTTGAGGACATCCATTTTTATCTTGTACATAAACATTATATACTAATGTACCATCTGCAACTGTATTTCTAACAAATACACCTGTCGTGTTATAACCCGCTGGAAAAATTGGAGCTGGAGATGTACTTGGTACGACAGCATAGTAACGAGGAGTAGTTCCTCCTGTTGCAACTACTGTAATTTCAGTTTCATCTTTAGAACAGTAAACTTTTGTTCCCACAGCGCTTACAATACTTAAAGCATCTGGGTTGTCTAATGTTACCACTTGAGTCGCATTACATTTTGTAGCTGTATTTGTAACTACAAATGTATAAGTCTGAGCTGTTAATCCTGTGTAAGTAATAACGTCTCCAACTTTTGCGCCTCCGGCAATTGCGCCTGTAGCACTTCCTGTTAGAGAATAACTATATCCTCCTGTTACATTTCCAGAAACAGTGAATTTGATTTGTCCGTCGTTTCCATTGTTACAAGAAACTCGTTTTTCAATACTGTTTGAAGCTGCGATTTTAACCACATCTTTAATTTCATAACTGCCTGTTATAGTACAGTTATTTTTATCTGTAATTCTAAAATTATAATTACCTGGCGCTAAACCAGTAAAACTGTATGTATTTGAATTTACATTTGATACTACAGGAGTTGCTGGTGCTACAGCTGCAGTTGTGCTAGTAATTTCATATTTTAATGGCAATACACCATTAGTAACCGTCACCAATAAATCAGTAGTTAATTTAGCCGGATCACAAGTAATCGCTGGCGCTGAGAAATCTAATTTAGATGGTGGATTTAAAGTATTAACTGTAGCAGAAGTTGTTGTAGTACATCCATTCGCATCCTCTACAATAATATTTACTGTGCCAGAAGCACTCGTTGTATATGTGTTAGAATATACAAAAGTTGTCGATCCGTTATAGTAATATTTGTATTTGTTAGTTCCTGAAAATGGTGTTCCATCTTGCGCAGTAACAGTGATCGTAGACGTTAGGGCAGCGTTATTTATTCCACATTTTAAATCTGTCGCAACGGCAGAAGCTTGTAAAGCATTTGTAGGCTCATTTACTGTTACTGGTTTAGGGGCGCTTACACACTTCTTAGCATCCTTAACAACAACTTGATACGTACCTTGTCCTAATCCTGTAAACACATTAGTAGGGAAGAAAGTTGCACCTCCATCAATACTGTATTCGTAAGTTCCATTGGCAGGAATACCTGTTACAGTAATAGTTCCAGTTAATTCTCCTTTACACTTAACATCTTCAACCTTAAAACTAAAATCTGGTAAAACTTTAGCTGCAATGTTTTGTGTTACTGTAGTTCTACAATTGTTACTATCTAAAATTTCAAATAAATACGTTGCTGCATTAGCTCCAGTAGTTGTTGTATGAGTAAATTCTGTTTGTCCAACACCAACCGGTATATAAGCTCCTGTGAAAGCGCTTCCATTGGTACTTACTCTATATTTGTAATCTGGATATCCGTTTTTAACTTTAACTCTTATAATAGCATTTGGATTAATAGGATCACAATCCAAATCTTTATCTAATCCAACAGAAGCTTCAACCGGAGAAGCAACCACCTGACTAGTTAAAGTAGTAAAACAACCCGTTGATGTATCTGTAACTGTTACCACATAGGTATCAGGAATTAATCCTGTAAAAGTTCCGTTATTTTGAGGCGCACCTCCATTAATACTATACACAAAATTTGGTGCAGTATTAGGAGTAACTCTAATTGTTGCTCCAGAACCTCCAGCACATAAATCTGTTGTTGTATCTATACCTGCAATTGGATCAACTTTATCATTAATAGTAAAGCTTCCATTTACAGAACAACCTTTTAAGTCAGTAACAGTATAAGTATAATTTCCAGGTCCTAAATTACTAAACAAGCTTGTTGTTTGGCTAATTACTGTCCCTCCAGGAGTTGTTACTACATAGGTATTACTTCCCCATCCGCCAACTACATTAATTGTTGCTGTTCCTTTATCTTTACAAGTAACATGTGTTAACGTTTCTGGATTTTTAACTAATTGTGCTGTTGGTGCAGCTATAGTAACATTTTCTTCTACTGAACAATTTGTATCTGTATTTGTTACTACAATTTTATGATTTCCAGCACTTAATCCTGTTACAGAAATATCAAATGAAGTTCCTGACATAGGAGAAATTAAAGCTGTCACTGCTGGCAAAGCGTCAACTTTATAGCTGTATCTTACAACATTACCTAATCCAGAAACCGTGAATATAGCGCTTCCATCAATAGAATTAAAACATGAAATGTCAGTTTTAGATTTAACTGAAACCGTAAAAACTGGTAATGCTTTAATTTCATAAACTTTTTCATAAAGACACTTATTAGCATCTCTAACTTCAAAAGTATAGGTTACGCCAGCATCTAAACCTGCAAATGAATTACTAGATTGGAATGTAGCTGTAGCATAAGCAGCTGGTGCTTTTATTCTATACTCTAATCCTGCTGTTGGAACTGCTACATTAGCAGCATTTACAACATTAGTAATAGTTACTGTAGCTTGATTTGAAGGACAAGTTACTGCAGAATTATTAATGGTCATTCCTTTTGGAGGATTCAACGCATTAATCTGGCCTGGTACTGCTATTGTTTTAGTACAGTTTTTACTATCTGTAACTGTAACTGAATAACTTCCTGGAGTTGTTAAGTTCTCAAAAAGACCTGTTGTGTTACTTCCTGCTACAGTATTTGTAGTTGTATTTTTTAATACAAAAGTATAACCACCTGGATTACCACCTACGGCAGAAGCTGAAATTGTAGCCCCTGAAATACAAGTGTAAGGTATCGTGATTGATGCCGAAGGCACTAAATCTTCTGGTTGGAAGACTGTAAATGTATAACCTTGCTCACAACCTAAATTGTCTTTTATAATATAACTATATGTAATTCCAGCAACAGAACCCGCTAAATTACCATAGTGAGTAGCTGTTCCAAAAGCACCCGTTCCGTTAAACTGGTAAGTAAATGGACCAACTCCTGTTAATGGTGTAATATCTACATATCCGTTTGCCGCATTGTAGCATGTAACATTTTCAACTTTGTGTTGTGCTGTTACAGCCTCTGTTGGTTTAATTTCTTTTTCTTCAACTGCTGTACAGCCGTTTTTATCTGTAATTGTGAAAACATAAGTTCCTGGTACATCTGTATAAGTAAATGTAGGACCAGTAATGCTTCCGCTATTAAATAAAACAGCATTAGTTGTTTTATTTTTAACTTCATATTTAAATGGCGAAGTTCCTCCTTCAATTGTAACTTCAATAGTCGCTTTTCCTGTTGTACAAGTTAATGCACCACTTATAGATGAACGCGCTGCTAATTGCTCGCCAATTGTTTGGCTCACTGCTAGAGCATCACAACTATTTGCGTCTGTAATTAAGAAACTATAATTTCCTGGAGCAGTCGCAACATAATCAAATGATGTTTCAGTAAATGTCGCACTTGGAGATCCATAAGTAGTTCCTCCATTTGTACTAACTTTATAGGTAAAAGGACCAACTCCTCCAATAATATTAACTGTAATTTTTGCTCCGTTAGTATTATCAAAACATAAACCAGTGTTTTGAACCACCTGCGCCTGTGGTTTAGAAGCTGGATTAATTACCAGCTCTGTATCCATAGCATCGGTACATGTTTTAGAATCTACTCCAGAAATAATGTAAGTACCTGCAGGAACTTCAGTTAAAATTCCGTCGCTTGGGAAAGTTCTAGTGTATGGTGAATTTTTATCTTTTAATGTGATTGTATAAGCTGGTGTACCGCCTACAGCAGTAGCCGTAACAGTAGCACCTTTACAAGTCGCTGCCGATGCAGTTGCATTTACTACAAATGGATCCTTAGTTGGAATTGTTGTTGGAATTGGAAAGTTACAAGTCGATGCGTTATTTGCATAACGAACACGAACATCATAAGTACCAGCTGCACGCCCTGTAATATGAACAGGAGAAACTGTAGATTTTATCCATGTTGGAGATGGAGCACCTCCGTTTAAAGTATAATAGAATCCGTTTGTAGTATCAAAGTTTTCAACATAGATATCGAAAGCACCGTCGGTACCATTATTACAAGAAACTCCTGTAATACCTTTAACTTCTGCTTTAAATCCTTTTCCGTTTTCTACTTTTAAATCTAATGTTTCAGCAGATAGACACGATTTAGGTAACTGACGCACCCAAATATCATCTATAACTAAGTCGTTACCATCGTATTCTTGGCTTCCAGAACGAACAACAAAATCTAAATTTGTATAATTACCTGGGTTTAATGACAAAGAAATTTTAACCCATTTTGTTCTATTAGGATCAAATGCTCCCTCAGCAATCTTACCTGTATTTTGAGTAGCGACAACCTGACCTGCTCCATTTACTAATTCGAATCTTAATTCTGGAGCAAATCCTCCTTTACCATAATTTAATAAATTACCCACATAAAGATCGACAATAACAGGCTGGTTTGGTATTACATCAACAATAGGTTTTCTATATAATCTACCGTAAGGGCCAGCTTCTCTTCCAATATTTACTAATAAATATCTTCCATCTGCTCTACCAGTATTAGGTAAATTATTTGGATTTGTTGTATGGTCTTTATATTGAAACCATGATGTATCATTTCTCCAGAAGAAACTAGCTACAGAATACTGATTGTCTTCAACAGATTGTGTTCCACAAGGAAATGGACCGACTGTTCTTTGATCATTAAAGCAATATCCTTTGTATGGAGGATTTGTAAACTCATCAGCAATACCAGTAGTAGTAGTTGGCGGACCATTACCAAAATCTTCAATTAATAAATTACTATAAGTTGGAGGAGCGACTAAAGTATATTCAACTTTAATCTTATAATCACCTGCAGGAATATCTTTAAAAACATTTGCTGGCGTATTTGTGTTTAATGCATAGATATACTGACCAGGATTTGCCGGGTCTGGTTTACCTAGATAGTATGAATACGTATATGTTGTACTTGCAGATGTATTAGCTGTTACTGTTACTGTACCGTCTCCATTACAATTATAAACTGCCGGTGGAACAGTAAAAGTTGGTTTTGCAGGCTTCGCTTCTAAAACGATTCCTTTAATCTCGAAGATACAATCTGCAGCGTCTTTAATATATAAAGTATAAGGTGTTACGCTAGGATCCAAATAGGCTTGATTGCTTGTTCCCCATGTTTTTCCACCATCAAAACTATATCTATAAGGATTCGGGGCAGGGAATTGAACACCTCCTTGAGCATTAGTAATTCTCACTAAACCTTGGTCTTCATGTCCAGCTGGTCCACACCCAGATAATTCGGCAACACCTCCAGAAGCTGTTAGTGTAGCTGTAGGACCTGTAATTGTAATCGTTTGTTCTGTATCAAAACACTCTGCACCATTATAAGTATACTTAACAATTACTTTATAAACACCAGGATCTAGGTTTGTTGTTGGTAAAGTAGTATAAGCACCTCCGTTTACGTTGTATGAAACTGCAAAACCAGAATCTGGTGGTGTAACAGTAATAGAAATTTCACCTTCTTTACTATTATAACATCTTACATTTTTCTGACCAACTGTTACAGTTGGCTTAATTGGTGCTTCAAATTTTAATGTAGGAATTGTGAAACTACAACCAGCATCATCAGTTACGATAATATTATATTCACCATTTGCAGGCAAAGTAGCTCTAGTAACTGGTATAACAGGATTTGTTCCTGCATCCACACCATTAACAGTATAGTAGTATCTTGGTGGAGTTCCAGCAATAGGAGTTCCTCCAGTTGCGCTAATTCTTATTTCCCCATCTTCACAGGCAAGTGGTTTTGTACTAACACTTACTTTTAATTCTTTATCTATAATTTGAACATTTGTAACTTTTTGGAAACAATTGTTTTTAAGACCATAGATTTCTACATCGTATGATCCTGGATTAAGATTTACAAAATCAAAATAATTTGGGAAAGTTATATTTCCAGAATCAGTAACAACTGTATTTGTTCCAGCTCTTTTCAGAATAAATCTGTAATCACCACTAATACCATTTGCAAACGCGCGGATTTCTCCTCTTGTTCCTGGACATAATGGATCTGTCTTTCTAATAGTCCCTGTAAATGTTTCTTTTATAATCGTAACATCAACATAGAATGGACAAGTAGATGTTTGTCCGTTTGCTGGAGCTTGTCTAATATTTACTCTATGGCTTCCTTCTGTTACATTATTGAAAACATTTGAAGCTTGGTAAGCACCATTATCTAAGCTATAAGTATAACCTGTATTAATTGGTGGATTTGTTACTGTAATACTACCAGTACTATTACAAGTTATATCCGTTTTAGAAGCTTTTGGATCAAGCGGATTTTGGAAAACGCTAAAGTAAAAAGTGTTCACACAATTATTACCATATGTAACGACAATTCTAAAAGTGCCGGCTCTAGTAACAGTATAAGTAGGACCAGTAGTCACATTTGTCCAATTTGTAGCTTCATTGTAAGGACAGCTTGAAGGCAATCCTGATGGAGGAACATCTTTAGTTTCCTGCCAAACGATACTAGTTGCAGACGTAATCTTAGTATCTATAAATCTAGTATCATTAATACCACACAAAAAGATTTTAGGAAATTCGATGTTATCTCGTGTACAAGTTTCTGGTCTATTTGTAGCAGGAACTATATTATCAGCATACTCACTAACAGGATTAACGTTTGCTCCAGCGATATGGTCTTTAACTATAAATGTCTGTAATATTCCTTTACAATCTGGAGTATCACCAGTTTGTACTGTGTATGTTCCAGCTTTTGTTACAGTAATAGATCTGGTGTTACCTGCAGGTTTTCCATCAGGACCAGTCCATGCATAGCTTCCATATCCATTTGCTGCTGTTAATACTGCACTACCACACAATGATACTTCACGACTAAAACGGCACTGATCAACACCAACTAAGAAATTTGTAGAAGTTGGGTCCCCAATAATACAACCAGTATTAAACGAGTAACTTCCATCTCCATATGGCTGACCATTGTTTGTCGGATTAATGTCTCCAAAATATTTCGATACCGCTGTATTCTTAATCAAGTTAGAACAAGCATCCATTAACTCATTACAGTCACTAATAACTCTTACTCTAAATTTAAACGAATAAGTTCCTCCAGAAGCCACAACCAGTGCATTATCTACTTTAAAAACTAGAGTTCTTGTAGCAGCATCATAAGTTGGTTCTGATACACCCGCTGGAAGAGGCCTAAAAATATCTGTAGTAGGATTGAAAATTACATTGGTTGGAAGAACGTCTGTAATGGTAAAATCTTTGGCGTTATCATTACCTTGATTTGTAAAGCCAATCTCATACCTGATCTCCTGACCTAAATTAACAGTCTGACCTGATAAATCATATTCTACATCTGTGTTGTTTTCTCTTCGAACTCCTTTTACAACTTTTGTCAATACAATTTTAGGTTCAATAACGTCTACGGCAAAAGTTGTTACAAATGCACCGTATCCATCACCGGCTGTACTCAATCTTAGCGTTGCGCCTGTTTCTCCATTAGGAATAACCGCATTTTTAACTCCACCAACATCATTTTGAAGATTAATATGGTCAATATCAAATCCCATATTATTTACACTCTTTGGCATTCTTGCCAAATTGGTTATACCTCCATTACTGATTGAGGCATTAAAAAAGTTATTCTCTAAATTTACGTCATCCTTAAGTACAGTAAACGCCGATTTTGTGTTTGCCTTAATAGAAAAATTATCTCCTTCTAGTTTATTGTCTCCTTCCAATGCAGCAACACCAATTTTTGCTTTTACAGGGAAACCAACTGGCAAAGTTTGAAAACCATTGATACTATAGTCAACTATTTTATCTTTTTCATTACCTGGGTCAACTCCTACATAACCATCAAAAACAGAAATAAACTTACTTGGCAAACTTGGGCTTTCATATATTACAACCAAAGTCCAACCTCCAGCACCTCCACCGTTTCTTTTACCTCTTGCTGCTCTTACATTGGCAACATAATAGTCACCATTAGCATCTGGTAAATCTTGCAACAACTTTGTTACATCTTTAAAGCATACATATGGTGAGTCTTTAAAAGAATCCTCTACTTTATTTCCGTACTTTTTATAACCGTCAAAAATTACTTCTTTAGTATCTGTTTTACTTGCTGTAATAGTTTGATACTGACCTTTAGGTAGTTTAAATTTTATGGTATTCCAATCGTCTTCTCTTAAAGAACCTTCATATTTAGCACCAGTATTTGTACTTCTCTCGTAAGGATAAATAGCAGACCAATACAAACCTGCAAAAACAATATTTTTACAAGAATTGTCTATGGTCAATTTGGCCATAGTTGAATTGAACGTACTGTTATCGTTATCAATATCAATATACTCAACATAAAAATCATTGTTATTACCGCCACCATTAAAGTCTAAATTTGCTTCTGTAGTTAAAGCAGCTAAATTAGTTACAGTTCCAGTATATTTAACACCATTTACAGGGCTTGAAGGGCTAAAATTTGCTGGATTTTCAACATAATTAGATGGGGGTCTAGTACCAGTATAGGCACGATTATTTACTTTATTAATAACCGTATTACCTATTAAGATAATATCTCCTTTTACTTTTACATTTCCGCCACTAAGTCTAGCAGAAAATTTAGTTCCTTCTTGCGCATTAATAAATCCAAAACTAAGCGATAAGAAAAATCCAAAGATTGCTTTTCGGTTTGCGTTTACTTTCAAAAATACTGGTTGTACCATTTTCCTTTCAAATGATTCCACCAATTTTCCAAACTGTTTTTGCTTATCAAAAACGATGCTTTTGATCGAACTAAAAACACTTTTAACTGATTTAAAAATAGTAGGTTTTTCCATAGTCATTCTTTTGTTTACCCTGTAAATTATTCTCTAAGGGGCGTTAGAGAACACAACAATTAGTACTCTAAAATATTTATACTTTTGTTCTTCCTAATATTCAGGAAGAACGATTCCTCAATTTACGTAATATTAATTCTCAACTTTTACGACAGCCATTCTCCCGTTATATGGCTTTGTTCCTTTTGCTTCCAAAGCTTTTGTAGCTTCTTGCAAACCGTCGAACTTTTCATAATAGATGTAATATTTACTTGTTGTCACATTATAAAAGAAATTCACATCTGTAAGTCCGGCAGCTACCGCTTTTGTTAAAAACTCATCTCGTTTCTCCACACTATTGTGTACTGCAAGAATCAAGTAGTAACCGCTATCAGAGTTTTTAATATTCTTAATAATCTGCATATTGGACTGCTCTTCACCAAAATCAAAATCACTTGGTTTCAATGGTGTACTGCTTACTTTAGTTGTCTCTTTTATACGTTTAAGAGCAGCAACGTCCTGAGCATATCTTCCTTCATCATTCTCATAAGCTGCACGTTTAATTCTACGTTTACGCTCAATTTCAGTCTCTGTTTTAATACGCTCTAAATCGGCAATTAATGCAGCGCCTTCTCTTTCCATTTTCAACTGAGCTGCTTTCAATTCATTTATCTTTTCTAGATAAGCTCTATTCAAAGGATCATCTTTAGGGAACTTTTTACTTCTTTCGTTATAAAGATTTGTCAACTTCGCAATCTCGTTTTTCATGCTGGTATTTGCATCAGCAATCTGAACTTTTAATGACTCAATCTGACTGTTTTCTGCCGCTACACTCTTGAATGGTTTTGGCTCTTTATAAATACCTTTTTCACTTAAGTCGTTCTCCTCTTTCAAATCGTTTAAGTCTTTTTGCTTATTCGCAACAGTTGCCTTAAACTGATCTAGTAAATCCGTTTGTATTTTACTTGTCTCTTCAACCGATTTTGTTAAATTCTCGATAGCTTTTCCAGTATCATCTTTCGCTTTTGCCGCTAGTGCTGCTGCTTCCGCATCTGCTTTCGCTTTTTCAGCTGCCAATATTGCCTGACGCTCTTCTTCTTCTTTCAATCGTCTTGTCTCTTCTTCAGCTTTCAATTTCTCATTAGCTTCTGCATCGGCTTTTGCTTTAGCGTCTGCTAAAAGTTTAGCTTGAAGGGCTTCCATATCTGCTTTTGCTTTCGCGTCTGCTGCCAATTTCGCTTGGCGAGCTTCTTCTTCTACTCTAGCTTTTTCTTCAGTTGCTTGTTTCGCTTTCAATGCTTCGGCGTCTGCTTTTGCTTTTGCTTCTGCTGCTAATCTTGCTTTTTCTGCTTCAGCATCCGCTTTTGCTTTCGCATCAGCAGCCAATTTCGCCTGAAGAGCTTCAGCATCTGCTTTTGCTTTTGCATCAGCAGCTAATTTAGCTTGGCGAGCTTCTTCTTCCACTCTAGCTTTTTCGTCAGCAGCTTGCTTAACTTTTAATGCCTCTGCATCCGCTTTCGCTTTTGCGTCAGCAGCCAATTTCGCTTGACGTGCATCTTCCTCGTCTTGTAATTTTTTAGCTTCTGCGTCTGCCTTCGCTTTTGCCGTAGCTTCCGCGTCTGCTTTTACTTTTGCGTCAGCTAATAATTTTGCTTGAAGCGCTTCCATGTCCGCTTTTGCTTTTGCATCTGCAGCTAATTTAGCTTGTAAAGCTTCTGCATCGGCTTTCGCTTTTGCGTCAGCTGCCAATTTCGCTTGACGAGCTTCTTCTTCTACTCTAGCTTTTTCTTCTGCCACTTGTTTCGCTTGTAGTGCTTCTGCATCAGCTTTTGCTTTTGCATCTGCCGCTAATTTAGCTTGTAATGCCTCAGCGTCTGCTTTCTCCTTCGCGTCAGCTGCCAATTTCGCTTGACGAGCTTCTTCTGCTACTCTAGCTTTTTCTTCTGCAGCTTGTTTAGCTTGTAATGCTTCTGCATCCGCTTTCGCTTTTACTTCTGCTGCTAATCTTGCTTTTTCAGCTTCAGCGTCTGCTTTTGCTTTTGCGTCAGCTGCCAATTTCGCTTGACGAGCTTCTTCTGCTACTCTAGCTTTTTCTTCTGCAGCTTGTTTAGCTTGTAATGCTTCTGCATCGGCTTTCGCTTTTGCTTCTGCTGCTAATCTTGCTTTTTCTGCTTCGGCGTCGGCTTTCGCTTTTGCTTCTGCTGCTTGTTTTGCTTTTAGAGCTTCAGCATCTGCTTTTGCTTTCTCATCTGCAGCTAATTTCGCTTGACGGGCATCTTCTTGATCTTGTAATTTTTTCGCTTCTGCGTCTGCTTTCGCTTTGGCTGTTGCTTCTGCATCAGCTTTTACTCTCGCGTCTGCTATCAGTTTAGCTTGTAAAGCTTCCATATCAGCTTTTGCTTTCGCGTCTGCTGCTAATCTTGCTTTTTCTGCTTCAGCGTCTGCTTTTGTTTTCGCTTCTGCAGCTAATCTTACTTTTTCTGCTTCTGCATCAGCTTTTGCTTTTTCATCAGCTTCTAATTTTGCTTTTGCAGCAGCTTCTGCATCGGCTTTTGCTTTTGCGTCTGCTACAAGTTTAGCCTGAAGTGCTTCTGCATCAGCTTTCGCTTTTGCGTCAGCTGCCAATTGTGCTTGGCGTGCATCTTCAGCTTGTTTTATTTTCAGTGCTTCAGCATCCGCTTTTGCTTTTGCTTCTGCAGCTATTAGTGCTTGTCTAGCTTCTTCGTCTGCTTTTGCTTTTGCATCTGCAGCTAATTTTTCTTTAAGAGCAGCTTCTTCTGCAAGTTTTGCTTTTAAATCTGCTGCCGCTTTTGCTCTATTTGCAGCATCAATAGATGCTTTTGTTTTAGCTTCAGACGCCGCTTTTGCTTTTGCTTCTGCTGCTAATCTGGCTTGTAAAGCATCTGAATCCGCTTTTGCTTTTGCGTCAGCTGCTAATATGGACTGCATGTCTGCCGCTTCAGCTTTTGCTTTAGCATCTGCTTTACGTTTTGCTTCGGCAGCATCGGCTTTCGCTTTATTATCTGCAATTAGTTTCAATCTTGCTGCTTCTGCATCTGCCTTAGCTTTTTCTGCCGCCGCCAATCTTGCTTGTCTTGCTGCTTCTGCATCAGCTTTTACTTTTTCAGCAGCTGCTAATCTTGCTTTTGCTGCAGCCTCTGCATCAGCTCTTGCTTTATCTGCTGCTAATTGCGCTGCAGTTTTCTGTGGTGCCGGAGCTGCTTTCGCTGCTTCTGCTTTTGCCTTAGCTGCTGCTTCTGCATCAGCTTTCGCTTTTGCATCTGCTGCCAATTTCAATTTCATTGCTTCAGCATCTGCTTGTGCTTTATCAGCTGCTAATTGTGCCGCTGTTTTTTGTGTTGCTGGAGCTGAATTTGCTGCTGTTGCTTTTGCTTTAGCCGCTGCTTCTGCATCTGCTTTCGCTTTAGCATCTGCTGCTAATTTCAATTTCATTGCTTCAGCATCTGCTTTTACTTTATCAGCAGCCAATTGAGCTTGTGCTTTTTGTTCCGCTGTTGCTGTCGGTTTGTTTGCTACTGCTTGCGCTCTTGCCGCTGCTGCAGCATCTACTCTTGCTTTATTGTCTGCAGCTAATTTTAATCTACGCTCTTCTGCATCGGCTCTTGCTTTGTCGGCTGCCAATTGAGCTTGTGTTTTTTGGGTTGATGCAACGGCTCTATTTGCTGTTGCTGTTTGTGCTCTCGCAGCTGCTGCGGCATCTGCTTTTGCTTTTGCCTCTGCAGCTAATTTTATCTTAACAGCCTCAGCATCTGCTTTAGCTTTATTGTCTGCATCTAATTTTGCTTTTGCTACAGCTGCAGCATCTGCTTTAACTTTTTCTGCTGCTGCTAATCTTGCTTCTTTTGCTTTTACTTCAGCATCCAATTTTGCTTTTGCAGCAGCTTCTGCATCAGCTCTAACTTTTTCTGCTGCTGCTAATCTTGCTTGTTTTGCTTCGGCATCGGCTTTAGCTTTTGCTTCTGCAGCCAGTCTGTTCTTTTCAGCGATTTCAGTTCTGTTGACCTGAGTTGCCTCTGAATTTTTCTTAGCTGGAACTGGTTTTGGTTTTGAAGGATCAATTAAAGAACCTTCTTCATCATCGCCATAATAGTAATTTCTATTTTTGAATTTGTAGGCAATGGCGAATTCATGAGAACCGCCTAGGTTAGAGAAATTGCCCATTCCTCTTTCATAATTATATTCAATAGCAATATTTGGAGAAATATTAACTCCAAGTCCTGCTGAAACTCCGTATAATGTATTATAACCCAACTGTGCCCAAACTCCTTGTTGAAGTGCAAGCATTCCTAGTCCTGAAATAACTGTTTTGTCTTTTTTAAGTTCTGTTCTAACAATTCCAGAAAATTTACTTCTGTCAAAAAAGCCGTAACTGTCAATATATCCAGTATACATGGCGTGTAATTGAATTGCTCTTTCTGGATCTTCTTTTACCATTCCAGATCCAAAATTATACAGCACTAAGTTGTTAATAGATAATCCAAAATCTAAAAAGGCAGTACCGTAGTTAACTCCTGGATTAATCGTTAACAAAGTGCTTTTTGGAAAATCTCCGGTTAAAATACTTGAGTCATCAGATATGATTTTTCCAGTATTTAGACCACTTTGATAAATCCCTGCATTTAAACCAAAAGTTAAATTGCTGTCTTCTTCAAGAACGATATTGTGAGCGAAATTGGCAACTCCGCCAAAAACAGTCATTAGTCCGTAATTTTGTTGAAATAGACCAACTGCAAATGCTTCATTCTCTCTGAAACGCCCAGAATAATTGGCTAAATAAGTTTGCGGAGCATTTTCAAATTGAACCCATTGTCTTTTGTTATAGAAACTTACATAAGGATTTGATTCTCTAACAAAACTAAATGTTGGGTTAATTAAATATCTATTGAACTTCAACGAATTTCTGATAGGTAACGAAAACGAAACAACTCCATCCTCACTTGCGTTTTGAGAATAGAGTACATTAGATAAACCGTAAAATAACGTGATGAATAGTAAAAGTTTCTTCATATTATTTTATAACAGTTATTGATCCTTTTTTTTCACCTGTGTCGGATTGAATGACATAGTAATAAACGGGATTTACATTCTTAAAATCTATATTGTTTTGAGGCCAATCGCCTTGGTAATTTGTAACGTCCAAAACCATATCTCCGTTTGAACTAATGATCATTACCTTTGTATTTGCATTTTTATATTCATCTGGAATATTCCAATAAGGATTCATTCCACTTAACTTAATAATGTTTGGAATTACGCTAGATGGACCAGATTCGCCATTTATTCTAAATGAAAATTCTTTATTAGCAACACATCCCGATGCTTGTGAAACAATTGCTTTATAGTTACCTTTTACAGCTATTGAAATAGAGTTTGATGTTTCAGCAGGGATTAAATTGCCATTTAAATACCATTCAAAAGTTGGATTGACAGCATCTGCCGTTATGGTGACAGTTATTGTTTCTCCTTCGCTTAATTTATAGCCGTCTTGAGCATCAATGCTTGCGCTAAAACTGTTGCTTTCAAGATTAATACTTCCTGTAGCTTTACATCCGCCAAAGTCAACATCCACAGAATAAACTCCAGATTCGTTTGTAGAATACGTACGGTTAGTAGCTCCTGTAATCACACTTCCATCTTTTTTCCATTGATAGCTGTTTCCAGATGTAGCAGTTAAAACCGTTCCTGTACCACTAGCACAGAACGGGTTTCCTAAACTTGAATTGATAGTTACACTAGATCCTGAGCTTGATGATACCACATCAACACGATTTGAATATGATTGTGAAGTACAAGTACCGTAATTTGTCTCTACATAATAAGTACCTGCTGTAGTAACCGTGTAGTTTGGGCCGCCATTACCCTGAACCAAAGTTGGCAATGTTGTTTCTCCATTATATCTATACCAATTGTAAGATAGATTTGAATACTTTAAAGGCGAGTCATTTACTGGATTGGTAGAATCGGGATCTATAGATAGTGTATAACTACCTCCAGAACAGATAGCAGCAGTACCATTAAAATTATTAATGGTATACTGCTGATCATGTATTTTGTAATAAATAGGGAATAATTTTTTTGTAGTAGAAGAAGAAAAACTTCCACTTGGAGGCTGCCCTCCTGAACTTTTTATTCTTAAAGCATAAGTATCTGATCCAACAATGTTCGAAGGAACATTGAATACTATTGTTTTCTTATTAGCTGCATCATCAATCACGTTTATTGTTGTGGTTGCTGTTGGATTAGTAAAGCTCCCCGTTTTATCAGACAATTCAACCTCAAAAGTAGTACCTGCCTGATAACCTGTGTAAGTAAATGATGCTCTATAAGTTGGATTACTAGCTCCACCTGCACAAATACGGTCAAATGTCAAAATATCTGGCACTATGGTTTGGGCATAGGAATTCGATCTAGCAAATAGTAAAATGCTAAATATTATTAAAACTTTAAAAAAAGATAAAGTAGTTTTTTGAATCATATAGTGCGTGTTCTTGCTAAATCTATACGCTCATAAAACAAGATATCTATGAATGTTTCTGAGAAATCATACTTGTAGTTTTCGATTACTTCTTTTGCTAAAATTGAAGTAGCCGTAACTGCTGAATTCTCTTCACAATCGTCTGATACATTATTTGATTCAGCCGCTATAGTAAGGCTGTCCTTGGGGGTGGACATCCCTACTATAAACTGATTAAAATTGCCGTTTTCAACAGCATTAGTATTATTGTTTTGGTTATTGCAAGCCAAAGTTAAACCGCACGCAGAACCAGCAGCCTCTGTAGGTTTTTCTGCTGTATTCTGTGCATATAGAGTTAACGATATAGGCGAAACCAAAAATATTATATATAAAAAATATTTTTTCGTAGATACCATTATGTTTTGATCTTTATTTAGGCCCGTAAGACGATACATAAATTGTGTCTGGGGACTTAATTAATTAAATTTACGTGTGGGAAATAAAAATCGAAACTATTTATCTATTACCGCTTGAAGCTGTGATTTTTCCTAATTGTAATCTAAAGTCTGGTTTTTTAGGATTGAAGATATCAATGAATGTTTCTTTGTTGTCACTTTGTGAGTAAACGTTAAAGAAAACACTGTTTCCATACCAGCTCTCTAAATCTTCATTATTAGAATTGTATTCTGTAAAGATGTTTCCTTTACATAAGTTGAAATACATTTCCTCGAATTTGATTTTTTTAAGGTTAGCATCATTGATTTCAGTTTTGCTGTCTAATAATACTGCAGGGTTGAATCCAGAGATTACACTTCTTTTCATTTCAAGAGAAGCATTTTCAGCTACATAAATAGCCTCTTTTACTAAACCTGCTTGAATGTCAGCATTAATGTTCTCACTGTCATTAACCATTGTAATATTGCTTGCAACAACTAAAGTTTGTTTTTTAGTGAAATCTGTTTCACTTTTCTTTTCAAAAGATCTAACTTCCATACAACGAGATCCGTCTTTAGTACTTGAAAAGTAAGAAGATCTAACTGCTAGAGAGTTGAAGAAACGACATTGAACTCCTTGAGTGAATTTAAAGTCGTCATTAACTGATTTATAAGAAACGAATTTTGTAGCATTTAAGTCACCACCTAAGATTCCGAAAGAATCTCCACCAGCATAACTTACCATAATGTTTTCAAGAACAGTTTTGTTTCCAACAGCTGCAAGAGTCAAACCGTTGAAAGTATCTGCACCTTTTACTTTTTTACCAGCGAACTCAATTCTTACGAATCTTAAAACTCCAGAGTTTGAAGCCACATTGTCTCCGCCATAAGTAGTCATAGAAGGATCAAGATCTAGGTTATAAGAACCTACATTTCCGAATTTGTTAATTGGTGCATCTCCAAGGATTACGATTCCACCCCAATCTCCAGCTTTTTTCATGCTGCGGTTTGAAGTAAATACGATTGGATCTGTTTCTAAACCATCAGCCACTAATTGTGCGCCTTTTGTAATTACTAATGTTCCTTTAGTTTCGAAATCACCAATAATTACAGTTCCTGGTTCAATAGTTAAAACAGCGTTGTTTGTAACATAAACGTTTCCTTGCAAAACGTAGATATTTCTTTTTAGCAACTTCGTATTAACAGAAATGTTTCCTGCTAAAATTTGGTTTGCTTCTCCATAGTCAACTTTATTAGGCTTAAACTCGGTCCAGTTGTTTAACCAATTGGTGTAGCCCATAATTCCTTTCTCTTGTTGAGCACTCATACTCGTAACTGTCAAAAGAACGCAGATCAATTGAGTAATTTTTTTCATGATAAGGGGGGTATAACGGTTAATAATAAATTTGGGTATGCGTAAATGAAAAAACTCCTCTCGAGTTTCTGAAATTTTCAGAAACCTCGAGAATGAGTTGTTTTTTTATTTTGTTTTCCAAGAACGTCAAAAGTGGTATTTACTGAGACTTTCCCAAAAAATATTTTAAAAAAAATTACTTTATTACATTTCGTTCAAATCGTTGAACTCGTGTAAAGATTTCAATGTACTTTCGTAGAATAAAATTGCCGCGATTAGATTTCCTTTATCAGAGTAAGGCATCATTTTTCTTTGAAAATCTACCGTAGTATCTAAGAAAGTTGATGTACCAAGTGCCTGAGCATCTAAAACTTTTTTGTGGTCACTATCGTCTGGAATACCTAAGTCTGCCATAGTAACACCTGGTTTAGTAACCAAAGCGATGTAAGGGAGTGTTTTAACTAATACTTTGATACGCTCGATGTACAATTCCAAAAGTTCTCCCTTTTGCATACCGCTCAATTCTTTTTGATCATGGTATTTACGGATAAGAGCAGTTGTACTAATGATACTTCTCGGTGCGTTTTTAGCTTGTGCTGAAACAGCCGCAGTAGTTAAGATAAAAAAAGCACTAAATAGAATAATTTTCCCTTTCATAGATTCTTATTTTATAATTGGTTGTTGATAAAAACAAAAATATATAAATTAACTTAAATTACAACTCCAACTCCTTTTTTTTTCAAAAAAAAATCTTAAAAAAACCTTAAAAACCAGTGTTATGTCGAGAAAATGTGCGTTTTAACGTGCTTTTTGTTAAAAAAACTAATTAAAAAACCGTAAGATATTAACTATAAAAAATAAAAAATTGACTCATTAAATAATCAAAAAATAGCTCCGTTTGTCGAATTTCGGAAAAAAATATTAACAAAAACACCTTGATATTTACTAACTTGAAGATATTTATTAACAAAATCCTGCCCAAAATGTTCCAAAAAAGATTCGCAAAAACGTTCCAAGACTTCGTCATCAAATTTTAAATTACAGCTCCGAAATAATCTCATCCCGAAAATTTTTGACTACACATTTTCTTCTATCTTTGCCCCATGCAATTTTCTCAAATTTTAGGTCAAGATTACATCAAAAGCCACTTGATAAAAAGTGCTGCTTCTGGTAGAATTCCGCATGCACAATTATTCGTTGGTCCAGAAGGAAGCGGCACATTAATAACCGCCATCGCTTATGCCCAATATATTTTGTGCAGCAATACTGGCGATGAAAATTCAAACGGAAACGATTCTTGCAATCTTAAGTTTGACAACTTATCTCATCCCGATCTGCATTTTATTTACCCAACTGTTACCACCGAAGACGTAAAAACAAAACCAAAAAGTTTAGATTTTATTCAAGACTGGCGCGGTTTCATTCAACAAATGCCGTACGGAGGTTTATTTGATTGGTATAAAATTTTAGGCGTTCAAAACAAGCAAGGAGAAATTCGTGTAGAAGATGCGCAAGAAGTTTTAAAATCGCTTTCGCTAAAATCTTACGAAGGCGGTTACAAAATCATGATTATTTGGATGGCTGATAAAATGAATATTGCAGCTTCCAACAAACTCCTAAAACTTTTGGAAGAACCATCAGACAAAACCATGTTTATTCTGATTTCTGAAAACGAAGAAGATATAATCCAAACGATCCGTTCGCGATGTCAGGTAATTCACTTTAACGGACTCCCAGAAAAAGTGATCGCCGAAGCTTTGGTTGCCCAAGAAAATATAGATCCGAATCTGGCCAAAAAAATCGCGCATCAAGCGCAAGGAAATTTTAATAAAGCACTTCATCTGTTAAAAGAAGACGATGATGATCTCCCATTCGAACAATGGTTTGTCAATTGGGTTCGTGCCGCTTTTAGAGCAAAAGGAAATGCCGCCGCCATTCAGGATTTAATTTCTTGGAGCGAGCAGATTGCTGCGCTGGGACGCGAAAGCCAGAAAAAATTTATTCACTATTGCATCGAAATGTTCCGACAAGCTTTAATGCTCAATTATCAGGCGCAGAGTTTGGTTTACATCGAACCGAAAGTCGATAAATTTAAATTGGAAAATTTTGCCCCTTTCGTAAACGGAAATAACATTCACGAAATATTCAAAGAGCTTTCAGATGCTATGTATCATATTGAAAGAAATGGAAATGCAAAAATAATCCTCACCGATTTATCGATCAAATTGACTCGTTTAATTCATAAAAAATAATTTACAATGAACAATGTTGCCTCAATTTTACTTTTAGCCTTTCTTGCTTTAACTTTTTTACAATCGGGTTACGAAAAAATTTTTTATTGGAAAGATAATGTAGATTGGCTTAAAGAACATTTTGCTAAAACGCCTTTAAAAAATCAAGTCCCGCTAGCTCTTATGCATTTATTGATTTTGGAATTAATTTCTGGAATTTTATGTGTTGTTGGCGGAATTCAATTATTTACAAATAACGGAAGAGAGTTTGGTTTTTACGGAGCTATTTTTTCATGCATCTGTTTGCTAATGATGCTTTTCGGACAAAGACTTGCAAAAGATTACGATGGTGCGAGAACCATTGTTATATATTTTATTCCAGCCGTTATGGCGGTTTATTGGTTGAATTAACAATCAATTTTTTAAAAAATAGCCACAGATTTCACGGATTAAAAGGATTAAAAATCTGTGAAAATCTGTGAAATCTGTGGCAAAAAATAAATTTATTATTCAAAAAAATGAATCCAAAACATCCTTCAGAATCTTTAACTATTTTAACTGATTTAGTTTTACCGAGCGAAACAAATCCTTTAAACAATCTATTTGGCGGCGAATTATTAGCCAGAATGGATCGTGCGGCAAGTATTGCGGCCCGCAGACATTCGCGCCGAATTGTAGTAACAGCTTCTGTAAATCACGTTGCTTTTAACAGAGCAATTTCGCTTGGAAGCGTTGTAACCGTCGAAGCAAAAGTTTCAAGATCATTCAAAAGTTCGATGGAAGTTTTTATTGACGTTTGGGTAGAAGACCGCGAATCTGGAAACAGAACCAAAGCCAACGAAGCAATTTACACTTTCGTAGCTGTTGACGACACCGGAAGACCAGTTGAAGTACCAGCAATTGTGCCAGAAACCGAACTTGAAATTCAGCGTTTTGATGCCGCACTTCGTCGTAAACAATTAAGTTTACTGCTTGCTGGAAAAATAAAACCTTCTGACGCTACAGAATTAAAGGCCTTATTTTTATAGATCAAATTTGTGACAATTTGGAACAATCAAACATCAGAAAAAGAAGTAATTTTACAAATTGAAAATATAGGCTAATAAAATATAGAAGATTTTTCCTATTTTTATCCAGAAAGAAAAAATAATAATTTAGATATTAGAAAAAAATGAGTTCAGAGAAAGAAGCCAAATTAAAAGCGTTGCAATTAACGCTTGATAAACTTGACAAAACCTACGGAAAAGGAACCGTAATGAAAATGGGCGACAGAGTAATTGTGGAAGTAGAAACGATTTCTTCTGGCTCACTAGGTGTTGACTTAGCTCTTGGGGTAAACGGATATCCAAAAGGAAGAATTATTGAAATATATGGTCCAGAATCTTCTGGTAAAACAACTTTGACGCTTCACGCCATTGCAGAAGCTCAAAAAGCAGGTGGTATCGCTGCCTTTATCGATGCTGAGCACGCATTTGATAGAAATTATGCTGAAAAATTAAATGTTGATATCGAGAACTTAATCATTTCTCAACCAGACAACGGAGAACAAGCTTTAGAAATTGCTGAAAACCTAATTCGTTCTGGAGCTATAGACATTGTTGTAATTGACTCTGTTGCAGCTTTAACTCCTAAAAGTGAAATTGAAGGTGAAATGGGAGATTCAAAAATGGGTCTTCACGCACGTTTGATGTCTCAGGCTTTGAGAAAACTTACTGGAACTATCAGTAAAACAAATTGTACTGTTTTCTTTATCAACCAGCTTCGTGAAAAAATTGGTGTAATGTTCGGAAATCCAGAAACTACAACTGGGGGTAACGCACTTAAATTTTATGCTTCTGTTCGTTTAGATATTCGCCGTTCTGCTCAAATCAAAGACGGTGAAAATGTAATTGGTAACAGAACTAAAGTTAAAATTGTTAAAAATAAAGTAGCACCGCCATTTAAAACTGCAGAATTCGACATCATGTACGGAGAAGGAGTTTCTAAAACTGGTGAAATCTTAGATTTAGCTGTTGAATTTGATGTCGTTAAAAAAGCTGGATCTTGGTTTAGCTATGGTGACACAAAACTAGGTCAAGGTCGTGATGCTGTTAAAACTTTAATTAAAGATAATCCGGAACTTGCTGAAGAACTGGAAATTAAAATTAAAGAACACATAAAAGAATTGGCTAACGCCTAAAAAATTAAGTCACAGAAGACTATTAAAAAAGTCGAGAGAATTTTTAGAATCTCTCGGCTTTTTTTGTTTTTAAAAATAAATGAAATTTTGACGCAACCTTTTTGCCAAAACCTCATCTATTATAAAAAACAGTTTGCAATTTGGTACTGCCATATATCAATTTGGAATTTTTTTTAGAATTTACGTTGGTTGGTTATTTGAGTAAAAACCCGTTAGTTATCTTCATCTGACGGGTTCTATCAATTTTTTTAAATTCTAACGCAACCTTTTTAAATTTCCTACATCTATAATAATGTGACGTTAACTTGAGTTATTATACTAAACTCTTTATTATCAACCATTAATATTTTAAATCATGAAAGAGAAAATGGAATTGTTGTACAATAAAAACCGAAGAAAAACCAAATTGAGATTTAAAAAAGTATTGCGTTTTATTTCTGAAAAGATAATTCACAGATAATAACTTTTGAATAAAAATAGGGGGTTTTTAATTCAAAGAAAAGCCGGTAGATTGATTAAATCTACCGGCTTTTGTATTTACATAATGATTTTGGTTTATTTTTGAAAATTAACTAAACCATTGTAAATCATATTTCTAACTTGGTCTCTTAATTCTTTTCTGTGATCGCTTGTTAAACCTTCCGTTTCTACAAATGGTAAAATTCTAGCTCGCATTTTTCCTGGACTTCCGCTCAAAAATGTGTATGAAAAGCGTTCTTTGTTATCTGGAAAAACAATTGGCACAATTGGAATTTGGTGATCGATCGCCAACCTGAATGCTCCATCTTTAAATTCGTCCAATAAAATACTTTCGTCATCTGGAACACCGCCTTCTGGGAAAATACAAATACTTAAACCTTGATTTAACCTGCTTTGAGCTCTTTTAAAAACTTCATTTTTACTTTTAGATGAATTTCTATCCACTAAAATGCAAGTCCGTTTATAGAAAAATCCAAAAAGCGGAATCTTCACCAGCTCTTTCTTTCCAACAAAAACAAAAGGATTTTTAATTATAGCCAACGTAAGCATAATATCCGTCATCGAGGTGTGATTGGCCACTATCATGTAACTTTTACCTTTAATGAGCTTCTGTTCGCGTTTTACGGTGTAATAAAAGCCCATTCCGAAAAGGATAAATTTGGACCAAATTCGAGCCATTTTAAAAAAATAAGGGTAACCTTTTTCTGAGATAATAGAAATCAAAAGAAATGGCAGCATAATTAGTATTGGAATTGCCATTAAAATGTAAAACCAAATGCGCCAAAGAATCCAAAAAGCAATTTTAAATATTTTCATAGTTTCAAATGTAAGAAAGAGAAATCAATTCTTTTCAAATAATTTTTATTGTTAGTGTTAAACTAGCTTTGTGCTTTTGTAACGCAGAGGCGCGCAGATTTTTCGCAGAGTGCACAAAGTTTTTTTTGAGATAATGATTTGCATGAGTACGCTACGCCTTAATTATACTTTTCTTGCGAAAATTTATTTTCTTTAAACTTTGTGAAAAAACTACGAACTTTTGTAACGCAGAGGACGCGGAGATTTTTCGCAGAGAACGCAAAGTTTTTTTGAGAAAATGCTTTGCATGAGTACGCTAAAGCTTAATTATACTTTTCTTGCGAAAATTTATTTTATTTAAACTTTGTGAAAAAAACTCTACGAACTTTTGTTACAGAGAGGGCACGGAGATTTTTCGCAGAGTGCGCAAAGTTTTTTTGAGGTAATGCTTTGCATGAGTTCACAAAGCTAATTACTCACCTTTAACAACTTTTTTTATCCTTTTAAAACTTTGCGGAAAAAACTTTGCGTTCATTGCGCTAATTTAGTATTTTTATACGAAAATCTGCGTTAAAATAATAAAATGAGCGAAAACGAAATTTCAACGATTGTAATTGGTATTGCAATCCAAATTCACACTTGGTCCGGGTTTGCTGGAGAATGTTTATAAAGAATGTTTGTTTTATAAAATTAAACAACGAGGCGTTGAAGTAGAAAAAGAAAAACCGATGCCATTAATGTTTGAGAAAATAAAATTAGATTGTGGGTATAGAATTGATTTATTGGTAGAAAACAAATTCGTAATCGAAATTAAAACTGTTGAAGCCTTAACCGTAAATCACCTAGCTCAAACTTTAACTTACTTGAAATTAGGAAACTATAAACTTGGTCTACTAATAAACTTCAACGAAACACTTTTAAAAAACGGAATCAGAAGAGTTGCAAACAATTTGCAAATCCAATAAGCAACTCTGTGACCTTCAAAAAAACTCAAAAAAACTCAGAGACCTCTGCGAAAATACTTTCTACTCTCCGCGTTACAAAAGTTTACATCGTTTTTTCAAAAAGTTTAACAACATAGCTCTGTGACCTTATGCCAAGCATTTTCTCAAAAACTCAGCGTTCTCCGCGAAAAAAACTCCGCGTCCTCCGCGTAACAAAAGCTTACAGGGTTTTGCAAAAAGTTTAATAACATAGCTCTGCGACCCCATGCAAAGCATTTTCTCAAAAAACTCCGCTCCTGCCGCGAAAAAACTCAGCGTTCTCTGCGTAACATTTCTCAAAGTAAAAGCACAGCAAGCTTAAATCGTTACATGCTTTGCGGTTAAAAAAAACATTCCGACATTTGCATTTCAGAAAAAAACAAGAATGGCAAAAATACTTACTGGTGTTCAAAGTACAGGAACACCGCATTTAGGAAATTTATTAGGAGCAATTATTCCGGCAATCGAGTTATCAAACGATCCAGCAAATGAATCATTTTTATTTATTGCCGATTTGCATTCCATCACTCAAATTAAAGATGGAAAAACTTTAAGAGAAAACACGTATAGCACAGCTGCGGCTTGGCTTGCTTGTGGTTTAAATCCTGAAAAAGTTACTTTCTACAGACAATCTGATGTGGTACAAACTACAGAATTAACTTGGTATTTGAGCTGTTTTTTTCCATTCCAAAGATTGACATTAGCACATTCTTTCAAAGATAAAGCAGATCGCTTAGACGATGTTAACGCGGGACTTTTTACTTATCCGATGTTAATGGCGGCTGATATTTTATTGTACGACGCTGAATTTGTTCCTGTTGGAAAAGATCAGTTGCAGCATTTAGAAATTACTCGTGACGTTGCGGCTCGTTTCAATCATCAAATGGGCGAAACTTTTGTACTTCCAGAAGCAAAAATTGAAGAAGACATTATGTTGATTCCAGGAACAAACGGTGGTAAAATGAGTAAATCTGCCAACAACATTATCAATATTTTCTCGGATGATAAGACTTTACGCAAACAAGTTATGAGTATTGAAACGGATAGTACTCCGCTTGAAGATCCTAAAAATCCAGATACTTGTAATGCTTTTGCAATCTATTCTCTGTTAGCAACAGAAGAGCAAATTGCACAAATGAGAGCGAATTATTTAGGCGGAAATTATGGCTATGGTCACGCGAAACAAGCTTTGTTTGAATTGATTACAGAAAAATTCAAAACAGAAAGAGAGAAATACAATTACTACATCAACAACTTGGAAGAAGTTGACGCTTTATTGAAAAAAGGCGCTTCAAAAGCTTCTGTTATTGCTGATGGTGTTTTAGCGAAAGTTAGAGAAGTTTTAGGCTTTTCGAAATAAGACAAATCTTGCCTACCAAATTGAAACGCTGATCAATTCTGGTCAGCGTTTTTTTGAATTATAATTATTCAAATCCCATTTAATTTTGTAACTTCAAGCATATTAATACTTAAAAAAATAAAATATGGATAAATATATTGAAGATTATAATGTTCCCTATTTATTTGAAGTCCTGAATATAGTTTTCGGCTTACTGCTAATTTATATTCTTTACCGATTGTATAAGCATTTCAAAAGGAAATAAAATAAGATTTTCTGCGTTAAATTGATTCAAAAAGTTTTCCAGGAAGCGGTCTTATCACGCCTTTTAATTCCATTTCGAGTAGAATTCCAGATAGTTTGAAAATCGGAATATCGCATTCAATTGCAATGAGGTCTAATAATTCTTTTCCGTTTTTTTGAAGAAAATCATAAACCTTTTGTTCCACGGGTTCCAATTCTACAAAAAGCTGTTTCTGAATGGTTTTAGGTTTTTCTTTGATATCCCAATTCAGCATATAAATCAAATCTGCGGCGCTTGTTAATACATTTGCTTTCTGGGTTTTAATCAAATTATTACAGCCTTGACTGTACTTATCGGTGACTCTTCCTGGCACTGCAAAAACATCACGATTGTACTCGTTGGCCATATTTGCTGTAATTAGTGAACCGCCTTTATCAGCAGATTCAATGACAATTGTAGCTTCGGTCATACCAGCCACAATTCGATTTCGGCGAACGAATTTCTCTTTATCGGGATTCGAATCACTCCAAAACTCCGTTATAAATCCGCCGTTTTCTTCCATTTTTGCCATGTACTTTTTATGCGTACGCGGATAAATTTGGTTCAAGCCGTGAGCCAAAACCCCAATCGTCTGCAAGTTATGATCCATCGCGGCTTGATGCGCAACAATATCAACTCCATACGCAAAACCGCTAACAATCACTGGATCTAAAGGAGCTATATCTTCAATTAATTTTTTACAGAAATCTATTCCGTAAGAAGTGATTTGTCTAGTACCAACAATGCTTATTATCTTTTTGTTTTTAAGATCAATATTCCCCGCAGTAAAAAGTAAAATTGGAGCATCAAAACAATGTTTAAGACGTTCAGGATAACTTTCATCTTGAAAATAAGAAACCTGAATATTATTGTTTTTAATGAAAGTAAGTTCGCGATCTGCTTTTTCGAAAATACTCTTGTCCTTCAAATTTCTCAGTAAAACAGATCCAATTCCATCAACTGCTGCTAACTGCGAATTTTTAGCCTTAAAAATATCCGAAGGACATCCAAAAGAATGCAATAATTTCTTGCCCATAATATCACCCACTCCATCAACTTTCAATAAGGCAAGTAAACTAAATAAATCTTGATCGGTCATATTTTTAAAACATTATGTAAAATAGAAAAAATATTTCTAAATTTTTGAAGCGCAAATATCATTAAAACAAAGTAATTTCTTAATAAATTTAGAATCTATTTTTTCCAAACGGATGGAATGAGTTAAAACAAAAGAGTTAAATAATTGAAAACGAATTGTCTAAAAATAATTCTTAATTGTTAATAAAAATTGTGAATAAAATTTTGATAAGTATACGTGTTGCATAACTTTGTTACTATGAAAATCGAAGTATATATCTCACAGTTATTGTATCGTTATCAGTGTGTAACGGTTCCAGGATTTGGTGCATTTTTAACCGAAACTCACTCGGCGCAGCTAAATGAAAGCACTAATTCGTTTTTTCCTCCAAAAAAGACCATTTCATTCAACAGCCGTATCAAAAATAACGACGGATTGTTGGCAAATCATATCGCTCAAGCTGAAAAAACCTCTTACGGTTTTGCTGTCAGCGCCATTGCTTTTGAGGTTTTGAATTGGCAAAAAACTTTGGAAGAAGGAGGCGTAATCTTTTTTAAAAATTTGGGAGAATTGCGTTTAAATTCTGAGAGCAATATTATTTTCAAACCAAACGATCAGACCAATTATCTGGCAACTTCTTTTGGTTTAAGCCCTTTCGTTTCTCCGATGGTGAAAAAAGAGGCTTTCGAGAAAAAAATCGAAAAGATTGCAGCAAAAGAAAAAGATGCTGTTTTATTATATGAAAATGAAGAAGAAACCAAATCTTCTAATCCGTTTTTGCGTTATGCTGCAATTATTGTTTTAGGACTTGGAATTACAGGAAGTATTGGTTATCCTTTATACCAAAATCAAATTGATAATCAAACTCTTGTAGTAGAAAAAGCGGTTCAGAAAAAAGTGCAGAACAAAATTCAAGAAGCCACTTTCTTTATCAAAAGTCCGCTTCCAGCTGTGACACTTTCTGTTGATTCTGTTGCTGTTGAAACAGAAGAACCAACCATGCCTTACCACATTATGGCAGGTGCTTTTAGAAGCGAACAAAATGCAAAAAAAGCGTATAACCAATTGCTGAAAGATGGTTTTAAAGCTAGAATGCTGAAAGAAAACAAACACGGTTTATTTCCTGTTTTGTACGGAAGTTATGCAACGATGAAAGAAGCCGAGCAAGCTCAAAAAGAAATACAAAAAGGCGAAAATCCACAAGCTTGGATTCTGGTCGAAAATCTATAAATCTTAGAAAATCCTGTTCTTTTGAACGGGATTTTTTTTTGTCTTATTTTGATACTTAAATAATCTCTTTTGCATATCTACTTAATTATCAATCTATAATTTAGCTTTCAAGTAAATTAAAAAAGAAAGATGAAAAACATTAAGATTATCGCAGTAACAATCTTACTGATGAATGGCAGTTATTTTTTTGCACAACAAACAAATAGTGACGCAAAATTAGAAGAAGTTAAACAAAGAAGAATTGAGAATAATTTTAGAATTGCTACTGTCGAAAAATATAAAATGCTGAATGAGAAAATCTTAGAATTAAGATCTGAACTGAAAGAAGCCGAAACAAGAAAAAAAGATTTTGTTAATTCTGAACGAATTTTAAAATCAACAATAAATAAAATTGAAAAACTGCAAGCTGAAAACCAAAAATTTGAAAGTAAAATTTCAGCCAGTTCAATCACTGATGAAGAAATAAAGAAAAACCGAGTTAAAATAAAGGAAAACGAGATGAGCATTCAGAAGCTGCAACTAAACAAAATAATAGAGCAAAAAGAGCTTGAGGTACTAATTTCTCAGTTATAAACAAAAAGCCTATTCGATCTGAATAGGCTTTGTTTATCGTGAAACAATCTTTGCATCTTGAGATAAAATTTCTCTTCCAGATTGATAAACAGTTAATGTTGCTGGCGGCGAATTTTTTTCGCCTAAAACGATGAAATAACATTCGTATTTGAAGTTTCCCTTCTTAAATTCGTAATAATGATTGCCGCCAGTTCCATCGGCAACAAAAATTCCTTTTTCAATTATAAGATCTGGAGAATCAGTCATTTTCTTTTTGATCGACCACGAAACATAGCGATAATTATTATTTCCTAAATCGTCAATTCTAATTCTAAACTTTGAAGTCTCTAAAATTGCAACAGGCTCTTTAAAATTTGAAATTGCTGCGTTTACACTTTTTTTCTGCTCAGCAATCTTTGCTTTTTTCAATTTCAATTCCTCATCAGATTGATAATTGATGCTGATAATTTTTCCATCCGTATCCATCCACATATCGCCTTGATTAAGCATAATGCCGCGCCACCCTACTTCTGACCAATCTTTTGCAGGATTTGACTTTGTTATTTTTTCAATTAAAACTTTATCAAAAATTTGGTTATATCTTTTTACAAAATCTGCTTTATCCTTTACCGAAGGAATTGGATAATCTCGCCTAAACGGAAATTTTATGCGTTTTGCAATTGCTTCTTTATCGCCATTTTTTACTTCCAAAATAAATTTCGAAATAAACTTTTGATATTCCGGCTTCAAGTCTTGCGCATTCAAAAACGAAGAAGTAAAGACAAAAATTGTTAGTAATATCTTAAATGTTTTCATTTCAAAAATAGTTTAATGCATTAGAAATTAGAATATTGAAAAACATAAAACAATGTTTCACATAGAATGATGAAAGAGTTAATTGATGCTTGCTTTGAACATTTTTAATTCGTCCCAAGTAAATTCATCTCCATATTTTTCTTTCAAAGGGCTCAAAGATTCTTCTTGATAAAATTGAAACGCTTCTCGCAAAGCCAAAATTTTATCGTACGGAAGAACATCGGTAATTTCAATTTTTTTCGCTTGAATCAATTTGATCAAATGCCCTTCAATAGTTTGAACATTCAATTTACGCATTCTTGCAATATCTTCAACCGAATTATTATCTAACCACAAATCATAGGTTTCTTCAACTGTCGTTTTTTTAGCCGTTTTAAGCTCGTTTTTTTCTGCTTTAGTTGATTTGTATCGGACAACGGGTTCTTCTGTTCTAAAAATGTCTGTATTTGTCGTTTTAAGCTCTTCTCGAATTCTTTCTGCTTTGTTGCTTTTATAATTTTTAATATTTGGAGACGACAACTTTTCTTTACTAATTTCTTCGCCGGCCACAACAACTTCGATCAATAACTTGGCTTTCATTAATCTTAAAACGGCTTTAGTCTGAAGATCTTCTAAAAAATTAAGCTCTTCGTAGAACTCTTTTACTTTTTTAAATTTTTGAATTTCGGCCATTTTATAAATCAGATCATCCACCAATTTGTCCATCGTCTTGAAAAAATAATCATAAGCCGCTTCTACCCTTTCTTTCACAAAAAACAAATCGACTGTTTCTTTGATGAAAATTTTATTGAGCTGCGAAATGAATTTCTGCGAAGGATCAAGAAGCTGTTCGATGATTTCCATTCGTTTATGTGCCCAAACTGCGTGCTTCGTTTTTTCAGAACCTGCCGCATTTTCGTTGTAACTAAAACGATGATTTCTCCATTCTTGCGCTAATTCTCCCCAATTGAAACTGTTTATCAAATAGTTGTGAATAAAATTTTTGGTTTCGAAGTGAAGCGCTTTCTGCAAAGTTTCTTCGGTTGCTCTGTTCAAAGCGTAATCCATGACATCTTGGTCGTTGGAAATACCATTCATTCTCATCGGAGAAAGCAAAATAAGACCATTTAACGAACGCAAACGCGAAAGTGCTACATAGGCTTGCCCAGGAAGAAAAACTTGCGATACATCGAGCGCTGCTTTATCAAAAGTTAAACCTTGGCTTTTGTGCACTGTAATCGCCCACGCCAGCTTGATTGGATAATGCGCAAAAGTACCCAAAACTTCTTCTTCGATTTCTTTGGTTTGTTCGTTGACTTTGTATCGGATATTTTTCCATTCGTACTTCTCGACTTCGAGCGTCATGTTCTCTTCTGGAAAATGGACAAAAATCTCTTCGTCTGAAAGCGATTTGACAATTCCCATTTTTCCGTTGAAATATCTTTTCTCAAAAGACAAATCATTTTTGACGAACATGATTTGCGCGCCGACTTTCAATTTCAATTCTTCTTCAACAGGAAATATCTTTTCTGGAAAGTCTCCTACTACAAACGGCGTATAAACGTATTCTTTACCATCTAAATCATTGATTGACTGTGAGTTGATAGAATCTGCCTTTGCATTATGTGTGGTCAGCGTAATATATCCTTTGTTCTCTTTGAAGTCAAAATCGGGCTTAACATACTGATTTAGAACAGCTATGTCTTCTGGAGTGATCTGATTGTTTCGAAGATTGTTCAAAACCGAAATAAAAGAATCATCTGTCTGGCGATAAATTTTCGACAATTCGATATAAATCGGCGGATACGTTTGAAGCACATGAGAATGGAAAAAGAATTTCCCGCGGTAATAGTTTTTCAGCGTTCGCCACTCTTCATCACGAATCACGGGAGGCAACTGAAGCAAGTCTCCAATGAACAAAACTTGAACTCCGCCAAATGGCTGTGTATTTCTTCGAACGGTCTGCATCATGAAATCGACCGCGTCCAACAAATCGGCACGCATCATACTGACTTCATCAATTACCAAAAGCTCCATGTTTTTAATTACATTTCGCTTAACGTTATTCATTTTGAAATGGCGTCGAAGCGATTCTTTGTTTTCAAACTTTACCGTGTCTGTGAATTGCGCACTCGCATCATACGACGGAATAAACGCAGAAAACGGAAGCTGAAACATAGAATGAATGGTTACGCCACCCGCATTCAAAGCGGCGATTCCTGTTGGTGCAACGACCACCGTATTTTTATGCGTTGTCGCAATAATTTCGCGTAAAAGCGTAGTTTTTCCTGTACCTGCTTTTCCCGTAAGGAAAATAGATTTTTGAGTCTGATTGATGAATTGTAAAGTATAAGCTGCCGCTTCTGAAACGTTCTGCATTGGGCTTGTATTAAAAACTAAATTACCGCATTTTATAAAAAGAAAAAACCTAAATCTTAGTGGATTTAGGTTTTTAGTAATTTAGTTAGTTTGGTAGTTTTATTTTTTAGCTTCGCCTTCTTTTGCTTCAGCTGCTGGTTTTGCATCTGTTTTAGGCTCTGCTTTATATTTATCATTTAAAGCTTTGATAATTTCTTTAGTGATATCGTATTTCTCTTCAGCATACAAAATTGTAGCCGCATCTCCAGTTCCATAGATGTAAGAGTAACCGTTTTTCTTTCCGTAGTCTTTGATGAATTTTTTAACTCCACTAACAAGAGAATCCATTTCAACACCACTTTCTTGTTGCAATTGTTGTGCTAATGCTTGTTGTGCATACCCTAATTGCTGCTCTCTTTTTTGTAACTCAGCACCTCTTTGCTGTGCCCAAGCCTGACCGTTTGCTTGTGCTTGACTTTGAAAATTAGCAGCGTCTTGTTTAAAACGTGAAATCTCAGCTTGTAATTGTCTACCTTTTTCTTCCGCTTGAGCTTTGTACTTTGCCTCTAAATCTTTTGCCTCAGTGTATTCTTTCATCAAAACCGAAGTATCCACGTAAGCTGTTTTTACTTCCTTTACCTCTGCTGTTTTGTTACAAGAAACTGCGAAAACTGAAAGTGCGATAATAACTAATGCTTTTTTCATTTTTTTTAAATTCTATTTTTTTAAGTATTGAAGACAAAAATATAAAAAAATCAATAGCATCAGCATAAAGTTTAAAAAATGCGCAAATTTTATGATATTGTTTTTATTTATCGAAAAAATAATAGCAATAATTCAACTTTATAGCATACAAAAGCTATTTAATGACCATTTTTTTTCAAAAAAAGCTATTTCGCCACGAAAGGACAAAATAGCTTTTGAATGTATTTTAGTTTATTTATTTGTTTTTTAAAACATAAATATGCGATGAATATTCTTTTGTACTTTTCGCTTTCCAATTTGATTTTAGACCAATGAAAAAAGCTTTGATATAATTCATTTTTCCTGTTTTGTACTTTTCAGATAAAAGGCTCACATAAAATGAATCGAACTTCATTGGAAGTACTTTTTCTAATTTCATGTTAACTCTTTCAAAAAGCAATTGAATCGATTTCTTAGAAAAATGCCAAAAGTGAATCGGCACATCATAAGCGGCCCAAAAAGTTTTATAATGATTTGCATCAAACGATTTGTAGTTCGGAACCGCAATAATTAATGTTCCAGTTGGTTTCAATAAACGCTTTAATTCTTGAATTTGATTTTCTAAATCTGGAACGTGTTCCAAAACGTGCCACATGGTAATCACATCCAAAGAATGATTTTTTAAACTGCTAATTTCTTCTACAAATAAAATTCCTTTTTGCTTGGCAATGTTTTTTGCTCGGTCGCTTGGCTCGACTCCAATTGTTTCCCAACCGTCATTTTTTGCCGTCAAAAGAAAATCTCCAGTTCCAGCACCAATATCTAAAATTTTACCTTTTTGCGGTTGCTGGCTATTGATTAAATTCAATTTATTTTGAAGCGCTATATTTTTTACGAAATGATATGCTTTTTCAAATAATGAACGTTTGTTGTCTGTATGAGAAATATAATCTTCGCTTTCGTAATATCTTCCTAAATTTTGAAGTTCGGGTTGTGGAGAAGTAATTAGCATATCTAATTCTTCATCATAATACAAATCAAAAATTTCTTTTGAAACAGAATGGTCTTTAACCGTAAGAAAATGTTTTTTGTTTAAAACGTTCATTTTTAAATTTTAGATATTGGGTTTAATTTATAGCAAATCCTAAAAGCAAAATTATCGCTTTTAGGATCTTTTGTTTTGTATTTTTAATTAAAATATTTAAAAGGTTTCACGTGGAACAATTTTAAGTATTCAGTCGCAGTCTTCAGTCACAGTTAAACTGCAAACTAAAAACTGCGACTGCCAACTTTTTTTATCTTCCCATATAAATCAAAAGCACGGAAATATCACTTGGTGATACCCCGCTGATTCTAGAAGCTTGCGAAATAGTTACAGGACGTATCTTACTTAATTTCTGTTTTGCTTCAATCGACATTGATTTGATTTTATTATAATCGAAATTTTCTGGAATTTTTACTTCTTCCAAACGATTTAGTTTATCAGCATTATTCCTTTCCTTTTCGATGTATCCAGAATATTTTACCTGAATTACAGCTTGCTCCACAATTTCTTCGTCCAATTTATTCTCTTCGATATAAGCAGAAACTTTTTCAAATTTCAACATATCTTCTAGTTCAATTTGCGGACGAGAAAAAATCTTGAACATTTTATCTCCTTGCGAAATTGGCGCAGATTCTTTCGCTTCCAAAATTGGATTTGTTTCTGCAATGGTTACACTTGTTTCTTTGAAAAACGAAACCATCTTTTCAGATTCATTCAACTTTCTTTCCATTCTTCGTAAACGATGTTCAGAAGCTAAACCAATTTCGTACGACATTGGAGTCAATCTGAAATCGGCATTATCTTGACGCAACAATGTTCTATATTCTGCTCTAGATGTAAACATACGATATGGTTCTTCTGTTCCTTTCGTTATCAAGTCATCAATAAGAACTCCGATGTATGCTTCGTCACGTTTTAAAATCAATGGATCTTTTTCGTGAACTTTCAAGTGTGCATTTATTCCTGCCATCAAACCTTGAGACGCTGCTTCTTCATAACCAGTTGTTCCGTTAATTTGTCCAGCGAAATATAATCCTTCAACTAACTTAGTTTCCAAAGTATGTTTTAATTGTGTTGGAGGAAAGAAATCATATTCTATAGCATAACCAGGTCTAAAGAATTTTACATTCTCGAAACCTGCTACAGAACGAAGCGCTTTAAATTGAATATCTTCTGGAAGTGAAGTTGAAAATCCGTTTACGTAAACTTCGCAAGTATTCCATCCTTCTGGCTCCACAAATAATTGATGACGCTCTTTATCTGCGAAACGATTTATTTTATCTTCAATCGAAGGACAATATCTTGGTCCTAAACTTTTGATTCTTCCGTTGAACATTGGAGAACGATCAAAACCTTCTCTCAAAATATCATGAACATTCAACGAGGTGTATGTCATGTAACAAGAACGCTGATGCGTTAATGGAGAAGTCACATCTGAATAAGAAAATTTATCTGGCTTTGCATCTCCTTTTTCTTCGTTCATTTTAGAATAATCTAAAGAACGTCCATCTACTCGAGGTGGTGTTCCAGTTTTCATTCTTCCAGCTTCAAAACCTGCTTTGATCAAATCTTCGGTAATTCCGGTGGCAGCACTTTCTCCTGCTCTACCTCCACCGAATTGTTTTTCTCCGATATGAATTAAACCATTCAAAAAAGTACCATTTGTCAAAACCACAGATTTGGAACGAATTTCCACACCAAGTGAAGTTCTAATTCCTTTTATCTTTCCGTTTTCAATAATTAAACCTTTTACCATTTCTTGATAAAAATCTAAATTTGGAGTTCCCTCCAACATCATTCTCCATTCTTCTGCAAAACGCATTCTATCACTTTGAACTCTCGGCGACCACATTGCAGGTCCTTTTGATTTGTTCAGCATTTTGAATTGGATCGCAGTCTTATCAGAAACGATTCCTGAATATCCACCAAGCGCATCAATTTCGCGAACGATCTGTCCTTTTGCAATTCCTCCCATCGCAGGATTGCAAGACATTTGTGCAATGTTTTGCAAACTCATTGTAACCAATAAAGTTTTAGATCCCAAATTTGCAGCAGCAGCTGCAGCTTCAGAACCAGCATGGCCTGCACCAACCACAATAACATCGTATTCTTCTAAAAACATTTTGTTTTATTATTCTCCAAAAACCGTTAACGCGGTTTCTAGAATTACATTTATTTTTTTTCATTGTTCCACGTGGAACGTATTTTTTTTGTTTCAGGTTTGAAGTTTCATGTTTCAAGTTCAAACTGGAATCTTCAAACTAAAATCTTCAAACTGAAATCTTCAAACTGAAATCTTCAAACTGAAATCTTCAAACTAAAATCTTCAAACAGAAATCTTCAAACTGAAATCTTCAAACTGAAATCTTCAAACTGAAATCTTTAAACTGAAATCTTTAAACTGAAATCTTTAAACTGAAATCTTTAAACTGAAATCTTTAAACTGAAATCTTTAAACTGAAATCTTCAAACTGAAATCTTCAAACTGGAATCTTCAAACTGGAATCTTCAAACTGGAATCTTCAAACTGGAATCTTCAAACTGGAATCTTCAAACTGGAATCTTCAAACTGGAATCTTCAAACTAGAATCTTCAAACTGGAATCTTCAAATCTTCAAATCGAATCATCAAATCAAATCATCAAATCAAATCATCAAATCAAATCATCAAATCAAATCATCAAATCAAATCATCAAATCAAATTCTGAATCGAAATGTTTCACGTGAAACATTTTAAACTTTCATTCTAACTTTTCAAATCAGAACTTTTCAAATCAGAACTTTTCAAATCAGAACTTTTCAAATCAGAACTTTTCAAATCAGAACTTTCAAATCAGAACTTTCAAATCAGAACGCAAACTTACGTTCCTCGTGAAACGTTTTAATTTTTCATCCTTCAAAATATCAAATTCACTAATCGTGCCACGTAAAACATCACGTGTATTTCTTTAAATTCAAACCTAAAAATAGTTCCACGTGGAACAACTTAATCTTTTCTCGAATCTTTTAATAACGTTCCACGTGGAACGTTATTATTTTCTCTTTATTTTCTATAAACATGTTTCACGTGGAACGTTCTAAAAAAATCAAGATCTAAAACGTTTTACGTAGAACATGTTTTTATTTTTCTAAACATATTAATTACTGTTCCACGTGAAACATCTTCATCTTTTCTTCTTCCTTTGCTCGCATTAACTGAGCATCTTCTTCTGTCTTATCCTTATATCCACAGTAATGAAGTATACCATGAGACAACACTCTTTTAAGTTCTTCAGCGAATGAAACATTGAAGTCTTTTGCATTATCTGCAACACGTTCTACAGAAACAAAAATATCTCCATTTAACTCGTTACCAACAGTATAATCAAAACTGATAATATCCGTAAGTGTGTCGTGATCTAGATATTCAACATTAATCTTGTGAAGATATTCATCATCACAAAAGATATAATTGATCTCTCCTTCGTTCTTCTTTTCAGAAACAATAATAGCACTTAACCAATCACTATAAGCTTGTTCATCTCCCAGTTCGAAATCTGTTTCGTAATTAAAATTTATCATTTTGTATTAAAGTATTCTTGAACTTTTTGATTAAAATTCGAGCGCAAAGGTAGTGATTGTCTGTTTAATATCTCTACACTGTTTAAATATTCCAATAATGAACTTGGTAAAGCATTCGAACGGTTTGAGAATTCAGCCTTATTTGTTTCAGATTGTCTTTGCGTATCTTGCCCTTGTTGCTGAACTGCGTTGTTTAATTTCCATAATTCTTGTTGGATGTTTAGTATACGTTGCAGGTTCTCATTCTTAAAACCTTTATTCAGAATCTGTTTTTCAGATTGCTTCATCTGGTCAATAACAGATTTACCTTGAGAGTCCAAACCTTTCTTTGCTAATTCTTTTTGCAATGCTTCTCTCAGTTTAACCTGTTCTTTGTAAATCTCCATTATAGCTTCTGCATCTCCTTCTCCATCTTGCCCTTCACTCCCGTTCTTTTCTCCTTTTCCATTTTTTCCATCTTTACCAGAAGAACCTTTATCGCCACTTTTACTTCCTTGTCCTTCTTTGCCCTGACCGTCTTTTCCTTGACCACTTTGCCCTTGTCCAGACTTTCCATCTTTTCCTTCACCTGGTTTATCACCCTGCTGCTGTCCAGATTTCATTCCGTCTTTCATCTTATCAGCAAGACCTTTTTGTTTCTGAATAATATCAGGCAATTGCATTCCTTGTCCGTCTCCTGGTTTGGGTTTACCTGCGCCCGGTTTTGACATTGACATCTGCATATTATTCAACATATCGCTTAAGAAATCTGCCAACTTATTAGCAGATGAAACGGCATATTGCTGGTGTGAAACTCCTCTAGGAATCTGTACATCCGTTAAGGTTTCGATTGCTTTATCCATGTTGTATTGTACATTACCAATTTCCTTTGTTACATCTTCTGCCACCTTCGGGTTACGTAATGAAAGCGCAAACAAACTGTCATCAACATGTCTGAATTGCTGTTTCAAATTCTGCTGAATTTTGATATTTTTAGTAAATGTTGATGAGCCTAATTTCATTGCTTTGAACTGTTTCATCACATCTTCTTGCGACAAAGAATACGCTAAAAGATTATCCAGAATCTGACGAAGCATTGCTACATCTTCTTCTAATTGTTCTTGTTCTCCACCTTCCATTTCACTCTGCATTTCCTGAGCCATGTTTTTCATTTTCTTGGCTGCACTTTTCTGTTTTGGCTTAGCCGAAGACGTGTTCTTTTTACTTAATTCTTCTGAAGCTTTTTTAAGATCATTGTCTACATCTTTCTCTTTAGAAGCATCAGCCGGAATATCCAAAGGTTTCTTTAAAGTCTTATTTTCTTCTTTCAAATCTTTTAAATCTTCCTGAATCTTATCAAATGATTTATTGATTTCATCTTGCTTCTCTTTGGTGTTTTCTTTTTCTTTATTAGATAACTGTTCCTGTTGTTCTGACAGTTTATTTAATTTCTCAGCAACTTGTTCTGCTTTCTTTGAAACATAAAAACGCTTGGTTAACTCTACCAATTGTTCTAAATTACGAGATTGGTTTTTACTGATTTGTTTGAACTTTTCCATCTTATCAAACAGCTCTTCACTGTTTAATTTATCATTCAAGTTCTTCAATTCGTCTAATAATTTCTGATTCTTTTCTAAATCTTTCTGTGCATTGTCTAAACGTTTTTGTAAATCTTCAGCAGTTTTATCTTTCTTATCGTCTTTAAACTTATCCAGATTCTGATTCATTTTCTCAGAAAATTGTTTCATCATTTCGTCTTGTTGTTTCTGACGTTTGATAAAATCATTAATATTCTGCTGATCTTTAAACTCTAAATTGTCTTTTTCTTTTCCTGTATTTTGAAGCTTATCCATTTCTGAAATTTGCTTGGTTTGGTTCTTCAAAGATTTAGATAAACTATTGATATTATTATTTTGTTGTTGTAATTCTTGATCTTGGATTTCATCTGTTGTAGCTACACGATCTGAAAACGTAGTAGACTTTGTACTCTTAAATCCGTGTGGTGCATCATTATCAAAAACTTCAAAATAGTATTCGTATGAAACACCTTCTTCAACTGGCAGGTTACTAGGAAAATTAAAAACAAACTGATCAAATACTCCAGCCTTTACCAGAATGTTTCCACGCTTCGCAGACTGAGGTTTGTTACGTTCGTAGTATACAATTTGTAGTTTCGAAAGTCCGTAGTCGTCACTTAATCTTCCTAAAATATAGTTCTTATCTAGCTTCAAACTATCAGGCGCAGGCCCAACATTGACGGTTGGATACTGATCCTTGATTACAGACAGCTGATAGTCTAATTTCTCGTAGTTTTTTACCTTATTATTTGATGTAAGAATTTGATATTCTGTATTTTGACTAATATTTTTAGCCAATTTAAACTCATTTTCTACCTTATTGAACTTGAATACTTCGTTATCTTTTTTCCATGTTACTTCTTGTGTAGATTTGGTGTTCATTTTCCAGGTTACAGTTGTTCCTTCAGGTACAATTGCGTTTCCAGTTCCTTGAATTGTTTCTGATTTTTTCTTTAAGTAAGAAGGAAAATTTAAAACCATTTCGAAGTTTGCAATTGACGGAACAGTGATAACTCTTAGATCATATTCTTCTGAAACAACTGAATTTCCTTCAAAAGAAAAACGAATATCTTCTGCTGGTTTCTCTACTTTAAATTCAAACTTTCCAGGTTGAGAAGATTCCATAAAATAACTTTCGTTACCAATATGAATCATCACATTTTCTGGAACTACATTTCCAACAGATTCCATTTTGATTACAAAATCTTTGTTTTGCTCTGCTTGCAAATTAGAATTCAAAACCACAAATTTGAAAGGAGCTGGTGGCAAGAATGCAGAATTGAAATGCACTACTCTATTCAAACTTTGAGAAATTACATTGTTATTTCCAGAAATATAAAACACAGCAAAAAGCAAAATTGGAACTAAAGCCAATGGTAAATATTTTTTATTTGCTTTAAAATTGATTGCATTTCCAAACGGAATTGGTTGCAAAGAATTTGCTTTTTGTTCGATTGAAGCCATAACTAATTCTGAACTTTCAGGATTATTCTCTGAAGACAATTGCAAAAAGTTCGTCAGCTTATCGCTCACTTCTGTGAAATGATTTCCGATAATTTTTGAAGCTTGCGTATAATCAATTCCCTTTTGAAGTTTGAATAATTTGAATAATGGAAACAGAATTAAACGAACTAAAAGGAAAACTTCAACAGCAATAAAAATCCAAAAAAGGAAAGTTCTTCCTAATGGTTTCAGCCAAAGAAAGTATTCCACAAAAAGCGTAAATAAAAAATATAATAAACCAAAACCAGTAAAAAGTAATATGCCTTTTATCAATTCGTTGGTATAGTATTTCTTAATGAAAGCCTCAAGCTTTTGATATATTGCAGATGATGTCTTCAAAATAAATCTCTTTTAATTATAACCTATAAAAGTAGTAATTATAACATTAAGTTTGAAAGTCAAAAGTCGAAAGTCAAAAGTTACATTATCAAGGTAAAAGCTTTCAGACTTTCGACTTTCGGCTTTTGACTAATGTTGTATCTTTGCATCAAAATTTAAACAAATGTCAAAGCAAGTTCGTGTGCGTTTTGCACCAAGTCCGACTGGACCATTACATATTGGCGGAGTTCGTACTGCCCTATTTAATTATTTATTTGCGAAGAAACATAACGGTGTTTTTTATCTAAGAATTGAAGATACAGATCAGACACGTTTTGTTCCTGGTGCAGAGGCTTACATTATGGAAGCTCTTGAATGGTTAGGAATTGCTCCTGAAGAAACTGTTGGAAAAAATGAAAAATTTGGTCCGTACAGACAAAGCGAACGTAAAGATCTTTATCAACAATATGCCGATCAATTGATTAATTCTGGTTGGGCGTATTATGCATTTGATACTCCAGAAGCTTTGGATGCACATAGAAAACAACACGAAGCAGAAGGAAAAACATTTATATACAATCATCACAATCGTGAAAAATTAGATACTTCGTTAGTAATTTCTGCTGAAGAAACTGCGAAGAGAATTGCAAATGGCGAACATTATGTGATTCGTTTTAAAACTCCGGTTGATGAAACTTTACATTTGAAAGATATCATTCGTGGTGATGTTAAGTTTGAAACTAATCTTTTGGATGATAAAGTTTTGTTCAAAAGTGACGGAATGCCAACGTATCATTTAGCCAATATTGTGGATGATCATTTAATGGAAACTTCACACGTAATCCGTGGGGAAGAATGGTTGCCATCTATGCCACTTCACGTTTTATTGTACAGAGCCTTTGGTTGGGAAGCTCCAGAATTTGCACACTTACCTTTGATTTTGAAACCAGTTGGAAATGGAAAATTATCAAAAAGAGATGGAGACAAAATGGGATTCCCAGTATTTCCTTTAGAATGGAAAACAGAAGAAGGTATTTCATCTGGTTACAGAGAGAAAGGATTTTTTCCAGAAGCTGTTGTAAACTTCCTTGCTTTATTAGGATGGAATGACGGAACCGACAAAGAAATTTATTCTTTAGAAGAATTGGCTGAGTCTTTTGACTTAAATAGAGTTCACAAAGCGGGAGCAAAATTTGATCCTGAGAAAAACAAATGGTTCAACCACCAATATTTAGTAAAACAAAATGATGCAGATTTAGCAAAAACTTTCTCTCCTATTTTGGTAGAAAAAGGTGTTGATATTTCTAAATATGACATTACAAGAATTGTTTCGTTGATTAAAGAAAGAGCCAATTTCGTTTCTGATTTTTGGGAATTGACTGATTTCTTTTTCCAGGCGCCAACATCTTACGATGAAAAAGCAAGCAAAAACTGGAAAGAAGAAACTCCAGCATTAATGCAAGAATTAATTTCAACTCTTGAATATATCGATGGTTTTGATTCTGCAAATATTGAAGCAATTGTAAAAGATTGGTTAACCAAAAATGAAATCGGAATGGGTAAAGTGATGCAACCTTTCCGTCTCAGTTTGGTTGGAGCTTTGAAAGGTCCTCACCTATTTGACATTGTAGAAATCATTGGAAAAGAAGAAACTATTTCTAGAATTCAGAAAGCGATTTCTACTTTATAAAATAATTTACCATTAAGATATTAAGTTTATTAAGCTCTACTTATTGGTAAAAAAGAAGTTTTTTAAGTTCATAAAGCTTAGCTTAATTATCTTGACAAAGCTTGACTTAATTTACTTAATGCCTTTAATGGTCCAAAAAAAGTCTTTAAGATCTAAAGCTTAATTGTCTTGACAAAGATTTGATCTTAATTTTCTAAATGAACTTAATGTTTCAAAAAAACTAAACGCTATGAACATCACAAAAATGTTCTTAGCGTTTTTTTAATGTTTGAAAATTTTATTTTAGAAGAATTTTCGTAAATTACCAAATTCATAAATATAAACTAAATAACCATGGGTACAGCATTTATTATTCTATTAGTATTCGCATTCTTTATTTTAATGTCTTCATTTTTTACAGTGAAGCAACAAACTTCCGTCGTTATCGAACGATTTGGAAAATTTCAAAGTGTGAGAAACTCAGGATTACAACTTAAAATTCCGATAGTTGACAGATTGGCCGGACGTGTAAATCTTAAAATTCAACAATTGGATGTTATTATTGAAACTAAAACAAGAGACAACGTTTTCATTAAAATGAAAGTTTCTGTTCAGTTTAAAGTAATTCAGGAAAAAGTTTACGAAGCATTTTACAAACTAGAATATCCTCACGATCAGATTACTTCTTATGTATTTGACGTCGTTCGTGCCGAAGTTCCGAAATTAAAATTGGATGATGTTTTTGAAAGAAAAGATGATATTGCAGTTGCAGTAAAACGTGAATTGAACGAAGCAATGTCTACTTACGGATATGATATCATCAATACTTTGGTTACTGATATTGATCCAGACATCCAGGTGAAAAATGCAATGAACAGAATCAATGCTGCCGATAGAGAAAAAACGGCTGCAGAATTTGAAGCTGAAAGTTCAAGAATTAGAATTGTTGCAAAAGCAAAAGCAGAAGCAGAAAGCAAACGTTTACAAGGACAAGGTATTGCAGATCAGCGTCGTGAAATTGCAAGAGGTCTTGTAGAAAGTGTTGAAGTTTTGAACAATGTTGGAATTAATTCTCAAGAAGCTTCTGCCCTAATTGTAGTTACACAACATTATGATACTTTACAATCTATTGGAGCTGATACCAATTCAAACTTAATTCTTCTTCCAAATTCTCCTCAAGCTGGAAGTGACATGTTAAATAATATGGTTGCCTCTTTTACAGCATCTAACCAAGTTGGCGAAATGATGAAGAAGAACACTAAAAAAGTGGAAAAACAAAAACCAATTCAGCCACAATCTGGGTACGAAGATGACATTCAACCAGATGTTCAACAATAATTTCAAAATAAAAAAGAGGCTTAATTGCCTCTTTTTTTATTCATAAACCAGTTGATCACAAATGGTAAAATGGATTGTAAAATTTCTGGAAATGACTTTCTAACATAACCTGTGTAAGATGAAACGAAACCATTTACAATATTTTGCGGTGTAATACTTTCTTTAGTTTTCTGAAAACTCAAAACCAACTTCTGATAATTAATTTCTTTCTCGAGTTTCAGAATTTCTAGATCTCTTTCAATCTCAGCATACGAAGAGTATTTTTTTCTTTCCATAATTAATCATTAAAAAAGATTTCTGAAAACTTTTCCAAAATTGGACCTTCCACCATTTTGTCTTTTATAAAGAAAAGCAAAATAGTAATTACTAAATAGATTCCTCCTACTGTCAAAAATCCGAGAGCATTACTTTCAAACAAAGAACCAAAAGCATAGGCCGCGGCAAAAGATCCAAAAATCATAACCATACTGAAACATAATAAAATCAAAGTAAACTTAAAGATTAAAGTTGTTGATTTCATTGCAACTTTAAAACCCCAAAGTTTGTAATAAGCTAAATGACTTTCAATGTATTCTTTAGCCTGATCTTGAACTTTTTCAGTGTTTTCTTTTAATTCTTCAAAAGCCATAATTAAAATTTAAAAAATAAAAAAGCACAAAACTTCCTTATAAAAATAAGCCAGTAATGTGCTTTCTGTAATTGTTATTATTTTTGAAGCTTAGCGTTTTGCGCTTTTAAATCGGCCAATTTAGTTTCCAAAAAAGTGATTACCTCTTCTGTTTTGTAACTTACATTTGATAATAACTCCGTTAATGTACCATCAAGATTTTGTGTCGCAGTTGTGAACTTTTCACGAAGAACTTCAGAACTGGCATCAAAAGAATCTTTTAGATTATTTTTAGTATCATCGATACCTTCTTTAATTTTTGCTCTTGTTTTTGATCCTTTATCTGGAGCAAATAAAATCCCGATTGCCGCTCCTGCAGCTGCTGCAGCCAGAATTGCTGCTGCTGTATTTAAGTTCTTAGACATGATATTACAATTTTAAAATTATCAATAAAGATACGTTTTTTTGAACTTATAAATTTCTGATTAATTGCAATTTATAAAAAATTAACACTATTATTAATACACATAAGTCGTTGCTTCGTATTTACCATCTTTTTCAGTTATGCTCACAAACGGAGAACCATTTGAAGCTGACTTACTTTTAATTCTCATAGCAGTTTGTCTCTCGTTAGCAATTGGCGGTTCACCTTTTGTCTTGGTCGAGACTCCTTTAAATGTCCCGGTCTGCTTCAGTCCGATTGTTTTTTCCTGAGGCAAAACAGTTACCATTTTGTAATCGTCTTTTGAATCAACTACTATTTTATCAGAAACTTTCTGAGTTTGTTTGGTTTGCTTGTTTGTAATTGATGAAACAGCATGTTTGCTAATTTTTACTTCTTCCGAACTTCCGTTCACAGAATAATAAACGAAACCATTTTCATTTTTAATAAAATTTACATCAAGTTGTTCTCCGTTGTGTTTTGTAATTTGATGTGTTTGAGAAATTGCTACGTTTGCAAATAATAATGCTAGTGCGAAATATAAAATTTTCATGATAATTAGATTTAAATTAAAAATTGTCAGACTTGAAATTTAAAAACTAAACTTTCACACAAATTCAACATTATGGAATTTTGTACATTATGATCCAATTTCAAAAAATATCTTTTACGGGGAAATATTATCAAAATTACATCACAATAAAAATCAGAACATAAAATTGTCTCTTGAGAAATCAGTTTTGAAAATCTATTGTCATAAAAATTACGAGTTTCTAAAAACAATACATTTCAACTTAGATTCTTCACGGCAAATTTTAATTTTTACAAAAATCATCTCTGACTTTTGAAACTGAGTTAAAAATAGCAGTTTTATACACAATTGTGTGTTAACAAGCAGTTAAACTGATCAAAATAACAGCAAAAACTAAAATAAAGGCCGTAAATAAATAATAATTTAAAAAATGAGTTATATATTAAATCAATTAAAAAAAAGTCTTAAAATCAATTTATGAAGGTTAAAATTAATATATAAAAACTATTATTTTATTATTTATAATCATTTTTATAAATAATAAATAAAAACTAAATTATATAAAAATTAATAAATAAAATTTATCAACAAAAAATCGAGATCAAAAACTCGAATATAATGAAAAACTATGATTTTAATTTTACAGTCAATTTCACATATAATAATTAAAAACTAAATTTTTACAAAATTCATAATTAAAAATTATAATTCTAAATTTTGAGATCAAAAATTTAAAAAATAAGAAAAAACTTTAATTTGATTTATTTGACATGAAAATTGAAATCAAAAAAGTAAAAAATTAAAATAAAGACTTCTAATAAACGTAAATTTAAAAAATGAATTGGTTATCCAACAAAATTTAATTTTTGATTAAAATCAATTTATGAATGTTGCTTTTAATCTATAAAAGTTATAATATTTTAAATTTTAATAGTAAATATATATAATAAAAAAAAGCGCTTATAAAAGCGCTTTTCATAAATTTAGTTGATATTATTTTTTTACCATTTCAGAAAGAATTTCATTTTCTCTTTCCGAAGCATTTTTTGGTGGATTTGAATATAATTTCAAAATTTCATCATCAAACTGATTTTTGAAACTTTGACTTTCAATATCTCTCAAATTTAAAAGTGCTTTTGATCTAACATAAGTTGATTCACTTTTTAAAGACATTGAATATAATTTCTTAATATCTTCTTCTTCAAAATCTGTAGATTTCCAGTTTGAATATTTCAAAATAAACTGAGAAAACAATAACGAAGCCTTATTATTGTTGATATTTTTCTTCAATGAATTCTGTATCAAAGAAAAACTAGAAATATTTTTAATGTTCTCCCCTATGGCACTTTCAATTGCAATTCTCTCCGGTTTACTTTCAACTTTAAAATATTTGTTGATTTCTTTTAAAGAATTATTGATGCTATTTTCTTCTTTTTTACCTTTTTCTTCCCAAGCATCTTTCAATCCAACTGTTTTGTTAAACACTAATTTTGAAGGAGTTGAGTCTTTATCAACAGTAAAATATCCTAAACGTTGAAACTGAAATTTATCTTCATTTTGAGCTGTTGATAAACTTGGTTCAACAAATCCAGTAACAATTTCTAAAGAATTTGGATTCACAAAATCTAAGAAATTTTTCTCTTTATAACTGTCTGGAGCTTCATCTGTAAACAAACGATCGTACAAACGAACTTCTGCTTCCAAAGCATGTTTAATAGAAACCCAATGTAAGGTTCCAGATACTTTTCTTTGGCTTGCTTCTGTTCCGCTTCCGCTCAAAGAATCGGTATCATAAGTCACATGAATTTCTGTAATATTTCCTTCAGCATCTTTTACAACTGATTCACCTTTAATGATATAAGCATTTTTAAGACGTACTTCTTTTCCTAAAGTCAAACGGAAATATTTAGCTGGAGCTTCTTCTAAAAAGTCTTCTCTTTCAATGTATAATTCACGCGAAAAAGGCACTTTTCTAAAACCTGCATTTTCATCTTCTTGATTATTTTCAGCTTCCAACCACTCTTCTTTATCCTCTGGATAATTGGTAATTACCAATTTTACAGGATCTAAAACAGCCATTACACGAGGTGCAATTTTGTTCAAATCTTCACGAATACAGAATTCTAAAACCGAAACATTTATTAAATTATCACGTTTTGCAATACCAATTGTGTTAGCAAAATTACGCAAAGATGCAGCTGTATAACCGCGTCTTCTTAACCCAGAAATAGTTGACATTCTTGGATCATCCCAACCGTTAACATGCTTTTCTTTAACCAGTTGCTGTAATTTTCTTTTACTAACAACAGTATGTGATAAGTTACGTCTGGCAAATTCTCTTTGCTTTGGACGAAGCTTATTATCATCAAAAATCTGATCTAAAAACCAATCGTATAATTCACGGTGAGGCAAGAATTCAAGTGTACAAAATGAGTGCGAAATTTGTTCTAAATAATCACTTTGTCCGTGTGCCCAATCGTACATCGGATAGATTTTCCAAGCATCGCCAGTTCTGTGGTGATGTTTGTGTAAAATTCTGTACATGATAGGATCACGCATTAACATGTTAGTTGATTTCATATCAATTTTAGCACGAAGAATATGTGTACCAGCCTCAAATTCACCATTTTTCATTCTTTCGAATAAATCAAGGTTTTCTTCAACTGAACGATTTCTGTACGGACTATCAGTTCCTGGAGTTGTTGGAGTTCCTTTTTGAACCGCCATTTCTTCAGAAGATTGACTATCAACATAAGCTTTATCTTTTTTAATTAATAAAACGGCCCAATCGTATAATTGCTGGAAATAATCTGAAGCATAACATTCTTCTGCCCAAGTATATCCTAACCATTCTACATCTTTTTTAATAGCATCAACAAATTCCTGTTCTTCTTTTTCAGGGTTTGTATCATCAAAACGTAAATTCACAGGAGATTGATAATCAATTCCTAAACCAAAATTTAAAGCAATAGAACTTGCGTGCCCAATGTGTAAATAACCATTAGGTTCTGGTGGAAAACGAAAGCGAAGTTTAGTATTTGAAAGACCTGATTTTACGTCTTCCTCTATGATTTGTTCAATAAAATTGAGTGATTTCTCTTCTGATGCCATTATTTTATAGTAATTTTAGCAAAGATAAAAAAGTTTATAGTTTATAGTTTATGGTTTATGGTTTTCTTTGGAAACTTACTCTAAACTTGAAACTTAAAACTTGAAACTAAATTTAGAAATGGGAGTTATAAAACTTAAAAATATCCGTACTTTTTCTTACCACGGGTGTTTAATTGAAGAAGGAAAAATTGGATCTGATTATACTGTTGATCTAAAAATTAAAACCAATTTACAGAAATCAGCCGAAACAGATCATCTTTTAGATACTGTTGACTACGTACATTTGAACAAAATTGTGACGGAAGAAATGGCAATACGTTCGCATTTATTAGAACATGTAGCCAAAAGAATCAATATTCGTGTGCTGGCAGAGATAGAAACGGTAGAAAAAACTACTGTTTGGGTTTCTAAAATTAATCCTCCTATTGGTGGTGATGTTGAGTCAGTTACTATAAAAATGACGGAAATAAGAAAGTAATATTTGAAATTAAAATTCAAAAAAATTAAAATAGTTCATTTGAAACTTTTGAAATTTAAAGATTTTAGTTACTTTTGCCAACCGTTCAAGTAATGGCGTCGTGGCCGAGCGGCTAGGCTGGGCTCTGCAAAAGCTCCTACTCCGGTTCGAATCCGGACGATGCCTCAAGAAGAGATACAGAAATGTATCTCTTTTTTTTATGTTTAAATTTTTATAAAAAATTAATTAAAGATATTGGTTCGAATCCAGACGATGCCTCTAAAACCTTCAAAGCAATTTGAAGGTTTTTTTATACTTAACTTTTAATCAATCTTGTCATTCTGAGGAACGAAGAATCACACAAGTAATTCAACAAAGATTAGCTACCAACATTGCGGAGTTTCCTGTGTGATTCTTCGTTCCTCAGAATGACAAACTGTTGTCAACTTTGTCAAAGTTTTAAACTTGACAAAGTTCTACAGGACACTTATAAACACAAAAAAACCTCTGATAATCAGAGGTTTTTTTGATATAATTTGAGTTATTAACAACTACTTTTTTTCTATTTTTTCTAAAGCGTTTTTAACCATTTCTTTTTCTTTTGGAAACCATCCTTGAGTTATTAATGCAAATCCGAAAACCATTAAAACAACACTAATTCCTTTTTTAATTTTAACGATATTCGTTGGTGTCATTTTAGATTTTAACTGTTTGGCTAATAAAATTTTAGCACAATCAATTAGTAAATAAGTGATGATTACAGCAGCAAAAAACGTCATCATTCTTGGAGTCTGCATTTCTAATTTTGGTCCTACAGAAATAATTACTGCTAACCAGAATCCTAAAACTCCAATGTTAATAACGTTCAGTAAAAAGCCTTTTACGAACAAACTTCCGTAGTTTCTTTTTAAAATATCACGGTCGATTTCTTCATCGTTTATTTTTTCGTCCTTCTTAAGTTTTACAAACGAAATAATACCATAAGCAAGCATAATTATTCCGCCAAAAATAAAAAGAGCAGGATCATCTTTTAAACTAGAAATCAATCTGTAACTTCCTAAGTAAGCGATAGCTATAAAGAAAATGTCTCCTAATACTACACCTAAATCGAAAACAATTGCAGATCTAAAACCTTTTGTAATGCTGGTTTCTAATAAAACAAAAAATACTGGTCCTACCATAAAACTGAGAACAAGTCCCCAAGGAAGCCCCGCTAGAATATCATTAATCATCAATTACGAATTGTTATTTTACTTCTTCAATTTTACCTCCAAAAACGGTTTTCTGGTTTATTTGTTTTGGTTTTCCATAAATGTAAATAGAGCCTCCTGCGCTCACTTTTGCATCCACAAGGGTAGAAGCATTAACATCTGCTTTTCCGCCCGCAGAAACGCTTACAGTCGTCTGAGAAGTATTCAATTTACTTGCTAGCAAATAACCTCCGGCACCTAAACTTGCTACTTGATTTTCTGCTTTTCCTGTCAAAGTGATGGAACCTCCTGAAACAGAGCTTACTTTAAGTTTATCAACATTCAGATCAACATTTATGATTCCGCCTTCTTGAGCACTTACTTTAAATGAAGTTGCTTTTATAGTTTCACTGCTTTTTACTTCAGCACCTTCATTAACATCAATCAATTCTATATGTTTGTAATACAAAGTAATATCAAGATCATTTCCTGAAAGAAGTTTTGGGAAAGGCATTCTCAATTTCAAAATACCATTTTTATTTACAGCTTCTACTTCTGTTTCTCTCGCTCCTTTTATAACAATTTTATTTTCAGATCCCTGAACTAATTTTACACTTAATTTATCAAATACTTTTACGGTATCAAAATCTCCTAACTCTTTGGTAACTTGACCAAAAGACATTTGTGCAAATAAAATTACCGCGCCTATAATTAACTTTTTCATACTTTTATTTTAAATTAATACTTATTCTGCTCGTCGTAAAAAATGAAAATCCAGTTGTTTTTTAACTAAATCGGCATTTTTTACTTTAACATAAATCTCGTCTCCTAACTGCAATAAACGGTTTGAAGTAGCTCCAACCAAAGCATATTGCCTTTCGTCAAAAGTATAGTAATCCTCTTTTATCTCTCTGATTCTTACCATACCTTCACATTTGTTAGAAACGATTTCAACATAAATTCCCCATTCTGTAACACCAGAAATAACGCCAAGAAATTCTTCGTCCTGGTGATCCTGCATATATTTAACTTGCATGTATTTAACACTATCACGTTCGGCATTGGTTGCTAAATTTTCCATGTTAGAACAATGCAGACATTTGGTTTCATAAGTTTCTTCGTCAACAGAAGCTCCTCCATCCAAATAATATTGCAGCAAACGGTGTACCATAACGTCTGGATAACGACGAATTGGCGATGTAAAATGGCTGTAATAATCAAAAGCTAAACCATAATGACCAATATTATCAGTCGAATATTTAGCCTTGCTCATACTTCTAATAGCAAGAGTATCAATAAGATTTTGTTCTTTCTTACCGTTAACTTCTTCCATTAAAGCATTGATTGATTTTGAAATATCACCTTTTGATCTAAAATCAATTTTATAACCAAACTTAGCAATTACGTTTTGCATTGCAATCAGTTTGTCTTCATTTGGTTCATCGTGAATACGATACACAAAAGTTTTCTTCTGTTTTCCAATGTATTCAGCCACTTTTCTATTGGCTAAAAGCATAAATTCTTCGATCAAATGATTGGCATCTTTTGAAACTTTGAAATAAACGCCTTCTGGTTCTCCTTCTTCATTCAGATTGAATTTCACTTCCACTTTATCAAAAGAAATAGCACCTTGCTGCATTCTTTTCTTTCTTAAAATCTTTGCTAATTCATCTAATTTCAAAGTAGCTTCAACAATTTCATCTGAAACAACATACGAATCTCCAGTGATGGAAATATCAACCGGAATAGTATTATTTCCTTTTGTTTCAATAATATGCTGCGCCTCTTCATAAGCAAAACGCTGATCTGAATAAATTACAGTTCTACCAAACCATTGGTTAATAACCTGAGCTGTTGGAGAAACTTCAAATACTGCAGAGAAAGTATATTTCTCTTCATTCGGACGTAACGAACAGGCAAAATTAGACAATACTTCGGGAAGCATTGGCACTACTCGATCAACCAAATAAACGGAAGTAGCTCTTTGATAGGCTTCATCATCCAGAATTGTACCTTCTTCTAAATAATAGGAAACATCGGCAATGTGAACACCGATTTCAAAATTTCCGTTTTCTAACTTTTTGAAAGACAAGGCATCATCAAAATCTTTTGCATCTTTCGGGTCAATCGTAAACGTAAGCGTATCACGCATATCACGACGTTTTGCAATCTCAGATTCCTGAATCGAAGTATCCAGTTTTTGTGCAAAAACCTCTACTTCTACTGGGAAATCAGATGGCAAGCCGTATTCTGCTAAAATGGCGTGAATCTCTGTATTATGCTCACCAGGTTTTCCAAGCACTCGAATTACAGATCCAAACGGACTATCAGCTCTTTTTGGCCAGTCTTCAATCTTTACTAAAACCACATCTCCATTTTCTGCTTCACCAATTTTATCCTTTGGAATAAAAATATCGGTATACATTTTAGGATTGGCAGTAGAAACAAAAGCAAAGTTTGGCTGCATGTCTATTACACCTACAAACTCTGTTTTATCTCTTTCTATAACTTCAATAACTTCACCTTCAGGCTTTTTACCTTTTCTTCTATTATAAACGTAAACTTTAACTTTATCTTTATCTAATGCACGATTCAAATTATTGGTCGGAATAAAAACATCTTCTTCAAACTCATCACAAATAAAATATGCCGTTTTTCTGCTCGTCATATCTATTGTTCCTTCGTAATAATCCTGGCTTACTGCTTTAATCAAGTATTTTCCAGGTTCTGTTTCTATAATCTTCTTTTGAGCTGCAAGAATCTTTAAATCTTTTATAATCTGATTTCTGCTATTTGTATCGTCTAATTCAAGCTTAGCTCCTATTTGTTTGTAATTGAAAGGTTTATTAGCATTTTGCGATAAAATCTTAAGTATTTTTCCAGAGAAATCTTTCTCTTTTTTTATCGGCTTTCTAATTTTCTTACTCATATATCTTTTCTAATAAGGCTTAAAATTACAAATAAGATATCAGATAATACTTTTTAGCAAATAGAATTATTAAAAATATAACTTTTCGTACATTTACAAAAAGACCTAAAATGGAAAGCTTTAAGACGATCGCCATATTCAATTATCAGCACGAAACCGTAGTTCTCAAACACTTACTGGAACAAGAAGGAATCCCATATTTTTTCGAAAACGAAATGACACTTTCCGTTATGCCGTTTTACTCCAACGCCCTCGGTGGCATCAAACTCAAAGTTCATCCCAACGATTTCGATCAAGTTCAGGAAATTCTGGACAATCTCAACAATCCTCTCAAAATCGTCTGAAACAAAAAGATCAAATTCAATTTCAAATCAGATCAAAATTCAATTCAAAAAATTTTTTTTTACTTTTTGAACTTTTTTAGTTTTCAACATATATTAAATACAACAAAAAAGATTTTTAAAAATTTAAAAAAATTTGATGGTTATTATAGTGTGTTAATATGTCGAATAATTTTTTTTTCGGAGCCATTGAAATCTCGTTTTACTTATTTATTCTGAGTTATCAACATAGTTATTTTTAGTTAAATGATTAATTTATAAGACTTTTTGTATTTTAATTAACAACGGTTGACAACCAAATTTGAATTGATTTTGTAGATAAGTTGATATGTTGATTTCTGTTGAAAATGGTATTTTTAGTATTGATAACTTTTCCAAAAATTCACGAAACTTTTCTTGCATATTTAATTTCACTTTTGGATTATGAAATTTTTCAAAACAACCAAAAAAAACTTCTAATTTTCTTTTCGAACTTATTAACATTTTCTGTTAACTTAAAGTTAATTGAATATCAACGAATTACGAACTGCTATTAACACCTCAAAATTTTAACAAATATTCTAAATATTATTTATTGATTATGAGATACTTATGAAGTTATTAAAATTGTTGATAACCTTATAATGTTTTGAAAGTAAGATAGTTGTGAAATGAAGGTTTAGTGCTAAGAATTTCACGATTGTAAACTAATTTTAGTTGAATTGTTGAGAATAGAATTGAAAAGAGAAAAATTTGTGAAAATTAGTGTAATTCGTGCCGAACATCTTTTTATTAAGTAAATTTGCAATACACAACTTAATAGTATAAAAAATGAAAATTTCGATAGGAAACGATCACGCAGGTCCAGAATATAAAAAAGCAATTGTTGAAATGCTTCAAGCAAGAGGATATGAAGTAACTAACTATGGTACAGATACAGATGCTTCTGTAGATTACCCAGATTTTGGACATCCAGTAGCGAATGATGTATCTGAAGGAAAAGCTGATTTTGGAATCGTAATCTGTGGAAGCGGTAACGGAATTGCAATGACTGTTAATAAACACCCGAAAGTGAGAGCTGGTCTGTGCTGGACTAAAGAAATTGCCTATTTAACTCGTTTACACAACGATGCAAATATTGTGAGCATTCCGGCAAGATTCACATCAATTCATCAAGCTGTTGAAATAGTTGAAACTTTTCTTGATACTGCTTTTGAAGGTGGAAGACACCAAAATAGAGTGAATAAAATCGCTTGTGCGTAAAAAGTCAAAAAAAAAATTCGGTGCTTCGCACCTATAAATAAATACACCGGGCCGATTTTTTAATCTGTCCGGTTTTTTATTTAAGTATTTATAATTCAGTTCTTTAAACTAATATAAAACAATGTTTTTTGAGTTATCAACAATGTTAAGAGTTACTTTTTATAATTGAGATAGGCAATTATAAGTGCGGCTTGAATGACTAAAATCACTGCAAACTTCACAATAAAAGAAGTTTTACTTGTTTTATGTTTAAATAATAACATCGCTGTTAATAACCCTGGTGAACCTCCGCATAAAGCCATGAGAAACAAGGTTTTTTCAGGAACTCGTCTGTTATTTTTTCGAGCTTGGGATTTGTCATATCCAGCGAAAATAAAAACAAGAACATTTATAAATAAAAAATATAGTAAGAAAATTTTCATATATTATTAAAAAAAATCGTACAAATATACTATTTTAGTGTCATCAAAGTATAAAACGAAGAATTTAATTATAATTAATATGAGTCCGGTACAACTGTTTGAACAAAAGAAAGTAAGAAGCCATTATGATGCTGAAAATGTAATTTGGTATTTTTCGTAATTGATGTAATTCAAATTTTAACTGATAGCACTAATCCAAGAGATTATTGGTATGAAATGAAAATTAGAGTTAAAACGGATGACGGACTTGAACTGTCGACACTTTGTCGACAGTTCAAAATGCTCGCAGAAGACGGGAAAAATCGTCTCACAGATACTGCAGATACTGAAACCTTATTGCGTTTAATTCAATCTATTCCTTCTCCAAAAGCAGAACCTTTTAAACAATGGTTGGCAAAAGTAGGTTATGAAAGAATTCAGGAAATAGGAGATCCGTCGCAAAGTGTAGATCGTGCTCGTGAGAACTGGCAAAATATGGGACGTAGCGAGAAATGGATTCAACAACGAATGACAGGACAAGAGACACGTAAATTGCTGAAAGCGATGAAGCAAAAGGTTTGGTAGAAAATGCAAAAGCAAGTAAAAAAGGAGGAGCAATTGCTAAAAATGCACGAATAGCTCTGGAAGATAAAACAGGAAAAAGCGTGGTAACAGGAGAAAACTTTTTACCTCCAAATAAACCAAAATCTGAATAAAATACCACTAAAATTTTAAAGGATTTATATTAGTATAAAACATAATATATCTTAAAAAAAGTTGCAAAAATTATAAAACACTTTTGCATCTTTGCTATTCAAAATAAAATAAGAATGACCAATATTCAATTCATTGCAAAGTCTGTTCAGGCGCCCGCAGTCAGTATTCAAAACACAGTAAAATTATTAGAAGAAGATTGTACGATTCCGTTTATTTCGCGTTACCGAAAAGACGCAACAGGAAATCTTGATGAAACTGTTATTGAGCTGATTGCAAAATTGCAGAAAGAATACGATACTCTTATAAAACGCAAAGAAGCGGTTTTAAAATCGATCGAAGAGCAGAAAGCACTTACGCCAGAATTGAAGAAAAAGATTGAAGACAGTTTTGATTTACAGGAAATAGAAGATTTCTACCTCCCATACAAAAAGAAGAAAAAAACAAAAGCCGATGTGGCTCGTGAATTTGGTTTGGAGCCTTTGGCAAAACTAATTATATCTGAAAGTGATGCTGATATTGATTTTGTTTCGACGCAGTACATTAATGAAAATGTTATTAACGAAGAAGCGGCCATTCAAGGAGCAAGAGATATTGTAGCCGAATGGATCAACGAAAATATATATGTTCGTAAACAGCTTCGTAGATTGTTTCAGCGAAAAGCGACTATTGCTACAAAAGTGGTTAAAAAGAAAGCTGAAGAAGAAGGAGCAAAAAAATTCGAGCATTATTTTGATTGGGAAGAACCGTTGACAAAAGCGCCTGCGCATCGATTATTGGCAATGCTTCGTGCAGAAAACGAAGGTTTTATAAAAATGAAAATAGATGTTGATATCGACGATGCCTACGATGTAATTGACGAAATCATCATTAAAAAACAAAATAATTCAACAGCACATTTACAGCTGGCCATTGAAGACAGTTATAAACGTTTACTAAATCCAGCGATTGGAAACGAAACGTTACAAGAAGCAAAAGCAAAAGCCGATGCCAATTCGATTCAGGTTTTTGCTAACAATTTAGGCCAGTTATTATTAGCTCCTCCGTTGGGTGAAAAACGTATTTTGGCTATTGACCCAGGATTTAGAAGTGGTTGTAAAGTAGTTTGTCTGGACGAAAAAGGGGATTTATTATACAACGAAACGATTTATCCTCACGCGCCTCAAAAAGAGGAAACAATGGCGATCAAGAAAATCCGTTCGATGGTAAATGCCTATCAGATTGATGCCATTTCTATTGGAAACGGAACCGCTTCACGCGAAACGGAGTTTTTCATCAAAAAGATCGCATTTGACAAGCCAGTTCAGGTCTTTATAGTTTCTGAGGCTGGAGCTTCGGTATATTCTGCTTCAAAAATTGCGAGAGAAGAATTCCCAAATTATGATGTAACAGTTCGTGGTTCGGTTTCTATCGGAAGACGACTTTCAGATCCGTTGGCCGAATTGGTAAAAATTGATCCAAAAGCGATTGGAGTAGGACAGTATCAACACGATGTGGATCAGACTAAACTGAAAGAGGAATTAGATAATACGGTTATTCGTTGCGTGAACTCGGTTGGAATTAACATCAACACGGCAAGTAAGCATTTGCTAAGTTATGTGAGTGGAATCGGGGAGAAGCTGGCGGAAAACATTGTACAATACCGCTCTGAAAACGGCCCTTTTGAAGATAGAAAACAGCTTAAAAAAGTGCCCCGTTTAGGAGATAAAGCGTATCAGCAAGGAGCAGCATTTATTAGAATTTCCAATGCTAAAAATCCGTTGGATAATTCGGCGGTGCATCCAGAGGCTTATCCTGTTGTTGAAAAAATGGCGAAGGATTTGAATATTTCTTTAAATGAATTAATTGCCAACAAAGAGAAAACAGCCCTTATCAAACCAGAAAAGTATGTTACGCCTGAAATTGGTTTACTTACGCTAAAAGATATCATTAAAGAGCTTGAAAAACCTGGATTAGACCCAAGAAAGTCTGCGAAGGTTTTTGAATTCGATGCGAATGTAAAATCAATTAAAGATTTGAAAACAGGAATGATTTTACCTGGAATTGTGAATAACATTACGAACTTTGGATGTTTTGTTGATATTGGAATCAAAGAAAGCGGATTGGTTCACATTTCACAATTAAAAGCCGGATTTGTGAGCGATGTTAACGAGGTAGTAAAATTACACCAGCATGTTGATGTGAAAGTTACTGAGGTTGATGAAGATAGAAAGAGAATTCAGCTGACGATGATACTTTAAAATTTCCAATTTTTTAAATTCCAAAATCCAAAACGTTGGAGTCTTTAAATAAAAAAATGCCCAAATTACAAATTGTAATTTGGGCTAATTTATTTCTGTCAATTCTAAATTGTTATCTGCTGAAGCAATTATCGAGATAGTAGATTTCCTAGGCTCGTTAATCGTGATTCGATCAGCATGCGGATTGGGGTAAAGCGTGACTGTAAATTTTTCAATATCAAAAGTATCATTACAAATATGGCGTTTAATGGCAAGTAAAATTACCTGTTAATAAAAGTGCGTGTAGCGTCTTGACGGTTTGATGAATAATTATTTAGCTTAATGAGGTTTAAGATCAATATAGGACGCATCTAAGTACTTGATTTTCCGTATTGCTTTGTTGGGAAGGTACTGAGTTTGTAATCGGCTTTCTGCCCTGAGCAGAAAATTCATCACGAAAAGTAAGTTTTTCATATCTATAAATTTGGGACTCTAAAATAGGAATTTTTAGATATAAAAAAAATCCCAAACTACATTTGTAATTTGGGATTAATAAGTTTTCGAATTTCTTATTTTGTTTCTTCCTCTTGTTTCTTCGAAGCAGCAGGTTGATCGTCTTTCGCAGCGTTTTTAAATTCTTTAATTCCGCTACCTAAACCTTTCATTAATTCTGGAATTTTTTTACCTCCAAAAAGTAAAATCACAATACCTACTATTACAAGGATTTCTGTAAGACCTAATCTTCCCATGACTGTATATTTAATGCCGAAGCAAATTGTTTTTCTTAATTATTACGCAAAGGTATATAGAAATATACGAAATAGAAGTATTTTTAGTTTAAAATATTTGTTCAAGACCACGTTAAATATTTTATAAAATCGTAAATTATAGCTCTTCATGAAATTTTTTGAACAAATATCATGACGATTAATTGCTATATTTGCTTGCATAAAGAAGCAGAATGACTAAGAAAAAGAAAAAGAATTTTAGGAAAAAATTATTCATTAAAAACCGATTAGTAATTTTAAATGAAGACACTTTTGAAGAGATCTTTTCTTTTAAGCTTACTTTAATGAATGTATTCGTAACGTTTACTTTAGGCGGAATATTTCTAATTTTGATTACTACTTTCATTATTGCATTTACTCCGCTTCGCGAATTTATTCCCGGATATTCTTCGACAGAATTGAAACGAAATGCTACGAAACTTGCCATTAAATCAGATTCTTTAGAAACCGCTTTAAAACAGAATGAAGCTTATATAAAAGGAATTCAGAAGGTTTTAAAGGGAGAATTAGAATATTCGAAATTCAATAAAGATTCGATAAAAACAGAATCCGTTGAAGATGCTTCCGATTTAAACATGAAAGCTTCTGATGCTGAAATAAAACTAAGAGAAGATGTCGCGGAAACTGAAAAAGAGCTAAAGGCAAAATCTCAAGACAAAAAGAAAAGCGACAAAAAATAATACCACTAAAAAATGTCAATTAAGTCAATTGTGGCAAAAATTTTTGCCCGAAAAATATATAAACAAACGCTAAAGTGGGCTAACAAACCAGTTGAAACACAGCATGAGATTTTTAAGAGTCTGATTAAAAATGCCCAAAAAACCCAATTTGGAAAAGATCATCATTTTAATCAGATAAGCACTTTTGAGGATTTCCAAAAACTTGTGCCCGTAAGAGATTATGAAGATTTAAAACCATATGTTGAAAAAGTTGTAAAAGGCGAAGCAGATATTCTTTGGAAAGGAAAACCATTATATTTTGCTAAAACTTCGGGAACAACTTCGGGGGCAAAATTTATTCCGCTGACTAAAGAATCGATGCCGTATCATATTGAGGCAGCCCGAAATGCCATTCTTCATTATATACACGAAACAGGAAATGCCGATTTTATTGACGGAAAAATGATCTTTTTGCAAGGAAGCCCTATTTTGACCGAAAAAAACGGAATTAACTTTGGGAGACTTTCTGGAATTGTCGCACATTTTGTTCCGAAATACTTGCAGAAAAACAGAATGCCATCTTGGAAAACCAATTGTATAGAAGATTGGGAAACGAAAGTAGACGCCATTGTTGAAGAAACCATAAAAGAAGATATGTCGGTGATTTCGGGAATTCCGTCTTGGGTACAGATGTATTTTGAGCGTTTACAGCAAAAAAGTGGCGGGAAAAAGATCGGCGAAATTTTCAAAAACTTTAATTTGTTTATTTACGGAGGTGTTAATTACGAGCCTTACCGTGCCAAATTTGAGCAAATGATTGGCAGAAAGGTAGACAGTATTGAATTATTTCCAGCTTCTGAAGGGTTTTTTGCTTATCAAGATTCACAGAAAGAAAAAGGAATGCTATTACTTTTAAATTCTGGAATTTTCTACGAGTTTATAAAAGCAGATGAATTTTTTAACGAAAATCCGAAAGCGTATACAATTGGCGAAGTTGAGGTAGGAGTGAACTATGTGTTGATTATTTCGACAAATGCAGGGCTTTGGCGCTATAATATTGGTGATACTATTCAGTTCACCTCTGTGTCTCCATATCGTGTTATAGTTTCTGGCCGTATCAAACATTATATTTCTGCTTTTGGGGAACACGTAATTGCTAATGAAGTAGAAAATGCGATGAAAGAAGCCGTAAACTCAACCAATATTGTGATAAATGAATTTACCGTAGCTCCGCAAATTACGCCTTCAACCGGATTGCCGTACCATGAATGGTTGATTGAATTTGAAAAAGAGCCTGAAAACATGGAAGTTTTTGCTGAAACAATCGACAATTCAATGCGAAAACAGAACATTTATTACGACGATTTAATTACTGGAAACGTTTTAAGAAAAGTCGTTATCACCAAAGTTTCAAAAAACGGATTCCAAGATTATATGAAATCGCAAGGAAAATTGGGCGGGCAGAATAAAATTCCGAGATTATCAAATAATAGGGATATTGCAGATAATTTGAAATAGATTTTATATAATATTTCTTACATTAATAAGTTATTTACCAAATGAAATAGAGAGGTAAATAAAAATTATGAGTCAAGGAAAATTTCAAAATAAGTACCGTATTTCTTCAATAAGAGCTCAATGGTGGGATTATGGTTGGAACGGAGCGTATTTTATAACAATTTGTACACAAGATAGAAAACATTATTTTGGAGAAATTCAAAATAGTAAAATGATTTTATCAGAGGTTGGTATTATCGCCGATTTATTATGGCATCAAATTCCGATGCACCATAAAAATATTGAATTGGGTGATTTTGTGGTCATGCCAAATCATATTCACGGAATTTTGATTATCGATAAACAATTGAATAATATTAATTTGGATGACGGCAACGACGCCAATATTGTACAGACAGGGCATGCCCTGTCTCAACGTGCTGCTCTGTCTCAACGTGCCCTGCCTCTATCGTCCCAATCGGAATCGGAATCTAACCCAGGATCGCAACGTTTCCAAAACATTGGAAAAAATACCATTTCGTCTATTGTTGGGTCTTATAAATCTGCGGTAACTAAACACGCCAACAGATTAGGATATCCACATCAATGGCAAAAATTATTTTACGATAATATCATTCGAAGTAATGATGATTATCAAAGAATTTCTGATTACATTGTTTCAAATCCGGAGAATTGGACAAAGGATAAATTTAAGACAGGAATAAAATCAAAATAAAATGATTTTTCATCGGTTGTACTGCAGATACAGGGCATGCCCTGTATCAACGCCCCCGTATCAACGCCCTGTATAAACGCAGGCCCTATATCAACAAACGTTATGGAAAGTGAGAAATAATACCGAAAGATTCATAGTTGAAAGGCAAAATCCTTACATTTGATTTATAAATAAAATAGAATGAAAGAAACCAAACATATATCAAGATCTAGAGCGCAGGAATCTTCTGCGGCGATAGAAAAAATGTACATTACGATGCGCCATTTATTCAACCGTGGTTTTTATAAGCCAATGGGAGTTTCGGGCGACAGTTTAAGAGAATCATTATTAGCGTTACGTCCTGAAATTTATGGAAATATTGCCGAAGAAAAAGTAGAACTTAACGGACTTTTATACGTTATTGAGCGTCTTCCAATCGGAATTGAGCAATGCCGTTTTATCAATTTAACTTCAGATGAAGGCTATTCTAAATCACATTTCCAAGCAATTGTTCCTCCAAAAAGAAGAAGAAACTGCTACAGAATTGACGAAGAACAAATGAATGTCGAAATCACACGCGGACGTTCAGACATTTACGATATTCTAACACACTTGACTTTCATTTTCATTGAATCTCATAAAATTAAAAACAGAGTTTTAATAGACGATGGAGGAGAGGTTTCTCGCGATTGGCAGAAACTAGAACAAGCGGTTATGCAGACCAAAAAGCTTACTTTGGTTGAGAAAGAAAAAGCGATTTCTCACGTTGCGAATATTTTAGCTAGAACTTTTGAAGAAGTTTTAGATATATACGATGCCTTTGGTTCTGAAACTGCGCCAGATCGTTTCTTGCACGTTATTTATTGGTTAGGAAAATTAGCAATTGAAGAGATTGTTGAAAATAACAAACGCACGATTACTTTCAGTCCCGTTTTGCGTGAGCGTCTAGGACACCATATTCACGGAGAAATTTGGGCAACCAACATCAAAGAAGTTCTGAAAGCAAACGATTTGTTGAAAAGACCAATTCACGTCATCAGTGCAAACATGCACAGTGTGATGAATTCGATTTTTGCGACGCCGTTGTTAAAAACTAAATTTAAAGGAAAAACAGACTTCTTTATTTATGAAGAATTAAGCAGTTCGGGTTCAAAAGAAATTAGATCTCAAGTAGAAGATCTGGCTTTAAAGAACGGAATGATTTCATTACCAGATTGTTCAGGAACCAATATTGATGTTCAAATTTTTGATACAGCTAAAATCGACTGGTCAAAAACAGGCTTTTCTCACGCCAATGTAGGTGAAGAAAAACCAGTTATTATCGTAATGGATTATGCTTTTGGTGAGCAAGCTTACGAAACAATTGACGAACTTTTAAAACCATTTAAAAAAGAAACCCTGCTAAATGTAAAATCGGTTTCTATTATGGGTAAAGCTGGAATTCTAGAAGGTGGAAAAGGAGATATCATGATTCCGACGGCACATATCAACGAAGGAACAGCAGATAATTATTTCTTCGAAAATGAACTTACGGGCTCCATGTTTGAAGGAAATGATATAGATATTTATGAAGGAGCAATGGTTACCGTTTTAGGAACTTCGTTGCAAAACAGAGATTTATTGAAGTTTTTCCACGAATCAACTTGGGGTGTAATAGGCCTTGAAATGGAAGGTTCTTATTACCAAAAAGCAATTCAGTCAGCATCAAAAATTAGAAAAAGTGTGCCGCACGATATTAAAGTTCGTTATGCGTATTACGCTTCAGATAATCCTCTTGAGACGGGAAGCACTTTAGCTTCAGGCGGATTAGGAACAACTGGTGTAAAACCAACTTATTTGATTACCATTAAAATTTTAGAACAGATTTTCAATATAAAATAATTGTAAATGAGTACAAAAGTACCGCAGGATAATTCAGATCAGGAGATTGATATTTTTCAGCTTTCAAAAAGTATTGGAGGTTTTTTCGATAGAATCAATGTTATGATTTTTCAATCTATTCATTTTTTTGTTCAAAACTGGATTATCGTTTTAACTTTAATTGTTTTAGGATTTGGACTCGGTTGGTTTTTAGATGTAAATAAAAAAACATTTGAAAATCAAGTTATTGTAACTCCAAATTTTGGCAGCGTAGATTATCTTTATTCTAAAATGGATTTGATCGAATCTAAAATTATTGCTGGAGATACTGCTTTTTTGAAAAATGAAGTTGGAATTAGCAAACCTAAATTAATCAAAAAAATAGAAATTAAACCAATTGCTGATGTTTATAAATTTATTGAAGACAAAGAGCAAAATTTCGAATTAATCAAATTAATGGCTGAAGTTGGGGAGGTAAAAAAAGTATTGGAAGATAATGTGACGAGTAAAAACTATACATTTCATTCCATAACTTTTGTGACAAACAAAATTACCAATGAAAAAGATATTGTAGAGCCATTATTGAGGTACTTAAATGGTTCGGAATATTTTAATGAACTTCAAAAAATAGGTTATAAAAATCTGGAAGATCAGATTGTTAAAAACGATACTATTATTGCTCAAATTGACCAAGTATTAAATGGTTTCTCTAGTACCGTAAAAAATGGAGCAAAAAATGATAAATTGGTTTATTACAATGAGAATACTCAGCTGAATGATATTATTAAGACAAAACAATATTTAATTTCAGAGCAGGGTAAAAACAGATTAAAATTAGTTAATTATGATAAAGCAATTAAGGAAATCAATTCAACTTTAAATAGAAATAATACTAAAATTACAAATGGAAATTATAAACTTTTATTTCCAGTATTATTCCTTTTTCTTTTTGTATTAATTCATTTGTTTCAGAAGTTTTATCGAAATCAGCTTTTGAAATTTCAGGTTAAATAAAGCGACTTTTTATTTCTTTAACTACGGTGAAATCAATTGAAAACAAATATTTTTTCTGATAAAATAAGTAACAATTCTTTCATAAAGCAAAGTATTGTTACTTTGTTTTTGAGGATTTCAGGTGCAGCTCTTTTATTTGGTTTTACTGTTTTTTTGACAAAATCTTTTAGCCCTAAAATTGTCGGTCAATATGATTTTGCGCGTACTTTTCTTTTGGTTGTCGGAAGTATTTGTTTGTTGGGTTTTGATCAGTCTATTTTATATTTCAAGGGAATACTAACCAGCAAAAAATCGTTAGAAGAATTAAAAAACATATACGGGAAAATGGTTCTGATGCTATTTTTGGCATCTTTAATCGCTTTACTAATTATTCTGATAATTGATAAAAAGACGATCAACAATTATTTTTCAGACAACGAAGTTTATCCAATAATTTTAAAATCAGCTATTGCGTTATTTTTTTCAGGAATATCGATGTTAAATACAGAGATTTTTAGGGCATTAGATAAATTAATTGTTGCCGAATTATTCAGAAATATAATAAAATACGTTCCATTAATTTTAGGTGCGATAATTTTGTTTTATTATCAAAAAGAAACCTATCTCGTAGATGTTTTTTTAATTGGATTTGTTGTTTTGGCGATTACAAGTTCAATTTTTGTTTTTGTCTATTTTAAAAAGATAAAAAACCAAGATTTGACAGAAAACATATCTCACAAAGAGATATTTTTTAAATCATATCCTATAGCAATTAGCGGAATGGCGCTGTTTTTATTAATGAGTTTTGATATCTTGTTTTTAAAAAAATACCGAAATGACGAAACAGTTGCTTTTTACTCGGTAGGGTTTAAAATAATGACAATAGTTTCGATTATTATAATTACCATCAACATTACAATTTCATCCAAAATTTCAGAATATTTTTCAGGAAATAAGAGAGAAGAATTAGCGAAGATTTTAAAAAATAGCTCGCGTACCATTTTTAGCATAACGCTGCCGATAATTATTCTTTTGAGTGTTTTTTCAGATTATATTTTATCTTTTTTTGGTGAAGGATATATAGCCGCGAAACAAGCTTTTTTGATTTTAATAATCGGCCAAGGAGTTTGTTCTGTATTTGGTTCCTCTTCTGTTTATTTAAATATGACAGGGAGACAGTATATTTATCAGATAATTTTAATTATTGCTGTGATAATAAACTTTGTACTGAATAGATTTTTAATTCCTGTTTACGGAATGACTGGAGGAGCTATTGCTTTTGTTTCGAGTACTTTTTTCTGGAATTTTGTTTCGGCAATAATTATTTATAGAAAGGATAAAATGAAAGTTTTTTTGAATTAAATGAAAGAAATAAATCCTCATATCAAAAGTACTTTTTTCAGCATTATTATACCAGTTTATAATGTTGAAGATTATCTGGAGCAATGCCTTAATAGTATTTTGGGTCAGAATTATTTTAATTTTGAGGTCTTGCTAATTAACGATGGATCGAAAGATTCATCATTAGAAATCTGTAAAAAATACAAGCAAATCTACAATAACATTATTTTAATAGATAAAGAAAATGGAGGAGTATCAGATGCAAGAAACACAGGTTTAAGAGAATCAAAAGGCGATTATATTTTTTTTTGTGATAGTGATGATTATTGGGTTGAAAATGACATTTTATCTGGCATTAATGATTTAATAAAAGAGTCGGAACCAGATTTAATAATACACGAAGAGAGCCGTTTTTTTTCTGAAAAAGATGTTATTTGTAAATACAATCAAAAGTTTCTTAAAAACAAGGAAGGAAATTTTAGAGATGAAATTATAAATTTGGTTTATTATGATTTGTACGCTCCTGCGCCTTGGGATAAAATTATTAAAAGATCAATTTTGATTGAGAATGAATTATTCTTCCCAACAGATAAAAGATCAGAAGATATTGAATGGACTGGAAAATTGATGTATCACGTTAAAACATTTAGTGTTTATTCAAAATCATTTTACTTATATCGTCAGGCTAGAAAAGGCTCATTTACGACGTCTATTGATGAAAAAAACATAATAGATGTTTACTTGATGGTTAAAAATGGTCTAGAAAAGGAACAGACAAATTCTGAAAAACTGAATCAAGCTGTAGAAAACTATTGGGCTTGTATTTATGCTATAATTTTAAAAGAATTTTATGTATTGTCTTCAAAAAAGAGGCAAGAAATCTGGAACGATTTACTTAATTGGAAATATTTACTTCAATCGAATCGAAATTTAAAAGTAGATAAAGTGATGTTTTTTTATAAGTTTCTATCATTTAGGTTTTTAATATTGTTTTTAAACGGATATCGAATAAAAACATCTTTTTATAAAAAATATAGAGCGTCGAGATAATCATTTTATTTATGCAAATTTTAATTAAAAAAAGTACAGCTACATTTTTATTACTTTCAGCAGTCAATTTGATTGTTGTATTTGTTGCTTTTTTTATTTTGCCACCAAAGTTTTTTTACGATGCCGCCATTATTGTTTATGATAAGTTTGGTGAGGTTGGATATATTGGAAGCTATCCGCTTACGATTTTGTTTTATAAAATTACAGGTCTAAAATATTTACCATTTCCACTAATTGGAATTTTACAATTTCCTATTCTAATGTATATTTTATATAAAATAGGAATTCCAGACAATTTTGAAAAAGTGAATATTAAAAACATTCTGGTTTACATTGGAATTTTTTTGATCGCTGTTTTTGTATCTATGCCCTCCAAAGAATTTATTACTTTCCTTTGTGTTTCACCTATAGTTTTGATTTACAGAAAAATGCAATATTCTACACAAAAAAAAATAACAGTATCCGTTTTTCTTTTATTTATTTTTGGTTCTTTATATCGTCCTTATTTTACCTTAATTCCATTAATTGCAGGAGGAATGTACTTAGTAAGTTTTATTAATTTTAAAAATAAAACGATAATGGTTATTTTTTATGGTTTGCTAATTTCCTTTTTTTTGTCCTTAAGTTACGGAATTGTCAAAGGAGAGTATTTTTCAGAAATTAGCCGTGAACTAGTAAATACCACCCGCGAGAATATGTCCGATGCAAATTCAGCAATTGTTTCACCAATAAAGACGGATACTTGGTATGGAGAAATTGTTGGAATTTTTTACGGTTTCTTCACAGTAAATATTCCTATAAATGGCCTTAAGCATATATTTTCACCTCAAATTTTAATATTTATAATTTGGCAACTTCTACTATTTTATCTTTTATTAGTTCGTTTTTCTAAATGCTTGAAAGAAAGGGAAAAATATAAATATGAATTTTTTGTTCTATTAATTTTATTTTCTTTTTTTATTATTCAAGGTGTTTTCGAACCTGATTTAGGATCAGTCGTAAAACATAAAATAGGTATTTTTCCATTAATTTATTTCGCCTTATATTATGAACATTTCCGAAAAGAATTTCAATAAAATATTTCATTTTTTTTTGTGTCTCATTGCTGTTACAATGATTTTCAGAAAACCTTGTTCATTGATTATTATTTTATTTGCAGTATTTAATCTTATTTTCTTTAGAAAATTAAAATACACAAAAATTAGCTTCGTTTTAATGGCCTGCATTGCTTCGCCAATTTTATTAGAATTATTACTTTTTTGGAACAATGATTCCTTTTATAAAGGATTAAAAGCAATCGAAAAAAGCACCTCATTAATTATATTTCCGTTGTTTATTATAGGAAATTACCATCGAGTGAGATTTCTAAAAATAGCTCAGATTTACACAATATCTACGACTTTAATCATGCTGTTTTTTTTCATTCGGTTCAATGTTGTATATCCCGAATTGATGCTAAAATATTTAAAAGGTATTGATCTTTGGGAAATGGGATATCAATTTGCAGACAGTGTCGGAATTCATGCGCCAGCATTAAACATGCACTTAGCTTTTGTATCTGTTTGTGCATTGTTTTTTGTTTTTGAAAGCTTTAAAAATCATGATAAAATAAACGCCAAACTTATGAGCGTTGTTGCTTTTTTATCATCCTTTTTCTTTGTCCTTTTAGTAAATACTAGAATGGCTCTATTAAATGCTTTAATCGGGTTTTTGATTGTTTTCTTTTATGAAATTAAAGACAGATTCAATGTCAAGAAGGTTTTATTAACAGGAATTTCAATTGTTGTTTTATTAGGAGGAATTTTGTTTTTATTTCTTCAAAAGAATCCTTATATGAAAGAAAAATATTCATCGGTCACTTTTGCTTATATGGATAAAGTGGGGAAATTGGATGAAATTGACCATCCCGAAATTAAGGTTTTTAACTCCTTGGTAACGAGGGTTTCGATTTGGAAATCGGCTTGGGAATTGTCTCTAAAAAATCTTCCTTTTGGTGTGGGGGCTTCAGATGGAAAACCAGAATTATTTAAATATTATAAAGATACAAATCAGCAATTTTTAGCTAAATACGAATTTCCTACGCACAATCAATTTTTAGATTTTTTATTGAAATTTGGAATTTTAGGGCCACTTGTTGTAACGCTATATATTTTTACTATTGGATATTTAGGTTATGATTTGAAAAATGCAATAATAATTTCCTTTTTTCTGATTTTTTTTACTTCAAATCTAACTGATGATTTTTTCCTCCGTTTTGATGGAATTGCCTTCAGCGGACTTTGGTCTTCTATTTTTGCAAGTTATTGGTTGCGGCAAAAAATTACTCTTGATAAAATGCCAAAAGCTGTCTAAAATTTTGATTTTTATCAAATAATTCATGGCATCTTGCCAAGGCATTTTCACCAAATTTTTTTCTGGTTTTTTCCTCTTTTAAGATTTCAAAGATGGCCTCTAATTCAGAAATGTCATTAAATAGAAATCCAGTTTTTTCATGTAGAACAGCATCCTTATTTCCAATAATATTAGTTGCAATCACTGGTTTTTGCAATGCCATGGCTTCAAGAACGGCAATTGGCAAACCTTCCCAAAGAGAGATTTGCATGTAAATATCAATGTTATTGAGTTCTTTTAACACCGTCTTTCGATCTAAAATCCAGCCCGTTATTCTAATGTTTGGAGCTGTAATTAAATGTCTTAACTCACCGTCGCCAATCCATACGAAATTAAAGTGTGGAAATTTTAAAGCAATTTGGTTGAAAATTTCAGGATCTCTGGCGGCTGTAATCCTAGCCATAATCCCAATCGTTAATTTTTCATTCTGATGAGGTGCATATTGTTCTTGAACATTTGCAATATTAATTCCGTTTCGCACTAATTTTGCAGAGCCCAGTTTTTTTGCTATTTCAAATTCGGTATCTCCACAAGCTATTGTGACACCTCCAAAGAAAGTTTGAGCGTACTTTTCTATTAGCCAATATAACTTTCTAATCGGTTTTGAAGAATCTGTCCTAAGAAAAGAATAACCATGTGGAGAATAATAGAGCTTCTTTTTTTTGAACAAAAAGAAATAAGCAACTCTTCCTAAAACACCAGCTTTTGAAGAATGTAAATGAATAACATCGGGATTTATTTTTTTCAGTTCTTTGGTTAACTGAATTACAGATTTTAAATCTTGTAAAGGAGAAAAATTCCGTAACATATTAATTTCTAATAAATTGATGTTACTTGAAAATTCAGATTTAATTTTATCTCGATCTATTTCTTTTCGGTTTCCGCTATAAATTATCGTAGTCTCGATACTTTTTTTAACTTCATCATCACCAAAATAAAATGATAAATCATTAAAATAAGTATAAACGCCTCCGCCAAGGGCTTCAATAACATGTACGACTTTCAAAAGGATAGGATTATTTTTCGTAAAAATAGATAATTCAAATTAATATTGATTTGAAATGAGTTAACTTATTTTAAATTATGGCATGGGTTATTCTATAATAAAGGCCTATATTTTACTACATTTGCAAGGGTTTCTTAAGTTTTTTTGTTAAGAAATTGATTTCAAGATGTTTAATTAGAACAGTTTATGAAAAGAATACTTATTACCGGAGCAGCAGGATTTTTAGGATCACATTTATGTGACAGATTTATCAAGGAAGGTTACTTTGTAATCGGAATGGATAATCTGATTACGGGAGATCTTAAAAATATTGAACATTTATTCAAATTAGAAAACTTCGAATTCTATCACCATGATATTACTAAGTTTGTTCATGTTCCAGGCGAATTAGATTATATATTACACTTCGCTTCACCAGCAAGTCCAATTGATTATTTAAAAATTCCGATTCAAACTTTAAAAGTGGGATCTTTAGGAACGCACAATTTATTAGGACTAGCTCGAGTTAAGAAAGCCAGAATTTTGATTGCGTCCACATCAGAAGTTTATGGAGATCCTCTGGTGCACCCACAAACCGAAGAATACTATGGAAATGTAAATACAATTGGTCCGCGTGGAGTTTATGATGAAGCAAAACGCTTTCAAGAATCTATCACGATGGCGTACCATACTTTTCACGGTGTAGAAACGAGAATTGTGCGTATTTTTAATACGTACGGACCAAGAATGCGACTAAACGACGGACGTGTTATTCCAGCTTTTATCGGTCAGGCGTTGCGTGGAGAAGATTTAACGATTTTTGGCGACGGAATGCAGACGCGTTCTTTCTGTTACGTAGACGATCAAGTTGAGGGTATTTACAGATTATTGCATTCAGATTATGTTTATCCAATAAATATTGGAAATCCAGACGAAATCACAATCAAAGATTTTGCAGAAGAAATTATAAAATTGACTGGAACAAATCAGAAAGTAGTTTATCATCCACTGCCAATAAACGATCCTTTACAGCGTCAGCCAGATACGACAAAAGCGAAACAATTGTTAGGTTGGGAAGCGAAAGTAAGTCGTGCCGAAGGAATGAAAATTACGTATGATTATTTCAAATCGTTATCTCCAGAAGAACTTTCAAAAGAAGAGCATAAAGACTTTTCTAGTTACATCAAATAATATTTAAGATAGCTCGATTTTTTGAACAATTCGGGCTGTTTTTTTAATTAATTTCCCAAACCGACCAAGTTCCAAATGAGCGAATTAGTTTCTATTATTGTTCCAACTTATAATACTGAAAAGTTTATTAGGGAAACCATTGAATCTGTTCAAAATCAAACCTATCAAAATTGGGAAATGATTTTGGCCGATGATGCTTCAACTGACCAAACGGTTGCAATAATTGAAGAATATGCCCAAAAAGACAGCCGAATAAAACTCTTCAAATTACCTGAAAATAAAGGAAATGGTTTTGCCAGAAATACTGCTTTAGAAAAAGCAACAGGAAAATACATGGCCTATTTAGACGCTGACGATTTATGGTTTCCTGAGAAATTAGAAACGCAAATTCAGTTTTTGAAAACAAATAATTTACCTTTTACTTTTAGTTTTTATGATTCTATTGACGAAGAAGGAAATGACTTAAACAGAAGAGTTGAATCGCCAAATCCGTTAACTTATAACGAATTGTTTTTCTGCAATTATGTGGGAAATTTGACAGCCATTTACGACGCAGATTATTTTGGGAAAATTATTCTAGAAACTACTCAAAAAAGACAAGATTGGAGAATTTGGCTTACGATTTTAAAACAAATTAAAATAGCAAAACCAGTTCCGGAACCTTTGGCTTTTTATAGAATCAGAAAAGATTCTGTTTCTTCTTCAAAATTTAAATTAATCAAACACAATTTTGCCGTTTACCAAGAATTCCATGGATATAATTTTGTGTTTGCTATTTTTTTGATGATTAGGTTTTTGTATACTCAGTTAATTATAAAAAAGAAACATATAAAGAAGATTTAAATTCATCTTGAAGTCGCAATTTGCGACTTCAAGTTTTTAAGATCATTTTTAAATATAGCCCACGGTTTCAACCGTGGGAAACGTATCGAGAATATATATGCGTCACACGGTTTCATCCGTGGGCTATGTTTTTCGAAAGTTGTGATTGATCTTAGTTGAATCTTCAAGGTCACAATCTGTGACCTTAAAGAAATTATTTTTTATATCCAATTTTTACTCTTTCCTCTTCATTTTCTTTTTTCTCAGTTAATTCATCCAAATAAGAAAACACCAATTCTATATTTTTATCGTGATTCTCTAACTTCTTCTGAATTTGAAGAATATCAACTTTAATTTCAGTTGTGTCTAAAAGCATTTGTCTCACTTTCGTGAAAATCCTCATAATTTGAATATTGGTTTGAATGGCTTTGTCGCTTTTTAAAACACTTGAAAGCATTAGCACTCCATGTTCGGTGAATGCGGAGGGAAGAAATTTTTGATGTTCTCCTCTTCCTTTCTTTAAGATCACAAATTGTGATCTTAAAGAATCGTATTCTATTTTGGTAAGTTCGAACATAAAATCTTCAGGAAATCGTGATATATTCCTTTTTACAGCTTGCTTTAGAATTCGTGTTTCAACACCATAAAGTAAAGCTAGATCACGATCCAGCATCACTTTTTGACCGCGAATAAAATATATTTTATTAGAAATTGTTTCTTCAGATAGAAGAGAATGATCATCCATAAGTTTTTAAATAAAAAACAAATGTAAGATTTTATTTATGTTTTAAATAGGATTTAAATTGTTTTAGTTTACCACGATTGGTTCTTTCTAAAACTTTTTTTCGCGTGAAACTGAAGTTTAGATTTGGTTCTAGGTACAAATCAATTGCTTGTTTTATTTTTTCGATTTGTTCTGAAACTAATTCTTTTTCAGCAACATATTCAATTTCAAAAGTATCGATTTTGGTTTGTTTGATAATGAATTCCTTGACGTTTCCATCGTCCTCTATAATGCTTTTGGTAACATAATAAAAGGTCAAACCTGGCGATTTTTTACCACTTGGTAAAATTGCGACATCATTGGTTCTTCCAATAAGTTTTTTCAGAATTGGTTTTTGAGGCGTGCTTTTCTCATCCAAAATTCCGATGTCGCCAATTTCATAACGAATAAAAGGATTTGCTTTGTTGAATAGTGAAGTAATCACAATTTTTCCTTCAGTTCCGTTTGGGACAGGATTATTATTTTCATCTAAAATTTCGACAAAAAGAGTTTCTGCATTTACCTGCCATTCCCCTTGTGGATTTTCAAAAGCAATCAAATCCAATTCAGAAGCGCCGTATTCGCTGATAATGGGAATACCAAATTGTTTTTCCAGCAATTTTTTATCCGAATCAAAAAGCATTTCTGAAGTAACAAAACACGCTTTTAATGTCGGACAGATTTCATTCAGAACAATATTATTTTGTTCCAAATATTTGGCAAACAAAACAATGGAACTGGTGTATCCGTTGAGGTAATCAAATTTTTTAGTTTTGAATTTCTGCAGAAATTTTTCCAAAACTTCATCAGATAAATCAAAAACCGGAAAACGAAAACGATGCGTTAAAAAATCTTTCAAACGTTCTTTTTGATATCCAATAAAATCCATTGGAATTCCGTAAAAACGTGCTTGATACGAATGATTAAAATCAATTCCGAACCAGCCAAAACGCATAATATTGGATGCCCAAGTCAAAGCATGGGAATATTTGTCTTTGGCAAAAACAAAAGGAGTTCCGCTTGATCCAGATGTTTTGTTGAGGTAAACTGATTTTTTAGAATAACCTTTTGAAAGTCTTTCTTCAAGCGGTTTTTGCAAATTCTGTTTGTTTAAAATTGGAAGATTTTCCCAATTTTCAGCACTTGCATTTCCTGCTAATTCCTTGTAAAAAGAGTTATTGTTAAGATGAAAATCAACAATTTCTGCTTTTTTGTTTTCAAGAAAAGAAGCAAATTCAACTTCAGAAAAATGAACAATTTTATTCAATTCGGCTTTGGCTTTCTTTATAGGAAAACCATTTAATTGGAGTGAAAGATCAAAAAGTCGGATCATTAAACAGCTTCTTTTATATCATAAGGCTTAATCGATCTTAACTCCTGACCTTTATTAGCTTCTTCTTCTTCTATGTCAAAATCGTCTTGAAGTCCCAGCCAAAATTTGGCAGAATTTCCGAAATACTGGCTTAATCGTAAAGCGGTATCAGCTGTAATTCTTCGGTTTCCTTTGATAATTTCGGAAATTCTTGTCTGTGGAATTTTTAAATCTTTAGACAAACGATACGGTGTAATATTTAGAGGAATTAAAAATTCTTCCGATAATATTTCTCCCGGATGTATGTTTCTTAATTTTTCCATTTTTAATTTTTTATTAATGATAATCAATAATTTCAACTTTGGAAGCATTTCCATTTTCCCAGCAAAAACTAATTCTCCATTGATTATTAATTCTAATGCTGTAAAAATCTTTTAAATTTCCAGTTAATTTCTCCAGTCTATTTGACGGAGGAATTCTTAAATCGGTTAGATTTTGTGAATTGTTCAGCATTCTAAGTTTCCGTCTGCCAATTTGTTGTATTTCAATTGAAGGTTTTTTGACTACAATACCATTCCAAATTTTTTCAGTTTCTTTTGATCCAAATGAAATTATCATACCTTTCGCATTACTAACGTCAAAAGTAAGTAAAATAAATTATTATTTAACGTTAAAACAGACTATTTTTGCACCACAACTAAATACAACAACACCATGACAATTTTACTATTGGGATCAGGCGGAAGAGAGCATGCATTTGCATGGAAAATGACACAGAGTCCGCTTTGCGAAAAACTTTTTGTAGTGCCTGGAAATGCAGGAACTGCAGCAATCGCTGAAAACGTAGCAATATCTGCAACAGATTTTGAAGCAGTGAAAGCATTAGTGCTTAAAGAAAATATAAGTTTGGTAGTCGTAGGACCTGAAGATCCGTTGGTGAAAGGTATTTACGATTATTTTAAAAACGACGAAAGTTTAAAAAATATCCCAGTTATTGGGCCATCTCAATTAGGGGCACAATTAGAAGGAAGTAAAGAATTTGCAAAAGAATTCTTGATGAAACATAACATTCCGACTGCAGCTTACGACAGTTTTACTGCTGAAACGGTTGAAGAAGGATGTAAATTCCTTGAAACTTTACAGCCGCCATACGTTTTAAAAGCAGACGGATTAGCAGCTGGAAAAGGTGTTTTGATTATTCAAGATCTTGAAGAAGCTAAAACTGAATTAAGAAATATGCTGGTTCACGCAAAATTTGGAACAGCAAGTTCAAAAGTGGTTATTGAAGAATTTTTGGACGGAATCGAATTAAGCTGTTTCGTTTTAACTGATGGAAAAAGCTATAAAATTCTTCCGACGGCAAAAGATTACAAAAGAATTGGAGAAGGAGATACCGGTTTAAACACAGGCGGAATGGGTGCAGTTTCTCCAGTTCCTTATGTTGATGCGGTTTTAATGGAAAAAATTGAAACTCGTATCGTAAAACCAACAATCGAAGGTTTCCAAAAAGACGGAATTGAATATAAAGGTTTTGTTTTCATCGGTTTAATCAACGTTAAAAACGAACCAATCGTTATTGAGTACAACGTAAGAATGGGAGATCCAGAAACTGAAGTTGTGGTTCCGAGATTGAAGTCGGATTTAGTTGAATTGTTTTTGTCTGTTGCAGATCAGAAATTAGGAGACTTTAATTTAGAGGTTGATTCAAGAAGCGCAACAACTGTAATGGTGGTTTCTGGCGGATATCCTGAAGATTTTGAAAAAGGAAAAGTAATTTCTGGTTTAGAAAATGTTACAGATTCTATAGTTTTTCACGCGGGAACAAAATTAGATGGCGAAAATGTCGTTACTAATGGAGGACGTGTAATTGCAGTAACATCATACGGAGATAATTTCCAGGAGGCCATAAAAAAATCTTACCAAAACATAGATAAACTAAGCTTTGATAAGATGTATTTTAGAAAAGATATCGGTTTCGATTTAATCTAAAAATAAATTCAAGCCCTTTTTAATTAAAGGGTTTGGTTTTTATTTTAAAAATGAATGAGCCGTTGTATCTTGGTTTTCTGTTCCAGCGTCATCAAAAATACGTAATTGTTTAATCCAGTAAACGATTGCGCATGCACAGATGATCATAAAAATCCAGTTAATAGTGTTTGCACCAAACCATGTAATTAATTCTAAACGACGTAAAAAGTCTAGAGGAGCAAACAAAATGTTAACGAATAGGTATTGAATTCCTTCAAAAAAAGCTGTCATAATTTTAAAAATTATATGTTATTTATTGTTGTGTAATGCCTTGAAGATAAAATTCGGCGAACCAAATCTTTTTTTAACTTGTTAGGTTTTTCCTTTTAAACAAGTATTATCTTTACAATCACAAAAGTATAAAATATCCTTATGATAACAAGTGTTTTTAAAAAATCTACGCCATTAAATTATTCATTGGTTGTAATTTTAATACTGGTTTTCTTTTTTATGTTCCAAATTAAAGACCCATCTTGGGTCACTTCTTATTTTTTGGCTTTTCAAAAAGTGAGTTTGCTGTGCTTTATTTTGGCTTCTTTTTTTATGATTAATTTCATTGTAAAAAAGAACGGGCTCAGTAAAGACAACGGTTACGCGATACTTTTTTACTTATTGTTTATTTTATTTTTTCCAACCATACTTAATAACTCCAATGTTATCTATGCCAACTTTTTTATTTTATTGGCACTTCGAAGATTGATTTCGCTGCAATCTCTCAAAGCATCAAAAGAGAAAATATTTGATGCCGCATTTTGGATTTTTGTAGCTTCTTTATTTCAATTTTGGAGCATTCTCTTCTTAATATTGGTTTATGTCTCCATTATTTTTCACGTTTCAAGAGATTATAGAAACTGGGTTTTGCCTTTTATTGCACTTTTAGCAGTAGCGATTTTATTCTACATGACATCATTAATTTTAAATATTGATGCGGTAACTTTCATTCAAGAAAGAGCGGTAATCGATTTTAGAATTGATTATTTTAAGAATAATTACGAAAACGCAGCACTTTCAATTTATACTGCTGTGGCGTTATTTTTTGTTACTTCGATGTTAATGACGCTATCAAACAGACCGCAAATTGTACATTCTTCGTATAAAAAAGTTGTCGCTTGTTTTTTTATTGCGGTTTTTGTTTTCATCATTTCGCCAAATAAAAGCAACGATTTATTATTGTTCAGTATTGCTCCATTAACGATAATGGCAACAAGCCATGTAGAATATATGCAGCAGAAATTGAACAACGAAATTGTTTATTATACTCTGATTGTGTGTAGTTTATTTACTTTTTTCTCTCAACTATAATTTACTTCCGTAAGCAAGATCTCCAGCGTCGCCAAGACCAGGAACAATGTAGTTTTTCTCGTTAAGTTTTTCGTCAAGAGAAGCAACCCACAAATGGCAGTTTTCTGGAAGATTTTTTTCTAGATGAGCAATTCCTTCTGGCGCTGCAATGACCACAACAATATGAATTTCTTTTGGAGCAGCATTTTCGACTAATTTTTCATGAACGGCAACAATTGATTGTCCAGTTGCGAGCATTGGGTCAAGAAGAAGTACGGTTTTATTATTTAAATCTGAAATAGCCTGATATTCAACTCGAATCTCAAATTCATCGTCATGGTTTGGATGAAATCTGCATGCAGAAACAAAGCTGTTTTCGGCATGATCAAAATAATTTAAAAAACCATTATGTAAAGGAAGTCCAGCTCTCAAAATAGGACATAATACTAAATCGGTATCAATTTCTGTGGTCTTCTTAATTCCAAGCGGAGTTTGAATTTCCACTTCTTTATAAGGTAAAATTTTGCTCAATTCATAAGCCATAATTTCTCCAATACGTTCAATATTTCTACGAAAACGAAGACTGTCGTTTTGAACATTTACATTTCGGATCTGACCTAAAAAATGATTTAATACGCTGTTGTTCTCGGAGATATAATGGATTTTCATATTATTTATTTAGAAGATCAATAGTTTTTTAAGGATAATTGAAAAATTAATAGTTTTTTCTACAGTATAAAAGTATAAAAAGTATCTTTGTTTTATAAAAAAATAAAAACATGTTTTCAAAATTAGCATATTCTGTTTTCGAGCAAAGTATTAAAGATTATCATCAGTTTGATAATGTAGATCAGCCGATCAACAATCCTTATCCAAAAGATAAGTTCGAGCATTTGTTATATCTAAAAAACTGGATTGACACCGTTCAATGGCATTTTGAAGATATTATTCGTGATCCGCAAATTGATCCAGTTGCGGCATTAACTTTGAAAAGAAGAATCGACGCATCAAATCAGGAACGTACTGATATGGTAGAATATATAGATAGTTATTTTTTGCAAAAATACAGCACTGTAAAAGTAAAAGATGGAGCAAAAATCAATTCTGAAAGTCCTGCTTGGGCTTTTGACAGATTGTCAATTTTGGCTTTAAAAATTTATCACATGCATGAAGAAGCGAATCGTGCTGAAGCTTCTCAAGAACACAGAGATAAATGCCAGGAAAAATTAAATATTCTTCTAGAACAAAGAACAGATTTGTCTACAGCAATTGAAGAATTATTGACAGATATCGAAAATGGAGATAAATTCATGAAAGTGTACAAGCAGATGAAAATGTACAACGACGATGATTTGAACCCAGTTTTATACCAAAATAAAAAATAATAATTTGGCAGACTTGTCTAGCAAAATTAAGCATATAGCCGTCATGAGACTATCCGCAATGGGAGATGTCGCCATGACGGTTCCTGTTTTACGAGCTTTTGTAAAACAATATCCGGAGGTAAAATTGACCGTTATATCTCGTCCTTTTTTTAAACCTTTTTTTGACGGAATTCCGAATCTCGAATTTTTTGCTTTTGACGAAAAAGAAAGGCACAAAGGATTTCTAGGACTTTTACGTTTGTTTAAAGACGTGAAACAACTGAAGATTGATGCGTTTGCAGATCTTCATAATGTTTTGAGATCTAAGATTGTGGGTTTGCTTTTCGCTTTAAGCGGAAAAAAAAGAGCAATTGTCGATAAAGGAAGAGAAGGAAAAAAAGAATTGACTCGTGCTGAAAATAAGATTTTTGCACCATTGCCAACCATGTTTGAAAGACATGCAAAAGTGTTTGAAGAACTTGGTTTTACTGTAGATTTATCTCAACCTGAATTTCCTAAAAAAGCAGTTTTAAACTCAGAAATTACCGATTTAATTGGAAAAAATGATCAAAAATTAATCGGAATTGCACCTTTTGCCCAATACGATTCTAAGGTTTATCCTTTAGATTTAATGCAAGAAGTAATTGCAAAATTGGCCGAAAATAAAGATCAGACGATTTTGCTTTTTGGTGGAGGAAAGAAAGAAATCGAAATTTTAGATGATCTTGCACAGCCATTTGAAAACGTAATTAATATGGCTGGAAAAATTAAATTTCAGCAGGAATTACAATTGATTAGCAATCTAGATGTAATGCTTTCGATGGATTCTGGAAATGCGCATATTGCAGCAATGTTGGGTGTAAAAGTAGTTACGCTTTGGGGCGCGACACATCCGTATGCTGGATTTTTACCTTTCAATCAAAGTTTAGAAAATGCATTGACCTCAGACCGAAATCAATATCCAAAATTGCCAACTTCTGTTTATGGAAACAAAATCGTTGAAGGATATGAAGATGCAATGAGAACGATTTCTCCAGAAGATGTTGTTTCTCAAATCAAAAAAATGATTTAAAATTCCAAAATTAGCCTCTTTGTCAAAGTTTTTAAACTTTGACAAAGATTTATAAAACTAAAAATTTCAAATCCCAATTTAAAGTTGGAATTTGGAATTTCATTTTTTTTTATTGGAATTTAACCTAGCCAAATCTTCTCATCGCGGCATCTTCGGTAAATATAACTTTTAAGATTTGAGATTGTAGCTTGATAATCTGGAGCGTCATAACCAAAACGCTCGTGTTCCATTTGTTCTTTTTCTAAGGCTTCACAGCCTTTTACAACCTCTTTGATCATATCAATCAATGGAAGTTCTCTATTATCTGTTTTTTGAAATTTGAGTTCCACAAGTTCATCTTGCAATTCTGAACAATAATCGACAAGCTGAACAACTTCCGGTTCTTCCAAAAGCGATGGGTTATTTTTAAATATTTCACGTATTGACTTCATGTTTGTCTAAATTTTAAACTTCGACAAAGATCATATTTTTTTGCAATTAAAAGTTATTTCTTACAAGTTTAAAAAAAGATATCCCAGCACTTTCCTTTTATTTTTGTCTACAACAACTTTAACAAAGTGATTTTCTTTTTCAGTAGTTAGCAAAATATGTTCAAAATCTTCTGTAGAATTTCTGTAAACTTTGTGAACCAATTCAGATTCTTTGATTTTCTTCGATAAAATTTTAGCCGCTTTTAATTCACTTACATAAGGCCAAATATTAAAGAAACTATCAGAACTGGATATCTCTTTCATTCCGCCAGTCATTGATGAATTATATTTTTCTGTTGAAAGCAGTTTAGGAGCTTTTCTATCTTTGCTTTTTTTAATTATAAAGTAGGTACAGAATAAAGCGGTTACGACAAAAAGTAATATAAAAGTTAAACGAAGGTAGTGATGCATTTCCATGATATTTAATGTTTTAGAAGTGTTAACAATAAATGCAGCCTTTACAAATTATCTTTACGATAAAATGTATTGCTTTGAAGGCACTACTAATTTACTAAATTTTCGACATTGTTTTTAAGAAATTTTCAAAATCCAAATCGTTTTTCGCGGATTTTATAAATTGACAATCATTTCATAAAGTATAAAACCAAAAAAATTCCAATTTTATCCTGAAACTTCAGGATAAAATTGGAATTTGGATTTTTATATTTTTTCAGATTTTAACGATTAAACATCGTCATAATCCACATAAATAGTTTCAGAAGTTGGATGCGCCTGACAAGTTAAAATTAAGCCTTCAGCAATTTCGCCATCAGTTAAAATAGAATTTTTCGTCATTTCTGCACTACCTTTTGTAACACGGCCTAAACAGCTGCTGCAGATTCCGCCTTGGCAAGAATAAGGAGCATCAACACCTTGTTTTAGAGCAGCATCGAGAATAGTTTGTTTTTTTGACATTTCAAAAGTGGTCTCTTCATCATCAACCAAAACCGTAATTTTTGTATGCCCATCTTGAGACCCCTTAATTTCATGTTCTTCAGAAGAAGATGTAAACAATTCGAATTTAATCGCAGATTCTTTTACGTTTTTCTCTTTCAAGACATTAGAAACTGTATTAATCATTTCTTCAGGACCACACAAAAAGAATTTATCAAATTCAAGTTCTTTATGTTTGTTGTTCAAAACAAAATTCACAGCCGATTTTTCAATTCTTCCAAACAAAGAATTTTCCGCTTTTGCCTGACTGTAAACATAATGCACAAAAAATCTGCCTACATATTGCAATTGTAAATCGTGAAGTTCCTGGTGAAAAATAGTGTTTTCTGGAGTTTTATTTCCGTAAACCAATACAAATGAACTTTTTGGCTCATTTTTTAAAACCGATTTTATGATAGAAAGAACCGGTGTAATTCCGCTTCCTGCAACAAATGCAGCGTAGTTTTTTTGTCTTTCGGCATCTGGTTCAAAAGTAAATTTTCCTTCTGGCTGACCTACTTCAAGAACATCTCCTGCTTTTAAGGTAGAATTGGCAAACTGAGAAAAAAGACCATTTTTTACAGCTTTTACAGCAATTCTTAATTCGCCGCTGTCTGGTGCAGAACATATCGAATAAGCACGTCTAATTTCTTGGTTGTCAAGAGTTAATTTTAAATTTATATATTGTCCTGCTATAAATTTATAGTCAGATTTTAGTTCTTCGGGAACATTAAAAAGGATAGAAACAGCATCTGCAGTCTCACGTTTAACCTCTTTAATTATAAGTTTTAAGAATGAAGGCATGATAGAATTTTTATGCAAAAGTAGCAAACCACTATTAAAAGTTTAGCACTAAATTATTTTTTTTAACTTTTTTTGTAACGTTTTCCTACATTTGGTCTCTTACTACAAAAATACTAAAACCATAAACCATGATTAAGAAGTTTATTTATCTCGAATGGAAAGCTTTTATTAGGTCGGCGTCTTTCGGTAAAAATCTGACAATGAAAATTATTTTAGGTTTTTTAATGATCTATTTTTCATTAATTTTTATTGGTATGGGAGTAGGTGCATTTTATGTGCTTAAGGAAATGAATTTGGAACCGCTGGTAACTTTAAACAAATTTTTAATTTATTATTTTTTGGGCGATTTAGTAATTCGATTGTTATTACAGCCAATTCCTGTATTGAATATCAAACCTTTGCTGGTTCTTCCTTTAAAAAAAACTACGATTGTTCATTTCTCTCTGGGCAAAACGATTTTATCTTTTTTTAACTGGATCCATGCCTTATTTTTTATTCCGTTTACTGTTGTGCTCATTTTAAACGGATACGATGTTGTTCAGATTATTTTCTGGCATTTGGGTGTTATGTCTATTATTTACATTAATAATTTTCTGAATATTATTTTAAGTAATATCGATAAATTATTTGCTCTTTTTATAGTATTGATTGTAGTTTTAGGAGGTGCACAGTATTATCAATTGTTTGACATTACACTGTTTACAACTCCTTTTTTTCTAAGCTTTTATGAGATAGACGGATTATTTTTGGTTCCGATTCTAGTATTAATCGTACTGCATTATTTTACTTTTAAATACTTTCTAAAGAATTTATATCTCGATGCAGGACTTTCTGTAAAACAAGATGTTGCCTCAACGGAAAATCTTTCTTGGCTAAATCAGTTTGGTACTTTGGGAACTTTTCTTAAAAACGACATCAAACTCATCAAAAGAAATAAAAGATCAAAAACTACAATTTTCATGAGTTTTATGTTTTTGTTTTATGGACTTTTATTCTATTCAGGCGGAATTGAATCGTATGATAAACCTGTTATGCACCTTTTAGGAGGCATTTTTGTTTCCGGCGGATTTTTATTTGTCTTTGGGCAATTTGTACCAAGCTGGGACAGTTCGTATTATCAATTAATGATGACACAAAACATTCCGTATCGCGGTTACATTATGGCGAAGTGGTGGCTGATTGTGATTGCCACAGTTGTATCGACAATTCTTGCTTCGTTTTATCTTTACTTTGGCTGGCAGATTTATTTAACAATTGTTGTTGCAGCGATTTACAATATTGGCGTAAACTCACACCTAGTTCTTCTGGGCGGTGCATTTACTAAAACGCCAATTGATTTAAGTAATGCAAGTGGTGCTTTTGGAGATAAAAAAGCTTTTAATGTTAGTGCTATGTTACTAACGCTTCCAAAAATTTTACTTCCATTATTGCTTTACGGAATCGGACTTTATTTCAACAATAAAAATCTCGGACTCTTATTAGTTGCCGGAACTGGGGTTCTAGGATTTATTTTTAGAGACAAGGTTTTTTCGTTAATTGAAAAAAGATATAAAATCGAAAAATACAGTACAATAAGTGCTTACAAACAAAAGAGTTAATTAGTGAATTAGAAAATGAGTCAATTAGATAATTAATCTAAAATCTTAAATCAACAATCTAAAATTACACCATGATACAAGTAAATCAGCTTTCAAAAAAATACAACGGAACAACAGTTTTAAACATCAATAATCTAGAAATTCCAAAAGGACAAAGTTTTGGTTTGGTCGGAAATAACGGGGCAGGAAAAACAACTTTCTTCAGTTTGCTTTTAGATCTTATTCAACCTTCAACGGGATTTATTAAAAGTAATGATATTCAGGTCAATACAAGTGAGAACTGGAAATCTTTTACGGGATCTTTTTTAGATGAAAATTTCCTTATCGGATATTTGACACCAGAAGAATACTTTTATTTTATTGGCGATTTAAGAAATCAGAATAAAGCGGATATTGATGCGTTGCTGGCCAAACATGAAGAGTTTTTTAACGGAGAAATTTTAAAGAACAAAAAATATCTTCGAGATTTATCCAAAGGAAACCAGAAAAAGGTCGGAATTATTGCGACGCTTATTGGAAACCCTGAAGTTGTAATTTTAGACGAACCTTTTGCAAATTTAGATCCAACAACCGTAAGTCGATTAAAAAAAATAATCAAAGAATTAGCTGACGATCCAAACGTAACTGTTTTAGTTTCAAGCCATGATTTACAGCATACTGTAGAGGTTTGCAGTCGAATTGTTGCTCTTAATAAAGGTGAAATTGTTAAAGATATTCAGACCTCAAAAGAGACCTTACAAGAACTAGAATTATTTTTTGCGGTGTAAGAATTTCTATATTTAAAAAAGAAGCGTATTTTTACAAATGGAATATACTAAAACCAATTTTTAGTAGTTATCTGTTTTAAACTCGTACTATTGAAAAAGAATACTCTTAAATATAGTTTTACTCTCCTTTTTTTATTCTTTTTGATAGCTTGTTCTACCAAAAAAAATACCTTTTTGGCTCGAAGTTCTCACTCGATTGGGACAAAATATAACATTCTTTATAATGGAGGAATTGGCCTAGATAAAGGTCTAAAATCTATTCAAGCCAATAACGAAGATAATTTTTGGAAACTGTTGCCTATTGAAAAAATGCAGTTTGATGAAAATTTTTCGGAAGGCGAAAAAACTAAAAATCCTGATTTTGAACTGGCAGAAACAAAAGCTACAAAAGCCATTCAGAAACACTCCATGAATATTGGCGGAAGAGAAAAAAACTGGCAGATTGACGAAGCTTATCTTATGCTTGGAAAAGCAAGATATTATGATCAGCGTTTTATTCCGGCAATTGAGGCATTCAATTATATTTTATACAAATATCCGGAAAGCAATAATATTTATACCGCAAAAATCTGGCGCGAAAAAACCAATATGCGTTTGGGTAACGATGCAATTGCGCTTAAAAACATCAAAATTTTACTTAAAAAAACAGATTTAGATAAACAAACGTATGCAGATGCCAACGCGATTTTGGCAGAAGCTTATCTGAATTTGGAAGAAAAAGACAGCGCCATTGCTAAACTTAGAGTTGCAGAGCAATTCACAAGAAATAACGAAGAACGCGCGAGATATCGTTTTATCCTTGGCCAGATGTACCAAGCAGAAGGCCAGCGCGATAGTGCCATTTATTATTATGATGCTGTTATTGATTTAAACAGAAAAGCAGATCGTAAGTATATGATGAACGCTTACGCGAAAAAAGCACAAATGTTTGATTACGAAAACGGTGATAAAAATATGTTTATCGAAGCCTATAATAAACTGGTAGATAATCGAGAAAATCGTCCATATTATGATATTTTGTTTTATGAAATGGGAGTCTTTTTTGAGAAAAATAATGATCAGGAAAATGCTTTATTATTCTATAATAGATCTTTAGGAAGAAAATCTAAAGATCCATATTTGATGGCTTCTGCTTACAGAAATATCGGAAACATGTATTTTAAGAATACAGATTATTCAATGGCAGCAAAATATTATGATAGTACGTTGGTAAAACTGGATCCTAAAACCAGAGAATATACTTATATCGAAAAAAACAGAAAAAATCTGGATGATGTAATTAAATACGAAGCTATCGCAAAACGTAACGATAGTATTATTAAGGTATACAATTTGTCGCCAAACGAAAAGAAAGATTATTTCGAAAATTATATTGCCGAACTTAAAACGAAAGATGAAGCTAAAAGAATTTTAGAAGAAAAAGAAAAAGAACGATTAGCGAATATTGATCGAAATTCTCAGGCTGAAATTCCAGGTAATGGAGCCGTAAATCCGCAATCATTGGGTAAACCAGCAGAACCAGAAGGAATTGGAATGCCTCCTGGAGCAAATGACAATGCAAGTACTTTTTACTTTTATAATCCGACCACAGTTGCTTACGGAAAACTTCAATTTAAAAAAATGTGGGGTAACAGAACCATGGCAGGAAACTGGCGATTGGCAGGAATAAGAGGTGCAAATAGTGTGGCGATTAATGATACAATTTCTACCAAAGAAGTTGCCAATGCACTGAATGATACCATTGTGCCAGAAAAATATACTGTTGCGTATTACGTAAAACAGCTTCCAACTTCGCAAACAGAGATGGATAGCATTGGAAAAGAACGCAATTTTTCCTACTATCAATTAGGACTTATATATAAGGAGAAGTTTAAAGAATATAATTTGGCTAGCGACAAACTAGAACAACTGCTTCAGAATAATCCTGAAGAAAAACTGGTTTTGCCATCTATGTATAATTTGTACAAAATTTATCAAATTACAAATCCGGCAAAAGCGGAGGCTATTAAAGCAGAGATTACTTCGAAATATCCAGGGTCGAGATATGCTCAAATTATAAATAATAAGGATGACGATCCAAATTCTAGTCCCGACAAAGAATATAAAAAATGGTATAAACTTTTTGAAGAAGAACATTTCGACGAAGTCTTATCAAATATTGATAACTTAATTAACCAATACTCTGGAGACGATATTGTTTCGAAATATGAATTACTAAAAGCCAACGCATTAGGAAAAGTATATGGTTTGGAAGCGTATAAAAAAGGACTTGAAAATGTAGCAGACAATTATCCGAATAGTGAAGAAGGTAAAAATGCCAGAGAGATTCTAGAAAAGCAAGTTCCTGTTTTGGAGAAACTTAACTTTACAACAACCGATACTAAAAACTGGAAAATAGTGTATCGTGTTGCAAATACCGATACAAAAGCAATTAAAAGAATTGAAGAAGCAATTCGAGTGTTTTTGTTAGTTGAAAATTACGAAAGATTGACATCATCTTTGGATAAATACAATAAAACAGAAAGTTTTGTAGTTATTCATGGTTTAAAATCTGAAGCTTATGCAAATGATATTGCTGGAGTTTTTAGAGACGATAAAAAATATAAAATCCCAGATCAGGCAATAATTATATCAGCAGATAATTACAAAATTGTGCAGATTAAAAAGAATTTAGACACATACTTGACCCCGAAAAACCCTTAACCGCCATGTTTGAAAAAGTAAAAAAAAACGGAACTGAACAATTAGGAAAAACGAATAGAATTGTAGAAGGAACATCAATAATAGGAGACATAGTCTCTAAAGCCGATTTTAGATTAGACGGCGAATTGATTGGAAATTTCACTTCGCAAGGCAAAATTGTTATTGGGGCTAAGGGAGTAATTAAAGGAGAAATTATCTGTAACAATGCAGATATTGAAGGAGAATTTCACGGCAAAATAAAAGTACTTGAAACTCTTAATATTAAATCGACTGCTCAAATTCACGGAGAAGTAGCTGTAGGAAAACTTTCGATAGAACCTGGTGCCGACTTTACTGCGACTTGCACCATGCTAGCCCATGCAAATACAGTAATAATGTTAGAAGATGGAAAAGGAGCCGAATAATAATAGGAGAAATAAATGGTTGGCATTTATTAATATTCCCTTTCAAATGGGAGTAATTATTTTTGTATTCTCTTATTTCGGAACTTGGCTCGACGAGAAACATCCAAGTCCGAAAGTATACTATAACACGATTTTTGTATTAGCCGGTGTCGGAGTTGCATTGTACAATGTAATCCGACAAGTAAATGATATCAACAAAACAAAGTAGTTTGTATGTAAAACGCCTTGAGATAAAAGTTGCATCTTTGCACAAAATTATTTCAAATGCTTTCAAAAAATTACAAACCGTTTTTTTATTTGTTATGTCTTGCTTTAGGAACTTATATTATTCATAAAGCAGTTTTTTTCTTTAGTGAAATTAGTACGGAGAAATTTCATTACAGCTTAGAAATACAGTATTTCTTTTTCTTCGGAATTTCGTCTTTATTATACCTTATATTATTAGTAGTAAAAAAGAAGAATTTTGAAATCGTCGGAATGGCGTTTTTATTTGGAACTTTTACACAAATGTTATTAGCCTATTTAATTCTGCAGCCGATCTTAAAAAACAAAACCGCAGAGAGCGATGTTGAAAAATTTAGTTTTTTTATAACATTTGTGCTGTTTTTGTTATTTCAGACGCTTTTAACTGTCCGATTATTAAATCAAAAGCGTTAAAATAACAATTCTTTAAAACAAGGTTTAAAAATAATTTTTCATATCCTTTTGAATATTAATAAAAAATGTACCTTTGCACCAAATTTTAGAAACGTAAAAAAATAAGATTTTCCACGATATGGTGATTTCAAACAAACCACTCAGCTTTATTCTTGCAGCTTTTGTAGCTTCTCTGCCTATTATGGGTTTTGCAAATCAAGAGAATGATTCGACGCATGTTCAAACTGAAACGACTCACGAAGAGAAAGTAGTTTCACATAATGCTCATGAAGAAGGAGAGCATGTTGCTCTAGATCCTAAGGCAAAAGTGGATGCATTTATTGATCACCACTTACAAGATTCTCATGACTTTGTTTTCTTTTCAGACGAAAAAGAAAATAAACACTATGGTTTTCCATTACCAGTTATTCTTATTGATGGAGGTTTAAAAGTTTTCTCTTCTTCAAAATTACACCACGGAGAAGAAGTTGCAGAAGTTGACGGTAGCTATTATAAATTAGTTCACGGTAAAATTTACAAAACAGACGCAGCGGGAACAATCAACTTTGATGAGCACGGTCATCCATCAAACGAAAAACCATTAGATTTTTCAATTACAAAAAATGTAGTTTCAATGCTATTCGTATCAGTACTATTATTCTTCATGTTTACTGGTTTAGCAAAATCATATAAAAAAGGACCAATCCCAACTGGATTCGGTAGAGTTTTAGAACCGCTAGTAATTTTCATTAGAGATGAAATTGCAGTTCCAAATATTGGAGAGAAAAAATACCGTAAATATATGGGTTACCTATTAACTGTATTTTTCTTTGTTTGGGTTTTAAACTTATTAGGAATGACTCCGCTAGGAATCAACGTAACAGGAAACATTGCTATCACAGTTTGTTTAGCAGCCTTTACATTTATCATCACTCAATTTAGTGCAAACAAAGATTATTGGGGACACATCTTCTGGATGCCAGGAGTACCAGTTCCGATGAAAATTATCTTAGCTCCAATTGAGGTTTTAGGAACACTGACAAAACCATTCGCATTATTAATCCGTTTATACGCAAACATTACTGCAGGTCACGTAGTAATTATGAGTTTGATTGCAATGATTTTTGTTGGAAAAAATTTAGCAGCAGATTTGCCAATCTCATTAGGATTGACATTGTTTATCTCTGTTATTGAAGTTTTAGTTGCGTTTTTACAAGCGTTCATCTTTACAATGTTATCATCATTGTTTATCGGTATGGCAGTTCAAGATCACGATCATGCTCACCACCACGAAGATGAAACAGCAATTATTTAATTTAGAAGTTTAATTTTATATATATAAATAGTTATGGGAACAATTCCAACTTTAGTAGGTGCTGGTTTAGTAGTAATCGGTGCAGGTTTAGGTTTAGGTAAAATCGGTGGATCTGCTATGGACGCTATTGCTCGTCAGCCAGAAGCTGCTGGTAAAATTCAAACTGCGATGATTATTATCGCGGCTTTATTAGAAGGTTTAGCATTCGCTGCTTTAATCTTAGGAAAATAATAAAGAGAGAAATAACAGCATCTTTAACGGTTGGTTAAAGATGTTGTTACTTTTAAAAAAGAAATTAAATATTTAATATAGTTATATAAAATGGATAAGTTAATTAACGATTTTTCATTCGGATTATTCTTCTGGCAGGCTTTAATCTTGGTAATATTAATTTTGCTTTTAGTGAAATTTGCTTGGAAACCAATTATGGAATCTATTACTGCAAGAGAAGAAGGTATTAAAAATGCATTGCTTTCTGCTGAAAACGCAAAGAGAGAAATGGAAAATTTACAAGCTGACAATCAAAGAATTTTGAATGAAGCTCGTGCAGAACGTGACGCGATGTTGAAAGAAGCTCGCGAAATGAAAGAGAAAATGATTGCTGATTCTAAAAACGAAGCACAAGAAGCTGGTCAAAAAATGATCGAGCAAGCTAAAGCTGCTATCGAAAGCGAAAAAAATGCTGCAATGGCAGAATTGAAATCTCAAGTTTCTTCTCTATCATTGAGTATTGCTGAAAAATTATTGAAAGAAGAATTATCTAACAAAGAATCTCAAACTAAATTGGTTGAGAAAATGTTAGGTGACGTAAAGTTAAACTAAGATTATGGCAAGTACAAGAGCAGCAATTCGTTATGCAAAAGCAATTCTAGACTTAGCAAACTCTAAAGGTGTTGCCGAAGCTGTAAATAACGATATGAAATCAATTGTTTCTGCAATTGAAAGTAATGAAGAATTGAGTACATTTATTCTAAACCCAACTACAAAAGCTGAAGTTAAGGAAAGTGCTCTATTAGAAGTTTTTTCAAATGTAAATGGAGTAACAAAAGGATTATTCCGTTTATTATATGAAAACAAGAGATTTGAAATTCTAGATGCAATTGCATTAGGATACAATAAATTATTTGATGAAAATCAAGGAGTTGAAGTAGCAAAAGTTACAACAGCAATTCCGATGGACGCTGCTTTAGAAGCTAAAGTTTTAGCAAAAGTTGCAACTTTATCAGATAAAAAAATTACAATTGAAAATATAGTAGATCCTTCAATTATTGGTGGGTTTATTTTGAGAATAGGAGATAATCAGTACAACGCTTCAGTTGCTAACAGATTACAAGTATTAAAAAGAGAGTTAAGTAATTAGTTTTATAACACAAAAAGTGTCTAAATTATAAATTAAGATGGCGGAAATTAAACCTGCTGAAATTTCAGCGATATTAAGAAAGCAAGTAGAAGGTTTTGAATCTGGCGCTACGCTAGAGGAAGTAGGATCAGTACTTCAAGTTGGAGACGGTATTGCTCGTGTTTACGGGTTATCAAATGTACAATATGGAGAGTTAGTAGAATTTGATAACGGTATGGAAGGTATCGTATTGAATCTTGATGAGGATAATGTTGGTGTTGTATTATTAGGACCTTCAACAGGAATTAAAGAAGGATCTACAGCAAAAAGAACTCAACGTATTGCTTCTCTTAAAGTTGGTGAGCAAATGGTAGGGCGTGTGGTTAACACTCTTGGTTTTCCAATTGATGGAAAAGGACCAATCGGTGGTGACTTATACGAAATGCCTTTAGAAAGAAAAGCTCCTGGAGTTATCTTCCGTCAGCCAGTAACTGAGCCATTACAAACAGGTGTAAAAGCGGTTGATGCTATGATCCCAGTTGGTCGTGGACAACGTGAGCTTGTTATTGGTGACCGTCAAACAGGTAAATCAACTGTTTGTATCGATACAATCTTAAATCAAAAAGAATTTTACGATGCAGGAAAACCTGTATTCTGTATATATGTTGCAATTGGGCAAAAAGCTTCAACTGTAGCAGGAATCGCAAAAATGTTAGAAGAAAAAGGCGCAATGGCTTATACAGTTATCGTTGCTGCTAATGCTTCTGATCCAGCTCCAATGCAAGTTTACGCTCCATTCGCAGGTGCTGCAATTGGAGAATACTTCAGAGATTCTGGTCGTCCAGCTCTTATCGTTTATGATGATTTATCTAAACAAGCTGTTGCTTACCGTGAGGTTTCTCTTTTATTAAGAAGACCACCGGGACGTGAGGCTTACCCTGGAGACGTTTTCTACTTACACTCTCGTTTATTAGAGCGTGCTTGTAAAGTAATCGCTGATGATGGTATCGCTAAAAACATGAACGATTTACCAGATTCTATTAAGTCTATTGTAAAAGGTGGTGGTTCATTAACTGCTTTGCCAATTATCGAAACTCAAGCTGGTGACGTTTCTGCATATATCCCAACAAACGTAATTTCTATTACAGATGGTCAGATTTTCCTTGATGGAGATTTGTTCAACTCTGGGGTTCGTCCTGCAATTAACGTAGGTATCTCTGTATCTCGTGTTGGAGGTAATGCTCAAATTAAATCAATGAAAAAAGTTTCTGGAACTTTAAAATTAGACCAAGCTCAATTCCGTGAATTAGAAGCTTTCGCTAAATTTGGTTCTGACTTAGATTCTGTTACTTTAAACGTAATTGAAAAAGGAAAAAGAAACGTTGAGATCTTGAAACAAGGTTTAAATGATCCTTATACAGTTGAAAACCAAGTAGCTATTATCTACGCTGGTTCTAAAAACTTATTAAGAAATGTTCCTGTTAACAAAGTAAAAGAATTCGAAGGAGATTTCTTAGCTTACTTAAACAGCAAACATAAAGATACACTTAACGCTTTGAAAGCTGGTAAATTTGATGATGCTATTACAGACGTTATCGAAAAAGCAGCAAAAGAAGTTTCAGCAAAATATAACTAATATTTAGTTGACGGTTGTTGGTTGATTGTTATTGGAATTTTCCATTACTATCAACCAGCAACTAACAACCAATAACTATAACAAATGGCAAATTTAAAGGAAATCCGTAATAGAATTACTTCCGTTTCATCGACGATGCAGATTACATCGGCTATGAAAATGGTTTCTGCTGCAAAGCTGAAGAAAGCACAAGATGCAATCACTGCAATGCGTCCTTATGCCGAGAAATTAACGGAGTTATTGCAAGATCTTTCTGCTACACTTGAAGGTGAAGTTGGAGGAGATTACACTACGCAGCGTGAAGTAAAAAAAGTATTGTTGGTAGCTGTAACTTCAAATAGAGGTTTATGTGGTGCTTTCAATTCTAATATTATTAAAGAGATTAAAAATCGTACAGAGTTTTATGCTGGAAAACAAGTTGACGTTTTTGCCATTGGAAAAAAAGGTGGAGATGTTTTAACTAAAACTCATAAAGTTCACGGTCATCATAATGCAATTTTTGACCATTTAACATTTGAAAATGTTGCTGGAATTGCAGATGATTTGACACAAAAGTTTTTAACTGGAGAATACGATAGAATTGAGTTAGTTTACAATCAGTTTAAAAATGCTGCGACTCAGATTGTTCAAGTAGAACAGTTTTTACCGTTAGCACCAATTGCTACTGATGCAACAGCTTCTACTGGAGATTATATTTTTGAACCAGGAAAAGAAGAAATTGTTTTGGCTTTAATTCCTAAGTCTTTAAAAACACAATTGTACAAAGGTATCCGTGACTCATTTGCTTCTGAGCATGGTGCACGTATGACTGCAATGCACAAGGCAACAGATAATGCAACATCATTGAGAAACCAATTGAAATTAACTTATAACAAAGCGCGTCAGGCTGCGATTACAAGTGAGATTTTGGAAATTGTTGGTGGAGCAGAAGCTTTAAATGGATAATGTATTCCACAATATATAAAAGAAAAAGCCAGCTAATGCTGGCTTTTCTTTTTATTGGAAGTTTTATTCTTTTTTTTAAAATAATTCTATAAAATGGTGATTCTCAAATTACAATTATAAGTTGAGAATCACTACCATTTTATAAAAATAGACAGATAACTCTGCGTGCTTTGTCTTTCATGGGAACAAACTAGCTTTATTAGTCCCAATGCTCTGTTTTTTTAAGGGTTACATTTCAGCAGAATCAATCCCTTTTGCTTTGTCTTTTATGGGAACAAACAAGCTTTATTAGTCCCAGTGCTCTGTTTTTATAGGGTTACTGCAGCTGAATCAATCCCTTATGCTTTGTCTTTTATGGGAACAAACAAGCTTTATTAGTCCCAGTGCTTTCTTTTTTAAGGGTTGTACTAGCTTTCTCATTCCCTTTGATACAAATTTAGATAAGACTGTTAAAAAAAATGTTATACAATTTTTAACGAAATTTTATATATTTCACATGTTGTAATCTCAATTTTTTTTTATAATGGTTTAAAGATAAGTAATTTATAAAATACATTGTACAAAAATTCTTCTTTTTTTTCACATTTATTTTTTATCTGTTACTCCTATTCCGTACCCTATATTTTAAGTATTTTTGAATTCTATTCTTTTAAACAATGACTTTATACATAAAAGAGCTTACTACCATTGAAGATATGGAGGCTCAGATAAATACGATTCGATTTTTATATCCAAATATTTCTCTCGAAAAATATCGGTCATTTCTTTCTGAAATGCTTCCGCATAATTATATTCAAATTGCTGTATTTGAAGATGATGTATGTCTTGGCCTTACAGGATGTTGGTCGGCGACAAAACTTTGGACAGGAAAATATCTTGAGATTGACAATTTTGTTGTGAACCCCGAATACAGATCTCAAGGAATTGGAAAAATGCTTACCGATTATGTGGAGAAAAAAGCAATAGAATTGAATTGCAGTACTATAGTTTTGGATGCATTTACAGGAAATTTTGGAGCCCATCGCTTTTATTACAATCAAGGTTATGCGCCAAGAGGATTTCATTTTGTCAAAATTTTAGATGAAAAGAAATTAACTGTTTAAAAACAATCAGAAGTTTTCTTTATTGCACCAACAAAAGCACCATTAAACAAAAGAAATGGTTATTTTTGTCTTACAAACATTATTAGAATTATATTTTGGGATTATATAAAAATCTATTCAAGCAAACGGCAATTTACGGACTGGCGACAGTGTTACCGCGAATGCTGAGTTTTTTATTAGTGAGATTATATACAGGAATTTTACCTACAGCAGAGTACGGCGAAGTTTCGATCGTATTGTCTTGGATGGTTTTCTTTAATGTAGTTCTTTCCTACGGAATGGAAACTGCATTTTTTAGATTTTACAGTGCCGAAGAAGATAAAAAAAATGTAATTGCAACTTCTACTATTTCCATATTTTGGACTTCAATTTTATTTCTTTTTGCAGGCTTAATTTTCAGAAATACACTGGCAAATTTAGCCGAAGTTGATGTACAGTATATTACTTATACGGTCTGGATTTTAGTATTAGATGCATTGGTTTTGATTCCGTTTTCTAAACTTAGAGCCAATCAAAGACCAATGGTTTATGCGGCAATTAAAATTGGAAATGTGGTTATAAACTTATTGCTGAATATATTTTTCCTGATGTATCTTCCAAAACTAGCGGCAGATAATCCAAATTCAGTTTGGGATAATTTATATGTGCAAAACTTCCAGATAGCGTATATATTCATTGCAAACCTTCTGGCAAGTTTGGCAACATTTATTGTGCTTTCGCCAAATTATCTTTCGCTTGGACGAAAATTCGATCCTGTGCTTTGGAGAAAAATGATGAAATACGGGCTTCCAATTTTGGTCGCTGGATTAGCTTTTGCCGTAAATGAGCATTTTGATAAAATCTTATTAGGTTATTTACTTCCTGAAAATTTAGCCAAGTCTGAAGTAGGAGCTTATTCTGCTTGTTACAAATTAGGATTATTTATGGTTCTTTTTGCAACCGCTTTCAGATTAGGAATTGAGCCTTTCTTTTTTAGTCATGCAAAAAATGAAAATGCACCGCAGACTTATGCTGTGATTACTAAATATTTTGTGATTTTAGGATCCTTAATTTTATTAGGTGTAATTGTTTTTGCGGACGTTTTAAAATATTTATTGTTAGACAACAAATCATACTGGGAAGCCATGAAAGTTGTGCCATTAATTATTTTGGCAAATTTCTTTTTAGGGATTTACAACAATTTATCAGTTTGGTATAAATTGACTGATAAAACAAAAATCGGAGCCTATATTTCTATCGTGGGAGCAATTGTTACCTTGATTTTAAATTATTTGTTAATTCCAAAATATAGCTATTATGGATCTGCAATTGCAACCATTTCTGCTTACGGAAGCATGATGCTTATTTCTTATGTTTTAGGAAATAAATATTATCCTATTCCTTATGATATGAACAAGATCGGTGCTTATTTAGGTGTTTCAATAGTATTTTCAATAATCTCATTTTACGGATTTAGAGAAAAATATTATGTTGGAATTCCACTTCTTTTAATCTTTATGTATATGGTTTATCATTTTGAAAAAGATACCATTAAAGGAATATTGAAAAGGAAATAAAGCATTTAAAAATTTATACTTACAAAATGAAAATTCAAATTATCAATAAATCGCAGCACGATTTACCAAATTACGAAACGATTGCTTCTGCAGGAATGGATTTGCGTGCCAATATTTTAGAACCAATTACGTTAAAACCTTTAGAGAGAACTATTGTAAAAACGGGACTTTTTATAGAATTGCCAATTGGTTATGAAGCACAAGTAAGACCAAGAAGCGGTCTGGCGGCAAAAAAAGGAGTAACTGTTTTAAACTCTCCAGGAACTATTGATGCAGATTACAGAGGAGAAATAGGAGTAATTTTAGTAAATTTATCTAATGACGATTTTGTAATCGAAAATGGAGAACGAATCGCACAGCTGATTATTGCAAAACACGAAAGAGCAGAATGGATTGAAGTTGAAACACTTACTGAAACATCAAGAGGCGAAGGAGGCTTTGGAAGCACTGGAGTGAAATAACAAAAAAGAAAGACCAAACCCAATGAAGATTTTAATCTTCCCATAAAAATCAAATAAAGAATGAAAATAATTGTGCCAATGGCGGGCCGCGGATCAAGATTGAGGCCTCATACTTTAACAGTTCCAAAACCATTAATTCCAGTTGCTGGGAAATCTATCGTACACCGTTTGGTTGAAGATATCGCCAAAATATTAAAAGAACCAATTGAAGAAGTTGCTTTTATTTTAGGTGACGAAGCTTTTTTTGGAGATGATGTTGTAACAAGCTTAGAAGATTTAGCAAAAGGATTAGGAGCTAAAGCTTCTATCTATCGCCAAGATCAGCCTCTAGGGACTGGACACGCAATTATGTGCGCAAAAGAATCTCTGTCTGGACCAGCTGTAATTGCTTATGCCGATACTTTAATTAGAGCAGATTTCGAATTAGATCCTTCTGCTGACGCTGTAATCTGGGTAAAACAAGTAGATCAGCCTGATGCTTTTGGTGTTGTAAAACTAAATCAGAATAATGAAATTATAGAATTGGTTGAAAAACCAAAAGAATTCGTAAGCGACTTAGCCGTTATCGGAATTTACTATTTTAAAGAAGTTGGAGTTTTAAGAAATGAACTTCAAAATGTTTTGGATAATAATATTCAGAATGGTGGCGAATACCAGATTAATGACGGTATCAAAGCAATGATGGCCAACGGAAAAGTTTTCAAAACAGGAAGCGTTGACGAATGGATGGATTGCGGTAACAAAGATGTTACGGTTGAAACCAATACAAGAATGTTAGGTTTTCTTCATAATGACGGAGAGCATTTAGTAGATTATGGTGTGACTTTAGAAAATTCAACAATCATTCCTCCTTGTTATATTGGAGAAAATGTGGTTTTGAAAAACACTACAATTGGTCCGAACGTTTCTCTTGGAAAAGGATGTCACGTTTCAGACAGTACGATTAAAAACAGTTTGATTCAAACACATTCTCAAATTAAAAATGCTAATCTGGATAATGCAATGATTGGAAATCATGTAAGTTTCGATGGTAAATTTACAAGTATCAGTATTGGAGATTACGCTATCTTAGAGTAAATAAAATTAGCAGCGTTTCGTTTTGTTTAAAAAGTAATTTACAAATGATCAGAAATAGAGTTTTTATACTTTTGATTGCCTTATTCAGCACTTCATTTTCGGTTTTTGCACAGACAGAACCCGAAGATATTGCTATGGCAACAGATGAATATCAAGACTCATTTTATGAATCATTAAAACAAAAAGGAATTGAAAATTACGATAAAGCCATTGTATCATTGGAGAAATGTATAAAACTGAAACCCAATGATGCAGTTGCTTATTTTGAATTAGGAAAAAACTATTTAGCGCTTAAGCAATACCAGAATGCACAAGATGCTTTTGAAAAAGCAACACAGCTGGATCCTAAAAACAAATGGTTTTGGCTTGGAATTTATGATGTAAGTTACGAGACTAAAAACTATCCTCTGGCAATTGAAATTATTCAAAAAATAATTGTTTTTGACGAAGAATATAAAGACGATTTGATTTCGTTGTATATGATTACCAATCAGTATGACAAGGCGTTGACAGCGATAAACGAAATGAATGATAAATTCGGAAAATCGTCTGATCGCGAAATTTATAAAGCTCAGATTTTATCGCAAGGAAAATATCAGAATACTGAAATTGATAATCTCGTAGACCAAATTAAAAAAAATCCGAAAGAAGAATCCAACTACGTAAATCTGATTTTTTTATATTCTAAGAATAACGAAAATGAGAAATCGCTAGAAGTAGCAAAACAATTGGCAAAAGAAATTCCAAATTCTGAATGGGCTCAAGTAAGTTTGTTTAAAGGATATTTGGATGCCAATCAAGCAGATAAAGCTATCAAGTCGATGAATGTGATTTTAGCAAGTTCAAAAATCGATTCAAAAATCAAACATAGAACTTTGAATGAATTTTTGATTTATGTAAATAAAAATCCACAATATTCTGCCGATTTGGAAAAAGCCATTTCTTATTTTGATAACGATAAGGATGTTGATGTTGCCCAAGAAATTGGAAAATTTTATCATAGCAAAGGACAGTTTGAAAATGCCATTAAATATTATGAAAAAGATTTAAGCGCCAATTCAGAAACTGATCTTGAAACCAATATGTTGTTATTAGATGCATATTCTCAGGCTAAAAAATATGAGCCAATGACAAAAAGAGCCATGATGCTGATCGAAGTTTATCCGAGTCAAGCTCAATTTTATTACTATGCCGGTTTGGGAAGCAATCAGCTGAAACAATTTAAAAATGCAAAAACTGTCTTAGAAATGGGTCTTGATTATGTGGTGGATGACGTAAAATTAGAATCAAATTTTAATATTCAGTTAGGAGAAGCTTACAATGGACTGGGAGATGCAAAGAAAAAAGAGGAATACTTTTCGAAGGCAAATGAATTATTAAAGAAGAAAAAATAAAAAATGGAATCCAGATGAAAAAATATATATCAATACTAGTATTGGCTATTGCTGTAATTTCGTGTAAAACGAAAGCAGTAGCAGTGCAAGGGAATACAAGCCAGACAATTGCACCAAAAGAAGACAAAAAAGTAATCGAAAAGCATTACGATAATAAGTTAGATTTTTCGACTTTATACATAAAAGCAAGTGCAAAATATGCTGATGAAAAACAAAGCCAAAACGTTACAGCTGAAATTAGAATTGAAAAAGATAAGCAGATTTTAATAAGCGTGCGTTTCTTAGGAATTACAATGGCGAAAGCATTAATAACGCCTTCTGCTGTAAGTTATTATGAGAAAATAAACAGCACTTATTATGAAGGAGATTTTACAAGTTTAAGCAAATGGTTAGGAACGGATTTAGATTATTCTAAAGTTCAAAATCTGTTGGTCGGAGAGGCTTTTGATGATTTAAGAAAAGGAAAATATACGCAGACAATTGTAGATAATTTATTCAGATTAGATGAAGAGAAAGACGCTAATTTGAAGAAAACTTTTTTCTTAGATGGAGAAAAATATTTAATTCAGAAAGAAGAGATTTCGCAGCCATCAGAAAACAGAAATTTACAAATTGCTTATTCGGACGCGAAAACTTTTGATCAAGGAACATTGCCAACAAGTATCGAAATCAATGCCGTTCAGCCAAAAGGCAAAACAAGTATTAACTTGAATTACAACAATATTTCATTTAATGAAGAACTTTCTTTTCCGTATAGTGTGCCAAGCGGTTATAAAAAAGTTACAATTAAGTAAATTTGCAAAAATAAAAATAGAAACATGCCAAAATTTCTCCTAAGCCTAGTTTTAATTTGTGCCACTACATTTGTATGGGCGCAAGATTCTCAGCAAGAAAAACTGGAGCAGCGTAAAGCTCAAATTCAGCAGGAAATCAGAGATAACGAAAAGATGCTTCAGTCGGTTCGAAAAAAAGAGAAATCTGCTGTGAATGAATATTTAATTCAGGCCAACAAAATCAAGCTAAAAGAGAAATTAATTAATACTACGGCAAAACAAGAAAGATTGCTTAGTAATGACATGTATATTAATCAGGTTCAGGTTAATAAACTTAAAAAAGAATTAAAAGTTCTAAAAGAAGATTATGCAGAAATGATTTTAAAATCATACAAAAGCCGTTCTGAGCAAAGCCGTGCGATGTTTATTTTATCTTCTGAAAGTTTTTTGCAAGCTTACAAAAGAGCACAATATTTAAAGCAATACACTACGTTTAGAAAAAACCAAGGTCTTGAAATTCAATCGAAAACGGCTCAATTAGTTGATTTTAATGCAAAACTTGATGGACAAAGACAGGTAAAAAAGAAGATTATTGCTGAGAACCAAAAAGAGAAAGTAACTCTTGAAGTAGAGAAAAAAGAACAGCAAAAATTAGTTAATTCGCTTAAAAAAGATAAAAACAAAATTGCTGCAGATATTCGATCTAAGCAAAGTGAATCTAAAAGAATCGACAGGCAAATTGACCGTTTGATTCGTGAAGCGATTGCCGAAGCAAATAGAAAAGCCGCTGCAGAAAAAGCAAAAGCAGCAGGTTCAACAGAAACAAAAACGGCACCAGTGTCTTCTTCTAAAATTGCATTAACACCAGAAGATAAAATCTTAGCGGCTGATTTTAAAGCAAACAGAGGAAGGTTGCCTTGGCCAGTAGAAAAAGGATTTATTTCTCTAGGATATGGTGACCAGCCGCACCCGCTGCATCCTTCAATTACGGTTCACAATTCTGGAGTTGAGATTACAACAGAAGACGGTGCAAGTGCTAGAGCGGTATTTGCTGGAGAAGTTTCTAAAGTAATCGTGTTATCTCCAGTGAATAAAGCAGTTGTGATTCAGCATGGAGATTTTTTCACAGTTTATCAAAACTTAAGTTCGGTTTCGGTTAGTCAAGGAGATAAAGTGACGATTAAACAAAATATTGGAAAAGTAAGAACAAGTGGTGATACAGGAAAAACAATCATCAAATTCTTGATTCTACAAAATACTTCAAATAACAATCCGGAAGGATGGCTGCAAAGCAGATAAAATTTTGAGGGAGCATTTTGCTCCCTTTTTTATAGAATAAAGAGCGCTTGATTTCAAATTGAAATCAGCACAAATAGAAATTATTTCTTTCGTTAAGCTGAAATTATACGATTGAATTTAAAAATAGTATTTTTGCAGTATGGAAACAAATAGACAGAAAAAAATAGGCGGTGTTCTTCAGAAAGATCTGGTTGACATTTTGCAAGGTGAAGTGAGAAAAAACGGAATTACAAACTTGGTAATTTCTGTATCCAAAGTTAGTGTAACTACAGATTTATCTGTAGCAACAGTATATTTAAGTATTTTTCCACAAGAAAAAGCCAAAGAAACTTTAGAGGCAATAAAAACAAATACAACTTTAATCAAACATGATTTATCGCAGCGTGTGCGTTTACAATTGCGCCGTGTTCCGAATTTAGTATTCTTTATTGATGACTCTTTAGATTATATTGAGAAAATCGACAATGCGCTTGCAGGAAAAGAAAACCCAATCGAAAATCGTGATCTTTTAGAAAAAAGAAGAAAGTCGTAATTTGAATTTTCCTTTATACATAGCCAAACGTTATATTTTTAGCAGCAGTAAAAATAATGCTATAAATATCATTAATCGTATTGCCAGCATGGGAATCATTGTTGGCACGATGGCTTTGTTTGTGGTTTTATCCGTGTTTAGCGGACTGAAAGTTTTTAGTCTTTCGTTTACCAACGAAATAGATCCCGATTTAAAGTTGGTGAGCACTTACGGAAAGTCTTTTTTACTTACGCCCGATCAAGAAAATCAGTTAAAAAAAATAAACGGTGTTGCTTCTTACACCAAAATAATTGAAGAACGCGTTTTGTTTTTATTTAAAGACAAACAGCAAGTTACCTACTTGAAAGGAGTTGATAGCATTTATCCAGTTGTTAACGATATTCAAAAGAAACTCTTTAATGGGCAGTGGCTTAAACCAGATAGTTTTCAAGTTGTAATTGGCTATGGATTAGCTCAAAATTTCTCCATGGGAATTCTTGATTTTGAAAATCCGTTGCAGATTTTTGCTCCTAAACCTGGAAAAGGAGCCATTGAAAATCCAGAAGAAGCTTTTACGAAAACCGATGTTTTGCCTGTTGGGATTTACTCCATCAGCGAAGATTTAGATTCAAAATATGTATTTGCAGATTTAGGCTTAGTACAAGAATTGCTGATGTACAAACCCAATCAGATTTCTGGAATTGAATTTAAGTTAAAAGAAAATGCAGATGAAGGAGCAATTAAAACGCAGCTCAATTCTATTTTTAAAAATAAAATCACTTTAAAAAATAGAGCGCAACTAAACGAGTCTTTGTATAGAATGCTCAATACCGAAAACATTGCAGTTTATCTGATTTTTACATTAGTTATCATTGTGGCACTTTTTAATTTGATTGGCGCCTTGATTATGATGATTTTAGAAAAGAAAGGAAATCTTAAAACGCTTTTCAATCTAGGAACAGATATCGGCGGTCTTCGAAAAATATTTCTACTTCAAGGAACTTTATTAAGTGTTTTTGGAGGTTTAATCGGACTTGCTTTAGGGATAATTCTTGTAATACTACAGCAGAAGTTTGAACTTATCATGATTACGCCAACTTTGGCTTATCCAGTTGTTTTTACCGTAGAGAATGTTCTAATCGTAATGACAACCATTATTTCTCTAGGTTTTGTGGCTTCCTTAATTGCAAGCAGCCGCGTAAGTAAAAAACTGCTTGATTAATAACTTCTTAAGAAATATTAATTATATTTACCGCCTTAAAAAACTCCAGCATATGATTGTTTCTGCCTAATCCTAATTTATTTTTTAGAATAATTAGGATACTTACATTTACTTTTTCAGTTCAGATTGCAACTACATCTGGACCAATTTTATCATTTATCCTAAAATATCATGACAGAAACAACTATAAAGAAAAGTTTATTTTCTAAAATTTTTACAACCTTAAAACAAGCCTTAAAAGGCGACGAATCGTTTGACTATACTTCTGGAAGTATAAAAAAAGCCGTAATTCTATTGGCCATTCCGATGGTTTTGGAAATGATGATGGAATCGGTTTTTGCATTGGTCGATTTATATTTTGTTGGGCATTTAGAACATAGCAGTTTTGCCATTCAGACTGTTGGTTTGACCGAATCGGTATTGACTGTAATTTATTCTCTTGCAATCGGAATGAGCATGGCCGCAACAGCAGTTGTAGCAAGACGTATTGGAGAAAAAGATCCTGTCGCTGCTGCGAAAGCGGGAATGCAAGCCATAATTATCGCATTTGCAGTAAATAGTGTATTGAGTATTTTCGGAATTATTTATGCAAAAGACATTTTGATTCTCATGGGATCTTCAATAGAATCTGCAGAACATGGTTTCAGATTTACACAAATTATGATTGGTTCAAGCTTATGCATTATGCTTTTGTTCTTGATAAACGGAATTTTCCGTGGCGCAGGAAATGCAGCAATTGCCATGAAAAGTCTTTGGATTGCCAATATCTGCAACATCATTTTATGCCCGATTTTAATTAACGGTTTCGGACCAGTTCCAGCTTTCGGATTAATTGGCGCCGCTTTAGCAACAACAATCGGAAGAAGTATTGGTGTGATATATCAAGTGTATCATTTGTTCTTTGGAAATGGAGTTTTAAAAATCAAAATTTCCTATTTCGCTCCCGATTTCAAGCAGATAAAAGCTTTAGTAAAAATCGCTGCTCCAGGCATTTTACAATTTGTGATTGCATCTTGCAGCTGGATTTTCTTAGCACAATTAGTCGCTACAACAGGAGGTGATCACGGTTCGGCAGGATACCAGACAGCATTAAGAATTATGATGTTTTTCATACTTCCAGCTTGGGGATTGAGTAATGCAGCAGCAACTTTGGTTGGACAAAACTTAGGGGCCAAACAAATAGAACGTGCGGAGAAATCGGTTTATACGACGGCACGATATAATGTAATTTTCATGGCCTCGATTATGATTATTACTTTAGGTCTTGGCCAATACATTATTTCGTTTTTCACGAATGACGAACAGGTAAAAACCGTTGCGATTGAAGCATTGCAAATCATGAGCATTGGATTTATTTTCTATGGAATTGGAATGGTTCTCATTAATACTTTCAATGGAGCAGGAGATACTTGGACGCCAACTGGAATTAATTTCTTCGGATTTTGGCTGTTCCAAATTCCGTTAGCTTTTGTATTGGCAAAGCATTTTAATATGGGACCAACAGGAGTTTTTATTGCCATTCCTGTTGCAGAAACTGCGATTACCTTAGCGGGAATTGTTTTCTATAAAAGAGGAAAGTGGAAGAGGGTTCAAGTGTAATAAAAAATAAAAAAGGACCTTCAATATTGAAGGTCCTTTTGTTTGTAAGAAATTTACATTAATTTTGTTTTTGCATTTTTGATGGAATATAATTTCTTATGATTAAAATTAATTTAGAAAACACTTTTGAAGCAACATATGTAGGTGTCAATTTTGACCAATATATTTTTGAATCTATTCTAAAAGATGATACAATAATTCAACTTAAAGTTCAGTTTACAAATATTGAGCAATCCTTATTGCCAAATGTGTACAATTTAGCTTTTGGACCATTTGATACAAATGGAAAAATAAATGATTTAATAAATCTTAAACATAAGGACATTAATAAAGTTTTTTCTACAATTATCTTGTTTTCCATAACTTTTTTAAAAAATAATCCTCAGGTGAAAATTGGTATTGATGGTTCTGATGATTTGCGAGCTAATTTATATCATCGAATGTTTAGATATAACTATAAAGACTTACAAGATTTTTTAGTGATTATTGGTGTAGATTGGTATGTGAGATTATTAAGAAATGGAACAATTGAATTAGATAGTGAAGGGTTAGCATTTTTTAAACCCAAGCCAGAACTTTTTGATTTTCAAAGAAAAAACGGTGACCTTTACAGATATTATATGTTTAATTTGAATCAATAATGTTTAAATTTGCTACATGAAAGAATCAATTCAAAATAAGATTAATAAAATTCAGGAAATTGCATTAGCATCTGCTTCGAAAAAAGATATTGAAGGTATTGAACATGTTGTGGAAACAAATAATAACAACAACTTGATTAAATCAATTCGAAATGCAAAAGAAGCCGAACTTTTTTTTTCTGAATTAAACTTAGTTATTGATCAGGCTAAAAGAAATTCAATTAAAAATACTTTAAAATAAAGTTCAATTCTAAGTTCCATAGAAAAGAAAGACCTTCAAATTTTGAAGGTCTTTCTGCTTATAAATCTTATATTTAAACAAATTCATATCCTGCATAAACCTGTTCGATTTCTTTCATGATAGCAAATAAATCTTCAGGAGCATCTGTAGTAACCAGTTTTTGTTTGAATTCTTTAAACGAATGAATTCCTTTAAAATAATTTGTATAATGACGGCGCATTTCTACAATTCCTAAACGTTCGCCTTTCCAATCCATAGACCATTGCAAATGATTTCTGGCCGCTTCAACACGATCAATAACCGTTGGAGCAGGTAAGTGTTCACCAGTTTTGAAGTAATGTTTTATTTCATTAAAGATCCACGGATAACCAATCGCCGCACGACCAATCATGATACCGTCAATTCCGTATTCATTTTTATATTGTAATGCTTTTTCTGGACTGTCGATATCGCCATTTCCGAAAATAGGCATTGTAATTCTTGGGTTGTTTTTTACGCGAGCAATATGCGACCAGTCAGAGTGGCCTTTGTACATTTGGGCACGAGTTCTTGCGTGAATGGTTAAAGCTTGAACCCCAATATCTTGAAGTCTTTCAGCAACTTCATCAATATTGATTGAATTTTCATCCCAACCTAAACGTGTTTTTACGGTTACAGGCAAGTTGGTTCCTTTGATAACAGCTTGCGTTAAACGTACCATTAATTCAACATCTTTTAAAACTCCTGCACCAGCACCTCTGCAAACGACTTTTTTTACCGGACATCCAAAGTTGATATCTACTAAATCGGGTTTTACCGTCGAAACAATTTTAGATGACATTTCCATTGCTTCTTCATCACCACCAAAAATCTGAATTCCAACAGGACGTTCGTAATCAAAAATATCCAGCTTCATGCGGCTTTTTATAGCATCACGAATTAATCCTTCCGACGAAATAAATTCAGAGTACATCATGTCAGCTCCGTGCGTTTTGCATAATCTGCGAAACGGCGGATCACTAACATCTTCCATCGGTGCGAGTAATAAAGGAAATTCGGGTAATTCTATGTTGCCAATCTTGACCATCTTCATAATTTTTTGCAAAATTACAACTTTTTAATCGAATTGGCACAATTCGAGTGACAAAGGCTCAAAGTAACAAAGTGACAAAGTTTTTTTATAGTGCTGATTAACAGCCTTTGAACCTTTGTCCCTTTGTTACTTTGTCCCTATATTAAGACCTATAATCAAAAAATCGAATTGGTTTTCGACTCATCGGGTTAAAAACGATTGGATTTAGAATCTCTTTTGCAACAAATTCTATTTTTGGAGTTACTCTCAATTTCGCTCGAAAGTGGTCTTTTATTTCCTGTAAAAATTCAGGAGATTGGTTTTTCACAGCAATTTTTATCAAGATTTCGTCTGTTCCTAAGTCGTTGGTTGAAATCTCAATCAAATGATTTTCAATATTGTCGAAACTACTCAAAACGTCGTTCATCGCTGGCGGATAAAGCGTTGTTCCTTTATATTTAATCATTTGTTTTTTGCGCCCAACAACTGGGCCGACGCGCAAAGTATTTCTCCCGCATTCGCAAGGTTGATCATGAAATTGAACAATATCTCCCGTTTTAAAGCGTAATAATGGCATCGCTTCAATTCCTAAAGTTGTAAAAGTAAGTTCGCCCGTTTCACCGTTTTTAACCGGCATATTATTTTCGTCTAGAACTTCAACAATGATTAATTCGGGATGATGATGTCCGCCTTTTCCATGCTCACATTCCGTAAAAGCCGTGCTCATTTCTGTTGAAGCATAAGTCGAAAACAACTTGATGTTCCATTTATCTGTGATTTTTTTCGAAAGTATATTCATGGAGAAATCTTGTTCTCTCAAAGATTCTCCAATGCAAATTGCTCCTTTTATACTCGAGTTATTATACTCGATTCCGTGAATTTCGGCGTATTCAATTAATTTCAACAGGAAAGAAGGAACCGTAATTAAATAACTTGGATTGTATTTTAAAATCGAATCCCACTGCATTTCTGGAATTCCAGCACCAACTCTAATTACGCCGACTTTCAATTTTCGAAGACCTAGAAAATAAGCCAAACCAGCCATAAATTTTCTATCAATTGTCGTCATTAATTGTACAACATCACCTTCTGCAATTCCTGCGCAGGCAAACGAAATCGCTTCATTATAAGCCAATCGATCTAAGTCAGAATCGGTTAAACCAAAAGTTACAGGATCTCCTAAAGTTCCAGATGTTGTAGCGTAATCGATAATTTTATGTTGTGGGACGCACAAAAAATCATCATTATATTGCTGTAAATCTTCTTTGGTTGTAACAGGTAAAAACTGTAAATCTTCCAGCGTTTTAACTTTCGAAATATCAATGTTTTGTCCAGCAAAAAGTCTTTTATAAAAAGGAGAATTCTCGCTGATATAAGCTAAAAGTTCGGCTAATTTTTTTTCTTGAAAAATTTTAATTTCTTCTAAAGAATCTTTTTCTATTGCTGGAATCATTTTAATTTTCTTTTGACTTTTTTTAAATATTTTTCAATTTCTTTTTTCTGAGGAACCGTAGTGATTTCATGCGTTAAAGCTTTTTCAAAATTCAGCTTTGCCTGCGGAAATTCCTTTTTTTGGTAAAAGTACAATCCTGTCTTATAATATACAACCCAATAATTAGGGTTTAACGCTTGATAATTCTGGAGAAACTCAGCAGAAACGGTTTCTTTTTTTTCTAAAATCGAATCTATTTTATGATCCTCAATTTTGAACTTTTTAAAATTCTGAAAAGCAACGGTTTCCAAGAAAGGATCTTTGGCAATATTCAGATTTTCTTTCTGAAATGATTTTCCTGTATTTCGGCTTTCGCCAAAAATCGAATTCAAATCATAACAAACAAATTCACCCAACTGAAACGGATTTGCTGAAACCCAAACCAATTTTTCTTTTGGTTTAAAGATAATTCCGTGATGTGCCAAAAGCTGATTTAATGCTTTTTCATTTCCAAAACCCAAAATTTCATTTTTTAAACCGTCTTTATTTCGAAGAATTTCCGAAGCGATTTCAGGATTCACTTTTGGATTTTTAGACAGCAATTCCTGCATTCTTTCGTAACGATATTCAGAATGGCTATTGGCAATTTGTTCCTGATTTCTTTTATCGTCTTTGAAAGCTTCACCTTGAAAATGATTGGAACAGATTAATTGATCGCTGTTCGGAACAACGTAAACATCCATTTTATTGGGAGAAACTTCAATTAAAATCGCTTTGTTATCATTGGCACTTCCAACCATAATCGATTCAGAAACAAATACTTTCCTTTTTTTTGCAATCGCAATTGCTTCGTCCAGATTTTTGGCGTGCTGTAAAATTTCACGAGTTAAAATCGAAATCGGAGTTTTCGCGCTAAGGGGAATTTTAGATTTTGAAGCATTTATAGTAACCGTCAAACCTTCGAGATTCATCCCAGAAACGGCGCCGATCATTCCGGGCCAAGTGACCATCATAAACGGAAATCCTTCTTTCGGTTTTATAAAGGCTGCTATTTTATTTTCCGCGAAAGCGTCATTCACATAAAAATCAAAATTTCGCGCCAAGATTAAATTTCCATCTTCCGATTTTTCATTCCAAGCCGCAAAAGACGAGCAGCCAACTAAAGCCAAATCTTGAAGCGCGTGACCAATATCGTGCGCCGCGTGCAGATATAAACCGCGCTGATATTGCGGTGCGATATTGTCAAATTCAGTTGAAGTATATTGAGAAACGCCGTAAATTTCCGTTTGATATTCGTCGGGAACATTTAAATACAGTTTACGATTGTACCATTTTAGAAAATGACGAAGTAGTTTCTGCTGGAATTTTGACGGAATTAAATCGGTTATTTTCGAGAAAAAAATGCGTTGCTGTTTTTGCAAAAGTGAATCGGTTAGCGCGCCAGTTGAAAGTCCGATTTCTAGCGGATCGCCTTCGACATACAATTCCCAAAGACCTTGTTTATTTTTTAAAAGCGAATTTTTTCCAGAGAGAAAAACGCTGTCCGATAACTTTTCTACAACAGGTTTTGTTTGGTTAAAAGCAGTAAGATCAGGTTTATGTTTTTTTGATTTTGAAGTCCCGCAGGAAGTCAGCAAGCAGAGAAAACCGATAAGGAAGAGGTAAAAAATTCGGTTTTTCATGATTACTTATTCTGATGCTTTTTTAATTTTTTCCAGCAGATATTCTTTTCCTACAATTTCTGAGCAAGTGATGACTGCTCCAACCGTAACACCCAAGACACCGTGCATGTTAATACTTTGGCCTGTAAGATAAAGATTTTCTACCTTAGTTTTAGCCGGAATCATCGTTTTCATCGGATTATTTGAATCTTTAACATATCCGTACATGTTTCCGCCATCTCCGCCAATATAATCTCGATACGAAAGTGGAGTAGAAGTATGCACTGATTTGATGCAATCTTTTATTCCAGGGAATTTCTTCTCGATTTCTTCTAAAAATTTTGCTGCTTTTTTGGCTTTAAATTCGTCGTAACTTTCGCCTCTTTCATTTTCTTCAAAAGTCGTGTTAAACGTGTCTTCCCAAGCTTTAACATCATCATATTTCATGTACGTTAAAAACGTCATTCCATCTGCCCATTCTTCCTCTTTTTTTGACGGATTCATAGAAGCCATAAAAGTCTTTGGCCATGAATTTTCGTCGTATTCATGAGCCGTCCAAACATCATTTGCACTTTTAAAATGGTAATAATTATGATTGATATATTTGAACGTTTTCGGCTTAAAAACGATATACAAGCTGAAGGCAGAAAGGACATTTTCTAGATTCTGAATTCTATTGAAAAATGGTTTTCTAAAATTTTCTTGACCCGCCATTTTCAAAGTTGTTTTCGGTTCAATGTTCGAAATAAAATACTTTCCAGAAACAGCGGTTCCGTCTTTCATTTTTACTGAATTTACCTTCTGATTTTCAACTTCAAATTGAATTACTTCTTTATGTTTGAAGAATTCGCCACCGAAATTTTTTAACTGTTTCAGAAGCTGTTTCGTAATCTGACTTCCGCCATTTACACAACGCCACGAACTTTCGATGTAGGAATTGACAACTAAGGCATGAACGTAAAAAGGCGATTTATCGGGAACTCCGGCATAGAGAAAATTGGACCCTGCCAAAACTGCTTTTAGTTTCTCATTTTGAGTAAAAGAATCGATAGTTTCTTTCGCGTTAAGCGTTAGAATCTCATCATCATATTTTCCCTGAGATTCTAGATTGTAAAGCGGAAATGTTTTGCAAACTGATTTTATTTTCTCGCAGTATTTTTCTAGATTTTCTTTTTCTTCGGGAAAATATTGAGTTAGTTTTTCAATGAAATTTTCGAAACCTTGCGCATGCGGATATTCGGTTTTATCGTCATCAAAAGAAATAATATCAAAACCATTTTCGTCTAATTTTTTCAGATTCAAATGATCCATTATTCCAATATATTTGAAATATTGATGCAGATTCTGGCCTTCGCCCAAACCTCCGATATAATGTATTCCAGTATCAAAAATGGTTTTATCTCTTACGAAAGTCTGTAGATTTCCGCCATATTGATTGTTCTTTTCTAGTACACAAACGCTGTAGCCTTCTTTTGCCAGAATAACAGCAGAAACCAATCCGCCTAGACCGCTGCCAATTATGACTACATCGTACTGTTTTTTCATTATTTTTTCTTTAAAACAATTAAAGCATCTTCATCCGAAACAACTTCAAAATCCTTAAGTTGATTTTTTAAATGGGAACAATTCACTAAAATTATAGAAGAAACATTAGGAACTGTTTTTTCAATTTCTATTAGATAACTTTCGTCAGAAATTAAAAGTATATCATAATGATTTTCAAGAATCAAATCGAATTTTTCGAGATACGATATTTTTCTCTTTTTAAGCAAATAATTTGTCTTGGCCACCAGCAATTTTTCTTCAACATTTATATAAGAAACTATTTTTCGTTGTGGCTCCTGCAACGCCAGTAAAACATCCAATTGGCCGTAATCGTTTCCTAAATGAAGGATTTTTGCTTTTGGCGTAATGTATTTGTTTAGATTGTAATATGTTGCGAGATTCTGTTTTAAATCTTTTTTTACACTATTCCCAATTTCGATTTCTTTATAATCGTAACTGTTAATGAGCATTTTTTTGAAATAATCTGGACCTTCAAGTTCTTGCCTAATTTTGTGATATTCCGTTTTAAAGAATGAACTAATCTGTTTAGTTCTTTCGGTATAATTAGTTCCGAATGAGAGATTTTCGGGATTAATTCTTTCTAAAACAGTGACAGTAAGCGTGCTGTGATGAATAACAAAATCACCTTTTGGAATAGCTTCTGAAGCACCGTGAATCACAACTGGAAGAATATCCAAATTAAATTCTTCAGCCAAAAAGAAAGCGCCCTTATGAAATCTTTTGATAACATTATTTTCTGATCGCGTTCCTTCTGGAAAAACCATCAGAGAATAACCTTCATTGACTTTTTTGCGTAAATGCTCAACTCCGCCCTCAAGGCCTTCTGAAACAGGATAAAACCCTGCTGTTCTAACAATCCCGCCAAAAATAGGGGAGTTGTACACCCAGTCGCTTACCAGAAAAATGATCTTGGGGCTCAAGCTTCCAATTACCAAAATATCGATGAACGAAGAATGATTGGCAATAATAACCGCTGGTTTTTCGAAAGTTTCATTGAAATTATTTAAGACTTTTTTGCGAATAAACGGATTTGAATACAATACCGATTTCATAAATTTTGAAACCACATATCGAAAAGCTTTCATTTTTGATTTTTTACTAAAAGGCAAAATTGGCATTATAGTAAAACTGAAAATCGACATTACGATTCCGCCCAAACCATAATAAGCAAACGAAATTACACCATGAATAAACGTTCTTAGTTGAAACGGAGGATTTCCTTTCTTCGGACGATTGGATAAAAATACTTTGAATAGAATCGGATAGAAAATAAATGTAATAATCAGCGCAGCAAAAACTCCGATTAAAGAAACCGAAGAAATGGAAGTAAGTGCAGGATGTTTGGCAAAAATCATGGCACCAATTCCGAGAATGGTCGTGATTACCGCCAAAATAATTGACGTTCTGTAAATGGCAATTTCGTTAACTCCGTTAGTGTATTCTTTTTGCAATGCGCTGGTCATGAAAATACTAAAATCGACTCCGTGACCAAAAATTAAAGTGCAGACAATCATGCTGAAAATATTCATTTGAATACCAAATATGCCCATAATTCCTGCGGTTACAATTCCAGTCAAAGCAATTGGAATACAACTGATTATCACCAATTCGATTCTTCGGAAAAAGAAAAACAGAATTAAAATTACAGCAACGAAAGAATAATTTACAAGCGAATTAAAATCGGTTTTTAAAGTACTGAAAAACGTTTCGTTCATCTGCTGACGATCGATTGCAATTACATTTTCTGTTTTTGATGCTGACTTTACAAAAGCATCTCGCTGTTCTGGAGCAACTTTTACTAAAGTTGAAACGGTATAAAAACCATTTTTTTCTGTTATGAATTCTTGTAATTGAAGTGCTCGAATTTTTAAATAATCTTGAGCTGAAATTGGTTTGAAATCCAAATCCAAATGATCGAAAAATAAATTGTAAGTTGAAGGTTTAAAGCCAAGTTTTGCCCCTTCGGCAATTAATTCAGATTGTACGAATTGTTTTTTCTGCGAAGTCCAGAACGAATTCCATTTTTCGATTTTTTGAAGTTGTGCCGCCTGCGAAAGTACAATTCCGCCAACCGAACTGAAATTTAGAATTTTATGTTGTTGCTTTTCTTTATTTAAATTTTCGAAAAGACGACTATTATGCTGTAAAGCTTCCTCCATCGTTTTTCCGTAAGAAGCCACATAAATCGTTTTGGAAGTTAAACTGGTGCTTTCTTCCAATTGTTTTTCGGCAGCTTTTATGTCTTTCGGAATAAAATTCAGCTGAGATAAATCGTTATTGAAACCAACATCATTATACGTAAAACAGCAAATAATGGTAATGATAACGCAAAGTCCGATTAAGATTTTATTATTGTGAAAAGAAAAATGAGCCATTTTATCAATCACATTTTTCTTGTGTTCTGCCGGATTTTCTTTTGGTTTATATAAATGAGGAACAATCAGAAGTGAGAAAATAGCCGAAGCCATCACAATTACAGCAGCAAAAATTCCGAGGTCGTTCAGCGCATCTGATTTTACAAATAGCAGACATAAAAACGCCACCGCAGTTGTCGAACTGCTCATAATTACGGGCATTGTAATGTCTTTGTACAACGTTTTTACATCGCTGTTGTGTTTGTAATGTGTGAGAATATGAATGGAATAATCGATTGTAATTCCCAATAAAATAGATCCAATTCCTAATGAAATGGCCGAAATCTGTTCTCTGACGAAATATAAAAAGGCAACCGCAAACAAACCTCCAAAAACTGTTGGAAGAAAAATAATCAGCGGAATTAAAACTTTTCGATAAAATAAAATCAGGATCAGCATTAAAGTAAACATCGCAATTGAGGTTGTCAATATAATGTCTCCTTTAATCTGATTCGCATTTGCAACAGCAATTAAAGCCGAACCAAAATAACTGATAGAAGTTTTTCCTTTAAACTGCTGATTTAGATTTTCTTGAATTGATTGCAGCTTTTCAGCAAAAACGGCATTTTTTTCTGTTTCGCTAGACGGAATATTTGAAGTAATAAAAAGCAGCAATTTCTTTTTATCCTTCGTCATGACAAAACCATTTTCTAGTGTAAAATCGTCGCCAATATTTAACTGCTGTAATTTTTTTAAAGCGATAAACGAAATCCCAAACGGATCTTGCAGAATAAAATCTTTGGTAATAAATCCAGATGGAGAAATAATCGATTTGTAATTTCCTTGCACGGTTGCCGCAATACTGTCTTTTTGAAGTTTCTTTTCGATGTCAGCATAATCTTTGTCGTCTAGAAAAAGAGGCAAATTTTGGTAGACAAAATCAATAGTTTCCTGTATATTTTCTTCGTCAATTTTTCCTTGAATTCCAGTTATATAAGGTTTGCAAGATTTAGAAACGCTGTCTGAAAAAACAGTTGCCATTTCTTTTAAATCTTCGGAAGAACCGTTTTTGTCCAAACTAAAAATTACGGTGGTTTTATCGGCAAAATTTAATTGTTTTAAAACTTTGGCGGTAACATCGGTTTTGTCGTTGGTCGGAATAAGTTTGGTAATGTCTTCTTCAAACTTTAATCTTGAAGCAAAGAAACCAAAAACCACAAGCATCAAAATAGCCAAAAGAACCGACAGAGATTTTCTTCGGGTTACAAACAAATGAATGGCGTAGAAATAGTGATGCATGGTTATTTTATTTTTTTTCCATAGATAAAAGATTAGCTTTAGTTTGTCACCCTGAGCGAAGTCGAAGGGCGTTCCAATTGGACGTGGGCTTCTCCCGAAGCCTCGGGATCGCTCAGCCTGACAAGCAGGATGTAAAAAATCATTTTAATCCTTTTAATCTGTGGCAAACTTAAATATTTGTTTTGTTTTTAGAACCAAAAGCCGTCAAAAGCAAATAACTTATTGAGCCAACTAAAAGTGCAGAAACGGATGCTAAAATAAGACTTCCTACGATATATTGTGTAGCATTTTTTTGAATATCGTCGAGTGTGATTGAACTATCTAAAACCAACGGCGCATCGCTGGTTACAAAAATACTCCCAACTTGAAGCGAGGCATAAATAATAAATGGAATAAAAGGTGGGAAACTTACGTTTGACGTAAGATAGGCAATGACTTTGTTAAGTCTGAACAAAGCAGCAAAAGTAAAAAGCAATACCGTTTGAAATCCCCAAAAAGGCGAAAGTCCAATGAAAATACCTAAAGCAATTGCCGCGGATTTTTTAAAATTAGAATCTTTGCTTTCTAAAATATCTTCAAGAAAGAATTTTTTAAAACCTTTTTTTTTTGCTCTTCTTAAAAAATCTCTTGGTTTTATGTACAGCAAAGCATTAGTTACCAAAACGGTATTTAGAATACTGATTCGAGTAAAATCTTGAAACGGACGAAAGTGCGAAACTCTCTCTGCAGGATCGTACAAAACTTGAATCGGAATATTTTTAACTACAATTCCTTTCCACGCAGCGCGCACAATCACTTCAATTTCAAATTCAAATTTATTGGTGTAAAAACGTTTTGGCAACAAGCGAAGCGGATATAATCGGAACCCAGATTGTGTGTCGTCTAGTTTAATTCCAGTTTCGAATTTAAACCAGAAATTCGAAAACTTATTTCCAAAACTGCTTTTCTTTGGAACATTTTCCTGCGTCATGTTTCGGCTTCCAATCAAAAGAGCGTTCGGCTCATTTTGAATTTCTTCTATAAAAATTGGAATATCAACAGCAAAATGCTGGCCGTCAGAATCGATTGTAATGGCGTATTCAAAATCCAATTCAAGCGCTTTTCTAAATCCGTTTCTCAGTGCTCGTCCTTTTCCTAAATTTTTAGGATGATGAATTTGAGTCAGCTGTGAATATGATTTTAAAATTTCGCTTGTAGAATCGGTAGAACCGTCATTGACAATAATGACATTTATGGTGAAATCTAAAATAGAATCCAGTACTTTTTTCAGCGTTTTTTGATTATTGTACGTAGGCACAATAACGCAAAAGTTAGTAGAACTAAGTAATTCTTGCTGTGATTTCATGTGGTATTTTTTGAGCTTATTTTACAAATTGCTTCTCTTTTTCAGAGAAACTTTTAGATTGTAAAACAAAGTCTTTAAGATAATCTTTCAACGCTGCGCCTTGCGATGCATAATAC